>WNFO01002231.1_pt1 | contig 15874 bp, 17 predicted proteins | sample 5400251 | NCBI WGS metagenome assembly WNFO01 (sample SAMN13153354, study PRJNA577476) | soil metagenome | isolation source: 100 cm saprolite under Madrone tree | place: USA:California | collected 2016-06-14 | reverse complement strand
GTGGTCGGCACTAGGTGATCCGCCACCTTGCTCCCGTCAAACGACGGTATGCGGCGCATGGTGTCGATTACGTGCTTGTAGAAACCTGGGAAGAATCGAAACCCATGCTCGCCGGGCACCCGGTGCTGGATCGAACCCCCAGCGCCATCGGCGAGTTGATGTCCGCTGGCATCCTCGCCCTCGTGGATGACGGGAATGCTGCGGGCCTTGCCTCCCGCAATATCGCCGCTCTCGAGCACCACGACATCGAGGCCGCGCTCGACCAACTCGTGCGCGACACTCATGCCGGCGATACCGCCGCCCAAGACGATAACCCGAGTGGGCATGCTTCACCGAGCCATTGCCACTTAGCCCGACTTTAGCCAATTTTGGAGGCGTCACCGAGTGCGCGGGACGCGATGCATCGGATCATTCTCGACGATCTCACGAGCACTTTCAAGCATGAGCTTCATTCGCCGTGCGATCGGATCTGAAGTGCGGCGGTCAACTATCACATAAGCGCCGCTTCGCTGTGATTTTCGTGCCTTTTCCAGGTTTCGCTGTGCCGATCTGGCCCGCACCTTTGGCCATGACAAGTCGCATCGATCAGGCATTCTTCCCGGCGCACCTCTCTCACGAAGCGTGTTGACAATGTCCGTCAAACCTACGCGCAAAATGTCGTTGCAGCATCACGCTAGAAACCGCCGATGCAAAGTTTTGTAGTTCGGACAGATTTACGGTCGGGAATTTTGAAATAGACCTCTGGTCATTTTGTCGCCTTTTTCTTTTGGTGGCCGCGACGACGTCGACGAATTCCTCCGTGATTACGCCTTCGGCGAGTTTGCCGATTGGCCTTCACGGTTTCTTGGCTGCGGCTTCCTCGGCCTCGATCTTCTCAAGCTGAGCCCTTGCCAGGTCCGCGTAGAACCCCTTGGGATGACGTGCCAAAAACGCGTTAACCGCGAGCTTGTTACCGATCTGCAGCACGAGCTCAAGGTCGCGCTGTGTATCGGCCTGCGGATTGGTCGGAGGGGAAGCCGCGGGTTCGGGGTCTGGCACAGGCTGACGGAATTTTTTTGCTTTCAGATCATATACGAGCGTAGTGGCCCCCCCGTGTTTGTTAATTAAGTCAATGACCAATAGACCGTCACCGAGGTTGGGCGGCGCTTCCACAGTTATACTTTGGTTGTCCATACGCTTCCATTTGAACCCGTCTTTCGGGCTAGCCGGTTCGATTAGCGTGTCCTGGTTGATCCTCACTCTTTCGGTTTGATTAATTATCTGCCGGGCCTCTTCCTCCGTCACCGCATGGACAGATTTCAAAACTTCAATGTCTATTTGGATTTGCATTTCCATCTCCTCCTAGTCTCGTACCGAGGTGAAGTAGCGATCAAGTGAGCTTGGCCCCGAGGCATTTGTCTGTACACGCCGCGATCGCCGGAAATGTCAATCGCTAGGGTGCCCCGAAGTCGCGGCGCCTATTCGACCAGCCGTATGATCGCTTGGGGTTCCTTGATGCGGAGCGCCATCTTCTCGCACACACGGAAGACGAAATTCGGCTCGGCAGTGACCTGCAGGAACTGGACGCATACGTCTGTGGCGATGACTAGCTCGACTGGCTCGCCGCCAAGTGCCACAACCACGCCGGTCGGCACGCCGGGTAGGTTAAGCGTGGACGAGCGGAGCAGCGGACCGCCGCCCAGGAACGGGAGGATGCGATCTTGCGGCAATACAAGTGCCGGCGTTGGAGTCTGAGCGACAAGAAACAGGTCCTGGTCAAGCACCACCGCGAACGGTCCGAATTGGCCCTGCGCTTCCAGGCGGCCAATGGCCCGGGCTATCCCGCGCACCAGCCGCCTGTCTCTGGGTGCGCCCAGCGGCACGGCAATGTTAACCTGCGGCGCCAGAGGGAATTGGCCTGGGTTTAACCAAAGTCCACGGCCTAACTGCCCGCCGGTGATTTCCCAGACCGTTTGCGGTGGGCCGACATTTATGGGAGGGACAAAGCTACCCGCGATGAGTGGGTTTGGCACCAATCCCCTGAAGACGACGGCGTCCTCAAGACGAGCCAGTACGTTGGCAGCGCGCCGGAATAAGGCCAGCACGCTGGTCATCTCCGGATCGGCCATCTGCGCACCCCGCACGGACACTCTTACCTGTAACGTCGCCAACTGGATGACAGGCCTGTCCTGGATACGTAATGGCGGAGCGGGCAGCGGAGCAAACTGGATAAGTTCCTCCCTCACGAAGTCGGTATCCCCGGGCAGCGGTCCAAGCAACGGAAGGAACGTCGCCGCGATCCGTGCGCGGCTAGCTTCCTCTTGAACGACTTTGTTGACGCGAGCCCACTGCTCGTCGGTCCACGGCACTTGCGGGTTATCGGTTGTCATCTCAGAGGCCCCCCTAGTTCGATACATCGGGAATGAGATGCCGTTTGTGCTTGCGCACGAACGAATGCCAATATCTTGAGCTTAAAGCACCGTTGGTGCGCCTCCACTAGTGCGGCTCCGAATGAGTCCTCACTCTACATTTTTTGGCGCCCCCGCTGTTACGACGTATACGTCGTACGCGGCGCGAAGCGTCTTCATGTCCACCCTGCCAACGCCAATACACTGGGCGCGGTTGAGCCAGGCCAGTTCTTTGTCAGCGGTCGCGTAGGTTGGTGCAAGAACGAACGGCGGCAGTATACCGAAGTCGCCGTTGATTGCACGTGCGTAGCCGGCCGCACCCAGGTCAAGGATGCCATCATACAAGCAGTCGATCCGCGCACCAGACGGCGTCTGCAGACACTCCGTCACGTTGACGATTGCAACACCGTCCTTGCGGATGCGCAGCCAGTTGGCCCCGCCGGGCCGGACGATCCCCTCGAAGCGCGGCCCAACGAAGCGTCCTTCCGTGACGTGCAAGTTGATCCGCAGTCCATCCGGCATAACGCCTATCACCTCCTTACGGATGGCTACCGTGCCGGCCCAGAGGAACGTGGTATCCCAGTCCCAGCGAGGCTCGCCTGCAGATAGACCAGCGGTCTCGACCGGTGCCGCTCCGCAACCCACCTGATACCGGGGACATTCGGCGGACTCCCGTAGGCGCGGAGAGATCGGCTGGCCGGCAAAGCGAAGCACCGGCAGAAACTCCACCGTTCCGCCGGATTGGCCCGGCAGGAGCGCCCGAAATACCCGCCCGTTCGCACCGTGGACGCGCGGCGCGGACTGCCCGATTGCCTGCCGGACCGGGCCTCCGTTCACCCGGTACTCCACCGTGACGGCGTGACCCGGCCGCACTGGAGAGAGCGCTACCGTGACCAATGCTGGGGTTCCCGGAGAAATCAGTGCGGGGGGCACGGGCGTATCCGCCTCGCCCCATCGCAGCTCCGAGCCGTCCCGTGCGCGCTGCATCGAAGGCATACATGATGCAGTAGCTGCGGGGGCTTCATCCGTTTGCAGCGTCAGGGAAGTGGTCATCGCAGGCGCGCTGGAAGACGTCGGCCACACGCCGGGATCGGTGAGGGGCGTTGCGGCAGCTTCCGCGAAAACGCACGGCCGTTTATTGACGAATCCGCCCGGCGGAGAGTTCACCGGACGCTCCGCGGAGTGAGATCGAAGCCCCGGCGCGCCCGCCATGCTTCCTCCTCCTGGGCGAGGATGGCGAGTGCGCGCGCGACGAGATCGCTGGGATCGGTCATCAGGAGGGGTGCGCAAGGCGCCGCCTGCTGCACCGAGGAGTCTCCCAAATGCGCAGCGTTTTCGGGTGCTGATCGAGGCGCGTCATACAAGGGTCCCCGAAGAAGGCCGCGCTTTTGGGCCGCCCCTGTTTGGACGCCAGCCGCGTCGGCAAAGCTCGGTAAATGCGACAGCGGCAACGGTGCCCCCGAGGTAGGGAGCCTCGAGTCCCCGTCCGGGCTTTTCGATCCATAGCATTTGCCTTGCATTTGCTCGACCGACCTCGCATCGTGGGGCTGTTTAAAGCCTACACTAAATTGCGTATGCAAAACAGGGCCACCATGCAAGCTGCTGCCGTGCGGTAGTTGGGAGCGAGCATGGGACCACCACAACACAGCACGCCGTCTCCCTGGATCTCCACGACGCCGGGAAGCTCGCCTAGCCCATAGGATACCTGAGTCGCCGCCAGACCGCCTTTACGGGCGAGAGTTCAATTCGCATGACGGCTTCACGCCGGGATTTTCCGCAAACCTATGGTCATAGAGGCAATCTGTCGCGGGTGATGAGCCTTTGCGGAGCGCGGCCGGGACATAGTGGATCTCCCTCCGGGCCCGCCGGTGCGCCGTCGACACGGGGCCGGCGCATTACTGCGCCAACGCCGGCGCCGGCCCCGTGTCGACGGCGAAATACCGCTTGCCAGCGGCGCGATGCCCTATCGCAAAGCGAATCTGTTGAACCCGATATTGTCTTGGATCACTGCGTTCGGCCCGACTGGTACTCGAGCAGGATTCGCCAGATCAAGTTTCCGAAACACGATCTTGTCGCGCCAGACCTTTCGCAAAAAATCCTCAAAGACGAGAATTGTCAGTTTTTCACCTGGACATCGTCGGTATCCAAAGCCGAACGGGGCAAAGCCGGCATAGTCGCAAACTGGGTAGCTTCGTCCGTCCGCAACGACAAATAAGGTGCCGAAGCCGCTATTTGTAATACTGGCCTTTCGGCCGTCCCTAATCTTGAAATTGGTGACGTCAAACGGACACCGTGCCAGGCCGATTTGCCGACATTTGTCATCGTTGATTTGTGCGCTGGTTGGGACGCGGAGATACCGTTGCGGATCGAACGTATTTGGATCCGTCCAGTGAACCGGATCCAGGCTGGTGCTGGTATGCGGCGTGCATACATAGCTGTGCCGTTCAAACGGTATGTCGAACTTTTGTTGCGGGGACGCCCCGTGGACGCTTGATCTCGCATCATGGATGGTGGAGATGCTGCCACCGTTTGGCGAAATCACGCGGAACAATTCCATTACGAATAGTTCAAGTGGCGAGTAAGATGCGCTCCCGGCAGTGTCGAAATTTCCGCTCATTGTCTTCTGAAATGACGCTCGCACGGCCTGATCGCCGCGGTCTTCCGACAAGAGCGACATGACCCCGAAAATCGTATTGGCCCATTGGCTCAGCGCGACGAAATTGTGCAAGCACTCAACGGCCATGTCCTTCTTGCTGAAATGACCGCCGTCCTGGGCATTCTTCAGCCAATGCCAGACCATCGTTTTCTCGGGATTTTTGGTTTTGCCCGATTGGATATCGCTGATGCGTTCGTCGATCCATGATTTGAGAAAATCCTGAAGCTCACGAACCTTCATATAGTTGCTGTACGTAATTGGTAGCAAGGGATTCCGATACGCAACGACTGTATTGAACGCCTCTCCGATTTCACGAACCTCACGGGGAATATCGCCGCCAGTAACTCCAAGGTGAAGGTCCCAATAGAGGTCGAAATAGTGGTCGAGGTAATGCCGCATAAATGGCCTGTCAGCGAATTGCTGATCTAAAAGCTTGTCAAAAAAAGCTGTAACTTTGGCGCGGTACATCGGCTTATAGAGATCGGGCGACACAGCCGAAAGATAAATTCGCTTGCGAAGATTATTGTCGCCCCGCTTTTCGAGACCTTGCAGGAAAACCATCACGCCCTCTTCAGGGGTCGGTTTCCAGTCACGATAGATGAGGCCAAAAACATCATGAGGTAGTGCGTTCTCCTTACTGAAATTAAGGTCAATCATTGGCAACAGGGGCCGCTCCCCTTCGTAAACGTTCGTCAGGAAGAACGGTATGACGACTTTCTCGACGTAGTTCGGATCGAAATTGGCAGGAATCGCGGTGCGAAAACGTTCAATCGCGGTGATGATCTGCTCCGGTATCGGTGACTGTGCTGCCGCGCTGGACGCCTCTTGTGCTCGGTCCCCCACCCGCACCTCGTATATGTCAAACTCAGCGCGAAGTGCGGTCATGTCCACCCTGCCCACGCCGATGCACTGGATGCGGTTGAGCCATTCGAGCCTCGGATCCGCAGTCTCATACGTCGGTGTGACCACAGCGGGGATTTGCCGATCATCATACTCGCCGCGCAGCGCCCGAGCGTAGCCGTCGGGACCAAAATCGGCGACCCCGCCGTAGGCGCCGTACACGCGAACACCTTCCCGCGTCTCGAAACACGCCCGGACGTTGACGATCGCAATTCCATCCGGGCGGATATGCATCCAGTCCGCCGCGCCGGGTAACACGACTGCATCGTGACCCGGCCCGACGAAGCTCCCTTCCGTGATGTGCCAATTGACCCGGAGGCCGTCGGACATTGGGCCGACCAATTCTTTGTGGAGCACCACCTTCAATGATCCGAGGAAGCTCGTATTCCAAGCCCAACGGGATGGAGCAGAGGCGGCCTCTTCGGATGCCCTCGAACGAGGGCGCGAGCCGGCGTTCGCCATTCCCCAGCACGCGGCCGAACTGTCGGGGGCGCAACGCGGCGTCTGATCCACCAGGCCGGTGATCACCCCCCGCACCTTAGGGAAAAAGCCCAGCACTTTGGGCGTGAAGCCCCATGCGAGAAGGGTCCGACCTTCTTCCGAACTCCGGTCGAAGAGCACAGACCCTGGCATCACCGGCTGCAGCCGAGGGACGACATCGCTTCGCCACTGCCAGCAAACGACCGCCCCCTGCCCGATGCGCGCGACCGCCGGGTAGACGCATTCGGTACCGCGCGGAAGCGCCCGCAGCGTGATGCCGGCTGTTTTGGCCGCCTGTGCTACCGCGGACCCGTACGCCGTCGGATCCCTGGTAAGCTCCAGGTCTCCCTGGACGACGCCACGTCTGTGCTGGTCTTTGATCGACAAGTGAAGCCGGCGCCCGTTGCACGCCATGTCGATGGTCCCGGGCCGTTTGTCGGTACCCATGCGCTCGCGGCCAACGTCGATCGCAACCTGGGTTGTATCGAGCAGTCGGAACATGTACATCCGCGCTTCGTTCTCGTACACCACTGTTGCGGGATCGAACGATCCATCGAGCATCACAAGCACGCTCGATGCGCCGTTAGAGGCCGCCCTCAGGCACGCTTGGCTTTCGGGAGCGTTGTCCGCCACGGCAGCAACCACTATAAACATGGCGGCATACGGCCGGATCGAGGTATCGGTAAACTTATTCGTCCAGAGCTGTGCGATAGCCGCGTGCCTGCCGTCCGCGTACTTCAAGGTCATCGGCCTGTAGCCACTGCCGGCCAATGCGGCATTCACCAGAGGGACATTGGAGCACTCGCCGTAGAGGTGCACCATTTGACCGTTATAGTACTGAAGCTCATTCAGCACGACTGCGCCGCTGGCGGTTGTATAGGTCTTGCCCGTGATGATGTACTTGTCGAAGAGTGGTTCGTACCTCTCATTATCGACATCGGACGGTGGCGGCACGAACGCGTCCAAAGTCAACTTGCTCTTCGCTTCTCGGGACAGTTGCTGCTCGAAGGTGTGAAGGACTTCCTGAATGTCTTCTTTGCCATGAGGAATCCGCAAGAGTCGAATGGCATCCGAATTTCCGAGCTCGCCGGCTGCGGCGAGCCTGGAGGCCTCGCGGATCATTCCGCTGCTACGAATCGCTGTGCCCACGCTGGTCTCCCTTGACTAGAATCAACCGCGCCAGGAGCCGCGCCGCTTGTGTCCGTTCGGACCTTTGTTCCTGAGCGCGAATGTCGGAGTACTGTCGGTGTCTGGCACAAAGGGCTGGTCCACGACTAAAACCCAAACTATCGGATCATCGACAACCATTAGCTTGAATAGAACGTTTACGTCCTCATACCAAGGCACCGGCGAAAGTACAAGCTTCGGCGTGAGCGAGACAATTAGTCTATCTAGTGCGACCGCGGCGACGGAGTCATCTTCACAGACTGACCAGCGCAACTTCACTGTGTCTGTTTCGATATCACCTAAGCACGCTGGCTTTTCAAGAATTCTCGCTTATCAGGCTGAAATCGAGGTGCCATTTTCGGCTGTTGTCGTTGTCGACGGTGATCTTGAGTCGAACAACAGCGGGTACACGAAAGCGAGCCAGTTACTTAACCCATCCGAAAGAACGTTACCCTTCTCAGGCGTTGTTCGTGCGCAAGGTCTTTCCTCGGCCGAGCCGGGCAATTACCCGCCTGAAGTTCCCCTGAATTGCAACGATCCAAAGTAAAAGTATAAGGGTAAGCAGCGCATCATACCCAGCCAACATCAAATACCGGCGTGAACGCTTTCTCCGGAATTTGTTGCTTCGTTCGGATCGTGGAAGAGCGCAACCGAAGGAACGATTCCCTCACAGCCGGTACGTATGCAAGGCGGCCAGATTGCCGCGCTTGGCTTGAACGGCGTTCCTCCAAATGGCCGGTCATTCACAATGATCGCTTCCTCAACTGTGCTGCGCGCGGATCCGAAATGCGGTTTCGACGTAACGGGCATGCCGAAACCCGTAAAATACGCCTCGGACCTTAGGCGCTATCTAAATGGAGAGCTAACCGACACTTGGGAACAAAGTGTTGAGGTTTTTAGCGGTTGCGCGGTTCAAACGCCCTGAAACTAACCCGACGTTTGAGTCGACTCTGATAGGTGAAATCGGACTGGCGGTTGACGGCATTGGAACGCGTCTAGTGTCAATAGTTTGGAGGTATTCAGCCCGCTGTCGGCTGATCAGAACGTCACGGAGAACGCCGCGCGCGATCTGCCGGCGGGCTTTTCCGAGGCCTTCGACGTCGCGCCGCGTTCGATCGGCGAATTTCAGATCTCGACTACGCATGAAATCGCGCGCGACCGAGCGCTCGCGAGCTTCTATGGCAACGTCAGGGCCAAAACCGGCGTGCAGCTCCCGCTCTACTGCGTGGGCGGGAACGTCAGCCTCGACGAATTGAGTGCCGCGATCGGCAAGCTGCCGCAACTGCCAGGCGACACCGACCCGAGCTATGCGCCGCTGTCGGAGATCGGCATCGACGGTATGGCGCTGCAGCGGATGCGCCAGGCGCGCCAGGACGCGGCGGCGTTCGCGCGCCGTGAGACGACATGGGGCGGCACATTCGGAACGATCGCGGGCTGGCCTGTCCGATCCGGTCGCTGCCGCGACACTGTCACTCGGCGGCGCTGGCGAACTCGGCGTCGTTGGCCGGTCGCTCGAATTCGCCGCAATCGCGGGCGGCACGGAAGCACTTTAGCGCAGGTATCAATGCGCCGGCGCGTGAGCGCGCCCTCCCGGGCTCCTCCAGGGAAATCCCGGGTGAGATCGCAACTGCAGCGCTGTTCGGCGGCGCGCTCGGCGCCGGCTTCGGCGGCCTGCAGAAATTGTTCGGGCTCGGGGCGAAGGCGCTGCCCGTGACCGTGCGCGATGACGTCAACGCGGCGGCCAACGAAGCGCAGCTCAATTTCACCAATCCGTTTCCAGCGGTGCTGGCTGACGGTGCTTAGCGGGATGCGACGTTAGATGCGACTAGGTCCTGCGTTACGCGGCGAACGCTGACGGCGGGCGATGCGTTTGCGCCGGCGGGAGGCGTCCTTTATCACCGGTAGACGGACACAATCTGTGCTCATCGAGTAACAGCGAGCTTGATTGCCAAATTGATTATGAAGGTCGCATCAGTAAGCAAGGCGACGTCGCCGTCCGGGAGGCGCTCTGCGAGGTGGCTGCAAGCCTCCTGCTGCGGGTGAGGAAATGGTCTGCCTTGCGCGCGTGGGGGCTGCGAATCGCCAAGCGGTCAATCATGCTGTGCGCGATCACAGCTGTTGCGCGCAAGCTGGCAAGCATTCTGCATCGGATGTGGGTCAGCGAGACTGACTTCCATGTCGGTTTCGGCGCCAAGGTCACGCAGCGGCTGCGGTTGAAGCCGGCGCGGTAGGCTCTGTACAGATGACGACGAATTGACGCTGGGTTGGCGCCCAGCATGTTGAAGACGAGCAAACTTAGAGATCCGCGCGCGCGGTGAGCGTCCTCTGGCGGGGCCGCGAAACTGGGAATGTCCGCTATCTCTTGCCTGCTACCGCCCTTCGGGGATGAGAGCGCCAGACTGCTCGGACAGCCCTGTTTACGAACCTGATGAAGAGCATGCGACGGCCATGTGCCGAACGCGAAGTAACGCATGGACCCCGCCTGGAGAATGCAAGTCACGACCGTGCTGATGGCGAACGCTGATCGCAATCGAAGCAGCGAGATAAGGAGCGCTGCTTGTTTGGAGAAGTCGTAAGGAAGAGCAGGAGGGAGGTGACGTTGCACGCCCGATTAGGAAGGCGAGATAAAGCGAACTGGCGTTCGCTGGCTCCCTTCGGTCGCAAAGGCTTGTCTGCACATTGGATTTTGCAAGTTTTCGCGACGTCTAAACGGCGCGGTGCAATGTGTGCAGATGCCGCCCTACGGACTTTCCCGATGGACATCAATCTTCCGAGCGATGGCGCTCGCCATGTGCGTCGAGGAGGAACCCCGCTATTTCTTCGCCATCATGCGCGCTAGTGCGATTTGATGCGATCGATGCTCGGGAGCTCTTGTATCGGCGTTTTCCGAGGCCAATCGTCGCCTCATGGCACGTGATGACAGCGAAAAGTTTAGGGTCAGACCTGGTCGGTCACGCAACGGTGGAGCACGCATCAATCCACGGACGCAACCGTTCCTCAAGCAGGTCCAGATCGCAGTCCGCAAAGCGCGCGCCTTCTACAGGGGCTGGTATAACGAGCTTGTCACCGAGGTGCCGGTGATCAAGGACGGATACGTCTATCCGATGCAAGGCGAGGGCCTCTGCACCGACCTCAAGCCTGCGGTCTACCAGCGTTCCGATCTGACGGTGCGCCGCACCAACGTTTGAAGGTTCAAAAATGTCGCAAGCGTTGTTCGATCTCTCCGGCCGCACGGCGTTGGTCACCGGTTCCTCGCGCGGACTCGGCCGTGCTATCACTGAAGGGTTGGCGAAGGCGGGCGCGCGACTGATCGTCAATGGCGTCGACCCTGTTCGCGTCGAGGTCGCTGTGGCCGAAATGCGAGCCGCCGGACACGCGGCAGAGGGTGCGGCGTTCGATGTGACCGATGAGGCAGCGGTCGTCGAGGCCTTCGTGCGCTTCGATGCGGCCGGAATCGAAATCGACATCCTCGTCAACAACGCCGGCATCCAGGTGCGCAAGCCACTGGTTGAATTCAGCTCGGCCGAGTGGCGCAAGGTGATCGAGACCAATCTCACCAGCGCCTTCGTCATCGGCCGTGAAGCGGCGAAACGGATGATACCGCGCAAGCGCGGCAAGATTATTAATATCGGATCGCTGGCAAGCGAACTGGCGCGGCCGACGGTCGGGCCCTACACCGCTGCCAAAGGGGGCATCAAGAATCTCACACGCTCGATGGCTGTCGAATGGGCGGCGAGGGGCGTTCAGGCCAACGCCATCGGACCCGGCTACATGCTGACCGACATGAACGGGGCTCTGGTCAATAATCCCGAATTCAACGGCTGGCTGATGTCCCGTATCCCGGCGAGGCGTTGGGGCCGTCCCGACGAACTGGTCGGTGCGGCCGTGTTCCTCGCCTCAGCCGCCTCCGACTATGTCAACGGCCAGATCATCTATGTCGATGGCGGAATGTTAGCTGCGATGTAGGCGCGAACCAAAGTTCACGGAGAATAAGTTATGCGAGCCGTCGTCATCCATGCTCCGAAAGATCTGCGGATCGACAGCTTTCCGGATCCGGCGCCCGCTGCCGGCGAAGTGCGCATCAAGATCGCCGCCGGAGGCATCTGCGGTTCGGACTTGCATTACTACCATCACGGTGGATTCGGCACGGTCCGGATTCAGCAGCCGATGGCGCTTGGACACGAAATCGCCGGCGTGATCGTCGAGGTCGGCAGCGGCGTGTCGCATCTTAAGCCCGGCACGCGGGTGGCGGTGAACCCGAGCAGGCCCTGCGGTATTTGCATCCATTGCCGCGAGGGGCAGCAGAATCAATGCCTGGACATGCGCTTCATGGGCAGCGCGATGCGAGTGCCGCACGTGCAGGGAGGTTTTCGCGAGAACGTTACGGTCGACGCGTCGCAAGCTTTGCCGATCACAGATTCCCTCTCGCTCGGCGAAGCCGCGATGGCCGAGCCGCTTGCCGTTTGCCTTCACGCTGGAAAGCAGGCGGGCCCGTTGCTCGGAAAACGCGTGTTGGTGACGGGCTGCGGTCCGATCGGCGCGCTGATGGTGGTCGTGGCGCGCTACGGCGGCGCGTCGGAAGTGGTAGCGACCGACATCGCCGACGCGCCCCTCGCCATCGCGCGCAAACTTGGGGCGAGCCGTACCGTCAATGGCGCGACCGAAGCGTCGGTTCTCGATCCCTATCGCGCCGGCAAGGGCGTGTTCGACGTTTTGTTCGAGGCCTCCGGTAATCAGGCCGCGTTGCGCTCTGCGCTCGATCTCGTGCGCCCTGGCGGAATCATCGTGCAGCTCGGGCTCGGCGGCGAAATGACGCTTCCGGTGAACACGATCGTTACCAAGGAATTGCTCTTGCGCGGGACGTTCCGCTTCGACCCGGAATTTGAACTGGCGCTGCGCTTGATGGGCGAGGGCCTGATCGACGTGAAGCCGCTGATCACCGCGTCCCTGCCGTTCGACGCCGCGGTCGACGCTTTCGAGCTTGCCAGCGACCGATCGAAATCGATGAAGGTGCAACTCACGTTTTGAATGGAGTTACAACGCGAGCCGAGCTTGCGTGGAGCCCTGAAACACCGGAGCCATTATTTGCTTTGCGTTTATCGACAGGAAAGCCGTCGAAGCGACATTTGCTGCGAAGCCGCGGAGTAATTGGCGTTCTCGTAAATAACATGGGGCAGAGCGCCCGCGAAAATAAGAAAACCCAAATTCCCGGGATTTTCAGCGAACTGCTAGTGCTTACGACCCACGTTAGGCGACAGGCTCAAGGCGCGAAGCTCGCGAATACGAAAGCGCATGCGCCCGCGATGCCAAGGATTGTGCGAACGGCGTGCAGCTTTCCCCACTTTATAATGAGCGTGCGCGACACTGGTCCCGCGTCTTCGTCGGCCGTTGCGCCGAGCATTTTGTTGGTCGGATTTATGACCAATAACGTGTAAGGCCAATTCGCGAGCATGAGAATGCCACCAAGCGCCGCGGCGGGATGGTGTTCAAAATAGAATGCGGCCAGCCCGAGCAAACCAGAAACGAGGGCCAATGTCGCCTGCATTTCGAGGCCCTTCGCGTAACTCGGCTTCCACTCCTTAAGGAGTGAAACGTCATCGAGCGCCAACCGGGCCGGTTGCTCCGACAGGTTGACATAGGCGGCTGCCCCCGCGAAAGCGGCTGAACTAGCAAGGGCAAGGGATGTCAGGATCATGGTTGGCTCGAAATTATGTGGATTCCTCTAGCCGCGAACGGAGCTGGGCAAGTACGGCTATGGTGGTTTGAAGTTCGGAGCGATCGATGTCTGCCGCAAGCGCAGCAGCCCATGGCTTTTGACGATGCATCGCCGCATCGTTTAGCGCGTGTCCTTTTGCCGTCAGCGTCACCAACTTGGCGCGCTTATGGTGAGGATTATGACGAAATTCGACGATTCCCGCCTTCTTGAGCTCATCAGCGATCCGCTGCACGGATTGCCGCGTGAGACCCATGACATTTGCAATGTGCGCCACCGGCGCCCGCCCTTGCTGCAGAGCAACCGCTCCAACTACTTGCCAGCGCGCGCTTGTCAAACCTATCCCGGCGACGAGCGCATCGCCTGACGCGATCAGAAGGCCATTTAGTCGAAAAATCTCGAGCACCAGATCCGTAAGCGCGGCGGATTTTGACGATTTGGTCATGACGACAATATACTGTCAATATGACAGGTTGCTGTCAAGTAGGGCCTTCAAAGCGGAGACAGCTGAGATCGCGACACGAGGGCCGAGGCACTCCCGCATGGCGCGCCGAATTGCTCTTTGATGGCTGCGGTTTCCCAGCAGTGCAGGACCGTCAATCTCGCTGTCTGTCCATATGCGGGCGTTCGCCAACCTTCTGTGGCACCTCGTCGATGGCCTGATGGTTGCGCTGCTGCTGCAGGCACTCTGGGACACTGGAAGGTCAAATCGCTTGGCCGAAATCGGCGGCGATTTCGCATAAAGTCGATGCTTGCTGTCGAGAGGCCCCTGCAAGAGTGCTTCCGTCGGACATCGCAAGCAGCGACGCTGCACCTCCGCAGTCAACGACATGAAGACGCTATCCCTATCGTGGACTCTCACATAGGATCGGACCCATGGACTGGGATAACATCCGCTTTTTTCTTTGCGTTGCCCGAGCCGAACAGTTTTCTGCTGCTGCCGTGCACATGGGGGTGGACACTGCGACGGTGGGGCGTCGGATCAACGCGCTCGAGAAATCCCTGAATGCGCGACTGTTCGACAGGCAACATACTGGTTGTATCCTTACGCCGGCGGGTGAACGCTTCCTCCAGACCGCTGAGGAGCTCGAGTCGCAGATTTTGCGAGTGCAAGGCGATCTATCCCGCTCAGACGTTGAGATCGGTGGAGTCGTGAGAATTGCTGCTCCGGATGGGTTCGGTACGCTTTTTCTGTGCCCTCGGCTTGGTGCTCTTAAAGCCCGGCATCCCGGATTGACCGTACAGCTCGTACCGATTACGCGGACCTTTTCGTTATCCAAGCGCGAAGCCGATCTCGCCGTAACCATCGAACGGCCTGAAGAGGGCCGACTCGTGGCACGCAAGCTCGTTGACTATTCGCTCCACTTTTATGCATCGCGCAAATATCTCGCAGAGCATGGGGTTCCGACTTCAACCGATGATTTGTCGCGGCATTGCCTGATCACTTATGTGCCGGATCTGATCTTCGCGGATCAACTGACGTTCATGCCCGAGATATATTCGCCATCGCATAGCAGACTGGAGTGTTCAACTGCAGTAGGTCAATTGGAAGCAGTGCGGAGCGGAGCAGGAATCGGAATCTTGCACGACTACGCCGCTCATCCGGACCAACAGTTGCAGGTCGTATTGCCCGACGTTCGATTTGACCGAACATATTGGATTGTTACGCACGTGGATCTCCGTGACATCGCCCGCGTCCGAGCCGCAATGGATCACATAGGCGAGGAGGTGCGTGCGAACAAGGGTATGTTCAGACGGGATTGATCAGGACGTCGTGCACCGCAGGGCTGGCTTCTGTGACCCAGGGCGCTAGTCGGCTTACGTGTTCGGCAAAGCCATGCCGGCGGGCTTGGAGCCCCACATGCAAAAACTCGTCGGCTCGAAACCGAACTGCCGCGGCCGGTGGGTCGCTTCGTCCTCGATCTCGTCGACACCGACCGAATATTCGAAGATCATGCCGTCCGGTCCCTTGAAGTAAAGGAAGCGTGCGCCCGAGGTCGGATGCCGGCCAGGGCCGAACACGATCGGCACGCGGCGCCCGTTGAGGAAATAGTAGGAGCGCAGCACGTCGTCGCTGCTCTCGACCTGATGATTGATGTGCTGAATGCCGACCTTTGGCGCGCGCACCAGCGCAATGGTGTGATGAATGGCGTTGACGCGCATCAGCGGGATATCGCCGATGCGGTCGCTGACGCGGGCATTGCAGACTTGCGTCCAGAACCGTTCGTCGCGGGCGGGATCGGTGGAATTCAGCCCGATATGGCTGAAGCCGGTGATGCCGGCGTCGCGGCTGCCGAAATAGCGCCGGCCGCTGCGTTCCGGCCGCACTACGAGCTCGATGCGGTTGCCGGTCGGATCGCGAAAGCCGATGAATGCCTTTACCTTGCGTTGCTCGGCTTCCTGCGCGGTGCCTGCGTGCACGGCATGGCCGAGCGATTCCAGCGTCGCGGCGGCGGCCTGCAGGCTTGCTTCGTCATCGACCTCGAACCCGACGGCCTGGTCGCGAGGATCGCCCTCCGAATAGCACAGCGTGTGCGCGCGCTCGTCGGAGCGCAGGTACAAGTCTTTCTT
>WNFO01006950.1_pt1 | contig 15877 bp, 8 predicted proteins | sample 5400251 | NCBI WGS metagenome assembly WNFO01 (sample SAMN13153354, study PRJNA577476) | soil metagenome | isolation source: 100 cm saprolite under Madrone tree | place: USA:California | collected 2016-06-14 | reverse complement strand
AGCGCGATCGACGAGACTCCGCCCCCGGGGCCGCCCGCCGATGTCGTCGTGGCGCTCGCGCTGGCCAAGGCCCGCGCCGTCGCCGGCGGGGTCCCCGACGCCGTCGTGCTCGGCGCGGACACGCTCGTCGTCGTCGCCGGAGAGATCCTGGGAAAGCCCCGCGCGGCAGCGGAGGCGGTCGGGATGCTGCGCCGCCTCCGCAACCGGCGGCACGAGGTCGTGACCGGCGTGGCGGTCGTGGGCGCCCGCGCGCGCGGCGAACGGACGGCGGTCGTGCGCACCCAGGTGACGATGCGCGACTACTCGGACGCGGAGATCGAGGCCTACGTCAGGACGGGCGAGCCGCTCGACACGGCGGGGGCCTACGCGGTCCAGGCGGGCGGCGGACGACTCGTCGCGGCGGTGGAGGGGTGCTACACGAACGTCGTCGGGCTCCCGCTCACGACCACGCGCGCACTCCTCGAGTCGTTCGGCGTCAGCGTGCTCCGCCCGGGGTGAGCGCGCGGCGGAGCGGTCCGAGGCGGAGCATCTCGGCGACGCGGGCGCCGCGCAGGACCTTCGGGAGGGGGACGTACTCGCGGATCATGGCGATCGTCGCCTCGAGGGCCGGGGGCTCGACGAGGCCCTGCAGGAGGTAGAGGGTGCGGCTGCCGGCCAGGCGGACGGCGAAGTCGTCCGGCAGCCCGACCGCCTGGCGGGGCAGTCGCGCCACGAGTTCCTCCGCGCTCGCCGTCTCGAGCCGGGCGACCGCGCGAAGGAGGGCCTGGGCGAGGGCTTCGAGCTGGGCGTCGGGGACGCGGCGCCGGGCGGACTCGAAGACGGCCGCGTGCACGGTCGGCCGGCCGAGGGCCCGCGCGCTCGCGTCGGGGTCCCGGAAGTCGGCCAGCGCCGTCACCGTGCCGTCGGCCAAGAGCCGGCTCGCGAGGGGATCCTCGACGAGCCCCGCGCGGAGCTCCCCCCGGGCCAGCGCCCCGGCGAGCGCCTGCTCTCCGTAACTCAGGAGGCTGACCTGGGTCACGCGAAGCTCGGCTCGCGAGAGGAGCGCGAGGAACCAGGTCTGCTCCGGCGCGCCGGGGCTCGAGATCCCGACCGCGCTCCCAGCGAGGTCCCGCACGGAGCGCGTCGTCGGCCCGAAGGAGGCCGGCACCGCCAGGACGGCCGGCGGCGCCGCCGTGAGGCCGAACACGATGTGGGGCGCCTCGCCGGTCTTGGCCATACCGAAGCGGAGGGCCGCCTCCACCGAGGTCGCAGCGAGGTCGGCCTGCTGCTGGGCCAGCGCCTCGGCCGCGCCGGCGTCGGCGCGCGTCGACCTGAGCGTGACCGCGAGGCCGGCGTCGGCGAAATACCCCTCGGCCTCCGCGAGCCGGAGCGGGAGATACTCCGGTGAGGTCGGCGGCCCGCTCACCGCGATCGTCAGACTCTGCAGCAGCAGGATGAGGCCGAGCACCGCGTCCGCTCCGCCCCCTAGGCCGCCGCCGGGCGAGGCCGCCGCGCGACCGGCTCCGGGGCTGCCCGCTCAGGTTCGACCTTCACGGACGACCGCCGCGCGCGATCTGAAGGCAAAGCTCCGCGATCCGACGGGCCGCGTCGGGTCGGGCCAGCGTGCGGGCGCGCTCCCCCATCTCCTTCAGGCGCGCCGGCGCGGCGAGGAGCGGCCGGACCGTCGCCACGAGGCGCTCGGCCGTCAGCGCCGGCTCCGGCAGCACCACGCAGCCGCCGGCGCCTTCCACGAGCCGGGCGTTGGCGGTCTGCTCGTCGCCGCGGGCGCCGGGCAGGGGAACGTAGAGGGCGGGGAGGCCGAGCTGGCAGCACTCGTTGACGGTGCCCGCCCCCGCGCGGCTGATCACGAGCTGGGCGGCGGCGAAGACGTCGGCGAGCTCGGTGCCCACGTAGGGCACCACGCGATAGCGCGCGCGGAGCGCCGGCGGCAAGGCCGCGCGGCGCGCCTCGAGCCAGCCCCGGTCGCCCGTCGTCTGGTTGTCGCCGCATTGGTGGATGACCTGCGCCGCCTCGAGCAGGCCGGGCAGCGCCGCGCCCACGACGCGGTTCAGCCGGTGGGCGCCCTGGACGCCGCCGGTGACGTAGGCGAGCGGCGCGGCGGCGTCGAGCTCGAACCGCTCGAGGGCGCGCTCGCGCGCGCCGCCGCGCAGCTCCTCGCGCAGCGGGTTGCCGGTCACGACGCACCGCTCCGCCGACACGCCCACCTCGGAGCCGGCGAAGGTGAGGGCGACGCGCTCGGCGAAGCGCGCGGTGAGCCGGGTGGCGAGGCCGGGCACGGCCGTCTGCTCGTGGATCACGACGGGCACTCGCCGGAGCGCCGCGGCGAGGACGACGGGGACGGCGACGAAGCCGCCCGTCGCGAAGACGGCGTCAGGCCGGAGGCGGCCGAGCAGCCGGAAGGCCTGCCAGGTCCCCGCGGGGACTCGGAGCGCGAGGTCGGTCAGGTTCTGCCACGACCAGTAGCGGCGGAGCTTGCCCGTCGGGATCGCGTAGAGCGGGATCCCGCGCTCGGGGACCCGCTCCGCCTCGATCCCGTGGCGGCTGCCGATCCACACGCATTCGACACCCTGCTCGGCGAGCGCCGACGCGACCGCGAGCCCCGCGCTCGTGTGGCCGCCCGTGCCGCCGCCCGTGATGACGATTCTCACGCGGCGGCGCCCCCGGTCGGACTCGATCGGCGCTGCCGTCCGCAGGCACGGGCGCCCGGGGCCTCGGGTTCCCCGGGGCGCTCGCGGCCGCCCGCGCCCCGTGGCAGGTCGACGGGGGGCCGCGCGCCGCCCTCGCTCGGTCCCCCGCGCGGCGCGGCCTCCGGGATCCCGGGCCGTCCGCGGCGCGCCCGGCCCCGAGACACCGCCGACCGGCCTCGGGCCGCGCGGGTCACGCCGAACCGGGGCGATCGCGGTGGCGCTCGAGGGCGAGGTCGATCAGCCGCGAGACCAGCTCCACGTACGGAAGCCCCGAGGCTTCCCAGAGCCGCGCGTAGACGCTCGTGCTCGTGAAGCCGGGGATCGTGTTGATCTCGTTCACCAGGATCCGGTCGCCCTCGAGGAAGAAGTCGACGCGGGCCATGCCCGCCGCGTCGATCGCGCGGAAGGCCGCGAGAGCGAGCTCCTGGAAGCGGCGTTCGAGCTTCGGGGCGAGGGGCGCGGGGACGCGGAGCGTGGCCTGCCCCTCCGCGTACTTCGTCTCATAGTCGTACCACTCGCCCGCGTAGAGGATCTCGCCCGGCAGGGAGGCGCGCGGCTCGTCGTTGCCGAGCACGCTCACCTCGATCTCCCTCCCGGTGGCCGCCCGCTCGACCAGAAGCTTGCGGTCGTGGCGCGCGGCCTCGTCCATCGCGGCCGGGAGGCCGGCCGCCGTGCGGACCTTGCTGATGCCGACGCTCGAGCCGAGGTTCGAGGGCTTGACGAAGCAGGGGAAGCCGGGCGCGGTGGCGATCCGCGCCGCCACCGCGGCCGGACGGGCCCGCCACTCGCGCCGGAGCACGACCGCGTACTCGACGACGGGCAGACCGTGCGCGCGGAAGAGACCTTTCATCGCCGCCTTGTCCATCCCGACCGCCGAGGCCGTCACGCCGGCGCCGACGTAGGGGAGGTCCGAGAGTTCGAGCACACCCTGGATCGTCCCGTCCTCGCCGTACGGGCCGTGGAGCATGATGAACACGACGTCGAGCTCGCGGCGGAGGCCGGCGGGAAGGCCGCCGGCCTCGGCCAGGCGGGCGAGCGGGGCACCGGTGACGGGCGCCGAGCCGGCGCGCTCGACCAGCGCCTTCTTGACGGAGCCGGTCGCGTCGGCCGCGGGCAAGGCCACGCGCGCCTCCGCGGCGAGCGTGCCGAGCGGGTCGCCCCCGGTGAGCCACCGGCCGTCGCGCGCGATGCCCACGGGGACGACCTGGTGGCCGGCCTCCGCGAGCGCCCGCATCACCGACGCGGCCGACGCCAACGACACCTCGTGCTCGCCCGAACGGCCGCCGAAGATCACCCCGACGCGGAGGGCCATCCCGCGTTATTCTACCGCGCCCGCGCGGCCCGCCAACGCCGCCAGTCGGCCAGGCGGCGGCCGATGTCGGCCTCGGCCCCGCGGTCGCTCGGTCGGTAATAGTGCCGCCCGCGGAGGGCCTCGGGGAGGTGCTCCTGCTCGACGCGTGCGTCCGGAGCGTCGTGGGCGTATTGGTAGCCCCGGCCGTAGCCGAGGTCCTGCATGAGGCGGGTCGGCGCGTTGCGGATGTGGAGCGGCACCGGCTCGGCCGGGCGCTCGCGGACGTCCTGCTGGGCCTCGCCGAACGCCGTGTAGACCGCGTTCGACTTCGGCGCCACCGCGAGGTAGAGCGCGGCCTGGGCGAGGGCCAGCTCGCCTTCGGGCGAGCCGAGGAAGTGGTAGGCGTCCTTGGCGGCCAGCGCGAGCGTGAGCGCGGCGGGGTCGGCGTTGCCGACGTCCTCGGAGGCGAAGCGCACCAGTCGCCGGGCGACGAAGAGCGGGTCCTCACCCGACTCGAGCATGCGGGCCAGCCAGTACAGGGCGGCATCGGGGTCAGAGTCGCGGAGCGACTTGTGGAGCGCTGAGATCAGGTTGTAGTGCTCCTCGCCGCTCTTGTCGTAGAGGAGCGCGCGCTGCTGGGCCGCCTCGCGGATCGTGGTCTCGGTGACGACGCGCCGGCCGCCCGCGTCCGCCGTCGACAGCACGACCGCGAGCTCGAGGATGTTGAGCGCCGCGCGCGCGTCGCCGTTGGCGAGGCCCGCGATGACCCCGAGCGCCTCGTCGCTGACGGCCGGCCCGAGACCGGCGAGGCCGCGCTCGGCGTCGGCGAGCGCGCGGCGCAGGAGCGCCCGCAGCTCGGCCTCGCCGAGCGCGTGCAGCACGTAGACGCGGCAGCGCGAGAGGAGCGCCGAGTTGACCTCGAAGGAGGGGTTTTCGGTCGTCGCGCCGACCAGGATGATCGTGCCCATCTCGACGTGGGGCAGGAACGCGTCCTGCTGGGCCCGGTTGAAACGGTGGATCTCGTCGACGAAGAGGATCGTGCGGGCGCCCCGCCGGGCCCGCGCCGCCTCCGCGTCGGTCAGGACCGCGCGGATCTCCTTGACGCCCGAGAGGACGGCGGAGAACGCGACGAACCCGGCGCCGGCCACCCGCGCCATCAGCCGCGCGAGCGTCGTCTTGCCCGAGCCGGGCGGCCCCCACAGGAGCATCGAGTGCAGCTCGCCGGCCTCGAGCGCCCGCCGCAGCACCTTGCCCGGGCCGAGCAGGTGCTCCTGGCCCACGACCTCGGCGAGCGTGGCCGGGCGCATCCGGTCGGCGAGCGGCGCGGGGGCGGCCGCGGCGGCAGGCTCCGATTCGAACAGATCCACTCACCGATTATACGGCCCGGGGCCCGCTCAGGCGCCCGCGTCGAGCAGCGACGGGAGGTCGAGCAACGCCGTGATGCGGGCGCGAGGGACCACGCCGTGGCGGGCGAGCTCCTGCTCGTCGGCCCGGTAGGCGATGAAGGGGAGCCCCGCCGCGCGAGCGGCCAGACCGTCGACCCAGGAGTCGCCAACGACGACCGCCTCCGCGAGCCGTGGCAGCCGCTCGCGGATGACGCGGAAGCCGTCGGGGTCGGGCTTGAGTCGCCGGAAGTCGTCGCGTGTGATGACGAGGTCGAAGTGGGGCGCGAGCCGGAGCTGCTCGAGCACGTGGATCGTGCAGACTCGCGCGTTGTTCGTCCACACGGCGGTGGCGAAGCCGCGCCCGCGCGCGCCCGTGACCGCCTCGAGGGCGCCGGGCTCGAGGGCGGCGTCGGCCAGCGCCCGCTGCTCGTGCGCGAGGGCGAGCGCCCAGACTCGCGGCTCGAGCGCCGGCGCCACGCGTTGACAGTGGGCGATCAGCTCCCCCACGCGGTAGCGCTCGGGGCGCTCGGGGAGCGGGCCGAGCTCGCGCTCGATGAGCGTCCGCATGTCGACCGCCATCGCGGCGAGGTCGAGCGACGAGGAGACGAGCGTGTGATCGAGGTCGAAGATACAGAGCCGCACCGGGATCTCCGTCAGGATACACGGGACGGCGTCCCGGCGCGCGAACTCGTGCTAGGATGACCGTGTGCGGCGTCGGCTGATCGTCGTCCTGACGCTTTCCACGCTCCTCCTCATGCGGGCACCGCTCGCGATCGCCCTCGAGGACTCCGACCGCCTGTGGCGCGTCGGCACGAGCGCGTTCGACGATAAGCTCTACCCGACGGCGCGCCGGGTGCTCGAGGAGTTCGTCGCCAAGTATCCCGATGACCGGCGCGCGGGCGAGGCGTGGCTCCTGCTCGGCAAGGCTCGCTTCGCCCAGCAGGACCTCGCCCCGGCCCTCGACGCGTTCCGTCGAGTCCTCGGGCTCAAGGAGCCGTCGGGGAAGCCGGGCGAGGCGAAGTTCTGGGAAGCCGAGACGCTCTTTCGCCTCAAGCGCTACGCGGAAGCCGAGACGGCGTACGACCGGGCGCTCCAGGTCGTGCTCGAGAAGGATCCCAAGCTGCCGTTCGCGGCCGACACGATGTACGGCCGGGCCTGGGCGCAGCTCGAGCAGAAGCACCTCGAGCCCGCGATCAAGAGCTTCCGCGACGTCCTGGAGGCGTGGCCGGACAGCCCGCTGGCGCCCGCGGCCACCTTCGCGCTCGCGCGCACGCTCGTCGACCTCAAGCGGTACGAGGAGGCCCTGCCGCTCCTCTCGGCGTTCGGGACGAAGTACCCCAAGAGCCCGCAGGAGCCCGAGGCGCAGTACCTGCTCGGCTGGACACGGCTCACGGCGGGACAGACCGCCGAAGCCATCCAGGCGCTGCGCGCGTTCGTCACCGCCCACCCGACCCACGAGCTGGCGGAGACGGCACGCCGGCAGCTCGCCGAGGCGGTGCTGCGGTCGGGCGACCGGGGCGAGCTCGAGACGGAGTACCGCGCCCTGATGACGGCGCCTCGGGCCACGCCGCCCGGCCTCTACGCGGCCGGCCAGATGGCGGCCCGGCTCGGCCGGCCGGAGGACCAGGAGGCGGCGTGGACGCGGCTCCGGCAGGAGTTCCCGGACGACCTTCTCGCGCAGCGGGCCGCCTTCGAGCTCGCGAAGTCGGCCTACGCGGCCGAGCGCTGGGACGACGCCCTCACGCTGGCCGCGGCGGCGGCGAAGAACGACGAGCTGCGAGCCGACGCCCACTTCCTGCTCGGGGAGGCCGCGCTGAAGCTGAAGGACTACGCGCGGGCGCTGGAGGCGTTCAAGGCGGTGGCGGCGCTGCCGGGGGTGGACCCGGGGCTCCGGTACCGGGCGCTGGCGGGGAGCGCGGTGGCGCGGGAGGAGCAGCAGCAGTGGCGGGAGGCGCTGGCGCTGTACGAGGAGGTGGCGCAGGGCAGTGCGGACGCGGCGCTCCAGCAGTGGGCGCGGGAGGCAGTCCTGGCGCTGGGCAAGGCGCGGCTCGGGGCGGGGGACCTGGAGGGGGGGCTGCAGGCGTTTCGGCGGGCGGAGAAGCTCGTGCCGGCGCCGGGGCGGTCGCAGGAGGCGCGGTACTGGGAGGCGGAGACGCTGTTTCGGCTGAAGCGGTACGGGGAGGCGCGGGCGGCGTACGAGGCCGTGATCCGGGGGGACGCGGGGTCGCCGCTGGTGCCGGATACGGTGTACGGGCTGGCCTGGCTCGAGCTCGAGCAGAAGCGGCTCGAGCCGGCGATTCGGGGGTTCCGGCAACTTCTGGAGAAATGGCCCGGGCACCCGCTGGCGGGGGACGCGACGTTCGCGCTCGCCCGCACGCTCGTCGACGCCAAGCGCTACGACGACGCGATGCCGGTGCTCGAGACGTTCCTCTCGAAGTACCCCTCGCACGAGCGCGCCGGCGACGCGCAATACCTCATCGGATGGGCCGAGCTCGGAACCGGCAAGACGGCGGACGGCATCCGTGATCTGCGGCGGTTCGTCGGCTCCTACCCGACGCACCAGCTCGTGCCCGTGGCGCGGCGGAAGATCACGGAAGCGGCGGCACGATTCGGGGACAAGAAAGAGCTGGCGGCGCAGTACCAGATGCTGATGGACGATCCGGCGCCGGCGGCCGAGGACCTCTACGACGCGGGGGTGATCGCGGGCCAGCTCGGCCGGCCGGAGGACCAGGAGGCGGCGTGGAAGCGGCTCCGGCAGGAGTTCCCGGACCACGCGCTGGCGCAGCGGACCGCGCTCGACCTCGCCCGCTTTGCCTACAAGCGGGAGGAGTACGCCGAGGCGATCAGCCTGGCTCAGGTGGCGGGCAGGACGCCGGAGTTCGCCGCGGAGGCCTCGCTGGTGGTCGGGGAGGCCGCGCTGAAGCTAAAGGACTACGCGCGCGCGCTGGAGGCGTTCAAGGTGGTGGCGGCGACGCCGGGGGTGGACGGAGGGCTCCGGTACCGGGCGCTGGCGGGGAGCGCGGTGGCGCGGGAGGAGCAGCAGCAGTGGCGGGAGGCGCTCGCGCTGTACGAGGAGGTGGCGCAGGGCAGTGCGGACGCGGCGCTCCAGCAGTGGGCGCGGGAGGCAGTCCTGGCGCTGGGCAAGGCGCGGCTCGGGGCGGGGGACCTGGAGGGGGGGCTGGAGGCGTTTCGGCGAGCGGAGAAGCTCGTGCCGGCGCCGGGCCGCTCGCAGGAGGCGCGGTACTGGGAGGCGGAGACACTGTTTCGGCTGAAGCGGTTCGAGGAGGCGCGGGGGGCGTACGAGGCCCTGATCCGGGGGGACGCGAGGTCGCCGCTGGTGCCGGATACGGTGTACGGGCTGGCCTGGCTCGAGCTCGAGCAGAAGCGGCTGGAGCCGGCGGTTCAGGGGTTCCGGCAACTTCTGGAGAAGTGGCCCGGGCACCCGCTGGCGGGGGACGCGACGTTCACGCTCGCCCGCACGCTCGTCGACGCCAAGCGCTACGAGGAGGCGGTGCCGGCCCTCCGGGGGTTCGTGACGAAGTACCCGACCCACGAGCACCTGGGCGACGCCCAGTACCTGCTCGGCTGGGCCGAGCTGGCGACGGGCCAGACCGCCGAGGGGGTCAAGCACCTCCGCGCGTTCCTCGCGCGCAGTCCCTCGAGCGAGCTGGCCGCGTCCGCCCGCCGCAAGCTCACCGAAGCCGTGGCGCGGCTCGGAGACAAGGGGGAGCTCGGGGCGCAGTACCGGACGCTCCTGGCCGATCCGTCGCCCACGGCTGAAGACCTCTACGATGCGGCGTTGCTGGCAGGCCAGCTCGGCCGGCCGCAGGACCAGGAGGCGGCGTGGACGCGGCTCCGGCAGGAGTTCCCGGACCATGGGCTCGCGCAGCGGGCCGCCCTCGACCTCGCGCACCTCGCGTACACGCGCGAAAAGTACCAGGACGCGGTCACGCTCGCGTCGGCCGCGACCAAGACGCCCGAGTTCCAGGCCGAGGCCGCGCTGGTCGTCGGGGAGGCGAAGCTCAAGCTGAAGGACTACGCGGGCGCCCTCGACGTCTTTAAGACGGTGACGGCGCCTGGCGTGGACGCGGCACTCCGGTACCGGGCGCTGGCGGGGAGCGCGGTGGCGGAGGAGGAGCAGCGCAAGCTCGATGCGGCGCTCGCGCTCTACACCGAGGTGGCGGAGGGGAGCCCGGACGCGGCCCTCCAGCAGTGGGCGCGCGACCGCGTGGGCGCGGTGCAGGTCCAGCAGCGCCGCCTGCGCGAATTCGCCGAGCTCGACCAGGCGACGGCCCTCCTGAAGGCAAAGAAGTACGCCGACGCGCTGGCGCAGGGGCAGGCGCTCGCGCAGAGCGAGGACGCCAACCTCCGGGCCGGCGCGCTCCTCCTGGTCGGCGATGCGGAGCTCAAGCTGAAGCAGCCGGCGGCGGCCCTCGCCGCCTTCGACGCGGCGGCGGCGGTGCCCGGTCTCGACGCGGCCTCCCGCTACCGCGCGCTCGCCGGGAGCGGCGTCGCGCACGAGGAGCAGCAGCAGTGGCAGGACGCGCTCGCGCGCTACCAGGAGATCGCGGCGGGGAGCGCCGACGGGACGCTGCACCAGTGGGCGCGCGACCGCGCGCGGCGCCTCCTGGAGCTGGCCGAGGCCGCCTTCAAGCGGAAGAAGTACGAGGAGGCGCTCGGGCAGGCCCGCCCGGTGGCGGACACCGCCACCGGCAGTCTCCGGGCCGACGCGCTCCTGCTCGTCGGCCAGGTGCAGCTGAAGCTCGCCCAGCACGCCGCCGCGCTCGAGGCCTTCGACGCCGCGGCGGCGGTGTCAGGGATTCAGCCGCTCGTGCAATTCCGGGCCCTCGCCGGCAGCGCGACCGCGTACGAGGAGCTGCGCCGTTGGGACGAGGCGCTCCAGAAGTACGAGCTGATCGCGGCCTCGAGCCCCGACCAGGCCCAGCGGAAGTGGGCTCGGGGGCGGGCGGCGGCGGTGAAGGCCCGCCAGACTTCGCCGCAAAAGTCCACGGAGAAAAAGCCCGCCACGGAGTCGTAAACATCGCCCGGACTGAAGTCCGGGGCTCTTGAGGAGCCCACATGCCCTTCACTCCGAGAGCCGGACCTTACGGTATCCGGTTGACGGTTCATCGGACCGCCCGGCTGCGCGGTAGCCTCCCCGTCCAGCACCACCGTCGTTTCGACGGCTGTAGGGCACGGCGGGCTTGGTTATCGCCTGCCTTGCTCGCGGAGCGCGTGCTCAGCTCCAACCGGGGGCAGCCTACCACAGAGATCGGCGCTCCTTCCCGCCCTGAGGGGCGGGGTGTCCGCGCCGGGAGAGTTTTATGAGACGCCGTCTCCTGCTGCTCGGGCTCCCGTGGGCCGCGCTCGTGGCCGCGGCACCCGCGCCGGCCCCGGTGGTCCTGCCGCCCCCCGACCTCGCCCCGCTCGTCGAGATCGCCGGTGCCGCGCTCGAGAAGCCGTCCCTTCCGGTGCCGGAGCTGCCGATCCCCGCGCCCCCCGCGACGCTCCCGGCCTTGCCGACCCCGCGGCTCGTCCTCGACCCGACGATCACGAAGCCCGTCGTCGCGATGCGCGCCGTCAGCTGCAACCTGGTCGGCACCCTGCTCGGGAGCGTCAGCGCGCTCGTCGACTGCGGGCGCGAGAACTATGACAACGGAAGGTACGGGAAGGCCGTCCAGTACTTCGAGGACGCGCTCGGCAAGGACCCAGATCGCGACGCCGCACGACTGGCGCGGTACTGGCGCGGTGAAACCCTATATAAGGTCAACCGAATCGCGGAGGCCGACAAGGACTTTGTCCAGGTCGCCAAGGAGGGGCCGGCCGACGACCTCGCCAGTTTCGCCCTGAACTCGAGCGGCTGGACGGCCCTCCAGCTCGGCCAGCCCGCGCGGGCCCTCGACGCCTTCGACGGCGCGCTCGGTCGGCCGGGCGCCCCGTCGCAGTCGCTCCTGGTCTCCGCCCGGCGCGGTCGCGCGCTCGCCCTCTCGCTCCTGGGCCGGTGGGAGGAGGCCCGACAAGCGTGGACGAAGCTCGGCGACGGCGCCCCCGTCGCCCTCGCCCGCGAGGCCCGGTTCTGGCTCGGCGAGTGCCTGGGTCGGCTCGGCCAGTATGGCCCCGCGGTCGACCAGCTCGGGCGCTTCGTCAAGGACGCGCCACCGCCGGCGCTGCTCTCGACGGCGCTCCTGCATCTCGGCTGGTGGCTTGACCGCGCCGACCGCCCCGTCGAGGCGGTGAAGGTGTACCGCACGCTGCTCGCGACCCTAGGCGAGTCCCAGGAGCGCGACCTGGTCGACATCGGACTCGTGCAAGCCCTGCTCGGCGCCGGCGACTGGTCTGGCGCCCAGCAGGCGGTCAAGCCGCTGCGGGAGCGCGCGTCGCCCTTCGGGGTGGCGACGCTGCTCGCGATGGCCGGATGGGCGGCCGCGCGGGATCCGGCGGCGGCGCACGTCTTCGACCAGCAGCTTCTGGCGCGGACGCTCAGCCCCGCCGAGCGCGCGTGGCTCTTGTTCGTGGAGGGCGAGGTCTTTCGCCGGGAGGGCAACCGGGACGAGGCGCGCACGCGTTACGACCTCGCGCGCATGACCGACTCGGCCAGTCCGCTCGGCGGCCGCGCAAGCCTCCGGCTGGCGCAGCTCAACTTCGACTTCCGCGAATTCGCCCAGGTGGCGACCGACACGGGGGTCCTGCTCGCGCAGCCGATCACCAATGACGTGCGGGAGCCCGCCTTCGTGCTGGCGGGCGAGAGCGCGTACTACGCGGGCGACTTCGAAGCGGCCGTCAAGACCTTCCGTCGCTTCGTGGACGAGTTCCGCGCGAGCCCGGCCGTCGCGGCCGCCACGCTCTCGATCGGCTGGGCGGAACTCCGACGAGGGCACGACGCGGACGCGCGCCGCATCTTTACCAGCTTCGCGCGCGAGCGACCGCAAGATCCTCTCGCGCCCGACGCGCTCGAGCTGTCGGCGGAGCTGGCGGCCTCGGCGGGCGACACCGCGGAGGCGATCGCGCTGTTCGAGGAGATGAACGCCCGCTACCCAGACCATCCCCGGGCCGACCTCGCCCGCCTGAACCACGCCATCGTCCTCCTCCGCACGGGCCGGGCGATCGAGGCGCAGCCATTGCTTCGCACCTTCCTCGGCCGCGCGCCGGGGTCGCCGCTCGTCGGTCGGGCGCACCTGGCGCTCGGCGTCGCGCTCCTCACCGTCCGGCTTCCCGTGCCCGCGCGCGAGGAGTTCGCGGCGGCGCGTGACGCCGGCGAAGGGCCGCGCGCCCGTCTGGGTCTGGGCGCGGTCGCCCTCGCCCTCCGGCAGTGGGACGCGGCCGCGAGCGCGTTCGCCGAAGCCCGGGAGACGGGCACCGCGGCGGTCGCCCAGATCGCCGACTACGGGCTCGCCGTGATCGCCTTCGACCGCGCCGACCGCGAGGGCTTCCGGAAGATCGGGGGCGGGCTGGTCCGCGAGGGTCACGCGACCCCCGCGCTGCTCTATGCCCTCAGCGCGACCGCGACCGATGCCGCGGCGTGGGACGACGCGCTCGAATCGGCGAAGCAGCTCGTGAGCCAATTCGCGGCCGACCCCCGGACCGACAGCGCGCTCGCCCGTCTCGGCCTGGCCGCGGCCGGCGCCAAGCGCTGGCCGACCGCGGACGCGGCGCTGGCGCTGCTCCGGCAGCGGTCTCCCACGAGCCCGTTCCTCGACGAGACGCTCGTCGCCGGCGCCGAGGCCCAGGTCGAGACCGGCCACGGCGCCGAGGCGAGGTCGACGCTCGAGCGCTTTGTGACAGGCTCTGCGGACGACCCGCGGCTGCCGCACGCCTGGCTGCTGCTCGCGCGCGTCCGTGACCTGGCGGGCGACCGGGGCGCCGCCGTCGACGCCTTCGCACGCGCGGCGCGGGGCGGGCATGACGCGGACTGGCCGCCGGGGACGCGGCTCCGCTACGCCCGCCTCCTGCTCGACGACAAGCGCTGGAGGGAGGCGCGCGCCCAGCTCGACGTGATCGTCAAGGGAGACGACACCCAGGCCGCGACCGAGGCCGCCTTCTACCAGGGCGAGTCGTATCGGGCCGAAGGCAAGCCGGCGGAGGCGGTCGAGTACTTCATGACCGCCGCCTATCTCGCGCCCGAGTCGACCTTCGGCCGCCAGGCGCTCCTGGGGGCCGCGGCCGGCTACGTCGCGCTCAAGCAGCCGGACTCTGCCGCGATCGCCTACAACAAGCTCCTCGCGCAGGCCGATCTGCCGCCGGAGATCGCCCAGCGCGCCCGCGAGGGGCTCGCCGCGCTCGGTCGCTGACGCCGGGCCCCTCCCGCCGCCGCGGAGGCTACCGGGGCGCCGGCGCCCCGCCCGCGAGCCCCGCGGCGTCACCGGCTGTCGTCGCCAGGAGGGGCTTGAGCCAGACGAGGGCGAGCAGCGCCGCCGCCAGGTCGCAGGCGACGGCGATCCAGAACACCGGCATCCAGGATCCCGTCGTCTCGAGGACCTTCGCGGCTCCCCACCCGGCGAAGATCGCCGCCACGCCCTTCGAGGTGTACTGGATCCCGTAGTTGGTGGTGGCGTACGCCGGCCCGAACACATCGCCGATCGTCGCCGGGAAGAGCGAGAAGATCTCCCCCCAGGCGAAAAACGTGGCACCGGAGAGGACGACGAACCAGATCGGGTGATCCACGAGCCGGAGGAGCGCCAGGATCGCGAGCGCCTCGAGGCCGAAGGCCAGCGCCATCGCGTTGCAGCGGCCGATGTGGTCCGACACCCAGCCCCAGAACGGGCGCGTGAGCCCGTTCAGGATCCGGTCGAGCATCAGCGCGAGGCCGAGCGCGCTGATACCGAGCGCGACGACCGTCCTGTCGAGACCGTAGGTGGCCGCGATCGGCTTGAGCTGGGCCGTCACCATCAGCCCACCGAAGGCGACGAGGGCCATCATCAGGTACATGAGCCAGAATCGCCCGGTCCTGAGCATCTCGCCTGGCGTCCGGCTGACGGCCGACTGCGGGACCCGGGTCTTCCCCGCGGCCCGCTCCCAGCCCGGCGGCGTCCAGCTCGCCGCCGGCGCGGTCATGAACTGGGCGGCGACGAAGACGACCACGGCCTGGACCGCGCCCCATACCATGAACGCGGCCCGGTAGCCGCTGGCGTCGATCATCCGCTGGATCGGAAGGACGGTCAGGGCGGTCCCGAGCCCGTAGGCGCCGGCCGTGGCGCCGGCGGCGAGGCCCCGCCGGTCGGGGAACCATTTGAGCGCGGTTCCCACGCAGGCGCCGTAGACCGCCCCGGCGCCTATGCCGCCGAGAGCGTACCACCCGTAGAGGGCGCCCAGGGAGCCGGCGATTCCGGAGCCGATCCAGCCTAAGCCGACCAGGGCGCCGCCCGCGGTCACGATCAACCGGGCGCCGAGACGATCGACCAGGTAACCCTCGAACGGGACGAGCCAGGTCTCGGTCAGGATGAAGAGGGTGAACGCGACCTGCACGGCCGAGAGCGTCGCGTGGAGGCTTCGCGTCAGGGGGACGGTGAACAGCGTCCAGGCATACTGCAGGTTCGCGATGGCCATCATGGCGACGATCCCCGCCCCGAGCTGCCACCAGCGACCGACGAGGAAGCCGCCGCGCGCGGGTGCGTCGCCTGTCATCGAGGCCCTCCCCGTCGCCGCGGGTCGCGAGCGGGCGACCGCGGCTCCGCCGATCGTACACGACAACGCCAGCCTCGACTGCCAGAGAGTCGCGCCCCGGCGGGAACACGCCAGCGGGCCGTCGGCGCGCGTGCATCCTGGCGCCGGTCAGGAGCGGCACTCCCTCCGGAATCCGTTGCGCTGCTAGGAGCGTGTCGGAAAAATGCCCCGGCCTCGAGCGCAAGACCGGAGCTTCTCACGTGTGGCGGCCCGAAGATTTCGCTCGGCCCAGGCCGCGAAGTTTGGTGTAGTGGCGTCATGACCACATCCGTCCGCCGCGAGCCGGCCACGGCCGAGCAAGTGCCGCTGATCACCGAGGAGTGCAGGGCGAAGGCGTCGGCGGGGCCGCCGCGCGGGGCCAGTCCGACGAAGATGTTCCGCGAGTGGAACCCGGAGCAAGCGGCGTTGCTGCCGGCGTCGAAACACGACCACCTCGGTGACGATCATCTGGCCGTCTTCCTGCTCGATCTGCTGCCGACGCTGACCCTCGACCCGATCCTGGCCGCGTACACGGAGGACCGTGGGCAGCCCCCGTACGATCCGCGGATGATGACGGTCCTGCTGCTGTACGCCTATAGCCAGGGCGTCATGAGTTCGCGGCAGATCGAGCGGCGGTGCCGGGAAGATCTCGGCTTCCTGTACCTCACGGGCGACGCCTGCCCGGACCACGACACGATCTGCGCGTTTCGGCGGCAGCACCTGGAGGCCTTCCGGCGGCTGTTCTTGGAGACCCTGCGCATTGCCGAGGAAGCCGGGCTGTTGAAACTGGGGCGCATCGCCGTGGACGGATCGAAGATCCGGGCGAACGCGTCGAAGCACAAGGCCATGAGCTACGCGCGGATGCCGGAGCGGCA
>WNFO01002229.1_pt1 | contig 15880 bp, 12 predicted proteins | sample 5400251 | NCBI WGS metagenome assembly WNFO01 (sample SAMN13153354, study PRJNA577476) | soil metagenome | isolation source: 100 cm saprolite under Madrone tree | place: USA:California | collected 2016-06-14 | reverse complement strand
GGATGGAATTGCGGCATCTTGGGAAGTCGTTCCAGATTGCGTGACGTTCCCCACACTTCGTGACCTTGAGCGACGAGTAACTTTGCAATGGCCAGACCAATACCCGAGCTCGCACCGGTAAGAAAAACTCTTTTCACGATTTGGAAAATGGCTTCGCGTCGCGCGACGCATTGCGTGTTGTTACCACATTGATTCCTATTTTAACTATCGCTCCGATGCAAGAATGTCCTGCCCTCGCAATCGCAATATTGTGCGAGTCATGTTAAAGACTCGCCCGACTTTAAGATGTCGATGTTGTCCAAATGTTGCCGCTGATTTCAGTTGTTCTTGTCATCTTGGGCGCGCTGGGTCTTAGGCGTCTGCTTCCTGTTATTAGAAAGCATCGGCGACAAGTCCGCTTCATTCGTGAAACTTTGACAAGCAGCAGAAAATCAGACGATCGCCGTGTCATCGCTTCACTTTCGACGGTGCCAGAGCGGATCGGCAATCTGGGGCCGACGATTCGCTGCCTCCTCAGGCAAACGCGGCCACCGGATGAGATCGTGCTCGGAGTTCCGGAATTTTCGATTCGGGAACAACGGCCTTATGCAGTGCCGAAATATATTTCGCGTTGGCCGCGCCTGCGTGTTCTGCATTGCGGCAAGGATTGGGGACCGGCGACAAAATTTATCCCCATCGTTCAAGAGGAGCTGGCGGCTGGGCGGGGAAATACATTGATAATGGTGGTAGACGATGACCGCCTTTACCCGCGCGACGCGCTCGAAACTTATCTGTATTACAGCGAGCAATTACCCGAGGCGACCCTTTGCTTTCGTGGCGCGGCAATGCCGCGAAGTCTGGATTGGCGTGACGCCAAAATGATTCACGCCAATGAGCTTCGCGAACCGTGCCGCGCCGCGGTGATCACAGGATGCGGCAGTTATTTGATTCAACCGAGATTCTTCGACGAATCGCTGTGGGATTATTCCCGAGCGCCGCGGGGAGCATTTTACATGGACGATATTTGGATCAGCGGATGTCTCAATCGTCGCGGTGTGAAGAGATATGTTGTGCCTGCATCGGCCATGATGCGGACCGTGCTTCGGCAGCACCGGACCTTATCGCTCCACGATGTTCCCAAGGGGCGTCAATACAACAATAATGAAACGATCGCATTTTTCGGCGACACTTGGGACGTCTTCGCGCCGCGCTAAGCACGCTGGTGCTTGGAATGGGTATGGTGCTGCCACCACTGACTACCGAAGACCGCCAAAAAAGCTGCAGCGCTGCTGACTTGTCCCACAATTCCCTCCAGTAACGCGCGGCAGACAAGAGCGGGAACAAGCGCGATCGCTGCGGCGAGGAGCGGTGGGCGAATATCGCTCCATGAATCTTTCCAGTGAAACACCCATCGCAGGGTCGCGTAGCGCAGGATGCCTTGGACGATATACGGCAAAAGAATGCCGAACGCCGCGCCCATTACGCCGAACCGTGGAATCAACCAAAGAAGCCCGCCAGCCGCGACGGCACATGTGATGGACGAATGCAAAAGATTCAAACGAGGGCGCTGCACCATGATGACCGTTTCGCCCAACGCAACAAACGCATTGATTGCACTGGCAAGGGCGACGATGCCAAGCCAAACACCACCTTGCCGAAATGTCGGACCGAAAATGAGCAGAATTGTGCCGCCGGCGAACCACATCACTGCTACGAGCGGCAACAAGATCCACAGCATCCATTGAGCAAGACGCGCGTAAGTCGCTGCGGCGCGTTCGTGGTCGGCGGTTGCGGTCATTCCAGCAACGACCGGTGCGAAAATGGGATTGAAAGCCTGATTGACCTTTCGCAGGCCGTTCGCCGTGTCGACGACTGCGCCGTAAACACCGACGGTCGCAAGCGTTACGCCGGGCGCGCGCCCAACGAAGTAGCCAAGCATGATGAGATCTAGCCTGGCAATGAACACATTAATCAACTGATAAATACTGATGGGAGCCGCATACGCGACCAAGCGCCATGCTTCGCCGCGATGCGACACAACATCATTCCGCGCTGGAATATTTCGAAACAGCCTTGAGGCAAGCACGAGAGCGATAATTCCCGATGCTGCCGTTCCCACGATGGCAGCCACTTCCGGTGAGAAGTCTTTGAATCCGATCGCGAGTGCAAGTAGGAACGCAAGTGTCGTCACAATCGGCTCGGTTATGCCTCGCGAGTAGATATCGTGCTGCATCACCTTCATCCCGCGCGAGATCGCGGTGCTGATGCGGTACAAAGCCACGCCGGGCATCGCGCAGAGAAGCACTGCCAGCGCGGAAACCATTTGTGGCTGTAACTGAAGACGGTTGTCAAAAAAACGCAGCGCCACAATCACAATGGCAGCGGTGACAACGGACTGCGCAACCCCCAGCATCACAGCGAGTCGAAAAAGCGCCCGGCTTCGCGCGCTATTGCCGACAGCTTCCGAGCGCGCGATGAACGTGGTAATGGCATTGTCGAGACCAAGAACCCCGATCTTGCTGATGATATCAGTAGTCGACCAGGCCACCGAGAATATGCCGAGTGCTGCGGGCCCGAGCAGCCGCGCAACGAGAAACGTGAATATGCCGCGGAAATTCGACGCCAACATCGCGATGGTGTTGAAGAAGGCGCCGCGTTTTAGCTCCACTCCGGTTTCGTCTACGCGCGCCGGTGCATCCACCGCCAGCGGCGGGACGTCGAGCACACCTTCGGTCGTGCCCACTGACTCCTCGCGAAGCCGGTCACAGGCCTGGGCAGTTTCAATGTTATAGGTCATGAGAAAGACTGCCTTGGTTCAGTTTTTCATCGAAATACTCTCGATCTAACGAAACTTAAGATCAGCATTCGCGCTCATATTCCCCGACGCTACAATCGAGTGCTTGGAGTCGCCAAAATTTTTTCGCCAAGCGTTTGGTGACGCATCAGAGGGTGGCGCAGCCCTCTATTGCGTCGAAACGAGATTCTCGCTACACTGAGAGTCCGTTCCGCCCAAACAGCATGAGCATTCCAGCGATCACGTGTGAACGGAAAGGGGCGAAAGCAATTCTCCTATTTTCTAGCGCAAACCCGCGAAAAACCCATCTTTTGTCGGAGCTAAAAAGCTTTCGCAAGGATTGACCATCTTAGGAGGACCAGAAAAATGGATCTCCCTGTAGGCATTTCAACTTTGCAACACATCGATCGCTGGATTGGTGCGCCACTTAGCTTCATTTTAACTCTTCTCAGAAAAATCTTTGAATCTGTGGGACCGCCAGGACCACGCCAGGCTCGGCGCATTCTCTTCGTTAAGTTCGCGGAGCAGGGATCCACCGTCCTCGCTTATCCTGCAATCCGTCGCGCGACGGGAATGGTCGGACGCGAGAACGTCTACTTCGTCGTGTTTGAGGACAATCGCTTCATTCTCGACGTGATGGAGATCATTCCGGAGCAAAATGTGATCACCATCTCGACAAAAAGTCCGTTCGCGCTCGCCATCGGCGCCATGCGCGCAGTCCTGCGGGCGCGCAAGATCGGCATCGACGCCGTGATCGACATGGAATTTTTGACCCGCTTTTCCGCGATGCTCACGTTCTTGACGGGGGCGAAATCACGCGTGGGCTTTCATACATTTTTTGGAGACGGCCCTTACCGCGGCGACCTGATGACGCATCGGCTTCTCTACAATCCGCATCTCCACACCAGTCAGATGTTCGAAGCTATGGTTGAAGCGCTTACACGAGATCCGGCGATGTTGCCGACCTTCGACTTCAAGCCGCCCGCGACTCAATCCTTCGCCAAATTCAATCCGGCGCTAGGCGACGTTGCAGAGGTGGATGCATTGCTACAACGCGAAAATCCGGCAGTGGGTTCGGCGCCCCTCATTCTGCTTAATCCAAATGCGAGTGATTTACTACCATTGAGGCGCTGGCCTCCGGTGCATTACGTCCAACTTGCGCGGCGGCTGCTCGAACATTACCCGGACTTGTTTATTGGGTTTACCGGTGCGCCGGCGGAAGCCGCTCGCAATAACCAGCTTGCAATCGAGGTCGGTTCGGATCGCGTCATCCCGCTTGCCGGAAAAACGACTCTGCGGCAAGTGCTCGTGCTTTACACGCGCAGTAAAATTTTGGTGACGAATGACAGTGGCCCGGCTCATTTTGCCTCGATGACGCCGATTCGCGTCGTCACCTTGTTCGGGCCGGAGACACCGGCGCTATTTGCCGCGCAATCACCAAACGCGACCGCCCTGTGGGCCGGCATCGCGTGCAGTCCGTGTGTGAACGCCTACAACAACCGGCAATCGGTCTGCCGCAACAATCTTTGCATGCAAGCAATCACAGTTGATGATGTTTTTGAAAAAGTTACGCGCATTTACGATTCTCTTAAGAGGACCACATCCGGAAATTAATCTGCCAAATGATGGGTGTGCCAACTCATAGGTCGCGCCGATTTCGCTTCGCCGTACTTGGGATTATCCTCCTAACGGTCACAATTCGCCTTCCGTCTCTTTTGCATCCTGAGCCAATTGACAGCGAAGCAATGTATTCGGTGGTGGCGAACGAGATCGTTGACGGCGGGCGGCCTTACATTGACGCGGTAGAGCGCAAGCCGCCACTTCTCTTCTGGACATACGCCGCAATATTCAAAGTAGCTGGCGAGTTCAATTGGAAGGCGCTCCATTTTGTCGCGCTGGTGTGGACGCTATGCGCGATGGCGGGCCTCTATGTGATCGGCCGCGAGTTGTTTGATCGCAATACCGGTTTGATTGCCGCGCTTTTCTACGGTGTTTTCCAACACTGGTTGACGTGGAAGAACCTGACATTCGACGGCGAGATGCTAATGAATCTCCCTATCATCTGGGCGTGGGCAATCGCGCTCCGCCCCAGTTCATCGCGACTGCGACCCGAACTCTTCCCAGCAGGCGCGCTGCTGGGCGCGGCCTTCCTGCTCAAACAGCCGGCAGCGATAGCAGCAGTCCCCCTCGGCATCTATCTACTCCTCCCGAGCTATCGAGCTAGCCGCAGGTTGACGCGAACGAATTCGATCATTCAGGCAGCTATACTCACGGCAGGATTTTTCGCAGCCCTCGGTCTCGTGACGACTGTCCTTTGGAAGCAAGGCATTCTCCATGAGGCCTTCTATTGGACCATTGCCGATCATGACATCCCGCATGTGTTTTGGCGAAAGGGAATGGTGAATACGCTGGCCTTCCTCGGAGCCTGTTTGCCTTTGGTAATCGGGGCGATAATGGCCTGCCGGGATCAGAGTAAGATTTGGGCTAAGAGGACGGCAGAACGAACAGCGCTTTTCGGGTTATTTGCCGCCTCGGCAATCGGCGCTGCAGCGGGCGCACGCTTTTACCCTCACTACTACGTTCAATTGATCCCTCCGCTCGCACTGCTCGCGGCGCCGTACTACGCACGACTTTGGTCCCGGACGATGCAGCCGCCCCACTGGCTACTACGACCTGCGGTGACCTACGCATGGTTGGCTCTAACGGTTGTTGCCTTCTCAATCGAAGACTGGACGGCGCTGGCTCCACGATGCGTTCCGTCTGAAGCGGGACGATACTTGTTCACGCATTCAGACCCTGCTGACAGGATTTTCGTATGGGGTCAGAATTCGGAAATCTATCTAGACGCCGAGCGACGTCCTGCCTGTCGCTACATCACCACCTTTCCACTTACGGGTTATATTTTCGGCGGACCGATCCCCGGTTTCGATACTCGCCGCCGGATCATGCCCGGCGCCTGGACTACCCTCGAGCAAGATTTTGCCAGGCATCCGCCTATCTATATTGTCGATCTTTACTCTGAGCCAGCCGCACTATATCCAGTGGGAGACTTTCCGATTCTCGCCAAACTTTTGAAGGAACGATACCAACTTGTGGCGCGCACCGCTGATGGCGTGATTTATCGGATGCGCTAGGTTTCGGCAGTTCGCGAATACTAATTGTTGCCCATGGGATTTTCCTCTAGCCCGGCCTCGCCGATAATCGTGCTTGCTATTGCGATCATTATATAGGTAAGAAAATCGCTCAAGGCTCATCCACGAATATCAGTCGGTGAGACCTATCACCAGTACCGTTCCAAGGTTCGAAGGTATGTTTGAGCAGGGAAGTCTGACAATCATCGAAACCAAACCATACCGTAACGGCTGGAAAGTCTTTGAGGCGCCGGAAAGATCCGTGCCCGGGACTAGCACTCGCTGAGAATGATGTCCCGGCAACCTGCGACGACCACCACAGCGCTCGCTTCACCCAGCCGGGGGCGAGCGTTAACACGGCGCATGGCCGATTATTTCGGTTTGTGCTATCCGCACGAATTCACTTCCGCGGCCTTGCTCCTCATCGCGCTGATTCTTCTGAGGGCCGTTACCATCATGCACTACAGGTTCGGCACCGATGAGCCGCAACATCTGCACGTCGTCTGGGGCTGGGCTCGCGGTTTTGTTCAATATCGCGATCTGGCTGACAACCACATGCCGTTGTTTCAGATTCTATGCGCACCAATTTACAATCTAATCGGCGACCGCGGAACAATCCTCTACTGGATGCGGATCGTCTTGCAACCGCTCTATATTGTTGCCTTCTGGTGCACCTATCGGATCGGATCGCTGCTTTTTTCTCGGCGCGTCGGCGTCTGGGCAGCCATTCTGGTGGGACTTTCCACCGATTATATTTTTTGTTCGGTTGAATTCCGGACAGACAATCTTTGGGCTCCGCTTTGGTTGTTGTGCCTGGCGGTGTTGCTCAATGGCGCATTGACAATGCGGCGCGCGCTGATCGCGGGTTTTCTCATCGGTCTTTGCTTTGGCGTCTCCATGAAGACAGTGCTCCTCGTTATGTCGATCCTGACTGGGGGCTTCGTGACTCTAATTTTCGTTGGTCGCGAGCGACTGGGTATCGGTTGGGGGCAGATTCTAAGGGCGCTGGCAGTGTTCCTCGCCGGCGCATTGATTGTCCCTGCTACGATCATGGCCGCGTTTGCGTTCTATGGCATTTGGCCGCAATTCCGCTATTGGGTTTTCGATCACAACGTCGTGCCCGGTTTGAGAAATCATCTCGCATGTTGGGTGATTATCTTTGCTGTCGGATTCCCACTCGTCACGCTGGGTGCGCGTCGGATTGTCGCCGCGACGCCCGAGGCCGTGGTGGCGGCGCGCCGGAGTTTTGTCTTTGTCACGGCCGGCTTCTTTTTTACCGCGCTCGTTTCCTTTTGGCCTTTCCTGTCGCGGCAGGACTACCTCCCTTTCTATCCGCTCGCCTTTGTCATTTGTACGGGCGCAGCTCTGACGATTTGGGACCGCTGGGCACAGCATTCGGATCTAGCGAAGATCTGGCGCGTCGTGCCCATGCCCGCTTTGGTCGGTGTATGCGAATTATTGGTGGCCTCGTTGGTTCACCCTTTCTGGGTAGACAAGGCGAAACTGGAGAGCGATCTTTTGCGCGCCACGCTCAGACTTACTGAGCCGGGTGACTTCGTTTTTGATCGCAAAGGAGAAACCGTCTTCCGGCAGCGTTGCTTTTATCCCGTTATTGAGACGTTTACTGAGGAACGCATCCGGCGTGGATTGATGGCGGACAATGCGATTCAGCGTTGCATCGATACACGCGCCTGTGTCGCCACTTTGCCAACCAAAATGCCGCCGGCCACGTTCCAGTTCGTCGAACAGAATTATTTGCCGATTGGAAACGGATTGCGGGTGGCGGGTGTGTTGTTGCAATCATCCACGGATGGGAAGCACTTTGAATTCCAAATTGTCATTGCGGCTTCGTACAAAATCATCGCGCGCGATGTTGGCACTGTAACGGGTATGCTCGACGGCGAACGGTACGAAGGAGAAGAGCGTTTTCTTTCACGGGGCATCCACAGCTTTGTGCAAACGTCTACCGGACACGACCTCGTTGTCTTTTGGGCGCAGGCCGTCAATCGCCACTTCAGACCAATCGAATCTAATAGCTCGCCGGACGGTTGAATCAGATTGCGCTGTCTTGCTTTCTCTTCTACTAGAACAGAGTGTCCCTTCCAACTTTAACTGCTTCGACGTTCGATATTCGCTCGAGGTTAATGCTGATCGCGCCACACCCGGACGATGAAGCGCTTGCTTGTAGCGTCATTCTCCAGCAAGCGGTTCGCGCTGGAGCGGCCATTCGGGTTGTCTACGTCACAGATGGGGATGACAATCCCTGGCCGCAGCGAGCGCTCGAAAGAAGATGGAGCCTGAGCCCATCGGATCGAAAACGGTGGGGAAAATTGCGGCGCGCAGAAGCCCTGGCAGCGCTATGTGTCCTCGATATCAGCCCTGCGGACGTTCAATTCCTTGCCCTCCCTGACCAGGGCCTGACCGATCTTTTGTTGCGTGATTGCGACAGAGCACTCGCGCGAATCACTCGAGTGATCGACGATTGGTCACCCACAGACATCCTTGCGCCTTCACCCTTCGACATTCACCCAGACCACAACGCCGTTGCCGTGATGATGCGGCTCATCTTCGCCGACTTGGCACCGCGAATATCGCAGTGGAATTATTTAGTGCACGGCCGCAGCCCCGCGTTCTTCGAACGTGCCGCGGAATTATCACCATCCGAATCAGAGACCGCAAAAAAACGCGAAGCAATTTGCTGCCATCAAACGCAAATCAAACTGTCGAGGCGACGTTTTCTTGGATACGCTGCACGCTTGGAGCGCTTTCTTAGTATCGAACGCGAGAGCGCTGTCCGGCGCGATGGCGCCATTTATTCCGTTTCCCGAGCGCGTGACAGCCTCGATGTCGATCTTCGCTTTTCAACTGATCCGTTTCGCATGCAGAAGAACAAGTTTTTCATTTTGGGTCGCGATTCGCTTGGGCGAACACGCGCGTGCCAGATCCGTCTTCCCAGCCGCTCGGCCGACCTTGAGGTGTTGGATTGCGCGACGAATCGCAGCATCGGCATCGCCCGTTACCGGGGCCATCCATTTGCCGGCGAGTTCACGCTTCCATTGCATCCGTTTCCACCGACCCACGACTTGTTCATCAAAGTCGATCGGCGTTCGTGGTTCTTCGACGAGGCCGGTTGGATCGAGATTCCGGGTGTGCCCGGTCTGGTAAGTGTCGCGCCTTCTATGATTTCCGCTGAGGAATATTCACTCGTGGTTCGTTAGGCGTTTCGCCTCGCCAGGCCAGTGCAAGATCGACCATCGTCTTCGCGGGGTGGTTTCCTTCAGATTGGGGCGTCGGCCTATAAAAGTATGATCCGTTGGAAGGCAATTTGCTCCTGGTGACGACGAAAGCCGATGATCCGCGGTATCTCGGTGTTATACAATGGATGCTTTACGTCATAGCCGCGTGGTCTTTTGCATGGCCGGTTTATCGCGCCTTTCTGAACGTCGAAATTGAAAACAACGAGGGTTGGAATGCTTATTTCGCTGATGCTGCGATGGGTAAGATGCCACTCTATCCGTCTGCCGATCAACTCATCACCAACAACTATCCGCCATTATCCTTTTACATCGTGGGTTTAGTTGGGCGGCTTGTAGGTGATCCGGTGTTAGCCGGCAGGTTGTTGTCCCTGATTGCCATGGTTGCGATCGCGACGGCGATCGCCTTGAGCGTGAGGCGGCTCGGTGGAAGTAGAGTGGCCGCCAGAATTAGTGCGGCATTCTTTGTAGCGACGATCAGCCGATTTTATGTGTCCTACGCTGGGATGAACGAGCCCCAACTCCTCAGCGAAGCTATCATGGCCTTTGGTTTTCTGGGATTCTTAATCGCCAGATCGAATGACCGCGGATATGGCGGGCCCGTTCTCGTGATGGCTTTAGCGGGGTTTGTTAAGCACAACATAATTGCCATGCCGCTGACTGCTTTTCTGTGGCTTGGCCTGCACCGTCGCCGCGAAGCCGTGAAGTGTTTCTGCATTGTGGCGATCGCCATCATAACGGGTACCGCAATTTGTTATGCCTTGTTCGGGCGGAACTTCTTTTTGAACATCTTATCCCCAAGGCATTATTCGTTGAAAAGGGCTCTTACCATATTTGGACAGTTAGAATGGGTGTCTGTCGGTTTACTCGCTTGCCTTTACAACGCGTGGGCTCGTCGGCGTGATGCCAGCGTTCAGCTTTGCAGTTGTCTCATAGCAATTGCGTTAGGGTCATATTTCCTACAGAAAGGCGGTTCTGGAGTGGATATCAATGCCCAATTTGATCTCGTTATTGCCGTTGCGATGGGCCTTGGTCTGGCGTTCACACAAATTTCGCTATGGCCTGTCGCGCGCCCTCTTCGGTCGGAACAAGCTCAGGCAATTCTATTGCTCGCCGTGTGCGTGCGGCTACTGATGTCAAAACAACTTCAACCGATACGGCTGCTGTGCGATCGCAGTTTTATAAACGACATTGAGATGCGGGAGCGAGCAATGTCCGATAGCGTGGAGCGCGTGCGACGAATCCCCGGCGATGTGTTGTGCCGGGCCTTTGTAAGCTACCGAGCTGGCAAACCGTTTGCGGTCGATGCATTTAACGCGCAGCAAAGAATTTTGGCCGGAGCATTACCAAAGGACGCTATATCCGCTCGTGTGGCCGCTGGAACCCTAACAATCGTGGAGGTTGATCAGCACGCCCGCTGGTGCCCATAAGGCACATAATGCCATTTTAACCTGCGGACTATCACCAAGCCAAACACTTCCATTCCGTTTCTCGAACACGCGACAACCTCTTTGGCGAAAACGCGGGTGCTAGATTGGTTTTTCGGGCTGCTCGGCCGATCTTGAAATGTTAGATCGCGCGACGAATCGAAGCATTGGTATTGCCCGTTACCAAGGCCATCCATTCGCCGGCGAGTTCACGCTTCCATAGCGTCTGTTTTTGCCGATCCACGATTTGTTCATCAAAGTCGATCGGCGTTCGTGGTTCTTCGATGAGACCGGCTAGATCAAGATTCCGAGTGTGCCAAGTTTAACCAAGGTTGCTCTGTCGATGATTTCCGCTGAGCCATATTCGCTTGCGATTCGATCTTGCACTGGGCTGGCGAGGCGAAACGCGTAACGCCGGCCTACATTGTCGATGTTCAACCCGACCCGAGAGTGCGCAGTGTCCAGTAAAGAACTTTCCGATTCTGGCCAAACTTTTGGCGGAACGATACCAGCCAGTGGCGCACACTGCCAAAGGCGTGATTTATCGGATGCGTTAGGTTTGGCCAGCTGGTTGAAATGCGATCATTTTTGGAAAACATCGCCCTAGTCGCGACCAAAGCCGTTACGGGCGGTGATGATGCACGGAGTCAAGTCGGTCGTCTATCAACGCTATACTCGCTTGGAGCAGGTGTGGGTGTTGGCGGTAGCGCTCGGGCTCGCCGTTATTCTCGGCAGCTGGGTGGCAAAGCGCGTCATCGCGCGTTCCACTCATCGGGGTCGTCATTGTTGCCGGTATCGGCATCGCAACGGTCTGGACGAATAGCGATGCGTTGGTGAGTGCACTGCCAGCAAGACGACACCTCGACACGAGCATCGGAGCAGCGCAGTCATTCAAGGAGCTTGGCGATATGATCGGTCCGCTGCTGGTTGGGTTGTTCACGCAATGTTTTGGCGTGCGCGCTGGCTTCGTGTGTTGCGGCGCCGTGGCATTGGTCGCGCTGATATTGCTTGATCCGTTTGGACGAGAAAGTTAGCTGACACCTAGCGGGCATCGCCGGCGCTCAATTTATGGCTGGCGGGTTGTCGGACCGCCGCTGAAACTCTCCAAGAAGCTCGCGGACGTCATGAAGGGATATCTCCCAGCCCAATTGCTTCGCGGGCAAGTTGTCGTAGGCTGCATGTTCTTTCATCATCGCATGAAGCTTCTCGACAAACTCGGCCGCGAATTTTCCGGCTACAACATTTTGGAATCAGGCAAGCGCCTGATCGACCGTAAACCACTGCAATGCAGTCTTTACGTGACGGATCGTTGTAATCTCGATTGTGCCTATTGCACCGAGTACGACAACAGCCGGCCGCATCCGAGTCTCGACGATTTGAAAAAATGGATTCGGAAAATTCGTGATCTCGGCACGATGCGGATCGCTCTGGTCGGCGGTGAGCCGCTTGTGCATCCGAATATTGTCGAACTCGTTCGCTACTGTCGCGAACTGGGCTTTGCCACCAGCCTGACCACCAACGGCTTTCTCCTCACTCGTAAGCTTCTCGCGGAACTGGAAGATGCCGGCTTGCAAGTCATGCAGATCAGCGTTGATCGGATGACACCGAGTCCAATTACAAAAAAGTCGTTCAAGACGATTTTGCCCAAGCTCGATTACTTTCGTGATTCAAAAATCAGCCTGCATATCACCGGAGTGATTTGTGCCGATACCTTGCCCGAATCGCGGGCAGTGCTCGAGACCGGTTTGTCGCGCGGAATTCCCACCGAAGTTCGCCTCGTGCATGCGGACCCATTGCGTCGGTTTCGCGTCGAGCGCGGGCCCCGTGAAGAACTCGAAAGGTTCATCGATTCGATGATCGAACGAAAACGTCGCGGGGAAAAGATTCACACCAGCGAAGCCATCCTTAATTACCAACGCAGTCTCCTCCGCGGCGAGCGCGTAGAGTGGACGTGTATGGCCGGCTACAAATTATTCTTCGTTTCTGCGCAAGGAAAATTCTGGCTCTGCAGCATGGTGCACACGGACAAGCACATCATGGACGTCACTTTGGATGATCTCTACGCAAACTACCGCAAAAAGTCGTGCCAGGAAGGTTGCGGCGTTTATTGCGCAGTGAGTGCTTCGCTTCTCGTGGAGAAACCGGTTCGCGTTCTCGGCAAGGAAATCGTCGCACGCACCAAACGCATTCCATCGATGTTTCGTCGTTCCTTAACTCCGGATGCCGACAAAGCGGCGCACAGCGCTATCACAAATCCAGACGGAACGCACAAGATGAACGGCAGCACTAACGGCAGCCCATCCGCAGATAATCGCGTAACTTTGCGGGAAAGCGTCTAACAAAAAACCACACGCCAGTATCCAAACGTAAACGTTCCTTCGAGCCGCGATCAATCGGAAAGCACGGTCGAACGGCGTAACGTCATCCAGCAGGCGGCCTTTCGCCATCTTCGCCCGGCGCTTCGCGAATTCATCCAATAGCTGCGATCCGAGGAGCAGAGCGAAAAAATAGAACACGTTCGGAAATTGGCCGCTTCGCCACAAATGAAAAGCGATAGCCGCCCACCACGAATTCTCGATCAAATAATCGAGATAATGTTCCCATTTGCCGCGCTCGGTCATTTCGATTTTGACGCGCGACTGCTTCCCGTCCAGTCCATCGACGATGCCAAATATGAGAGCAGCGAGGATTCCGAGTCCGACACGGCCAACCGCGAACGCCGCGGTCGTCCCGCCTCCTATGATGAAACCTGCAATCGTAATTTGGTTTGGCGTGATTCGCGTTTTGCAAAGAAGCGAAATGATTCCCGTTTCGATCGGGGCGTGGAAATAAGCGGGTAAGTCGAGCGTTCCGTTTTGGGCGGAATCGAGAATGATCCGCTCAGCCACGCGACGGTTCTGCTCGGGCGGCGCCGGAAAACAGACCGGCCGCACCCGCCGACGCATGGTGACGATGTAATCATCCTCCGCCGCCGCATCGACGGTGTCGATCTTGCGGTTGTCGGTCTTGTTCTTAAGTTCCTCAAAAAACGGCGCAGCGGGCGAAAGCGCAAAGAGAAAATCCCTTGTGACCAACGCCGGTCCACACGGATTTCGGATTAAAGACCGCGCGATTTCCGGCGGATTGGAATCGACAAGCGCGGCGGGCGAATCTTTCGCGCAGAGAGCGGCGAGCAAGCGTGCGTCACAATAAATATTTGCCGGTACTATTAAGAAGCGCTCCGATGGGCTTTGTTCCAAAAGCAGTTGGGCAGTAAGGGGTCCGATTCCGCGCGGAACAAGATGGGCAGTTATTTGTTCGCGCGCCCACGAACGCTTCGCCAATTCAACCCCGACGATTTCCGGTGTTGTCGAAAAAACAATCGCGCGGCGAAATCCGAGTCGTTGCAAAATGCGGAACAAACGTTCGAGTAAGTTGACGCCACACAATTCCATCAAAGCCCCGGGCGCATCCGCGATTAAAATTGGCAGGGTGTTCTCCATCGCCCGCGAGATTAACGGTGGAGCTACGCGCTGCCAACTGTCGGCGGCCAGACTACAGCTGCGTCACTCACCACGTGAAAGAGGCTTGGCCCTGCGATTGTCGAGCTAGCTTACTTACTTACTTAAAAAATCGAACTTCGCGTGCCGCGCGGATCGCTGGCGGTAATGCGGCCGTCTTTCATCTCGTGAATCCAATCGCAGGCTTCGGCAATGACTGGGTTGTGGGTTGCCAGAAGCAGAGCTTTCCCGCCTTGTTGCACGATGTTTTGCAGCAGCTCAAAGGCGCGCTCGGAATTGGCAGTATCAAGGTTGCCGGTCGGCTCGTCCGCCAGAATGATTCGCGGATCGTTGGCCAGCGAGCGCGCGATAGCCACACGCTGTTGTTCGCCTCCAGAGAGATGACGGCTGGGCCTACGCAATTTGTCACCTAAGCCAACCGATTCCAGCAAGCCGGCAGCGCGTTCGCTCATCTCGCTATCGGAAAGTTGCCCAAGCTTGCGCATCGGAATCATCACGTTCTCCTGCGCAGTGAAATCTTCCATCAGAAAATGGAATTGAAAAATAAAGCCGATGAACTTGTTCCGTTTATGCGCGAGTTCGTCATCGCTCAGCTGAGAGACTGGCTCCGATTCGATTGAAACGCGGCCGGCATCGGGCAGATCGAGCAGCCCGAGAATGTAGAGCAACGAGCTCTTGCCACAGCCGGACGGGCCAACAACCGCGTGGATACTGCCCGGCTCGATATCGAGCGATACGCCCCGGAGCGCGTGCACGCGCTCTTCTTCTTCCCCCAAATAACGCTCGATCGCTTCGCAACTAAGGCAGGTTTCCGAGTTCATCTTGAACCTCGAATCGTGACCACCGGCGGCAATTCAGCAGCGCGGCGCGCCGGGACATAACTCGCGATGAACACGGCCAGGATCGCGAGCAACGTGGCAAACACGTAATGTCTCCAATCCCATGTCACCAGAAAGTAATCAGTATAGAGCAAACCGCGGATACGAATGGGAATGTGCGAAACTCCCCAGGTCATTAACGCGCCCAGCAAGCAGCCGAGCAGCGATCCGGCCGCGGCAATCAGCGCGCCTTGCCATAAGAAAATGGAGGCAATGTCGATCCGCCGGTACCCCATCGAACGCAAAATTGCGATCTCTTTTATTTTCGCGAGCACCGACATCGTAAGGACATTAAAAATGCCGAAGCCGGCGAGCAGGATGATAAGAGAAACGGTGATCGCAACGGACATTCTGAGGGTCAGAAAAAGTTGCAGAGTACTCTCCTCGCGTTCCTGCCAGCTCGAGGCGCTGTGCTGAAAGAGTGTTTCGAAACGGCTGGCCAACGCGGGCGCACGATTGGGATTTCGCAGTTTGTATATGATCATCGACGCGCCGGAGGGATGTTGCAGTAAAGCCTGTGCGACCCTGGCATGCGAATAAACCCGGGTTGAGTCAATTGAGCCAATGCCTGCGCGAGCGATCGCCGCAACGGTGAATCGCCAGTACTCGCCGTTGGGTGCGAGCAATTGCATTGTGTCGCCGATGCCAGCCTCAAGAATCTCTGCCAGGCGCGACCCGATAATGATCGAGCTGGTGTTATTTCGAAAGTCATCAAAGTTGCCGTCAATCAATTGGTGGAGAAGATCGGTCGTCTGGGCATGCAGAGCCGGATCGATGCCGTAAAGATCGACAGTCGCGTTCTCAAATCCCGCACGAGCGCTGACCGTTCCGCGCAGGACCGGGGAACAGGACACCACATTGGAGAATTGCCTGCTCACCCGCATGATTTCATTGGCGTTAGTGATGCCTTCAAAATA
>WNFO01002409.1_pt1 | contig 15882 bp, 16 predicted proteins | sample 5400251 | NCBI WGS metagenome assembly WNFO01 (sample SAMN13153354, study PRJNA577476) | soil metagenome | isolation source: 100 cm saprolite under Madrone tree | place: USA:California | collected 2016-06-14 | reverse complement strand
ACCTCTGCAATGCGCTCGCCGTCCAAAAGGACGTCGAAAGCTCCATCGATCTTTCTGGCAGGATCGAGAACGCGTCCATTCTTAACGAGCAGCATGCGAGGGATCCTTTATGTCCGTGGAGCGTCGGTTCCGCGGCTGCTGCGCCTCGGTGGCGGGATGTGTTCCTTCTTCGGGCAAACCCGTAGTGAGCAAAAAGAGCAGGGCCATGCGCACGGCGATTCCGTTGCTGACTTGCTCCAGCACGCACGATTGCGGCGCATCCGCGACGTCTGGCGAAATTTCGATCCCGCGATTCATCGGCCCGGGATGCAGCACGATGGCGTTCGGTTTCGCATGGCGCAGGCGCCCGGCGTTGAGCTGGTACAGCAAAATGTAATCATTCTCGGATAACGCCGGCTCGTGCAGTCGTTCGGTCTGCACACGCAGCACGATAACGACATCGGCGCCTGCCAGCGCTTCTTCCACGTGAAAAAGCGGCAGCCAAATTTGCCCAGCAGATGAATGTTGGAGCGCGCCACGCGGCTGTGCTGGATATCGCCCAGAATGGTTACATTCAGTCCGTCGAGCGTGCCTTTGCGGTCGCGTATGGTCAGCGCGTCCAGCAGGCCCTGTGAAGGGTGCTCGTGCGTGCCGTCGCCCGCGTTGATCACCGGAATATCCAGGTGCCGCGCGACAAAGTCCGCAGCGCCAGAAGCCGCGTGGCGTATCACCAGGCAATCCGGTTTCATGGCGTTGAGCGTGTGCACCGTGTCCAATAGCGACTCGCCTTTCTTCAGGCTCGAAGCTTCGACCTGGAGATTCATGGTGTCTGCGCCGAGGCGTGACGCCGCGGTGCCAAAGCTGATGCGAGTTCGCGTGGAACTCTCGAAGAAGGCCAAAGCCACGGTCTTGCCGCGCAAGGTGGCCAGCTTTTTCAGGGGGTGGCGCTGGATTTCCTGGAAAGGCTTGCTTTGGTCAAGAAGAAATGTGAGTTCGCCCGCGGTGAGCTGTTCAAGCGCAAGCAGGTCGCGAAAGCGATGCGTCACATTTTCCTTTGGATCCGTCACCCTAACCCATACCTGTCATCCTGAGGCTATCCCACAAAGGATAGCCGAAGGATCCCAACGAAAGCACTACCGACACGTAAGCGATGAGCTATCCGTCCACGCGGTCAACCAGCACCACGCGCTCTTCGCTGTCAATTTCGCGAAGCCGCACCTCGATAATTTCGGTGTCGCTGGTCTGCACCACGCGCCCGGTAAACTGCGCCTCAATCGGCATTTCCCGGTGGCCGCGATCAATCAGCACGCACAGCGAGACTCGCTTGGGCCGTCCAAGATCGAAAAGTCCGTTCATCGCCGCGCGGATGGTGCGCCCGGTATACAAAACGTCATCCACTAGGACCAAGTCCATGTTGTCCACGCCGAAAGGAATATCCGAGGACTGCAGCACCGCATGCGACGCCACTTTCGACAGGTCATCGCGATAGAGCGTTATGTCCAGCGTCCCCACCGGGACGTCCACTCCATCGATGCCGCGCATGGCATGGGCGATGCGCTGCGCCAGCGGCACTCCTCGCCGCCGGATGCCGATCAAGGCTAGGTGCTTGGTGCCGCCGCTCTTCTCCACGATTTCATGCGCCAAACGCTGCAATGTGCGGTCGATTTCGGGCGCCGACATCAACTGGGACTTTTCAACGATGCGCATGGTCGCGTAATCCTAGCACAAGAAAACACACGAACGCAGGGACGAGGGGACGCCGAGTTTCACCGCGAAGACACCAGTGAGTAAACGCAGCCGTGATAAACTCCAGCGCTTTACGCTGGAACGAGGTGGATATGTTCAGCCGTACCGCGACATGGAATGTAAGCTCGAGGCGGGATTGGGCCGCGCTGGCGGTTCTCGCCGCGCTGCCCCTAACACCACGATTGGCGGCGCAGGAGCCAAAGCCGCCGGCTGCCCATTCTGCTGCGGCAGCGCGCGCAAGAACGGCAGTCCCCAAGGCCCCGGCAAGACCGAAACTGGTCGTTCTGTTGGTCGTGGACCAGATGCGCGCAGACTATGTCGACAAATTCCTGGGTCAGTGGACCGGCGGCCTCCGTCGCCTGGTCGATGAAGGAGCGTGGTTCCGTGACGCGGCGTATCCCTACGCAGCCACCGCAACCTGCGTAGGCCACTCCACCATCTCGACCGGCGCGTTTCCGGCCACCCACGGAATGGTGGCGAACGCCTGGTGGGACCGTGACACACAGAAAATGGTGACGTGCACGGAGGACCCGAACGCGAGAAATTTGGGTTATGCGGGAGCGTCCGCGGCCGGCGGAGACAGCGCCTGGCGCATGCAAATCCCAGCTTTTGCTGAAGAGCTGAAGGTTCAAACCAGTGGCGCCACACGCGTGGTGACCTTTTCCTTGAAGGCGCGCTCCGCCATCACCATAGCCGGCCACAAGGCGGATGCCGTCACCTGGGCCGACGGCGGCGGCTGGGCGACTTCGAGTGTTTACGGCGTTGCGCCCTTCGTCGAGCAATACGCTAAGGCACATCCGATAAGAGAGGATTACGGCAAGACCTGGACGCGCTCGCTCCCCGAAGGCTCCTACTGGTACGACCAAAAAGCGACGGGTGCAGTGGCGCCCGAAGGCTGGGAGCTGACTTTCCCTCATTCACTCCGAGGGAAAGCCGCAGGCAATGAGCCGGACGCGGCGTTTTACGAGCAATGGGCTTCCAGTCCCTTTGCCAATACTTATCTAACGAAGTTCGCCGAAACAGCCGTCGATTCCCTCGGCCTAGGTAAGGGTCGCGGCACGGATTTTCTCGGCGTTGGCTATTCACCAGTCGACTACGTCGGCCATGAATTCGGTCCATTCAGTTGGGAAATTCAAGACATCCTGGTGCGATTGGATAAAGACTTGGCAGAACTTTTTGCGTATCTCGACAAAAAGGTTGGCCGAGCAAACTACCTCGTAGCCCTGAGCGCAGATCACGGTGTTGGTCCAGACCCGGAAGACATGCAAAAGACCGGTGTGGATGCCGGCATTCTCAATCTGGCTGATCTACAGAACAAAATGGAAAAGGCGCTGGAGCCTTTCAATCTGGCAAAGCCTGCGATCACATATTTTGCCGGCAGCGACCTGTATTTTGCCCACGGCGTTTATGAAAAATTAAGGCAGGACGCAAGGGCCATGCGCGCCGTGACCGACGTTGCCTTGGTTCAGCACGGCGTCGCCGAAGTGCTTCGTGCCGAACAACTGGAAAATCTCCCAGCAACACAGAGACCTACGCGCCGCGCCTTCGCTGACGGCTATTTCCCCGGCCGCAGCGGCGACCTCTTCATCGTCCCCAAGCCCTACTGGCTGTTAGACCGAACGCCCATCGGCAATGCCCGTTCCTATGGCACCAGCCACGGCAGCCCTTACAATTACGATCAGCACGTCGCTCTTCTGCTCATGGGTTTTGGCATACGGCACGGCGAGTACTTCCGCGAAGTGACTCCCGCCGACATTGCACCTACGCTGGCGACCCTTTGCGGCATCACGCTAGCCTCCCGCGACGGCCACGTCCTGGCCGAAGCGATCGCTAGCCATTGAGTTCCCCCGTGCCAATGTAATCCCAGCCTTGTCGTCCCTGTTTATGTAGCTGCCGGCATCTTGCTGGCGCGAGGGCAGCCACTCGAGTCTGCGCTCAGGCCGTTCTTCATGGTAAGCTTTTGCCGAAGTGAGTGCCGCAGACGCTGTCGATCTCAGCGTACAGATTGGCGCCCTGCGCCTGCGGAATCCCATTCTTGCCGCCAGCGGCACCTTCGGTTACGGTCTCGAGTTTGCGCACTTGGTTGATCTGAACCGCCTTGGCGGCTTCGTGACCAAAGGCCTCTCTTGCCAACCCATCGAAGGCGCCCCGCCTCCGCGCCTTTGCGAGACTCCCTCCGGCATGCTCAACGCTGTTGGACTGCAGAACGTCGGGGTCCGGGCCTTCGTCGCGGAAAAACTGCCCCTCTTACGAAAATTCGAAGCAGTGGTTATGGCAAACGTCTTCGGCTACTGCCTGGAAGACTACGTCGAGGTAATCCGCGTTCTTGAGGATGCGGAGGGCCTAGCCGGCTACGAGCTCAACGTTTCTTGCCCAAATGTGAAAAAAGGGGGAATGCAGTTCGGAAACGACCCGGCGCAAGTTGCCGAGGTGGTGGCCGCGGCCCGAAAAGCCGCCGTCCGGCGCCCTCTGTGGGTCAAACTATCACCCCTGGTTGCAGACATTGGACTTATCGCCAAGGCGGCGGAATCGGCTGGTGCCGACGCTTTGACGGTCGCAAACACCTACCCAGCGATGGCACTTGACCCCCGCACCCTAAAGTCATGTTTGGGGAATCTAACTGGCGGTCTCTCTGGCCCGGCCATAAGGCCCATCACCCTCCGGCTCGTGTGGGAGGCCAAGAAATCAGTGGAGATACCCGTTATCGGCCTGGGCGGCATAGAGACGGCTGAAGACGTGCTTCAATACCTGGCCGTGGGGGCTTCGGCCGTGCAGGTAGGAACGGCCAGCTTTGCTGACCCGAGGGCCAGTGAGAGCCTGGTGAGGGCCCTTACGAACGCTCTAGTACGGCTTAAAGCTAGCACTATCAATGATATGCAAGGAAAATTCGTAGTCGAAAATGGTTGACATAATGGCTCTTTTCCGCTACGCTTTCTTGGAAGTTGTAGCACAAAGAACACACTATGAGAAACCGACTCTTCGTGATTTGGGCTGCACTCCGCTGGGTTTTGCTGATGTTCCTCGCCCCTCCGGCGATGGAAGCACCTCTGGTGGCGCACCTAACCGAACCGCCCAAGGCGATCAAATCCTGGGTAGGTAACGCCAGCTGGTATGGACCAGGCTTCAACGGCCGCAAGACCGCTAACGGGGAAATCTTCAACAGCGAGGCCCTGACGGCCGCGCACCCGCACCTGCCGTTCGGCTCACTGGTGCGCGTCGTGAACACCCGCAACGGGAAATTTGAGTTGGTACGCATTAATGACCGGGGTCCGTATCAAGAAGGACGCGAAATTGATGTATCCTATCGCGTCGCCCGGAAAATCGGCCTTATCCATGCGGGCGTGAGCCAGGTTCGGCTCGAGCTGATGGAGTTGCCGCAGAAACGTTGAGCTTCGACGCCCATCCACGCAGCAGCTTAATCGTAGCTCTCGACTTTGATTCCTTATCTTCCGCGCTGAAATTCGCGAAACAGGTTGCCGATCTTGTGGGCATGTTCAAGATCGGCGGCCAGCTTTTTACGGCGGCCGGTCCACAAGCGGTACGAGAAGTAGCCGCACTGGGGCCCGGCGTTTTCCTTGATTTGAAACTTCACGACATCCCCAACACAGTCGCCGGCGCTATTTTGACCTGCGCGGCGATGCCCGGCGTGCAATTAATCAACGTGCATGCTCTTGGGGGCCGCGCGATGCTGCATGCCGCGGCACAGGCAATCAGCGCCGCTCAGCCCATGGGCGCGGATCGTCCGCGGTTGCTCGCAGTCACCATTCTCACCAGCATGGACCAGAAGTCCATGAAGGAAGTGGGCATCGGCGGATCTGCGCAGAGCCGGGTTGTGAAGCTCGCGCAGCTCGCGAAAAAAGCCGGCGCCGACGGCGTGGTGGCTTCGGTGAAGGAAGCTCGCGCCATCCGCAAGGCCTGCGGCCGCGACTTCCTGATTGTCACCCCCGGCGTTCGACCCAAAGGAGGGGCAGCGAAGGACGATGACCAAGCGCGCACCGCGACCTCCACGGAAGCCATCCGCGCCGGCGCCGATTTTCTGGTCGTAGGCCGCCCCATCCTCGCCGCTCCCGATCCCCGTGCCGCGATTCAATCCATCGTCGACGAAATCACCGCCGCCAAGTAACTTCGCAAAATCGCTGCTCGCCGCTCTCAATAGACTTTCGCTTGTGCTACCGTTTCAGACTGCGAACGATGCAGTCACATGAATGACCAACCCAAGAGCGTCATTGTCGGCACCGCCGGCCACATCGACCACGGCAAGTCCTCACTGGTCGAAGCCCTAACAGGCACGCACCCGGATCGCCTGGAGGAAGAAAAGCGCCGCGGCATCACCATTGATCTTGGCTTTGCGTTCCTCGAAGAAAGCGGCGTGCGCTTCGGCTTTGTGGACGTCCCCGGCCACGAGCGCTTCGTCAGCAACATGCTTGCGGGCGCCGCCAGTGTCGATTTGGTGCTGCTGGTCATCGCTGCTGATGAGTCCCTCATGCCGCAGACGCGCGAGCATTTCGAGATTTGCCGCTTGCTCGGAGTCAAGCGCGGCATTGTCGCGCTAACGAAAAGCGATCTGGTGGATGCGGACACCGCCGGCCTTGTGCGCCTAGAAGTCGAAGAGTATCTGCGCGGCTCATTTCTGCAGGGCGCTCCCGTCATTCCCGTGAGCGCGAAAACGCGAGCAGGCTTGCCGGATCTGAAGCAAGCGCTGCTGGCCCTCGCGCGACAAGTGCATGGTAAGGATGCCGCTCGTTACTTCCGCCTGCCCATCGACCGCGCGTTCGCTATCAAAGGTTTTGGCGCGGTAGTGACGGGCACGTTGATTTCCGGAAGCGTCGGTCCCGGTGACGAGGTCGAATTATTTCCCAGCGGCCAGCGGCTCAGGGTCCGTGGGGTGCAGTCTGGCGGCAAAAATGTCGAGCGCGCCTCCGCCGGCCAGAGAACCGCCGTGAATCTTGCGGGAATCGAGCACACCGCGTTGCGTCGCGGAATGTCGCTTGCCACTCCCGGCAAATTTCGCGTCACGCGCCGCATCGACGCGCGGCTGGAGCTGCTGCGCTCTGCGCCTAAGTTGAAGCAGCGCGTGCGCGTCCACTTTCATTCCGGCACCAGCGAGACCGTGGCGGAAGTATTCTTGCATGCGAGTAAAGAACTCGCGCCCGGACAGAGTGGCTTGGTTCAGCTTCGCCTGCAGGGTGAGGTGCTCGCCTTGGCCGGTGACCGCTTCATCGTCCGCCAATTTTCTCCGGTGACCACCATTGGCGGCGGCGCAGTGCTTGATCCGCTCGCCCGCCGCCCGACCGTGCGCGACACCAGCCGCGTGGCTTTTCTCGAAACGCTGGAGCGCGGCGACAACGTAGAGACGCTCGCGGCCATGACCGACCGTGCTTTGCTGGGCCTGCAATTCGACGACATCACGGCGCGCACCGGCTGGCTCGAACAGGAGAGTCGCGCAGCGGCGAAAAACCTCGTCGACGCCGGCCGCGCGCGAAAGGTCTCGACCGAGCCTCCGGTATTGCTCACCGCAAAGGCCTTCGATGAAGTTCGCCAGAAAATTGCCGCAAAGGTCGAGAAATTTCACAAGGAAAACCCGCTGCTCCCGGGAATCTCGCGCGAAGATCTTCGCTCCAGCCTCGGCCGCCGTGTGCGCCCCGAAACTTTTCGCGCCGTCCTCGAGGATCTGCTTGCTCAAAAGAAACTGGAAGCCCAGGGTGAAATCGTCAAGCGCGCAGGCTCGGCCATCACCCTCGACCCCGCCGAGGCTCGCGCCAAAGAGCACATCGAGACCGCCTTCGCGGCAGCCGGTCTCGCCGTACCGGCCGTGAAAGAGGTCCTAAGCAAGCTCCCGGTGGAAGCCAAACGCGCGGAAAAAATCCTGCAGATTCTGCTGCGCGACAAAAGCCTCATCCGGGTGACACCCGACCTGATTTTTCACCGCGATGCTCTCGCGCAACTGCGCGACCGCTTGTCCGTCTTCAAAAAGACCAAGGGCGAGCGCATCTCCGTCCCTGTCTTCAAGGAGCTGACCGGCATCACCCGCAAGTATGCCATTCCCCTGCTCGAATATCTGGACCGCGAGTGCGTAACCCGGCGCGCAGGCGATGAGCGTGTTATCCTGTAGAAGTGCGCAGGCAAAGGCTTGCTGCGCAAGGCGTCCTGAGATAGGGTTGATTAGCGCGCCGGGGAGAAGGCCGCGCGGAGGTAGTTCATGGGCGAGTTTAGTATTTTTCACTGGCTGGTGGTTTTGGCGATCGTGCTGATCTTGTTCGGCGGCCGCAAAATCCCCGAAGTTATGCGCGGACTCGGAGAAGGCATCCGCAATTTTAAGGAAGGAATGTCTGGCGCGTCGCACACCACGACGCCTCCGCAGCAGAGCGCGCCTCCCGTGGATAAGCCCGCGGAAGAAAAGAAAGCCTGAACAAGTTAATTGTTCCGTTCCCATCATTGAATTCCGGGCGGCCTCAGTGCTGCCCTTTTATTTGCAGCGACTGGTCGTGCGCCCGCAGAACGTCGGGAGGAACCTTAACTGTAGCGGTCCGCAAGAATTCTGGGCACAGAATTGAAGGGTCCGCCGTGAGCCCTCTTTTGTGCCCAAAAAGTACAAAAAAACGCTACCCAACTCGCAAAACCTGTCCGTCAGAGCAGTAGCCAGTGAAGCCCGTACCTTCCACAATTCTCCTATCACCGGGTCAACCCAGGGATTCTTACGTCTTCCAAGCAAACTAGGAGAGAACGCATGAAACTTATTTGGCTCAAGTGGGGCGCAGTGCCGCTGGCGGTGCTCGTGAGTGCCGCGGGGGCAACCGCGGTGCTGGCGCAGGATCAATCTTCCTCTCCATCTTCCGCGCAGAGTTCTTCCCCGGCTCCGGAAGCGGAAAAGGAAAAGAAACCAGTCATCGAACAGCGCAAGGAAAATCAACAGGACCGCATCGCGGAGGGCGTGAAGAGCGGCCAGTTGACTCCCGGCGAAACGGCCAACCTGGAGAAGAAAGAAGCAGCCATCAATAAGGAAACCCGCGCCGACCGTGCCGCCAACGGTGGCAAGCTGACACCGGCGGAAAAGGCGCAGGTCACGAACCAGCAGAATCAGGTATCGAAGCAAATTTACAGGGACAAGCACAACGCCAACACCGCACACTTCGGCAACAATAAAGTGGGCCAGCGCCGTGAAAACCAGCAAGACCGCATCGCCCAGGGCATCAAGAGCGGCCAGCTAACGCCCGGCGAAACCGCCAAGCTCGAAAAGCAGCAGAAAGGCATCAACAAGCAAGTCGCCAAGGACCGCAAGGCCAACGGCGGCACGCTGACTGCTGGCGAAAAGAAGCAAATCAACAAGGAACAGAACCAGGCCTCGCGCAATATCTACCGCAAAAAGCACAACGCCGCCACGCAAGCGGACGCGAAGCCCAAGCAATAGGGCTTTTTCCCCCGAACCACCCCGAGGTGCTCCTCGCAAGAGGAGCACTTTTTTTTTCATGGACGAGTCAAATCTGGCACTACGTTGTAGGGGCGCGCTTTAGCGCGTCCCAGCCGGGCCCCAAGGCCCCGCCGAAAGACGAGACGCCGCGAGATCCTTCAGCCCTGCGCCCAATCGCGCCGTTACGTCACATCTTCCGACCACCCGAGCTCGGTCAGCGCCTGGCACAACCGCGCCAGGGGCAACCCAACAATATTGAAGTAGCAGCCCTCGATCCGCGGAACGAAGCGGCCGGCGCGCCCCTGAATGGCGTATGAGCCGGCCTTGTCGAACGGCTCCCCCGTCGCCAGATAGCGCCTGATCTCCTCCTCGGGAATCTGTGTGAAGTGTACCTGCGTGGTTTCCACAAATCGACGCCGCTCGACATCGGGGAGCCGCACCAACGTGATCCCGGTAATCACGGAATGCGTCCGGCCAGACAGCTTCATCAGCATCTGCCGAGCGTCCTCGCTGGTGCGCGGCTTGCCAAGAACGTGGCCGTCCAGCACCACCTCGGTGTCCGCAGCAATGATAATGGCTGGACCTACGGCGCGCGCGGAAACCAGCTCGGCCTTAGCATCGGCCAGCCGCTGCACCAATTGTTGTGGCGACTCCCCTGGTTCGGGAGTCTCATCCACTGCCGAAGACAGCACCACGAACGAAATCCCCGCGTCGTGCAGTATTTCTGCGCGTCGAGTGGAAGCGGAAGCAAGAATCAGCTTCATGAGCAAAATCCGGGGGCAGCATATCACAGCGATTTTGTCGGGGAGCGCGGAGAAAATCCTCGGTTTTGCCGCAGTCAGATGACCACGGATTCCTGGTATTCGCCGAAGACGCGGCGCAGCGTGTCGGAGATTTCGCCCACCGTGGCGTACGCTTCCACAGCGCCCAGAATGGCTGGCAAAAGATTTTCTTGCGTGGAGGCTCGCCGCTCCAGCTCGGCCAACGCCGTTTTTGTCTTGTGCGTGTCCCGCCTAGCGCGCAACGCTTGTAGCCGCTGAATCTGCTCGCGCTCAATTTCTGGATCGATGCGTAAGGTGGGAATGCCCCGCTCTTCCTCGGCGATGAAATCGTTCACACCTACAACGATTTGCTCCTTCGTTTCCACGGCGCGCTGGAATTCGTAAGCGGCTTTCTGGATTTCCCTTTGCACGAAGCCCGACTCGATGGCCCGCACCATCCCCCCTAGCGAATCAATCTTCTCAATGTACGCCGTTGCGCCGCTTTCAATTTCGTCGGTCAGGTGCTCGATGGCGTACGAACCGGCGACCGGATCGGTGGTGTTGGCCACGCCGGTTTCGTGCGCGATGATTTGCTGTGTGCGCAACGCGATCAGCGCCGCATCCTCGGTCGGCAGCGCCAGCGCTTCATCCAGCGAATTGGTGTGCAGCGACTGACACCCGCCGAGTATTGCCGCGAGCGCCTGAATGGCCACACGCACAATATTGTTCTCCGGCTGCTGCGCGGTAAGCGACGACCCCGCAGTTTGCGCGTGAAAGCGCAAAAGCAGCGAACGCGCATCGCGCGCTTGAAAGCGATCGCGCATCACGCGAGCCCACAGCCGCCGCGCCGAACGGTATTTGGCGATTTCTTCCAGCAGATCACTGTGCGCGTTGAAGAAGAACGAAAGCTGCGGCGCGAAATCGTCGATGTCCAGCCCGGCATCCAGCGCCGCCTGCACGTAAGCGATGGCATCGGCCAGCGTAAACGCAACCTCCTGCACCGCGGTCGATCCCGCCTCGCGAATGTGGTACCCAGAAATCGAAATGGTGTTCCACTTCGGCAGTGCGTCTTTGCACCACGCAAAAACATCGGTGACGATGCGCATCGCCGGCCGCACCGGATAGATGTAAGTCCCGCGCGCAATGTATTCCTTCAGAACGTCGTTCTGCACCGTGCCTGACAGCTTCGCCAGGTTCGCGCCCTGCTTTTTCGCCACCGCCACGTACAGGCACAGCAAAATCGCCGCCGTCGCATTAATGGTCATCGACGTGGAAACTTTTTCGAGCGGAATGCCCTCGAACAGCGCTTGCATGTCTTCCAGCGAATCGATCGCCACGCCCACTTTGCCGACTTCGCCCACCGCCAGCGCGTGATCCGAATCCATCCCGATCTGCGTCGGCAAATCAAACGCCACCGAAAGCCCGCTCTGTCCTTTGCTTAACAAATACTGGTAGCGCTGGTTGGACTCCACCGCCGAGCCAAACCCGGCGTACTGCCGCATGGTCCACAGCCGGCCGCGATACATCGAAGGATAAATCCCGCGCGTGTAAGGAAATTCGCCGGGATACCCGAGAGCCCCTTCCAGATCCCAGCCCGCCAGATTTTCCGCGGTATAGAGCCGCTCCAGCGGCAGCCCCGAGAGCGTAGTGAAGCGCTCCTTGCGCTCTTTGTTTTCTTTGGAAGGCGACTTTATTTCAGCCATGAAGCCATCAGTAGCGGGCCTGCGCACACAGGCCGCAGCCCAGCCGCAATGCCGCACCAAGCCTAAATCTTGCGCGAGCGCACAAACTGCGTGACCGCAAAAAACGCAAACAACCCCGCGACACAAATGGCCAGCGCAATCAGCCACTGCGCCACGTCGCGCGTCCAGGCCCGAGCCGCCGCATTGAGCCACGCTAGCGACAAAACCGCGAACACCGCTCCGGTCATTTCGTGAAAAAGCTGCCGCAGAACGCGCCACAAACGGCGAAACCCGCCCTCCTGCGGCGCGGTGCGGCTGGAAGTAGCCACAGGAATATCTTAGCGCAGAATCAGGAGCGGGATGTATTGCCAAGCGGCGCGCAAGAGCGCAGATTTGCAGCGCGATGGGCTGTGAACACTTTGGAGACAACACCCCGAAGCTCACTTGTATCCAACGAAGAGTGGGCCTAAAATCTTTTACAGAGGTAGGGGAGACCGCCTTTGCAACTCGATGATCACCTGAAAAACCTGCTGCGTGAATTGGGCCATGCGATCAACGATACAGTTTCGGAGTCCGACCGCATCACCGGCGCCATCGCCGGTGTGCGCGCGCACGGTTACGATATTGTGCTGAAGCTCGACGCCACCATCGGTCTTGCCAAGCGCGATGCCGCCGCGGCAGCGGACGCCCCGTCCAAACTCACCCCGCAGGATAAACGCTTCCTGGAATCGCTGCGCATTCAGGTCGATCAGGAATCCTTCGATCAGGACACCGATAAAAAGCCCGTGGCGCGGCTGACCATGACCCCGCAAGATGTCCGTTTTCTGAAGTCGCTTAGAATCGCGACGGATGATTTGGAATGAAGCCTTCCCTGATCCTCGCGGGCTGTTTTGCCCTTGTAACCCTGCTGCTTGCGGGTGTGTGCTGCCCGCCTGCTCTCGCGCAGGTGCCGGTGGTTGCTCCGATTGTGGTCGACACGGCAGTGCCGATTATCGTAAGCGCGGTGAAGCCCAAACCATCCGGCCTGGCGAAGTTTCAGGGATTCGTAATGAATGCCAACATCGCGCAGATCACCGTGCGCGCCAAGGGCAACGACCTCGCGATTCGCACCTTTGCGCTATCCGATCATGTCGCCACCAAAATGCAAAAGATCGTCGACAAGGGCGGTTACCAGTACGGCGACAAAGTGACCGTGCTCTACGATCCCTCATCCGAAAAAGCCATCAAGATAAAAGGTAAGCCTTCCAAGCCTATCTGATCTTCTGGCGCTGCCGTGCTTCGCCTTCCCGCTGTCGCTGGCCGTTTCTATCCCGCAAATCCCCATGAGCTGACGCAACTCGTTCGGCAATGTGCGCAGGCCACCCCCAACGAACAGCCCGCCCGCGTGCAAGCCTGTCTTGTGCCCCATGCCGGATACATCTTTTCCGGCCACGTGGCCGGCGCGGTGTTCTCGCGAATCGCGCTGCCCCAAAAAATCGTAATCCTTGGCGTTCGTCACTCTCCGCGCGGCGAACCCGCGGCCATTCTCTCCACCGGTTTCTGGAGAACGCCGCTCGGCGATGCAACCATTGATGAGCCGTTGGCCGCGACGATCAAGGCCGAATGCCCCATCTTGCGCGAAGACCATGTGGCCCACGCCGCGGAGCACTCGCTCGAGGTACAACTCCCTTTCCTACAAGTCTTGGTGCCGGGATTTTCCTTCGTGCCCGTGGCTCTGGGCAGCGTAAGGTTTGACGATCTGGTCGAGGTTGGCGAAGCTCTCGCTCGCGTCCTGGCTGCCAGCCGCGAAACGTTGCTTCTGACCACCTCAGATCTCAATCATTACCAAGACGACCACACCACACGCGTCAAGGACAAAAAAGCAATCGACCAGTTGTTGGCCTTGGATCCTCGCGGCCTTTACGACATTTGCCGCGACGAAGATATTTCCATGTGCGGCTTGGGACCTGCTGTCGCGATGCTGACCGCTCTGCGTGCTCTCGGCGCAAAGAACGCCGAACTTGTCCGCTATGCAACGTCCGCCGACGTCTCCGGCGACACTAGTGCCGTTGTCGGTTACGCCGGCATGACTTTCGCCTGAGGATACTTCCCCCTATCGAACGTAGCGATTCGCTTTCCGGGTGTCAAGGAAAGAAGCAAATTGATCCCTACGTTGCAAATAGCGATGGAAAATCGCGCTAACCTATCGCTCCGGGGTGCGTCGCCCTTGACGCCGCTCTAACGGCAAGAGACCATGAGAGCAGACGCAACCTGCTGGTTTGCAACCCGCAGGTTGGCAATGCCGTCTTATAGATGTAAGGCTCGTTCCCCCCAGGGGGTGGCTCATGATTTCCCGCACCGTGCTTCGGTCCATTCTTCTGACTTTTCTGGTGATGCTGTTTTCCGGCTGGCGTCCGGCGGTGGCGGATTCGAGCCACGCGCGGATTATTCGCCTGAGCCTGGTGCAGGGCGACGTGCGCTTCACGCGCGACGTGCATGGCGATCCGCTGACCAGCGACAAAGCGGTATGGGAAGGCGCTACGCTGAATCTGCCGATTCGGCAGGGCTACGTCCTGGCCACGGATCGGGGACGTGCGGAAGTGGAATTTGAAAATGGAGCGATGGCGTTTCTGGCGGAAAACACCGTTCTGGAGTTTTACGATTTGTCCTTGCAAGACGGCGCGAAGACCACGCGACTGGTGCTGCGCCAGGGCACCGCTTCGTTCTACGTTAACCCCGCGAATGGCGATTATTTCAGCGTGACCGGCGGGGACTTTACGGTGGAAGCGGAGGGCCGCGCCGGTTTCCGGCTGGACAATTTCGATGACGGCAGCGTGGTGAATGTGAGCAAGGGCCGCGTCAGCGTCATTCGCAAGGAACGGACGACCGCGCTGGTGAAAGGGCAATCCCTCTCAATGCGCGCCGCCGACAAGGATTCCGTGAATATCGCGCGGCTGCCGGAGAACGACGATTTCGATCGTTGGGTATCCGGGCGCGAAGATGCGGTGGTGACGGCGACGCGCGCGTCGCAGCAGTATGTGAACTCGCCGTACTACACGTCGGGGTTCGCGGACCTGTACACCTACGGCTCGTGGTATCCGATCAGCGGGTACGGAAATTGCTGGCGGCCCTACGGGGTGGGGCTGGGGTGGTCGCCCTTCGCGAGCGGCGGCTGGTTCATGGATCCGGTGTTTGGGTGGGCGTTTGTCGGATCGCAGCCGTGGGGATGGCTGCCGTACCACTACGGCGGCTGGATGTTCGATCCGTTTTTTGGCTGGCTGTGGTCGCCGGGGCTGGGATTTGGGTTCAACGGATTTGCGCCGTTCCGCCCGGTGACGGGCGTGTTCATCCGCTCGAAGACGGGATTGCTGGGCTTGGTGCCGACGCATCCGTTGGACTCACGGGGAAAGGCGCCGCTGAATTTGGCGCGGGGAGTTTTTCCGGTGGCGGGCGGCAGCGTCTCGCAGCAAGCCGCGGCGAGCGCGGGTGAGAGTTGGAAAGTCATGAAAGCACCGCCACGCGAGTCGCTCAGCGGCAGCGCGGTGGTGGCGTCGGCAGCGCCCATGCGCGTTTCGCGGACGATTATCACGAGCGGAAGCAACGCGCGGGTGGTGACGCTGGATCGCAGTGCGGGGATTACCTATGACCCGCGGGAACGGCGCTTTGTGAACGGCGCTTCGGCGCCGGAAGGTACGGCTGCGGCGAAGGGTTCGGAAAAGGTTGACGCGCAGAAGGATTCAGCGGGCTCTCGTGGCACGGCTCGAGCTGGTGCGCCTGAAACCCAAGCCCGCCCAGCGGCAAACGTGCGCGTCGCTGAGGCGCCTCGGGCTGCCGCAGGACGCGGCGGAACTGTGCCGCCCGCTCGCGCGATGACGCCTCCGCCGGCGCGGTCATGGGGTGGCGGGGCGAGCGGCGCTTCTCCTGGCGGCACATGGCGCAGCGGTTCAGGCGGCTCTGCGCGCTCATCGGGCGGAGCTTCAGCTCCCGCGCCCCGTTCGTCGGGGCCAGCGCCTTCGGCGTCGCATCCGTCGAGTTCCGGACGACCACACTAATTCCGTTCCGAACATGTTCGCGGAATCCCGCGTGGTGGTCCTGACTCGACCGTCCTGCATAGGGGCGTTGCTGAATATTTGGGACACACCCACGATCGTGGGCGTGCACTTCCATATTCGTTTTTTGGGGGGACGCTGATGCGAGTAGTGCATAAGTTCGCTGCCGCGCTGTTGCTGTTCATTTTGTTGGCCTTCGTGCCCGGCGCTTATTCGCAAGGCGGCGCCACGGGCGCGATCGCCGGCTCCGTCATGGACACCAGCGGCTCTTCGATCAG
>WNFO01003646.1_pt1 | contig 15887 bp, 11 predicted proteins | sample 5400251 | NCBI WGS metagenome assembly WNFO01 (sample SAMN13153354, study PRJNA577476) | soil metagenome | isolation source: 100 cm saprolite under Madrone tree | place: USA:California | collected 2016-06-14 | reverse complement strand
TCTTGGACCCGACAATAAGTGCCGATTCGTTCTTGGATACTATCTTGGAGGACAATAAAGCCGACATCGCCGAAGCAATAGCAGCAGGCGTCGACCTTCCGGCTGATCTCATTCAGCAATTTTCGGGAGTGGCGGATAGCCGACCTTGGCCAGACTTACAGGGTCGATTGGCAGCTGTGGGAACTCCGGAAAAATACCGGTCCGCGCTGCGTGCATTTTCGGAGTACCGACGTTACAGCATCCGAACAATCGCCACCTATCTGAGCGAGACCAGTGATGGTTGGGCAGTACGTATTGGTCGTGGCAATGATGGAGTAGAGACAGCCCTGTTCGCAACATTCGACTTCATGTCAGAAATTGCGGCCAGCGCCAGCAGGGGCGCGGACATAGCGTTCCCTGCGACGGCAGCTGTGCGTCGTCGATTCTTCGTGCGTGAACTGGGCGCCGCACCCGGACCGGATGACTAGGTCACGCCGGTACGAAGACTAGCAATTTGCCTCCTTGCGTGGGCTCGGAAGTTGCTTAGATAGTTGGCTAATTAACAAAGTAGTCTCGCTGAGGTGGGAAATAGTCGACGGCCAGTGGTTGCTTACTTGCGCTTGATGATAAACACGGTCTTGTCGTCGATGCGGTCGTCTTCCGTGATCTGCTGCAAGTGCTCGTCCTGCTTGATTGCGTATTGCAGAATGGCGTTGCAAATTTCTCTGGCCGACTGGCCCTGGTGTTCGCGGATCACCTGTTCAATCTGCAGCCGGTCCTGCTCGTCGCTGCCATCATAGACTCCATCAGTGTAGAGAAATAGCAGGTCTCCGGGACTCATGAGGGTGATCTCTGCCAGGTCAGAAGAGCTGATCCGCCTGGTCCTGAGCGCCATGGAAAGATACTTGTTCCGGTCAGGATGGTCCTCGGGAATCTCCAGGCCGAGGGCAAGGAACTGCACGATGTGGGCCTTGCCGATCTCCATGAATTTCTTGTATTCGGCGGAAAAGACCAGCGGGGGTGGATGGCCGAAATTTACGAAGCGGAACTGCCCGCCGGGACGTATTTCACCGTACAGCATGGTCGCAATTTCACGCGTACTGTCATCTTTGTTCCGCCCCAAAGCGTTCCGCGCGGTCACAGACAGCGCCAGCCTGACATTGATGTCCTCGAAGAGATTAGGCGTTGTTTTCCCGTTCCGATCGAGTTCGGCAAGCATGAAGGCATGAAAAGTATCGTGCACGGTGGAAGCGATTTTGGCCGAGATGATCCCGTGGCCCTGCGCATCGACCAGTAGCACTCCCGCGGTGGTATGGAGTTCCGGCAGAACCTCAGCGATTCTCACTTGCTCTGAGCTTTTCGCTCTTCTGTACTCGGCGGCGACGGCCGGGGTGTAGCCTGGTCTCGACTTTAACCACTGCACATGAGCATCCACGGAGTTTCGCGGAGTCTGGCCCTTGGGAAGAGGCTCCAGGTAATCCTTGGACAGCTTGAGGGCCCGCGCGATGCGCGCGTCAATGTTGTAACGCTGCTGAAAATTGATGTACTCAAAAAGATCGCCGCCCACGCTTCCGGCGGGGATGGAGTTGCCGTACATTTCGATCCCCTCCAGTTTGGGAATCGCACCCTCGACCGGCATCAGTCTCTTACGAAGGTACTCGTCAATGCTGGGTTCTACTGGCCGCGTTGCCATAGATCGCATCCTGTACTGCCGTCACCTTTCCGCATCTCAAGTTGGAACAGCTGAAAGTATACTTCGGCGCGGATTTACTCAGACCTTATTTCCCCCCTCGCGCAGCTTATACCGCTGCAGCTTTCCCGTTGCCGTCTTCGGCAATTCATCGAAGAATTCTACCCAGCGCGGGCGCTTGAAGACCGGCAGACGACTGATGACAAATTCCTGCAGTTCGCGGGCGAGCTCGGGTGTGCCTGCCGTGCCATTCTTCAGAACCACGCAGGCGGCCGGCTTCAGCAGCTGATCGTGGTCTTCGCGACCGATAACCGCCACTTCCTGCACCGCCGGATGCTCGATCAGAACACCTTCAATTTCGACCGGGCTGACCCAGACGCCACTGCACTTGAGCATGTCGTCGGAGCGGCCAGCGTACCAGAAATATCCGTCGGCATCCCGGTAATACTTGTCGCCGGTGCGGATCCAGTGGCCTTCGATCGTGCTCTTGGATTTCTCGTGCTGGTTCCAGTAGTGGGAGCAGGTGGAATCGGATTTGACCAGCAGATTGCCGATGTCGCCGGGCTTCGCCGGCTGGTCGTACTCGTCCACGATCCTGGCTTCGTATCCATCGATAATCTGTCCGCTGGAACCGGGACGGACGGCGCCCGGATGATTGGCGATGAACACGTGCAGAATTTCGGTGGAACCGATGGCATCCAGGATTTCGACACCGAAGCGTTCTTTGAAGCGGTGGAGGAGGGCGGCGGGGAGAGGTTCGCCGGCAGAGACGGCGTGGCGGATTGAGGAGAGGTCGAAGTCTGCAGGCGTCGAGCTTCGCTCGACCGGACGGACGAGGGCGCCCGTCTCTAGGTGGTCTCTGCCCGGTCCGCATGTGAGCAGACTTGCATAGTTCGACGGTACGGAGAAAAACAATGTCGGGCGGTGGCGCTCGATGATTTCGAATATCTTTTGCGGCTTGGGCGGGCCCGGCCACAGGATGCTGGTGCCCCCCACCGCCAGAGGAAAATAGAGTGCGTTGCCCAGTCCGTAGGCGAAGAACAGTTTGGCCACACTGAAGCAGCGATCGTTTTCTGTCATGCCGAGAACGCCTTTCGCATAGCGTTCCGAACACACCACCATGTCGTGCTGCAGGTGGACGCAAGCCTTGGGGAATCCCGTGGAGCCTGACGAATAGAGCCAGAATGCTGCATCATCTTTGTGGGTAGGCTCGGCTTCAAGGTCGGGGGAGTTCTGCTCGATCAATTGGTCAAAGCGCAGAGTCCCTCGCAGCGGTTCGGCACCCACCACGATGATGTGTTTCAAATAGCGCAGCTGCACTCTGGGAATAGCCTCGATCTGCGGATAGAGCGAACCGCTGACGACAGCTACTCGCGCTCGCGCATTGTTCAGAACGTACTCGTAGTCCGCTGGCTTGAGCAGGGTATTGACCGGAACCGGAACGGCTCCGATCTTGATCGCGCCGAAAAAGCTGATTGCGAATTCCGGACCGTCGAGCAGGAGCAGGAAGACGCGCTCTTCGACGCGGACATCAAGCTGGTGCAAACCGTTGCCAAACCGGTTTACGCTCTCCGCGAGCTGGCGGTAACTGACTTGGACGCCGTCAGTTTCAATGGCAATTTTATTTCCGCGGGCCTCCGGCAAATGGCGATCGATGAAGTAGGTAGCGGCGTTGAATTGGTCCGGCAGCAGAATGGGCGTGCCTGAGCTCATTGTTCATGTGCTCATTTGGAAGCAACGCGCTTGCGAAGACTGCGCAGGATAATCACGCCGCTGACGCCAAAACTTGTAACCGCTCCCAAAGCCAGGGTCTCGGTAAGCTGCGGATTGAAGTGGAGCAGGTCATTGAAGAATGCGGCAAGGGCAAAAATAATTCCCAGGATGTTGAGCAACGCCGGCGACCGCGAGGAATCCACCTGGCCGCGATTGCGCAAGCGGAGTTGCAGCAGCACCGCAGCCAGTCCGACCGCGCCCATCACCACCACCGCCAGCGGGCTAAAGAACGCCCCGCGATTGGTAAACAGCACCACCAGGGCCAGCGCTCCACACAGCAGGCCGGAGGCGATCACCGTCCAGCGGCGAGCGCGGTTTTCGGGTCGATCCACTGTCACCTCGGGCTGAAAGCCCATTGTAGACAGAGTGAGTCACGATGGAAACATCATTCGTGCTTTGATTTGGGTGGAGCAGCGCTTTAGCGCTGCAATTAAAGGTGCCGTGGGGCGGGCTTCAGCCGTTGTGGTACCTCAGGGGCTGAAGCCCATTTCGCACGACAGCAGTTGTATGCAGGCCTGAAGGCCTGCTCCACCCTTTTGAAAGATTCGCCCCCTCGATGGTCACCTCTGACGTAGCCACCAATCAGACTTTCTTTCAAACTGACCTACCGGTGCCTGACCAGTTACGCCGGAATGAGCTACAATCCCCGATAGCGATGGGCTGGACATCCGCTCTTCGGAGCCGGCACTGCGACGTGCAAATCCGAAATAGTAATTGAGGAGGGAATGATGGCAACCGTACTATCGAGCGTTCACATGGACGACAAGGTAACCAGTTACGTTTCCAAGAGCCGCAAGATGCTCATTAACGGCCAGTGGGTTGAAGCCGCCTCGGGCAAGACATTCCCCACGTATAACCCGGCCACCGGCGAAGTCCTGGCTCGCGTGGCGGAGGGAGACCGCGAGGATATTGACCGCGCCGTCAAGGCGGCTCGCGCCGCGTTTGACACCGGCCCGTGGTCGAACATGACACCCTCGGAACGCGGGCGTCTGATCTGGAAGTTGGGCGATCTGCTGGAGCAAAACCTGGAAGAGTTTGCCGAGCTGGAAATGCTGGACAACGGAAAACCCCTGAAAGTGGCGCGAGTGGCAGACGTCCCGCTGGCGGTGGACTTGTTCCGCTACATGGCGGGCTGGGCAACCAAGATCGAAGGCAACACCATTCCAATTTCCGGGAAGTTTCTGGCTTACACCTTACGCCAGCCGGTAGGAGTGGTTGGCCAAATTATCCCCTGGAATTTCCCCTTGCTGATGGCGGCCTGGAAATTGGGACCGGCCTTGGCTACGGGTTGTACCGTGGTGATCAAACCTGCGGAGCAAACGCCGCTGACCTGTCTGCGTCTCGGTGAACTGGTTCAGGAGGCGGGAATTCCTGATGGAGTCGTGAACATCGTCCCCGGATATGGCGAAACTGCCGGGGCGGCACTGGCGGCGCATCCTGACGTCGACAAGATTGCATTCACCGGCTCGACGGAAGTTGGCAAGCTGATCCTTCAGGCTGCCGCGGGGAATCTCAAGAAAGTGTCGCTGGAATTAGGTGGCAAGTCGCCCAATGTTGTTTTCGACGACGGCGATTTGAAGAGCGCAATTTCCGGTTCGGCCAGCGCTATCTTCTTTAACCATGGACAATGTTGCTGTGCCGGCTCCCGGCTATATGTGGAGAAGAGCATCTTCGACGAAGTGGTCGAGGGCGTATCCGCAAAGGCAAAGAAGATCAACGTCGGCCCCGGGTGGGAAGCCGCCAGCGACATGGGACCTCTGGTTTCCGAAGAACAGCTGAACCGGGTTTGCGGTTACCTTGAATCCGGACGCTCCGAAGGAGCCAAGGCAGTCGTCGGAGGAAACCGCCACGGCGATAAAGGATACTTCGTCCAACCCACGGTGCTGGTCGATACCACCGAGAATATGAAAGTGGTGCGCGAGGAGATTTTCGGACCGGTGGTTTCCGCCATTCCCTTCACCGATTATGACGACGTGGTCAAACGCGCCAACGACACCGTGTACGGATTGGCGGCAGGGATCTGGACACGGGACATCGGGAAGGCGCATCGCCTGGCGTCGCAACTGCGCGCCGGGACCGTGTGGATCAACTGCTACAACGTGTTCGACGCCGCGTTGCCCTTCGGCGGTTATAAACAGTCCGGATGGGGCCGCGAAATGGGGCATGATGCGCTGGAGCTGTATACCGAGGTAAAGTCGGTGTGCACGGCGCTGTAGTGTTTTGGTAGATCTGAAAAGGGGAAGCTTCGGCTTCCCCTTTTTTATTTGGCGATGGAGCGACGGGCGTCCCGCCCGTCCGGCGGAGACGCAATGGAAACCGAGAAACCACTTCGATCTCCGTGCTTGGTTCCAGACGGGCGAAGACGCCCGTCGCTCCACCGAAACTATTCGTTATTGTGGAGGGCTGGGCTTTTCGAGTGACTTTCTTAGGAGTGCTCCGTCTATTGAGGATGAAAATTGCTCGCCTCTTACTGCTTGTATCGCTCCTGCTCGGCCTGCCAGCTTTCTGTCAGAGCTCGGATGAAGGGGCTGCGATGTTTCGCGGAAACCTGGCCCACACCGGAATCTACAACTCCGCGAGCGTCCCAAAGTTCAGCAAGGTCAAATGGAAATTCCATACCGACGGCCAGGTCATCTCCTCACCTGCGGTTGTGAATGGCACGGCGTACGTAGGCAGCACCGACGGGAATCTCTATGCCATCGATCTCGAATCCGGCGCGCAGAAATGGAAGCTTGAGTTGGGCGTGCGGGCCACGTCCTCACCTGCCGTGGAGAACGGAATCATTTATCTCGGGACCTACAGTGGCCGGTTCTACGCGGTGGATGCAGCGACGGGAAAATTAAAGTGGAAGTTCCTCACCGAAGGAGAACGGCGATTTGCGGGCAAGCATCTGCATGGCGCCGAACCCGCCGCGGAAACCATGCCCGATCCCTTCGATTTCTTTCTTTCGTCGCCTGCAGTTTGGGGCGGGGCGGTGTATTTCGGCAGCGGCGACGGAAACGTCTATGCCCTGGACGCAGCCAGCGGCACGTTAAAGTGGGAATTCCACACAGGTGATGTTGTCCACGCCTCGCCTGCGATCTCCGATGGAACTTTGTTCATCGGCAGCTGGGACAGTTATTTCTACGCCCTCGATGCCGCCAGCGGAAAAGAGAAATGGCGCTTCAAGACCGGGGAAGACAACGAGATCTACAACCAGGTCGGCATTCAGTCTTCGGCGGCAGTCATGGATGGGGTCGTGTACTTCGGCTGCCGCGATTCAAACCTCTACGCGCTCGACGCCCGCACCGGAGAGAAAAAATGGGCCTTCAACAATAAAGGCTCGTGGGTCATCACTTCGCCCGCGGTGCAGAACGGCCGAGTCTATTTTGCAACTTCAGATACGTCCACGTTGTACGCGCTGGACGCCAGGTCGGGTGCAGCGGTGTTTTCCTTGAGCTTCAATCACTGGCCGATATTTTCTTCTCCTGCGATTGCCGGTGGCATGTTGTACGTGGGCACGCACCTGGGAAAACTTCTGGCCATCGATCTGTCGAGCCAAAAGCTGGCATGGACGTTTGAGACTGACGCTTCGCGGCAGAACGGCCCCGCGCTGACCAAGGCGGACGGAAGTCCCAACTATCAAGGGGCTTTCGTGGACAACTTTTACGACAACATGGTTTCCGGCGTCAGCAAGATGATGAGTGTGGGCGCGATGTTTCGTCCCCGGTGGTTGTGAATAACGTTATCTACGTGGGCAGCACGGACGGGTTTCTGTATGCGCTGATGTAAGCGCTGGTGCAAGGCGGCGCGGACCGAAGGAAACAGACGCTCAGGCGCCGGCTGAAGCTTTTTGCGTCAGAGCCTGCGGGGCGGCCTGGCTGGATTTATTCACTTTCAGCAACAGGCCGGATATAGCGTTGTGATCGGCTGGTTTCGAGAAGTAGTATCCCTGCGCGAATCCGCAATCCAGCACTTTGAGCTGGTTTACCTGCTCTTCTGTTTCGGTCCCTTCCGCCACCGTGGCCATTCCGAGGTTCTGGGCCAGCATGATGATGATCTGGACGATCTTATGGCTATCGGCGTCGCGATCCATGTGAGAGATAAAGGCGCGATCGATTTTCAGGGAGTCCGCGGGAAACTGCTGCAGGCGGCTGAGCGATGAATAGCCGGTGCCGAAATCATCCACACTGAGGCGAACCCCCAGGGCACTGAGTTCGGAGAGCACGGAAGCTGCCCTTTCCGGATCGCCCATGGCAATGGTCTCCGTGATCTCCAACTGCAAGTGGTTGGGGTTAAGCCCGGTCTGCTTGAGGGTTTCTCCGATTCCTTTTGCCAGATTGGGATACTCGAACTCCTTGGCCGTGATATTTACGCTCATGGTGAGCGGCGGATCGGCGGGAAATTGGGCCTGCCACGCCTGCAGCTGTTCGCAAGCTTCACGCAGCAGCAAACGGTTCATGGGAAGAATCAACCCGGTCTGATCAGCTACCGCGATAAACTCGGCCGGCCCGAGCAGGCGATCTCCGTACTGCCACCGCGTCAGCGCTTCGAACCCGGTAATTCTGCCGTTCTTCAGTGAAACAATCGGTTGGTAGTGGGTCCTGAATTCCCCCAGCTCCAGAGCTTTGCGTAGTTCCGTCTCCAGTTTCAAACGCCGAACCGCGCCTTCATGCATGGCGGTATCAAAAACTTCGCAGCGAGCTTTGCCGCTTCGCTTGGCGCGGTACATGGCAATATTGGCGTCCCGAAGCAGGTCTTCCGCGTGAGCGCAACCGGCAGTGCTCAACGCGATCCCGACACTTGCGGTGACTACGATTTCATATCCCTGTACGGTAAAGGGCGCTGCCAGCCTGCTTTGTAGTCGCTCCGCCACGCGTATGGCATCGCTTGGGTCCCGGATGTCTTCCAACAGCACCGTATACTCGTCTCCGCCCACCCGTGCCAGGGTGTCATCTTCGGTGGAGACAGCCGGGTGCGGGCGCGAAATCGTATCCACTTCCCGCAATGAAGCGGTCAGCCTCTTGCCGATCTGGACCAGCACTTCGTCACCGACCACGTGTCCGAGGCTGTCGTTAAAAACCCTGAATTCGTCGATATCGATGAACAGAACGGCAAACTTGTAATCCTTATGCCGCTTGGAGAGGGTGAACGCGCGCTGCAAACGGTCAAGCAGGAGCGCGCGGTTGGGAAGATTGGTCAGGCCGTCGTGAAACGCACTATGCGCCAGCATCTCTTCCGCCCGCTTGCGCTCGCTGATGTCGCGATTGACGATTACCAGCTTTTCGGTCTCCCCTTTCTGGTTACGCACAGCGCTGGCTGTTGATTCCAGAATGCGCCAGGACCCGTCCTTATGGCGGATCCGGTATTCCAGGCGTTCGCCCTGGCCGGTGGAGCGGGCCTTTTGCGCCGCTGCGATCACCCGCTCGCGATCATCGGGATGCACTTGTTCAATGGACGAAGTGGTTTGCAATTCTTCCGCCGAGTATCCGAGGACGTGCTGATATGCGGGGCTGTTGTAGATTCTCTGGCCGGCGCCGTCCACCACCGCGATCATGTCAGCCGCATTTTCCGTGATGAGCTGAAAAAGCTGGTCTCGTTCCGCCAGTTGGCGCCTGATCCGGTGCAGTTGCAAGTGCTGGTAGAGCGTGTAGACGTCGAACAACAGCACGACACACGCCAGTCCACGGACCCATTCCTTGAGATCGGTCCAATAACTGCCCTCGGTTTGAGGATGCAGCTGGAAGAAGGTTAAGGAGACGATTCCGAAAGTCAGAACCAGGGTTACGAGGACAGCCAGACCCCATAGCCACCACTCGCGGCCCTCGATCTGCCACCTCTGGATCGGCACCGCAACGGGCTTGCCCTTACGAACGGTTGGGGGGTTCGGCTGATTCATGCAAGCAGGCGGTCTCTCGCGGCTGCATCAATTCTAAACGCTGGAATCAGGGGTGAAAGTTACCGAAGTTTTGAGCGGGTAACCCGGGAAAATAGAAGGGGACTCGCGGACGGGGATTGCCGGACTGGGAACGTTTCTCGAAAAAATCCCCACCCAAGCGGAGCTTGGATGGGGCACCCTCGTTGTGGATAGACTAACTGACCTATTTCTTGTCGTCGTTCACTTCCGCGATCCTGGCCTGCTGCCCTGCATCTGACACGGCCTTCATGAACGCGTCCGCACTCTTTGGTGTTGCCGCCTTGCCCGAAAGGATATTGCGGAACATCATGTGCTTGCCGTAAATGGCGCGAGTGGAGTCGTCATCCTGTTCCACGACGGCGCCTTCCAGCGTGAGGCCGGCGAACACACCCTTGGAGCGTGAGTAAGTCAGCATCTCGGTGTTCATCTTCCAGTCAGTTCCCGCGGAAGCATGACGGCCTACGGGGCCCGCCGCAACCGATCCCTCACCAGTGAGTGCAAACTTGCTGGAGAGCAGATGCTGGAAACCCTGATCATTCATGACCAGCATCACCAGGTCCACACCCTCGATTCCGATCTGCAATCCCCAGCTGCCGCCACCCACGGAGACGAACGCAGGCGCGCTCCAACCGTCAGCAGTTCGGCAAGAGGCCACTCCACGTCCGTGCTTGCCGCCAAAAATGAATCCGCCCTTAATCAGGTCAGGCACTACCAGGATGCACTTTGCATTGCTCAACACTTCTTCTGGAATCCCTTTGTCCGGAGTCGCCATAATGGCCTGTAGCACATCGACGGACGAATTCAGGCGCTTCACCGTGTCCTGGCGCGCCGTGCCAGCCGAAGCATAGGTTCCCACCAGACACATAAGGCCGATCGAAAGCAGCGATATTGTCTTTTTCATGAAATGTTTCCTTTCGAAGCTGCGGAACTAAGAGGAGAGTACTTCAGATGGGCTGACTTAGTTCAGAGGACCTGAAAGGAGAGAGGACGTGCTCAACTCCAACATTAGTATCGCCCGGACCCCGGTTAATAACTGATCTGAATTGCTCACTTGCTTCCTTGTTCGCGGTGCAACCCCCGATCGACCGGAACGAAGACGACGGGGTGTAGAATGCCTCCTGCCCCAGGGGTCAAAACATCGACCCCTACCATTGAAATTTAGCCCACAAGAGGAGAGATGCCCACTTGAGAATTGCGACACTCAGATTAATTGTCCTGATGTTCTCACTGTTGCTGGCCGCGACATCGGCGCTATGCCTCGCCCAGGCAGCGCCCGCCAAGGCTGACGACACCGCAAAAACCGAAAAGAAGGCCAAGAAGGCAAAAATGGAAGCAGTCGACCCATCCACGATCCCGCAAGCTCCAGGCGGCGGTGGCGGCAAGGTGTGGGTCAACACTTCCACCAAAGTCTTCCACAAAGAAGGCGACGAGTGGTACGGCAAGACCAAGCACGGTCAGTACATGGCCGAAGCTGATGCGGTAAAAGCTGGGTTCCATGAGGCCAAGGCGTCGCCGATTGGAAAGAAGAAAGACGAGAAAGGGAAGTAGAAGATTCACCCGCGGGTGCCCCGTCCAAGCTCCGCTTGGGCGGGGATGTTTTGCCGGTATAGAGAATAGAGCGTTTTTTCACTCAGGGATGTGAGACGTCACCAACATCTTGTGACAGGTGTTTCACACCCACAAAACCCCCGCCCAAGCGGAGCTTGGACGGGGCACCCTCCAGACTCCCTCTAGTACACTCCCAGGCGCACGTGAACGACTTTGCCCTGGTGGGTGAAATTCAATCCGAAATCGGTCTGGTCGCCGTTCCACAAACGCAGAAACTTCCAAGTCTCGTTTTCATAGGCGCCTTCCTCGGCGCGGAGAAGTTGCAAATGTTTACCGGTGGTTTCTGTATGAAGGTGGAACTCGACTCGCGCATCGATTCCTGTCACCAGAAACTCGTTCTCCGAAAGTTGCGCCACCAGAGCGCGGCCATGATGATCCTTGGGTCCCGCTGGCTTTCGTTCCCGCCCGTATTGAGGAAATCCGAAAGACACACTCGCCTGGCAATTCCCGAAGTCGAGTTCTTTTTGGTACTCGCCCTCTTCTTCGACCGCCGTCTTTAGTTTGCCTTCAAAATTCAGGCGCGCGATCTCGCGGCTCATGGGAGCGATCAAGGCAAAATTCTCGGCATGAAGCGCCGGTCCTTCATCCGGTTTGTAGGTCCAGCCGGTGCGATCCATGCCGAACGGGGAGAAGCCGATCGCGCCCTCTGCCAGCGCGTAGAAGAAATAATGAGCGTCGATATCGTCGCCGCCGGTCTCCGGAATCCACATTGCGTTATCGGGGCGGTGATAGGCCTTGAGCGCCATCCGGTAGAGAGCCGAGTCGTCGGTGTAGATGTCGGGGCCGATCATGTCGAGCGCCGAGGCAGTTGCTTTCCATACATCCAGCATGTTGTAAGTTGGGCCGCCGCTGGGGTAGTTGAGCCCAGGGATGGACTCGCCCGGCCATTTCAGCCACACGTTGACGTACATGGGAATGGGAAACTCCGCCTTCCCCGCGCTCGCGACTTCGTTGATGTAGCGCGCCACGGAGTAGGCGGCGAAAGTCTCATTGGCATCGGCGCCAAAGACTTGCTTCCATGTTCCCGTGGTTTTGTGCAGGGCCTTTGCCACCTCCGAGGGAACTTGCCCTTGAAATTGTTTTTCCGCGGGAGGGGAAAAATCGCGCACGCTCCCCAGCGACCCCGACTCATTTTCCACCTGCACTAAAAGGACCGTATGCTGATCGCCGTCGATTTCCCGCAAATGGCGCATGAGAGCGGCGAATGCCTTCTTGTCGGCCTCGAGGTTGGCAGGCGCGTTCGGAGACAAGACGTCGATCGGCTCGCCCCGCTCATTGATAACCCTGGGATAGCGCTGGGGGTCGGTCTTGATCCATTCCGGCACATAGTGCATTTTTCCGTTCTTCCAGGTGCCAAACCAAAGCAGCACTAAATGGAGCTTGTGATCACGAGTCTGTTTCAGCAGTTCGTCAACGATGGAAAAATCAAATTCTCCAGGCTTCGGTTCCATCTGCTCCCAGTAGACCGGCCCTTCCACGGTGTTGGCATGCATGTATTCGAGCAGGGGCCATACCTCCGGCAAAGACGCCGGCCAGGCGCTGGAATTGTTGATTTGTCCGCCGAGAATCAGGTACGGGCGCCCATCCACCAGCAGAGCATAGCGCCCGTCTTCCTGGACGAGCTTTGGCATTTCCGCACCCACGCACCGGGCAAAACTCCCGCAAAGGACTAAGCATGCGAGCATGTGACTGCTAAATCGAAAGAAAAAGGTCGACATTCGCAACTCCCCTTTCATGACCCGGTTAGCCCAACAATTCGGCGGCCAGTATAAGGCAGATCAGGAAAGCAGGATGCCCCATTTCTCGCGTACTTTGCGAGAAATCGGGGAGCAGCCGCGGAGCCCTACCAATGGCGCGGGAACAGTTCCTTCTCGTACGCCTCCTTCTCGTACGATTCTGGGGAAGCACAGTGAAGATCAACGGCCCGCGCCATTAGGGGTGAGGGTTCGAGCCGCGAGATTCGGTCTACCGCCCGGGCCCCACTTCTCGCAAAGGACGCGAGAAATGGGGCACCCTTCAGCCTTGCGTTTTTCAATTCAGGGACTCTCTTCTTTATTCTGTTCGGGATTTCGTTTCTGGCGGGCTGTGCCGCTAAGAAAAAGCCGGCTGCTGCGCCCCAGCCTTCGATCCCGGTTCCGGCCCCGATTCGCAGTCAGATGCCGCCGGCCTCGGCGGAGGTGATCGAGCACTGTGTTATCAGCAAGCAGGAGAACGCCAACACGGTCTCTTGCCGCTGCGAGCCCGTGACCACGCGGATCGATTCCAAGACGGGACACACGGTGATCGTCTGCAAGAAGATGCCGGAAACCAGATGATGGCTGGTTGAGGGCGCTGCGTTCTGTCTGCTATTCCCAGGTTGTTACGCATAGGCGCCGGCTACCCATTCCGCCTGGCGGGAGTCGCCGTGACTGAGCGCGTACAAGACCAGTTCTACGCGGCTCGAGATGCCCAGCTTGTCGAAAATACGGAAAAGATACTTCTTGATGGTGTGCTCGCTCAGGCGGAGTTCGTGCGCGACCTCGCGGTTGCTGAGTCCGTCAGCCACCAGTGCAACCACCTGTTCTTCACGGGGCGTGAGCAATCTGATCCCACGCGAGTTGACCATACGGAGGGAAGGCACCTGACTCAAGACTTCGACCAGATATTGCATCTGTTCACTGTTGGCCCACACTTGTCCTTGGTGCACGCTCTGGATGCACTTGCAGAGCAGCCGAAAGGGATGCTGGGAGAAGCAAAACAGGCCGCGGGCGCCGGAGCGGAAGGCTTTTACCACGACGTCGCGGTCGTAGGCGTTGAGCAGGATGATTTTGGCCACTTCGGGATGGGCGAGGTGCAACTGGCGAACAACCGTCATGTCGGGCCAGCCGTCCCGGGGACTGTCGGCATTGAGGATGGCGACCCGAACCGGCAAGGAGGCGATGACGTGCGAGATGGCATCCGGGTCAAGAATGCAGGACGTCACCTCAAATTCCGGGCGGCGGCGCAGCGCGCTGACCAGAAGCTGGCATTGCATTTGATTGGAGTCGGCAATCAGCACCCCAATCGAGTTTGAACTCGTACTGCACATAGATTCCATAAGTCCTTAGCGGAAACAATCGAATCCTCCGGTCCAATCCAGATGCTGATTGACGGCAGCCTACATGACCGTGAGGTGGCAAAGCTGTGACATCTCGACATCGCAAATGGTTAGATGAACAATGCGAAACCGGATCATAACCAGAAAAGAGAGTTAGGAGGCCAATCGAGACTGTCGCCCTTAACTACCTGCATCGAATGGAGATCATGGGGATCCCGAACCCTGGCCCCGGCTGGGAAACCGGCTCGGGCGATTTGGCAAGTCTACTTTTGTGGGTACCACCGACGAGGACGGGAACAAATACCTATCCTAATCGAGGACGCGGCGGCCCGGCTCCACCTTTGCCTCCTACGCTCCTGATGTAGCAACCCGCGCCGGCGCTGTGGCGCAGCACCGATTCTGCCGTTCCCTCCATCTTCTCGAGAGCGACCTCGCTGGCCCGGAGGATCGCCAGGTGCATACGTCTACGTTCGAGGACAGCACTTCCCATGTCTTGCCGGGTTGAGCGCGCCGGGATACTTTGCAAGTTGTAGCGGCAGGACAAAAGACAGGACAACTGAGAAATGAAGCGGCTTCTGATCAGCGCGGCGTTGGCCCTTGGCGGCTGGGCCGTGCAAACAAGTTCGGTGGCTGCCGCGGCCCAAGAGCAGGCGACGCAAGCGGCACTGGCAAGCGAAGGGGCGGCGGGGCCTACGAAATCCGGCATAGCGGACGGTGCATCGAGTCCAGACGAGATGGGGAACCGCCGTCCGCTCTACCGGCTACAAAGAAGCGATGTGATCGAGATCAAATTCACGTTTGCACCGGAGTTTGACCAGACGGTGAGCGTACAGCCGGACGGTTTCATCACCCTCGTGGAACTGGACGAGCTGTACGCGCAGGGCGTGACGATAGCCGAGTTGCGGAACGCTGTCCGCCAGGCCTATGCCGTTACGCTGCACGATCCCGAGGTCACCATCAGGCTCAAAGACTTCGAAAAGCCGTATTTCGTCGCCAGCGGCGCGGTGGGGCATCCGGGTAAGTACGAATTGCGAGGCGACGCCACCGTGACCGAAGGCGTGGCTATGGCAGGAGGATTCACGGAGCAGGCCAAGCACTCCGAAGTGGTCCTGTTTCGGCGAGTCTCAGACGAGCGGACCGAGGCTCGCGTGTTGAACATAAAACAAATGCTGAAGTCGCGGAACCTGGCCGAGGACTTCCATCTGCGGCCAGGCGATCTGCTGTACGTCCCGCAAAACAAAATTTCGAAGATCCGGCGCTATCTGCCGACTTCGAGTATCAGCACCTACATGAATCCCAACCAGTTCTAGGGGGAAGTGGGGAAAGCACCTCCTTTCGAAGACCGATTTGCAACAAAGCCTCTCGGGCTTACCGTGCCCTCAAGCGGATCCAGCCGCTGCCCGATACCAAGACAACCGAACCTGAAGGCCAGCGCGCCAGGAGAAACTCCGTATGGGAGAAGAGCTCGCGATCATTCGTAAGCCCACACCGGTTCCCACTCCCACCATGCGTGATCTGTTGGCGGTGCTGTTCCGGCAGAGGCGCCTGAGCTTCGGCAGTTTTACGGCAGTCTTGCTGGCGGTGGTCCTGTACGGAGTGCTTGCGCCCTCTTACGAGGCGCATATGAAAGTGCTGGTGCGGCGGGGACGAGTGGACGCTCCGGTAACGCCCACACCCACGCCATCCCCGATGTTTCAGCGGGAAGAAGTCACCGAAGAAGAGTTGAATTCTCAGGCGGAGCTGTTGCGGGACGATGAAATTCTGCAAACCGTAGTGCTGGCGGCGGGACTAAGCACAGGATCATGGTACGAGCGACTCTTGAAAAGTAACGACGAAGCCAGGCTGGCGAGGGCCGTCCGGCGGAT
>WNFO01002224.1_pt1 | contig 15892 bp, 17 predicted proteins | sample 5400251 | NCBI WGS metagenome assembly WNFO01 (sample SAMN13153354, study PRJNA577476) | soil metagenome | isolation source: 100 cm saprolite under Madrone tree | place: USA:California | collected 2016-06-14 | reverse complement strand
GTGTCCTCTCCGCTTCCTTTCAAGGCATCCCTCGAGCATAGCCCCTATGATCCTCACCCATCCGTGCCCACTCATTACACTATCATTGCTCCGATTCGATCGAGAACCCCACATCTATCCAGGCGCGCATCCTCTCCCCATACTGTATCGTTATACACAGCAACCTGCCGTCTCCTTGTCAGCACGCCCTGTGAAAAGACACCATCGACCCGACAACTCACAAAAAGCTCATCCACGCAACCACAGCGGCAATCGCATCCGTCGCCAGCACGCCGACACTATTGATGAGGGGTAAAAAGGACGCTGTTGCGAGTGCGATTATACAATTTCGAAGCGCGCTGTCATCGTAATCACCGAGTGCCGGATGGCGTGCACAATTCTTAGGAGGTGTATCTGCACACATGAACCAAGTACCTCATACCTCGTGACTGCGTATGCTTCTGCACTCCGGTGGTGTAATATATCGACGTTGTATGCCGCAATAGGCGTCATGACCACGTCAGCCTGAAGCATTATTGGTTAGAGGTGAGAAAACAAAAATTTCACCATTCATAGATATAGAGCTGTACGCACCCCAATTCCACTGATGAAGAAGCAAAGCATGTTGAGCACAAGCCCAAGGGTCCCCGAGACATAGTGTGTGAATACACCTGACAGCAGAACCGGAAGGGGTAGGAGAATCAGTGCGCCCGGCAGTGCAGCGCGTAGCCGGTCCTCAGGAACCAAACAACCATTTCTCTTTTCTCGCCACCGGACGATAACACGGTCGGAAAGTCGGCCTGCAATCGGCGCGCCCACTATCCAAACGTGAGCCATCACCCAGAACCAACTACACGAAATAGGCAAGGAGTAACGCACATGCACCTCCCAGCCCACCTGGGAGTAATAGGGCACCAATGACGACTTCATTCGTGACGTTGTAACGTACACCCTGTCGCCTACTTTTAAGCGTGAGTAGTGGAAACGTGGAGCAAGACCTACGATAGTATACGAGAGTGGGACCAGCAAGGCTAGAACGGAATCGCCGCATTAACCCCACTTTTGCGTAAAAAGATTACGTAGAAGATAACCCACTAAAGTTGGCACTCATTGCGAAGGCTCCCGCCAGGCACTATTTGGGAATAATGAGCGACGGTGATATCCCAAAGGAAGAAAAAGGTCGCATAGCAATTTCCAAACGTCTATATATTCAAAACAAGGACTCACTACGGCGACAACGTTGGGGCTTCGGAATATCGGAATATGGGCGAATGGGTTCCGCAGCCAACTAAACCGGCCATCAAGGGCCTCCTCCGCCTTGTCGATCCCACGTGCGCGCGGCAAGCTTGTCTCGGGTAGAAACAGTAACATGGCAACGAACAAGGCCGAACTGCATATCACTAGTGCGAGCTGTAGGACGCGCCAGGACGCATAGCGTGCAGCGAGACCACCTGCAAGCGGGGATAGCGACGGGCCTAAAAGACTTGACTAAAAAGGGATAAAAGGAATTTTGTTGGACGTGAGAACGTGTGCCACGTCAAAACCGGCCCGCGCCAGCAATACACTCACGGCAAAGAAGACTCCCATCGCTGTGCCACGCTGTTCTAGACGATAGATGTCACTGATAACGCCAGCGCCTATAGACATGCCACCGCCGCCACCGAAAGCTTGGACTACGCGAAAGAGCAACAATTGTGGAACGTTTCGTGCGAGCGCGACTCCTAAGGAGCCGATGGCGAATATGGGCAGTACCGTCAAGTAGACAGGCCGTCTGCCATCTGTGGCGAACACATTAGTGATTGATCGATTATCAAATGAATACGCCTCAATCCCAATAGGATCGGCGTTTGATTCCCACCCCGTGGGGGTGGTAGGAGGGCATGTGATGCAGCTTAAGTAGATTGAATAGGAAAATGTAACTCACAAAAGCCGGCGTAATTCGACCACGTAAGGTTGCCTAGAGCGCCGGCGACCATATAACAGCTGACCGCCAAACTATGCATCAGTAGAACATTCGAAGTCAGAATTTTATGGCAACGTGGAGCAGAAGCTGAGGATGACTTGCTTGACGACGGTCCCCGTCGTTCGTAGGTCGCGAGATATCTGCGGTATGCATGGGACGAACGAGCCGATAACAAACACTATCCAGAGTTCCCCGAAAAAAAGGGCCAGTCAGCCAGAGAAAGTATATGCGAACAAACGGGAAGAATGAATTTACATGGGATCATTCCAGAAAGTGAGACAAGAGCGAGGATCATTCGTTTTCGCCCAGGGGTGAAGCGGTCGTAAGAGGAGGATTCAGAGAAGGTGTTCGTTGGGAGGCCATACTCCACTCGATGCGTACTCTTGTTCTGCGGAAGCAGAGGAGAGTCTTCGTGAGTCATTACAGAGCGGGAAAGCAGAGAAAAAGAAGAGAGGGTGTCCGGTGGTTTGGGGGGAGGAGACACGCTTAAGACCAGTCGAGCGGGTCCAATTTGTATCTAGAGCGTAGTACCCTCATTACGACCGGTATACCAACTAGAATATATTGCGACCAAAGATATGTTCACACGTGCCCGACTTGGGGACCACCGCTCCGGATACTATCAGTTTGGTGCGTGCGAACCAGGGCGAGGGCCGGGGATGACCAGGAGCGCCGCCACGACGAAAACATGAAAAAAAGTCGGCGAGACCGGATTGCGTGCGCGACCTCCATTCCCGAATGAGTAAACGTTGCAGCTTAGATTTTCCGACCCGGGTACTCATTTAGATTTTATCAGGATGCCCAGGCATTCGGTCCACGGCAAGGCCAAATTCCCAAACCGATCCCCGCAAGTGACGGAGCGTAATCCATTCAACCTCTGAGATCCATTCAAAAAAAATCGATCAGAGTAAGTGTGAAGAATCTGTGCCTCTGATGGGACCTGGCGTTGGCTAGACAGGCACCCACCTAGCGCTCACGGCCGCCGACGATATGTATGCTTCAGGGCCATTGCAGAAAAACTGCCAGAGAGAAGCCGAGAAGCCAGGTCGCCGAACAGAGAAGGCTGCACATGCCCTCGTCACAATCTTGGTTTTTCCGGAGTTCATACAAGCCTAATAGTTCTGGGCCTCATACATGAGGCTTGCTGGCATCACGAGAAGCTTACGAGAAGGCCTTCAGTGCCAATAAGAAGCGGGTGCTCGGACTTACTCACGGCGTAACCACTATCGTCAGTGATGACTATTGGGTGGTGTAGATGTACACTTTTCCAGAAGCACGGGTTCCTCGCGGGTTGTGTGACCATATGACCGAAGGCAGAATGGACCTGTCTTGCAAAACTGACATCCTCAGGAATGATCGTTGGCGGTGTGCAAACAGGGCGTCTTGGGGTTCATATATGCGAAAACGTGAAAGTCTCAGAACGACGGTTAAGCTTGCCAATTACAAGGGCGAGCGCGACCCGCTTGCGAAGGTCGTCAGCGTAATCAATGCAACTTGCAGAAGATAGTGTGGTACAATTGGTGTCAGTTTATCAATTGAAAAATCCGGACAATGTAATGTATTCAAAACAGAAGAACATTCCCACCCCTCTAAGTACAAATACTGTACCTCCATTCGCTCGATTGTGGCCTCGTGTGGGACCAGTAAAATGATATTACTCGGCCACGTGTCGTCCACGTGGAACTGCGGAACCCCTTTTGAAAGGTCCGCGGGGTCAATCACATTACCCGGTAATGACACCGGTCACCCCTAGCTAGCTGGACAGTGTCGCGAGTGTCACAGGTCATGCAGCCAACTGCACAACTTGAACGTACAACTGAAAGATGGTCCAGATATCCAGTTACTCTCGACCGACTACTCGGATATTCAGATTGCAATGCATACCGCACCTGCCAAATCCACCACTGACTGTCTGATTCGTTGATTGATACCGGTTCGAGCACTCAATCCACACATCCATACATCCATCAATGATCCATACAATGACCCCACACGAGATGTTTTGGTTTCTTTCTTTTTACCTCTTCGCCTGCATTTTCCCCGTTGGTTTTTTGTCCTTTCTCCTTTCTCTCAGCGCCTATATATTACTCCCACACCGCTTGTTCGCGCATCCGTAGTCTCTTCAATTCTGCATCAGCACATAAAAACTACATAAACCTTTTGACGCATCTAAGCCCAGAAGGAGTCGTCCGTGCTCCTGCTCAATCTCACAAACCAATGACGTCGACGACATAATTCGTTGTGGGGCGTGCCCCCTCTCAGGACCACAGCCACTGAGGAGCTCATCAAGTGGAGGTCCTCGCAGACACAAACCAGAAGATCATTAGTATAGGCATCATAGATTTGCCCATATTCTCCTCGGTGCTTGAGTTTCCGGATCATATTCGCATCAAGCACGGGATGCGTCGTCAAAGTCCTTACCTCCTGTTTCACCCTTCTATCAGGCGCACTAAGACCTAATTGACCGACTGGAGCCAACAAAAAGAACCCGTTATTCTCCGGGCCACCCACGGTCCACACCGCGCATAACTTGAAACCCCGGCAGTGGTGGCCAAGTCACGCCTGGCGAAGACATACGCTGATCGTGAACACGCTTGTCCCGTCGTTCGTATTAGAGGGCCTTTTCGATGAAGCGGAAGCTGTGGACGCCAAGCCAGATTTGGAGCCTACCATTATTACTGTAGCAAGCGGATGGCGGAGTGAGTTGACTACGTTCCTCCTGGGATGACATCGACATCGACAAACACTGGCCGAGTACGTCCTTTCGCAAACGAAACCGTGCTTGGTCTCCGGGTGTGAGCACGCGGAGGCTCGAAGAACTCACAATAAAGGCCTCTCTACACGTCTCTTTTTGCCGACGGCATCACCTTTCCTCCCTCCAAAGTCCGATGTGTCAATGGATACCGAGTAAGTTACGTCTGACTGAGATTCATTTGCGTTCAAGCTGTCAGCCGGAAAACCCCTGTGCTAGCAAGAAGTAGTGGCGGATAACCGTCGGATAATATGACACATTTTGATTGAATCCGGACCGGACGCGTTTTCCCGTTCCCTCGGTTCAAACTGACCTTTCGTTTTGAAAGGCAAACATGAGCATGAAGCTCGATCGTATCGTACCTCAGAAATTGAATTTTCAAAGTGAGGACATAGTATTTCCTGGCCAAAACATCTACATAGGCTGTGCATGTTAATGAGTCCATGTACTGCCGTATGAATACAGTACCAGTCATTTCCCAAACCAAATGTAACCGAATCGCTACCACTACCACCTCCAGATTAGGATCCCCCAGCGCGGATGCCATCCAGATCAACGTCGAGCGTGCCAAGCGGGGCTGCTGAAGCATTCGTACGTTGGCTACCATGGTGCGATTGCGAGCCAGCTGCAGAGGAAGCGGCGCCAGGCTGCGGCGACGGCTTGGGGAAATAGACAAGCACGGCCGTTCGAAGTGAAAGTAGTTTTCGTCGAATGGAGGGTAACTGGGGGAATATGGCTCGAATATGTCGCTCATAGATGTCGAGACCGATCCCTAAAGGAATTGTCTGCCAGTGCGACCACATGGAAAAAGTCAGTCAGGTAATCTATCAACCGAGAAAGCGGTACTTGACTCGCCCAAATGTACCAGATGACTCTAATCGTGAATATCTGAAAGGTCAGAATCCAGCTGAGCGGGCGGAGATAGGCGGGCTTGGGGCCATAAAGGAAGCGGTACACGCGTTCCCTGACCCGAGCAATGAACAGCGCAATATGTTCGTCGGACTGTCGGTAATTGCCTTGCCTCAATCATGTACCATGCGTGCGTGAGTAAGGGTACGTACTGTTACGTATACGTTTTGCGGACGGGAGTTAGACATGCTTGGGGCTGGCTTGGGGCTAGGGGGTCTAATCAAGGTCATCGTCGCTTAGGCGGGTTGCTGGTATCAGGCGTAAGGCGGTTACCCCATTCATCGCCAAAAGCTGGGCTCGCAAGCGCTGGCGGGGCGCCACGAGAACATCAACACATTCACGAACATGTACAGTAAGTCGGTATGATGGTCCTTGTACTTTCTGACGTACGGCGTGTGGCCAGCCTTCTATTTTCTCACAGCATCTTTTGGAAGTGAGCGCGGAACGGAACGCGGAACAGAGCGTCGTCGTGCCATTGCAGATCGCTCAAGCACCATACATCGTTTAGTTAGCATCATTCATACGGACAGCGCATCGACAGTACCACGCATGCACTATATTTAATAGCTAGTACATACACTTAACTACTAGTTCTTACCGTAGTTCTGGGGCAACGAACCCTCGTAGCAAATGTAGGTGCACAGAAACAGTGCCGCCGCTTCCTCAGTTATCGTGCTGCACGCGCGACCACTGAGGTGAGTCACATTCTCTTACATTGAGTAGATAGTACTATGATGTTGTGTGGTATTGAAATTGCCTGCAGTAGTTGAAATTGATTTTTCTTAAATCTGAAACATCACATCTTAGCCTCGGAATCTCCGGGATACATTTAAATAGGTCTCTAGTGTGTACATGTAAATCGTCGAAGGTGTGCTATCTCGAGAATATAAGGAAAATAGTTACCAAGGGTGAAAGTCATTGATTTCTGTTGAAAACCGAGTCTGTAGGTCCAAAACTTCACCAAAACACTCCAAAAAAAATTCTGTGAAGACTCATATACATATTCTATTGTTCTCTGATGCTAATTGTATTGCTGCAAGGTGTTGTGCTCATGCAAGTGGACAAGATAGCGTTGAGCATGACAGAGATGCATCAAATTCAAGTGCTGCTCCAACAACATGTCTCAGCCAGATCTGGATGCATTGAGTTGTTGTCGAATTTACAGCTGGAGACTTTCCATGCCTGCCAGAGGCACTCAATCAATGCTCAGATGCTAACTTCAGATGAGGGTTTGCAGCTGGCAGAGAAGCAGGAGGAAGAGCAGCGCATTAAAAAGCAGAAGAAGAACAAAATGGCATGGCAATGAGGAGACAAGGCAGCAGTGTGGTGGCAACAGAGGGCAGACCATGATCCAAGTGAGCCATTTAGAGGCTCTTTGACCTTGAAAAACAAAGGGGACTTACAAGAGATTGCAGGTGTCCTTGGCCTTTCTGAGGATGGCACTGTGAAGGACCTCCAAGCCCAAATCAATACCCATTTTGACACCCACTCAGATCTTCGTGAGTCCCCCCTGTTCACTGGATTGTTCAATTGCCCTCGCACCTCCCAGCCAAACAAACCCAATGACACTAGCACCCACACACAACCCATGCCATTGTAGCGACATCACACTGCCCTCACGACCAATATTCTCAACACCATGCAACCCCAGCTGGGACCAAACAATTATGACCACAATCCCTACCTTACTTTGGCACAACATAATCACCTCTACTACTACCCCCATTTATACCCACTGCACAGCCCAGCGATCCCTCTGCAGCTTCAACAAATCACGAACATATCCTCCACACTGGCAAGTAGCCTTATCGATGTGTATGAAATTTCGAATTCATCTTGTAACATAGACTATGATACTTTTTATATATCATATACACCTTCCCCCATAGTTTTATATCCGTTCTAATGCTATCAGCATCTTGTTTGTCCTTCAGAAAGCGTCTCGTTGTGCTTCGAAAATTGGCAACGCTTGACTCAAAGTATTGCCGTTATCGGACTTTGAAAGTATACGTGACATTTCGTGACGAAGGCAGCCTGCACATTCTTTTGTCTACTGCATGAGCACAACACCTTGCAGCAATAAAAATAGCATTGGAGAACAATAGAATATGTATATGAGTCTTCACAGAATTTTTTTGGAGCGTTTTGGTGAAGTTTTGGACCTACAGACTCGGTTTTCAACAGAAATCGATGACTTTCACCCTCGGTAACTATTTTCCTTATATTCTCGAGACAGCACACCTTCGATGATTTACATGTACACACTAGAGACCTATTTAAATGTATCCCGGAGATTCCGAGGCTAAGATGTGATGTTTCAGATTTAAGAAAAATCGATTTCAACTACTGCAGGCAATTTCAATACCGCGCGACATCATAGTACTGTAGTTTGTTCTTTAATACAATCAGTCACGCGTGACGACAATCACTGGCACGCGCGTCACTTACAGCTTGCAACAGAGGTCCACCGACGTCTCTCTTTACCAGTAACCACATCCAATACTCCCCGACATGGTTCTTCGCCTTTCAACCACCTCTCGCCCTCAATCTACCGAACGAATAGGCCAAAGTACAATAAGTGACGAGTCCCAACGCCAGAGGTACGTTTCCTCCTGTTTTCTTCACTTGCTTGTGATTAATGGGCAACAGTCCACATACTGTATCGGCCCATGTCCTCGATGACGACTCACTGCTCAACATATTTTATCTTTATCGGCCATTCTTTTTAGGCGAAGACAAGGGTGGAAATGAGCGTGTCTACGGGGGGAAGCAGGACTGGGTTGGGGGACGCTGGTGGTATAAACTGGCAAACGTTTGTCAAAGATGGCGAAACCTCATCCTTCGTTCAGCACCCTACCTGGGCCTTTCACTTGTGTGTACGAGTGGCACGCCCGTTGCAAACATGCTGGCACATTCACCTCCCCTTCCGCTCACGGTCGATTACACCAGTGATTATGGCACCACCGCAGAAGATGAAGAGAAGGTAATTCTTGCTCTCGAACAGCGTGACCGTGTCCGCCACCTCCGCCTTATCCTCCCTATTTGGAACCTCCAGAAGCTCGTCATGGCAATCGATGGGGAATTCCCCATCCTGGAATACCTGATTGTGATCCCTTCGATTCAGGACAGCACGGCCTTGATGCTCCACGAAACACTTCAAGCCCCAAATTTAAAGCACCTCGCGCTGATAGGCTTCATCTGTCCGATAGGACCTCGACTACACCCGACTGCCGTGGGCCTTGTCACACTCTATCTTGTGATAGGCCACCCATCCGCCTACTTCCAACCAAATACTCTGCTCCAATGGATTTCATTTATGCCCCAGCTAGAGACGCTCGCAATCGCTTTTACATTCCCTGTTCCCAATCGCGATGTGGAGAGGCAGCTCACGCATACGCCAATCACGACACCCATTACACTTCCTAACCTTCGCCTGTTTCAGTTCCAAGGCGTTAGCGCTTATTTGGAAGCGATTGTTTGTCGGATCACCACCCCTCGTCTCGAAGAGCTGCAATTCGACTTCTTCAAGCAACTCACGTTTTCTGTTCCACATCTCGTGCAGTTTATGAACACAGCAGAGAACTTGGGATTCAACATTGCCAGGCTCGATTTCATTGACAAGCGAATTAAAGTAATACTGTATCTCTTTGGGGCCGAGACGTATGTCTTTGGCGTAAGTGTCGATGGGTGGCACCTCGACTGGCAGGTATCTTCCATGGCACAAATATTGAATCCGCTTAGCCGAGTATTCTCTCCGGTGGAGTATCTTACTCTTCGACACGAGGTGCATAGTCAGTCATCTGAAGAGCACAATGAAGTCGACCGTATCGAGTGGCGCAAACTTCTCAGGTCGTTTAACAATGTGAAGACCCTTCACGTCGGGGATGGGCTCGTCAAGGAACTCTCTCGTTGTCTACGATCGGAAGACGGAGAGCTTCCTCTGGAACTGTTACCTGAACTGCAGGAGCTCACGTACTCTGAAAGCGGCGATACCAGTAATGCGTTCACCTCATTCATCGAAGCTCGCCAGAATGCAGGTCGCACTGTAACCCTGATTTGTCGTGGCCCATAGCCAAGCATTTCGGAGTCCACTTTGAAGCTCCCGTGATCACTTCGGCGAGCAGCGAAGCCAGGAATATCATCGAAACTCAATCCCCGGCTCCCACATGCGAACCACCGAGATGTCATCCATTGATCGCACTGCTTCCTACTCCCTTACCCCTGCCTCCATTCATGCCCATCACGTTTATAACCTTCCCATCAAAGGATTTCGCGACACCGAACATCACTCAATAACATGGCACCCCTATCGATATATATCTAGTTTCATGTGGCCGTGTTCTTCTTTTCGCCCTCTGTCATTCGCAGTGACGGCCTTGGTTTTCGGATCACTACTCTCACTATACGTACGATGATTACAGAATGTACGCATTTTGTCCACTTATGTCACCCTCCTTTCTCTGTGATATTCTGATCTTGTGTATGTATATGTACAATTCTATCGCTATTTAACCTGGAATACTATATTATTTTCTGTATAGTGAAGGGAAAGGTGCGAGTATAAGACAATAGACAGTCCCTATAGAGAGACTCAATAGAAATAGAAGAAAGGGGTACGACGAGACTTAGCGGCGGCGACGAGGGGACTGAACGCGTGACGGATCGGCTCGGGTGCGATGTGTTCACAGCGACGGCGGTACTCGAGAAACGGACGCTGAGGCTTTTCGAAAGAGATGGAATTGGATAGATGAAGATGAAGCCCAAAGGCGACGGGCTTAAGTACATAGAGAACGGGCAACGGGGCACACATGAACAATAAGGGATACAATCCAACTGACACACAATCCTCTAAGCCACAACCACAACGTACTCCGTGACGACGAAGTCATGGGACCGCTACCAAGCAGGACACGCCCAGGACACGCGACGTCCTTACAACAATAGTGTGCGCAGCCGCTATTGCCGTTTGAAGTTCCTATTGAAGGGACACCGTACTTCAAGGACTGGTGAGAGTGACATCCAGATGGAGAGGAATGCACTTCTAGAAGTCCGAACTCTTAGAATGTGGCCAGTAGGTAAGGTGTGTTCATGATTGCTACACACTGTAGTGCGAGTACAACCCGAAGACGCCGAGGTATCCGACTCGCGTCCATCCTGCAAACACACAGGCACAGGCGGCCCTGAGCGTCAAGTCATCTTTCTGTCTCCCCCTTCATCCAGCCTGAGCGCCGTGCTTTCGCATTTTCGTCCTCCAAGCTACTAAAGATCACAGTGAGACAACATATCTCTACTCTCAATTGCCTTTCTTTTTTGGGGGGGGAAGCACTTTTTACGTACGTACGAGACCTAGTAAAGACTCTAAAGCACGCTGGAGCCAGGCCGGGACCCAGATGTGATGAGATGATGCCTAAAGGCGCACGCCCTCGGTGTTGGGTCAGTGTAGGACTCCGGTCGTGAGCCTGGTTGCCCTACTGTCCATTAAAACTTCACCAATGCTAAATGCTCCCGCCTCCACCTCACTGTCTCTTGAGAACTCTCCCCAGACGCCGCCGAGGCAAATGAATACGAGAATGACATGTATGTCGTATTTGTATTCGTATTCGTATGGCTCGGCGGTGTCTGGGGAGACGGCGGCTGCGGCTAATACTGAAGGTGGGTTGGTTTTTATTCTTATTCTGATCCCACAACTGTGGAAGCGGTTTTTTCGGGGAGTATTCAATCTTTCTTCAGGAGAACTTTCCAGGTTTGTTTTGCTGATCTTGTGAAGTTCTTGTTTTGTTTTTTCTTTCTGCGGTTATTCGGTCAGCGGTGAGTCTGTCAATTATCGCTCGGCGCCACCTCGTTTTGATGATTTGTTTCTGTTACTTCCGTCTGCGACGGGAGGGCACCCTTGGGTGACTCTCTCACATCTTAATGCCCAGACCAGGTGAAGCGGCTCCGGAGAGGACGATCTGAAGGAGTCTTAGGGTGGCACTTTGTCTTATATTTGGGTGGGGCCGATCATGCCTATTTTGCACTGCACTGCTCGTTATCTGGAGAGGGATAGGTAACCAATGCCCAGGATTATACCGAGATTGATGTTCGGCCATAGTCCAGGTGTGTGGGACCATGTTTGTCTCACCAGTCTCAAACAGTCTGCCTTGCTAAGGTATCGCATTTGACTGGGATGTGCTCCACTGGCATAGAGTCTTTGGTTCTCTTTCTTAGAACTATTCTCAATTGTCACTCGTGGTATTCTCGAGCCGAAGTCTGCACAAGTGCTCGAGTTCAAAGAAACGAAAGCTTCACTGTATGATCCTTGACTAAAACGTCTCTTGACATGTTTAAAGTGTGCTAACCAACTGGCTAACCAACTGGGTGGGCCATTTGACCTCATGACGATGATCACCTCAAGGAGAAATCTTACGTCTCCTATCCAAGATTAGGGAATGTGATGTCGAGAGTTTATCTCAAGTAATACTCGGGGATACCATTTTTTGATGTTATCCAGGCTGGTGTCGTATGGACGTCATTCTGTTGGGAATTACATTGACACACCCAGCTTGTTTGTTTATACAGGAAATGAGAGACATCTGACTAAGTCTCCACGCAACGATTACCGCAATCACGACGCTGGGAAAAACAACCGGTTTGTGACTGCGGTGCCAGGTAAGGCCTGACCATTGGGTGCGAGAGATGACATGGCTTACGCGGGGATATCTCTGTCTGCGGTGCAAGTGGCACCGATACTATCTCATACGATGATATCAGTCTCCGCTCGAGTGCAAGCCGTGGCAAGCCGAACCAGATGCAGTTGTGGCAGCGCGCCGCCCGGGTGTTTCAGATTACCCCGGATATCCTACTACTTTTGGAAATTCCCGAAAGAGCACGTCCTGAAAGGTACACTCTTTCCCGATCATTGTCGCACGTTGTTGCACCCCGAGACATGTGGTGGGAACGCAGCTTCCCTTCGATCTGCGATGGCACATTGTCATGCAAGATTGTACCATATTTAAACGCGACAAACATGGATATAGCTGCCGCGTTGGTCGCCATGGGGGCTAAACAATTTCTTTTTTTTCCTTCCCATCAACACCGCGTTGGTGGCTGTGGCCACTGTTAAGCAAGACCCGACTAAATTGAGGAAAGAAAACGCATCACTCACTGGCGGGCGACTGGCTCCTATTGGATGACTGGTTGCGCGCGGATCACGGCTTGTGATGTCAGCAAAGCAAAGCTTTTGGATATGACGCGAGGTTCTACTGAGCGAAAGATCGCTTGCTCTTCGATTGATCCCCAGCTGTGACGACACTCCTTTTTTTAAGAAACGGGATTGTTCGTTTACACGCCGTGCTCAACGGTGGTTGACTCTACCATGCCAAATGATAAGTCTATGCAACGCGGCTTTCTTTCTTACTATCGTCGCATCGTCGCAATCGTCAATTTCAGGTTCAACGTAGTGCGGATCTCCAGAGTGCTGCTGCACGGCGCGGGAATCATCCGCTACTTGCAGGACAAAACTTGCTCCTAATGTACCCCCATTCAAGTTATTAGTTAGTAACGCGCCCTGTTCTTTCCACGTAATTTTTTCCTCCAAACTCCTCTGTTCACCAGCGTTGCCTGAGCCCTCCAAGTCAGCTTTCACCGATAACAACCCATCCACAAAAGCCTATCACTCAGTTTTTTGCTCGTGCTACCCCCTAAAAAGGCACCAGCATCCGGGGACTTGGGCGACTTGTGATCCACACTAGTGGATACCCACCAAATCCGAGCCTGCCCTGTCTACTACTAGTAGTACCTGCTTGATGCAACGGGGCCACTTGCACTTGAGCAGCTGGCTCCCAGTAAGTTACCATACATAAAATAAATCCAATTATTTTGGACTTACAGTATATGTATCGATCGAACCTCTCCGTTCCGTTCGTATTCTATTCGATCTAGAGACGTTTCGTTTGCGATGCGAGAGAGAATGCCGATCAATCATCGCAGTGCGACCGTCAATGTCGGGTACAGTAGTATCACTGGCAGTCCGAATTCAGATTGGCGCGCCGCGTAAGTCTGAGGGAACCTCGGATTGCCAGGAATAGTGATTGATTGAGTCGTTTCTGGCGTCTGTCCGTGCGTGTCGGTTGTCACGAACGATCCACCACAGCCACGGCCGTAGTAACATAACCCATTCGTCGTCGGTCTTCACGGAGCTGTGTAATGAATATCGACGAATGGGTCGAAATTAGGCATCACAGACAGTTGATGATCCGCGTACACGTTTGTGCGGCTCCCCATTGTAGAACCATTGTATCTCACACAATCTTGAAGGGTCGTTGATTGTGATTGATGGACATTTGATCGCATCGCAACCGAGTCTTCTACAGTAGTCATTGTAATGACCTCCAACGTTTTTGTGAACTTTCAAAATCATAAAGCGAACCGCAACGAGAATTCCGGTGCAGCAAAGCATGGTAACCTGTATCAATCATGGAACAGGACCAACAGAAAATACCACATATATATGAAATGATGAATTTCCGAGCGAAAAAAAAAAAGACTGCGTATGAGCCGAAAGGGATCAAGGGAATTTGGCGGATCCGAACACGAACTGAGCTGCCAGTGGTAGGTTAAAAAGCCGTTTTCATGCCGCCGAAACTTGGCATTCAATTGGCCCGTGGTATCCGGGAGTGTTGGACAGCCACTGATGGTATTCTCCCCAAATAACTCTCCGAGGTGGCGGCTTGCTGGCGATCTGTTACCCAAAAGAAGATTCCTGAGAGATCCTCGCTGAGACGTCGGCCCCGGCCCCTGCAGTGCCCCTTTGATAGTCGACGACACGTAGGCTGCGTATTGTAAATACTCTCCGGGTCCGCTTCCGGAGCAATTCTACACAGGTTGTTGTTGTCACCTTGCTCGCGCAATAAATTTATCGCCTTGGAAAATGTGCATCGAGCCCGAGCGAGAGACAGACGTGACTGACTCGGAAGATGCCGCAAGTAGTGGTAATCACTCACAAAAGACGGCTCAATCACGTGCCATTGTGCAAACCACCTGCCTGCGGCGGAATTTGGCTTCTCGGGGAATAGATTTAGCGCATTAAGGCCAGCTCGTGTGTGGGACGGGTCGTCCCCTCTCCTGTGTACAGCCTAACAAAGGGGCACAAAGCGTTTGACGTCACACAGTAGTACTACTGTAGTGTATAGAACTGTATTCTCCGCCATGTTGTGTTTGAAGCACGGACAAGGCGGGTTGCGCTGTACTGTAGTAGCAGCGCCCGAAAAGGTGCCTTGAAGAACGCGATTTGGACTTTGAGGTACAGTAGCATAGAGTGAGACGTCCGCGGAGAACTCCGAGAGAAGCACACAGATGCACATGCAAAATCCACCAGAAGCAAAGTCTATTAATTGTCGAGGCCTGCCAAGGGACAATAGAATGTCGTGAGGGAAGCACATAATAAGGAGAAGGGAGACGTAGGCCGAGCAGAAGAATGCAACACAGCATCCGTCGGTGGAGGAATGTATCTCGTTAGGGGAAGGCAATGCCGGCAGAATGGACAAAGTGTCGAGTAAGAAGCACCGGGACAGCATCTTTGTAAAAAAAACGGTTACTACAGTACAGGTGCTGGGCGGCGCAAAACCGCGTGGGGGTCTAGGCGTCAAAGTGTCATAGAGAGTGATGGAAGCAAGTGGCCTGGACCCCGTGAAAGACTTGTGGCGGTGTCGGCGGACGTCAAGAATCCGAAAGTCCGTCTGAGAACAGCGAGGAGGTTTCCCTGTGCACTGGGAACTTCATGCAAGGCGGTGCGACCTGGACCTGAGTACAACTGTACTAGTGGCGGAGCAAGCCTGATGAGATGAGAGACCCGAAGGCGGCTAGAAGAGCGCCCGCGTGCCGGGTCCGAAGAACGGGTTCCGGATCGGGCTCATGCCCCAACGGGACAACATGCAGCTATCAAGCCTCATGGGTCATACATCCACAAAAAGACGTCAAAGCGAACGTAGACGGCAACTACAAGACGTGTGGGTTGTTGTGTTATGAGGGGGCACAATAAGCAGTTGTGTGCCAAAACGGCACAAGCAGAAGGAGGAATGGAGGAAGAAGCGGTGACCAAATCGGCGAGGCGATGCGCATACGTAAGAGTCACGTGTGAATTCGGAATGAAGCAACACCGCTGCCCGTGCGAGATCGGGATCCTGCCCTACATGCTGATCTGGCCCCTTTTTCTCCCTCGAATACTTATTAGGGCCCGTCTGCCGTCCCCCCTCTCACCCTTCCCCCTTGCCCTCCGTCTCCTCCTCTGTATTCCATTGCCTCTCTTATCG
>WNFO01004960.1_pt1 | contig 15895 bp, 19 predicted proteins | sample 5400251 | NCBI WGS metagenome assembly WNFO01 (sample SAMN13153354, study PRJNA577476) | soil metagenome | isolation source: 100 cm saprolite under Madrone tree | place: USA:California | collected 2016-06-14 | reverse complement strand
ATGTGGTTCCAGTTCCAGCTCCGACCGGTGGTCTGAGCCTGACGACCCCGGGCTCGGCGGCGTGTTCGCCGTCCGGTCTGCCGTATTCGTCCACCACCTGTCTGATGAGACCGACCGCTTCTGTGGTATGACTGTCGCGTCCTTGGCTACATCCACCACATCGGCGCACACTCCATGTACCTCTCGAACTAATACAGGAGCCGCGAGTGCGAAGTTGAAGTTGATGACAAAAAGGCTTAGAAAGATGCGAGCGACTATCTTGTAACGTCGCATTTTCGTTTGGTACGTCTTGAGTTCAACGAGGCGAATGATAAATTGTCAAATGAAAAGGAGAGACTAAGTTCAAAATAAACGTGGGCTGAAAACAGGGGAAAAAAGAGTTAACAGTCGGAAGGTGAAGGGAAAGCCTGAGGGCACACGCACTATCCAGTACCCAGTAAAATCTCGGTTAGATTGAAGCGAGCGACGGAGCTAGAGAATCGTCAGGAGTTTACATGCTTTATATTTGTATGTATCGAGGCCGTGGAGCACTGGCATCAGAAATTGATGAAGTTCCTAGATTGTACTTAGGATCGGTCATCGGGGCCCGATCGGGTTTTACACATATTGCACCTGAGAAATGCAAAGCAAACAAAAAGCAAGAGCAGCCAAGGAACAGCCCCAGGCTTAGAACTATGCGTTGATTAGAGGTCCTGAATGTTGTTCAGGGTCAGTCAGCGCGTCACATAGGCGCACGATCAGGTTTGATCACGTCCAGCTTCAAGCGGAAGGCTGGTCCTTGTGAATGTAACCTTGGCAACGGTGAGGAAAGAGCTGACGCACTGGCCAGTCATCTCAGTCGAGCAGTAGTTGACCCCGTGAGATCCGAATTATTGACTCGGATCAGTGAAGATTGAGCGGGACCACCCAATCCGGGGACAACACTGTTCGATTGCCACCAGTTCGATCGGATGAGCCCAAAAGAGAACTTTTGTGAAATTTTCAATTTAGTTCTTCCTTTTTGGGCTCGGCCGCGACAACCTAAAGTATTCGTCCGCGGCGCCGTGATCGCAACGTCCGCCGAGTTCCCGGCTAGTACATCCACCACCCTGACATCGACGCGCACTTCACGTATCTCTGTCAGCTATTAAATCAAACAACGCCTGAGCATGCCGCCTTGCAGAGCCTTGCCTGGCCTGGAATACCGGCTAGCCGGAAGCTCGGCGGTTCCAGCCTTGCACGAGGTCAAGCTCGAGGAGATCGAGGCGGCTATACATGACGCGATGCCAAATCACTGCGCGTGATGCATTTCATAGACTGTGCTCTATCTCCTTTTTATCTTTCATCTGATACACCTGGCGGCGCCCGTGCCCCACCGTGCGTTCTCATTCGCTCTTGACTCCGTTTTTCTGGGCTGCGACGGAACCTTGTAACGGTATAATAGATTGTACCAAATGGGAGTTCGAGGGGGTGATGTCCAACTCATCAACCTGAGGCGACATTCAGCTCACTCCCTTTTGAGTACCCCATATGTCAGAACATCCATCTACTGTACAGTCACATATATTTCTCCCAACGTAAACGCAGATTATTAGTACACATCTAAATCGTGGCTGTACATCGTGCTCCTACCCAGCACCATGTTCTGACAGCAATTTCTTAACCTCATCGCAGTTCTTCCCCGACGCAAGCTGGAACGCAGTTTTACCGTCCTCGGCCTCTGCACCTACATCTGCACCATGCTCGAGCAACACGCGTACGACCTCGACCCTCCCGCGCTGTGCAGCTAAATGCAACGCGGTAAGGTAGTCTTTCCGCCGTGCGTTTACATCTGCTCCGTGTTCGAGTAATAATCGGGCGATTTTGGGTAGTGGTGAATCAAGATTGGGATAATTTGACGGGCTTTGAGACGCCAAATGTAATGGGGTCTCGCCATTGTTATCCCCGGCATTGACATCCGCCTTGTACTCGAGTAATACCTGAACCATCTCGAAATCTCCGTGATAGGCTGAACCATGCAGTGGAATTCTCCTAATGTGACCTGTAACATTTGGGTGGGCACCATTGTCACGGAGAAACTTGGCTATTTCAAAATGACCCGCTGACAGTGCTGCAACCAGCGGTGCCACAAAGTAACCACCAGTAGCGTTCACAAGCCCTGGATTATTGACGGTCAGGTGTTCCACGAGATCTTGGAATCCACATAATGCCGCATAGTATAACGGAGTGGCGCGGGATTTCGAGGTGGGTGTGAACGAGTAAAAGCCTAACCCGCCTGGTTTGGTGTCCATGTCGTACAGTTGGAGCCATGCCGCAAAATATGGCTTGTCCGGATCAAAGAGATATTCCATCGCCCTTTGTAGGTATGATGACACGTTCTGATACCGTGCATGGCCGACCCAGTGTACAGCTGCATATCCAGCAAGAGGAGAATTATTCCTGACGTCGCTCTCTTCAACGCGATCGTCCGATCGGAAGAAAATGCTCATGCAAGCTTGTGCAAGAATTGTATGCGCAGGCTCGAGAGCGATATGATAACGCGACCCATCTCCACTCGAGGTACCGAGCCGATGTGATGTCAGAAATTCTTTCACAGAAAAGTGCGAAAACTGCACTATCCGTGATCCATCGGATTCGACAATGATGATTAAACTCGAGCATGAGCTCAAAAGTGCTTGTTCTTCATCCTCCCAACGCCAACTCGCGTTCAACTTCGGAATCCCTTCCGTGTCATCGAAATCGACTGCGAGGATCTCCGCGAGCTCCTCTACTCGAAGTGGTCGAATCGCAACAACTAGGCATTGCAATAGACGAATCGCGTGGTCCCGGTTAGGCTTCCTGATCTCCTTCAAGACGCGCTCGTAAGTCTCGTCTAATGACTCAGGTAATTCATCCAGGGTACGTCGGACACTCGGTGGAAGACAGTGTCGCAACACCTCCAACTGACAGAATATCCACCGGAACCTGCTCGACAATTTGAACAAGTATCACAAACACTATGCAGTTCACTCACATTCCGTCAGCTCTTTCGGAGAGCACCTGAATCACGAGATCCTTGTCCTCTGTCCTCCATCTCTTCATGATTGCTTCCGAATTCGAGTAAACCACCGACTTGACATACTCCACAATATCTTTCTTTTGTCCGCTCTGGTCGTGAAGAGACACTCGCCGAGAGGCCAGAGGTTCAAGGACATCTCGTATATCGACTTCTGGGCGACTCGTGATACATATACGAAGGTTCGAAAGGCCAAGTTCGACGAGTTCCTTGACAAGCTCAAGCACCCTCTCGCGAGGTGAAGGAATCCCAGAGGTGTTCGGAGATTCGTCGAGTGCGTCGACAATCAGGTAGATAGGACGTTGATCTGGGAGTGCTAGCATCTCTTTCAAGCATTCGGCCAAAATGGTATCACTAGGCTGGTTCTTGCCCTTGTCGTGAGCCAAATAAAGACTCGAGAGGATGTCACAACGCGGATTGGAGGAAGCAGAAATTTGGGTAAGAAGAGAAGAGACCAGGTCACGTAGGCCTTGCTTTCTGACGTCTCGAAAATCGAAATAAAAGTAGGCCATTGACCCATTTCCTGCCTTGCACATGTCTTTAATATCCTGAATGACCGTGGAACTGACAGGGGATATCAGTTATCTCTGAGAAAAACAACTAAGAGTCCACGAACCAGAGGACACTTTTGCCGGAGCCAGCTACATATAGGATGGTATTAGAGCGTGTCAAGTTGGAGAGAGTACGGTGCGAACGTTTTCCGTGGACCCAAAGAAGTGAACCTGTCAACTTCCACTCTTGATAGATGCTGCCTTGGAAGAACCAAGATGCCATTTTCTTGTGACGAGTACCACATGCGATGTTATGGTTTGTTGAAGGGTCGGGTGGGGAGAGCCAATTGTGAATGCTGTCTCGCAATTGATTCACTGAAGGGATATGTAAGGCTTGATGGTCAACGATGATAAAGTTAGATGACAAACGTTTCACTTGATCTACATCATTGGCGGTCTGTTGCACAGCCACCTTCACTTCCCTTCCGTCTGAGTGGTTCAGGTTTCTCAGTACGTATAGTTGGAGATTGATTGAAAATGATTTACGCACCGCGAATGACTTCCGCAATGCTGTCGTCGACCATCCTCATTCTATCACCAACGCCCTTTACTGTGTTGTGAACGTTGGCCACTCTGTCATCCACACCAGCCACCCTAATATCGACGGCTACTACCTCATCCGCAACTCTCCTCACATTCTCGCCAACAGTATGCGTGGCCTTCAGATTCTGTGCAATCCCCATCCAGGCTTCCTCGAGAGTCAATTTATCTAGCCTCTTCAACGCATCTTCCATGTCTGTCCTTCTCATCAGTTTCATCGCATATTTCTCTGAACTTCGTTCAGTCAACCGTTATATATTTGTACAGCAAATACTTACTCAGTCGGCCTTGCTTCATCCCTTTTGTTGCAATCCCAAGAATAGAGAGAACCTCGACCATTATTTGAATGATGATATCTATCATTTCCGTGGTCGGCTGCACTTCGGTGTAAATCTCCAGTCGTCGGAAAAACAGTTCGATGCGCTCAAAAACGTTGACAAGTGTATCTTTGCTCGCCCGAACGTCCTTGACTGTCTGAGAAATGTACTTGTTATAATGGTCCAAGTCAAGTTATTAGGGTGCTCACTTGAAGGAGGACGCCGACTCCGGTAAAGATTACTTTCGCAGGTGGGAATGCCTGCCACATAAATGAGAATGTAGATCTCAGGGAAATGCATGTCCGGATGCATACCAGGCTAGCACCCGCTGCTAGAATCGAAGAGAACGCATGTAAAACGTTCACAGTTGGATCAAGCCATTTGGTCCGTCGTTCATTGCTACTCCGGGACTGATCTGGTCCTTGGATCTGTTCTTGAAGGATGACGATAACGGCACTGGGAGTGTCGCAGGTTTGGAGCCGGGCGGCAAGGGGATGGACAAGCAGATCCTTCTTTGTGCGTTTTTCGTAGGCGTCCAAGGCATTATCAATGATTTGTTGGAAGTTGGACGAGGGGGATGCGGGAGTGTGAGTGTGAGTGTGAGTGTGAGACATCGCTGAGAGAGCAAAGAAGATTGTTTGTGCTTGAGAGTGGGGTGTGGGTGCGAGTGTTGGAGGGCAAAGGGGAACAGTTCGTGGGCGGAGTGGACACTTGTTGCCTAACAACGGCGTGAGTCTTCCTGAGCGTCAAAATAGGCGCGCGACACCGTTTATGACGAGACTCTTCGTGCTACCAACATGGGCAGGCCCGGGTGTAAAGATACGAAACACAGTGGATTGGCAGACTGCCAGGAGAGTCTGGTAAAGTCAAAGTTCGATTGTATTCAGCAACAAATCTACGGCGGAGCTGACCGTTGTGAGTATTTGCGTCTGTGCGTCAAATGGGTGCCGAATGTGGGCTCGTTGTAAATCGATCATCGATCAACGGTCATGCCACTATAAGCAATATCCAACTCTTGAGCTTAATGCATGACTCGGATGCCTCGAAAGAAACGACTGCAAAATGCGCCTCTTTCCATCTACAACCAGGGCTCCTTCAATGCAACTACTATAGGTATAACCCTCTAGCTCATCTATCATTTTGGGCCAATCTGCCTCCGACCGCACGTTGGGAATATACTTCCTCCCACCGGCTGCTAACGCTCTCTCAAAGAACTTCTCAAGAGCATACGCAAGCCGAATATCGCGCACAGTCACCCCCAGCGTCTTCTCATCATTATCCTCTACACCCGCATCTGGCCTTCTTCGAGCGTGCGTACAGGTGCCGACGAGGACAGCATGTTGACTCTCAAACACATTCGCCTTTGCGTGGTGCTAAAAGTGTTCCAATATCGAATAATTGCTTTTTCTCCTCGTACCCTCTGAGGTCTGCCAAAAACTCTTCCAGCCCGTCCGCACTCGCAAACTCGAACTGCATGCGCAAGACAGCAATGCCACTCCCGTTCGGCAGAACCGGAGAAAGCCCCCATCCTCGCACATACAACAATTGCACATACTCTTCAATGTCGTCCGTGCTGATAGTCGGAGGCGTACCTTTTGGTCGTGGGGGCGGTGTTGGAAGTGGGCGGATAGATGAGATCTGGCTTCTGGGGGGTGTATTGACTCTCGCGTTTACTCCATTCTTGGCTTTCGTTCTGGGCCCGTGGAGGAGAGACGAGTACAAAGCCGCTTGGTACAAGAGAGAGAACTCGCTGGAGGGCCAACTGGGCTGGTTTGTAGGAGAAATGAACGACGAGTCGCACAAGAGGCTCCCCTGAACATGAAATGCATTTTTCTGCCACACGAGCGTTGTGTTTGACTCGACATGGTTGTATATAGGTCAAAAAGGCATGGTCTGTGCAACCTATTTTCATTCTACACGCTGATATATCTCTGATAATACAGGTCATCTGATCCAAGAAGCGCCTCCTCAGTGCCTAGTTTTCGCGGTCCGTCCCCACACGCGTGTGGGTGAATCGTTTCACGCTTGCCACGGTGAATGTCTTCGCCACCTTCTCGTTGAAACCATCCGGTATTCTACCCTCGTTGTACACGTCCAGCCCGAACGGATCCGGGAAAGGCTCGGACTGAGGGAAGTAGCGCAAAAGAGATTCAACGATCTCCTTGGTGTTTCTCCTTTGGCGCATAGATCACCGTGTTCGGGCCAGCATCGTATGTATGAGCGGCTTTGATCGTACCATCAGCCCGGTTGTACTCTGTTATGATCGCAATGATTGAGCGCGAGACGTGTTAAGATAAAAGATCGGTGGATCAGTGAAAAGGGCGACGGCATGGAACTGGTTGGAATCTTTCATCGTGATACATGCGAATGTTGGGAAATCGCGACGTAATATAGCATCCCTGATCGCGTCCATGTGCGCGGGAACCACTTGTGCAATACAATACTGAAGAAGGAGATGTTTCGACGGTGCGCTGCATGTATCAGTAATTGTGCTAAAACTTTTTCACTTTTTCACTTGGGCAAGTAAATAGCAAGTAAATAACTAAAACAGTGAAAAAGCGCATGCTGACTGAGTGGTACTTTTACAACTTTTGATCACTTTTCACAACCCTTTTCAACTTTTTACTTTTTGACAAAATGGGCAAAATCAAAAAACAGGTTACTTTTGCACTTTTGGTACTTTTTCACTTGCTCAAGCCCAGAAACGTTTAGTGCAGGTTTATTGATGGTGACGATGCTCTGTCAAGCTCTGTCTTCAAAGTCTGTTTTAATTTTTCATCTACTACGCCGTAGCCACGTACTGTACGTTCCAATCTGCGTCTAGATCTGGGACGGGTTATCGTGTCATCTGGCGTTCCATTAACGCTAGCCACCAAAGCGGCTTTGAAAGCCGTCTACACCCCGTAATGATGGCGCCTTGATAGTGACGAGAGACGGGGATGGACATCGCATCCCTGATTCGAACCTTCAGATGGATGTTCATCCATCTAGAATTAGAGTTCGAGAGGATAATGTCAACGTATACAGCTGAGTTTACCTGCCACTGACTCTCTTCCGAGTGCCGGTATTCTGCGTGCCGGAGCAACGAACGTCCATCTACAGTACCGTCACGTAGAGTATTAAAAATATTACAGAACAAGACGTGAATGTTTTGTTGCCAATGTAAAGTAGACTGCTACAGTAGTATACATCTAAACCGTGACGCTACATCGTGCTCCTACCTAGTACCATGTTCTGACAGCAATTTCTTGATCTCAGTGCGGTCCTTCCCCGACGCAAGCTGGAACGCGGTTCTACCGTTCTTGGTCTCCGCACCTACATCTGCACCATGCTCGAGCAACACGCGTACGACCTCGACCCTCCCGCGCTTTGCAGCTGAATGCAACGCGGTAAGTCCGTTATTCCGCCGTGTGTTTACATCTGCACCGTGTTCGAGCAATGTTCGGGCGATTTTGGGGAGTGATGAATCGAGATTGGGACGATTTGACTGGCTTTGAGACGCAAATTGTAACGGAGTCACGCCGTCGATATCCCGGGCATTGACATCTGCCTTGTAGTCAAGTAATAATACCTGAACCATCTCGAAATCTCCGTGCCAGGCTGGACCATGCAGTGGAGTTCTCCTATTGACGCCTCTGACATTTGGGTGTGCACCATTGTCACGGAGAAACTTGGCTATTTCAAAATGACCCGCTGACAATGCTGCAACCACCGGTGCCACATAGTGACCACCAGTAGCGTTCACATGCCCTGGATTATTGACGGTTAAGTGTTTCACGAGACCATGGAATCCACACAATGCCGCATAGTATAACGGAGTGGCGCGGGACTTCGAGATGCGTGTGTACGGGTTGGTTGTGAATGGGCTAAAGCTTGACTTTAGCCCAAGGGGATTGACGTCCATGTCGTACAATTGGAGCCATGCCGCAAAATATGGCTTGTCTGGATCAAAGAGATATTCCATCGCTTTTTGTAGACATGACGACGCTTTCTGGTTCTGCGCATGGGCGACCCAGTGTTCAGCTGCATATCCAGCAAGAGGAGAATTATTCCTGACGTCGCTCTCTTCAACGCGATCATCCGATCGGAGCAAAATGCTCATGCAAGCTTGAGCAATGATCGTATGCGCAGGCTCGAGAGCGATATGATAACGCGATGCATCTCCACTCGATGTAGCGAGCCGATCTGAAGTCAGAAATTCCTTGACAGAAAAGTGCGAAAACTGCACTATCCGTGATTTCTTGGACTTCACAATGGTGATTAAACTTGAGCATGAGCTCAGAAGTGCTTGTTCTTCATCCTCCCAACGCCAACTCGCGTTCAACTTCGGAATCCCTTCTGTGTCATCGAAATCGACTGCGAGGATCTCCGCGAGCTCTTTCACTCGAAGTGGTCGAATCGCGACAACTAGGCACCGCAATAGACGAATCGCGTGGTCCCGGTTAGGCTTCCTGATTTCCTTCAATACACGCTCGTACGTCTCGTCCAATGACTCAGGTAATTCATCCAGGGTACGCCGGACACTCGGTGGAAGACAGTGTCGTAACACCTCCAACTGACAGAATATCCACCGGAACCTGCTCGACAATTTGAACAACTATCACAAATACTATGCAGTTTACTCACATTCCATCAGCTCTTTCGGAGAGCACCTGAACGACGAGATCCTTGTCCTCTGTCCTCCATCTCTTCATGATTGCTTCCGAATTCGAGTAAACCACCGACTTGACATATGCCACAATGTCTTTCTTTTGTCCACTCTGGTCGTGAAGGGACACTCGCCGAGAGGCCAGGGTTTTAAGGATGACTCGTATATCGATTTCTGGGCGACTGGTAACACAAATATGAAGGTTCGAAAGGCCAAGTTCGACAATTTCCCTAACAAGCTCAAGCACCCTCTCGCGAGGTGAAGGAATCCCAGAGGTGTTCGGAGATTCGTCGAGTGCGTCTATAATCAGGTAGATAGGACGTTGATCTGGGAGTGCTAGCATCTCTTTCAAGCATTCCGCCAAAATGGTATCACTAGGCTGGCTCTTGCCCTTGTCATAGGCCAAATAGAGATCCGAGAGGATGTCACAACGCGGATTGGAGGAAGCAGAAAGTTGGGCGAGAAGAGAAGAGACTATGTCGCGTAGGCCTTGCTTTTTGGCGTCTCGAAAGTCGAAATAAAAATAGGCCATTGACCCATTTCCGGCCTTGCACATGTCTTTAATATCTTGAATCACCGTGGAACTGACAGGGGATATCAGATATCGCTGAGAAACACAATCAAGAATCCACGAACCAAAGGATACTTTTGCCTGAGCCAGCTATATTATAGGATATTATTAGAGCGTGTCAAGTTGGAAAGAGTACGGTGCGAACGTTTTCCGTGAACCCAGAGAAGTGAACCTGTTGACTTCCACTCCTGATAGATGCTACCTTGGAAAAACCAAGATGCCATTTTCTTGTGACGAGTACCACATGCGATGTTATGGTTTGTCGAGGGATCCGGTGGGGAGAGCCATTTGTGAATGCTGTCTCGCAGTTGATTCCCTGAAGGGATGTGTAAGGCTCGATAGTCAAGCTAGTCAAGGCTGATGAAGTTAGATGACAAACGTTTCACTTGATCTACATCATCGGCAGTCTGTTGCACAGCCACCTTCATTTCCCTTCCGTCTGAGTGGTTCAGGTTTCACAGTAAGAATGGTCGGAGATTGATTGATTGTAAATGATTTACGCACCGCGAATGACTTCCGCAACGCTGTCGTCGATCACTCTCACTCTTTTGTCCACGCCAGCCACCCTATTGTCGACGGCTACTACCTCATCCGCAACTCTCCTCACATTCTCGCCAACAGTATGCGTGGCCTTCAGATTCTGTGCAATCCCCATCCAGGCCTCCTCGTGAGTCAATTTGTCTAGCCTCTTCAACCCATCTTCCATGTCTGTCTTTCTGATCAATTTCTTCGCATATTTCTCTGATCATCTTTCAAGCAACGGTTATATATTTGTAGCCAATACTTACTCATTCGGCCTTGCTTCATCCCTTTTGTTGCAATCCCAAGAATAGAGAGAACCTCGACCATTATTTGAACGATCATATCCATCATTTCCGTGGTCGGCTGCACTTCGGCATAGACCTCCAGTCGTCGGAAAACCAGTTCGATCCGCTCAAAAACGTCGACCAGTGTATCTTGGCTAGCCCGAACGTCCTTGACTGCCTGAGAAATGTACTTGTTATAATGGTCCAAGTCAAGTTATTGAGGATGCTCACTTGAAGGAGGACGCCGACTCCGGTAAAGATTACTTTCGCAGGTGGGAATGCCTGCCACATAAACATGAGAGTGTGGATCTCAGGGAAATACATGTCCGGATGCATACCAAGCTAGCACCCGCTGCTAGAATCGAAGAGAATGCGTGTAAAACGCTCACAGTTGGACCAAGCCATTTGGTTCGTCGTTCATTGCTACTCCGGGACTGATCTGGCCCTTGGGCCTGTTCTTGAAGGACGGCGATAATGTCACTGGGAGTGTTGCAGGTTTGGAGCCGGGCGGCGAGGGGATGGGCAAGCAGATCATTCTTTGTGCGTTTTTTGTAGGTGTCCAAGGCATTATTGATGATTAGCTGGAAGTTGGACGAGGACGAGGCGGTAGTGTGAGTGTGAGACATCGCTAAGATAGCAAAGAAGATTGTTTGTGCTTGAGAGTGGGGTGTGGGTGCGAGTGTTGGAGGGCAAAGGGGAACAGTTCGTGGGCGGAGTGGACACTTGTTGCCTAACAACGGCGCGCGACACCGTTTATGACGAGACTCTTCGTGCTACCAACATGGGCAGGCCCAGGCGTAAAGATGCGAAACACAGTGGATTGGCAGACTCGCCAGGAGAATCGAGGAAAGTCAATGAGGTTCAATTGTACTCTAGCTAAGCTACGCGGAGCTGACCGTTGTGTAGTAAATGGGTGAGCTACTGTGCAGTTTGTGCTCTCAATATCCAACTCTCGAGCTTGATGCATGATGCATGATGCACTGCCTCCGGCCGCACGTGGGGAATATACTCCCTCCCACCGGCAGCCAGCGCGCTCTCAAAAAACTTCTCAAGAGCATACGCAAGCCGAATATCGCGCACAGTCACCCCCTGCATCTTCTCGTCTTTATCCTCTACGCCCGCATCTGGCCTTCTTCGAGCGACGTGCGTCCATGTGCTGACGAGGACGGCGTGTTGACCCTCAACCACATTCGTCTTTGCGTGGTGCTAAAAGGGGTATCCAATATTGAAAGAAGGATTGTTTATCCAGTAGGAACCATGGAACTGGATGGAACGAAGACGCACGTGCATTTTCTCCTCGTACCCGCTGAGATCTGCCAGAAACTCTTCCAGCCCGTCCGCACTCGCAAACTCGAACCGCTTGCGCAAGACAGCAATGCCGTTCCCGTTCGGCAGAATCGGAGAAAGCCCCCATCCTCGCGCATACAATGGTTGCACATACTCTTCAATGTCGTGTGTGCTAATGGTCGGAGGTGTGCCTTTTGGTCGTGGGGGCGGTGTTGGAAGTCGTCGGATAGACGTGACCTGGCTTCTGGGGGGTGCATTAGCTCCGCCGCTGTTTACTTCATTCTTGGCTGTCCTTTTGGGTCCTGTGGAGGAATAACGAGTAACAAGCCGCTTGGCACGAGAGAGGGAACTCGCTGGAGGGCGAACTGGGCTGGTTTGTAGGAGAAATGAACGACGAGTCGCACAAGAAGCTGCCCTGAACACGAAATGCATTTTCTGCTAACACGAGTGTTTGAATCGACGTAATTGTTGCCTTTTTTGAGCGCGAATCATAACATCACGTGCGCAAAATGGCATTTTCATTCTACATTCTACACGCCTATGAATTCTACACTTCTACACACTACATACCGGGAAGATATATCGCTAATACTACAGGTCATGCCAAAAACTTCGGCAAGCCATCTGATCCAAGAAGCGCCTCCTCAGCGCCTAGTTTTCGCGGTCCGTCCCCAACACGCGTGTGGATGAATCCTTTCACACTTGCCACGGGGAACCTCTTCGCCACCTTCTCGTTGAAACCATCCGGTATCCTACCCTCGTTGTACACGTCCAACCCGAACGGATCCGGGAAAGGCTCGGACTGGGGGAAGTAGCGCAACAGAAGTTCAACGATCTCCTTGATGTTCTCCTTTGGCGCATAAATCACCGCGTTCGGGCCAGCATCGTACGTATAACCGGCTTTGATCGTACCGGCAGCCAGGTTGTACTCTGTTATGATCGCAATGATTGAGCGCGAGACGTCGTTAAGATAAAAGATCGGTGGGTCAGTGTCAAGGGCGACGGCATGGAACTGGTTGGAATCTTGCATCGTGATACGTGCGAATGCCGGGAAATCGCGACGTAATATAGCATCCTTGATCGCGTCCATGCGCGCGGGAACTACTTGTGCAATACGATGCTGAAGCAAAGGGGATGTGTCGACGGTGCGCTGCATGCCCGAGGTGGATGAGGTGCCCTTCTTGTCGTCTGAGACGACACAGATGAGTGCATGGATATCTGGCCAGTGCTCGCGGGGGGCAACCTCGATGGCAAGGGAATCCGAGCCATTGGGTGCAGAGCCCATCTCCCATGCGACATAGCCGCCAAAGAGCGAGCGGCAGGCCGAGCCTGAACCCTGACGGGCAATGACGGAAAGTTGAGAGGGAGTTGCGGGGAGTTCGTAGAGCGCGGCGAGGGATGCTACAAGGGCTGCAAATCCAGAGGCTGAGGACGCAAGTCCGGCTGCCGTAGGGAAGTTGTTACGGGAAGCAATGTACACCGGGAAGGTGGACAGCTGCGGGACGGAAGGGGGGTCGGGTAAGAGGGTGAGAGGGGAAGCGAAAGTGGAACGATGTAGGTACCTTGGGTGCGGCGGAGTTTTGGGCTTCGACAGCGGCACGTAGGCGCTTCATTTCTGCAATGCAGGTGGCAAGGCGTCCGCCAGCCTCGATGGATTCTTCCTTGCCATTAAGCCATAGCCTGTCCTTGTCGAAGGAGGGGTCTGCGCGTGAAGTTGTGGTTGAGCGGAGATGATCCTGATCAAGGGTGACAGAAAGGGATGAATTTGTAGGAAGAATGAGCTTGGTGTCACGCTTCCCCCAGTACCTATGGTAGTGAGACAAAAGATGAATGAACACTATCAAGAAAGTAAGATGTCTCACTTTATGCAAGCGATGTTGACCGGAGCAGATACGGTAGCCTGGTGAACAGCCATTGTAGAGGTGGGGTGTTCTGCGGAGAGTTGGGTGGGGGTACTCACCCTCACTCGCTCTTATAGCGGAATGGAACCGCCGCGACCAGTTCGCATAACCGAATGATGACCAATCTGAGGCGAGTAACGGAGTGTGACAGAGGCGTGTCACTTTTCGATTGAGAGGGACGACTTTGGCCGCCCACGACGAATTGCCAGATTCACTGAGACTCTGCTTGGTGTGTGTCGCTCCTTCGCTCCCTTTCATTCTCATCCTTTGTGCTCTCCTTTCTCCAGGTTTTGTCAGGATCAGTCATTCTAGTTCATTGCCCGTCTCCAGTCCGTCAGGCCACCCGCCAATGCTATGTACTATCCTCAGCAATCCCCGGGCATCGCCCACAAGCTCTCCTCAACCCATCCCGACCCATCACCCTGGGCACGTCCCACACATCCATTTGGCCCACCACCCCCTTCTCCCGGTTATCCTCTCTACACAAACGGCAATATTCCGCATCACATGCAGTCCCTCCACCACCACCAGAACTCCCTCTCACACTATCCCTCTCCACCTTCAAATGGAGGTGTCTCCGTCAACGTCCTTGGTCAATCCCTCAGTGTTGGGCAGGGCTCACCGGGAAGTACCTCCAGTCAGATCATCACACCTCATTGGCAACAGCAGTTACTCAAATGCGAGGTGCGTCACTAGTTCCTCCATAGACTCGTTTTACGAGCCATCCCTCTCATTTCTTCAGATGATTCGTGCATCTCGATCGCCTCATCATCGAGCTCGTGCTAGTGCTATGGCGTCCCGCACAGTAACAAAGTCTGCAATCCCCATAACCAATCCTAATAAGCCTCCACCCGAAACAGTCACGAAAGAATCCGACGGGGTAGAGAATGGCATTAGTACCAGCCCGAGTGGAGAGCTCTCCACGAATGGCTCTAGCTCCGCCATCAACCATCCCTCATCAACGGTCGCTCCCGTAGCAGAGGCCCCCCGTCCAACTGCCGCCAAACCACCCGAAAACAGTTGGAGCTCACTCGACATGGGTGGAGTACAAATAAAGCATCTCCCACCCACGTCTGGCCTTTTCTCTTTTACCTTCCTCATCAATCTCTACCTCAACCACAACGCGCTCACATCCGTTCCCCCGGAAATTGCCAGGTTACGGCATCTCGAGCTTCTTGACCTCTCAGGGAACAACCTCCAAACACTCCCACCAGAGATGGGCATGCTCACGAAGCTCAAGGAGCTCTACCTCTTTGATAATCACATCACCACTATTCCACCTGAACTTGGTACCTTGCATCAACTACAGACGCTCGGTATCGAGGGAAATCCGCTTGAGCCGTCCCTCAGAGCGATTGTGCAGAAGGAGGGCACCCCGGCCCTCATTTCCTCCTTGCGCGATTCATGTCCAATTCCTGCGCCGCCCCCGCCCCGCTCTCTGCGTGACCTCTTAGCGCCAGGAGAACGAGAATCACTTCTTGAAGACCCGAATGTAGAAGTGTTCAGTGTCCTCTGTTTCAACATCCTGTGTGAGATGTACGCAACAGAACGGTTGTATGGATACACACCTTCTTGGGCGCTCGAGTGGAATTACCGTCGTGATCTCATCATGACCGAACTCCTCAAGCATCAAGCTGATTTCTTGTGCCTGCAGGAGGTTCAAACCGCGCAATACGAGGAGTACTTTGTCCCTAAGCTCGGGAGTGCTGGATACGAAGGAGTGTACTATCCCAAGTCTCGCTACAAGACAATGAACGAGGCGGATCGTAGGCTGGTAGATGGAAGTGCGATTTTCTTCAACAAGTCCAAGTACGTGTCTAGTCGGTTTTCCTGTGCGGCGTTCTGACGGACATGTCAGATACCAGCTGGTAGAACAACATCCTCTCGAATTCAGTACCGTGGCCATGCAGCGACCCGATTTCAAGAAAACAGATGACATGTTCAACCGGGTGCTGATTCGGAGCGACATTGCGGTCATTTGCCTTTTTGAGAACATCGAGACTGGCGCGCGGCACGTCATCGCAAACGCGCACATTTGCTGGGACCCGAAGTACAGCGATGTCAAGCTGGTGCAAGTTGCACTTCTCGTTGATGAGGTAGAGAAGGTCGCGAATAACTTTGCCAAATATCCACCGCGCCCGCCGACCGATGGATTACCGGCGAAACCCCAGCCGACGTACTCGGACGGAACGAAGATTCCGATTATTATCAGCGGAGACTATAACTCGGTCCCAGGTAGT
>WNFO01002221.1_pt1 | contig 15895 bp, 12 predicted proteins | sample 5400251 | NCBI WGS metagenome assembly WNFO01 (sample SAMN13153354, study PRJNA577476) | soil metagenome | isolation source: 100 cm saprolite under Madrone tree | place: USA:California | collected 2016-06-14 | reverse complement strand
ATTCGTCTTCCAATACATCTGGCCCGAGCGCGAACGAATCGAATCGGCAAGCGCAAAATGAAATTGTCGATCTTAGCGTTCAGCGGATTGGTTCTCTGCGGATGTGCGCATCTCGCGACGGTGAAAACGACAGAGCCGCACGTTCCAACGATCGCCGCGAGCGATGAAAAACTTGCGGTCGCGACACAAAAGTTGACCGCAGCGGAACGCGAACAACCGTTGATCGCACTGGGCAACGATCTCTCGGCGGCGAAGTTATCACTCAGCGTGCTCGAACAGCGGCCGAGCGACTCGTCGGCACAAAGCATCTATAACTTTTCGGTTGCGCGCGCAGTCGAAAACGTTGAGCGCGCGAACCTGCAGCCCTGGCGACAGGCGACCAATGTCCCATTCAATCAAGGAAGCTTCTTGCTCACTACTCCCAAGCCTGTCGATCCGGAGCACGATCCGAGTCGATACGATCTGTTTCCGACAGACAGTTTGAAAATCGGCGGGCACTTTTTCAAGACTCGTTCAGCTGTTAGCGGAATCGGCGCGCCGCTGGTTGCTGTCGGCCGCGCAGAGAACCCGCAGTTTCGTCAACAGTACCAGCTTCGTCGAGTCTACGCGCCGGTCACGGCAGTAACGAAGTTTCACGGACGCCGAGCAGAATTGGAGTTCGTCGATCCTTTCATGACCGACCGCGTTGCCTTGGACGGCCACACTGTCCCGCTGACTGTCGATCTTAGCGCTGCGACCGCGATGTTGATTGCACATGAGCGGCCGGAGCGGCTCGGATTTTCCCGCGTTATTCGCCCTGAAGCGTACGCGGAGACGGCGCGGTTGTCCCAGCTGCAACAATTCGATCCGGCCCGCACGCCGGTCATTTTTGTTCACGGATTACAAGAAACTCCCGCGGGCTGGACCACAATGATCAACTCCTTGCACGAAGACGCTTGGATCAGAAAGCATTATCAGTTCTGGGTTTTCAGTTATCCAAGCGGTTATCCCTATCCGTACTCGGCGACGCTTCTTCGTCGTGACCTCGACGGAATCAAACGCACCTTTCCGGCGCACAAACGGATCGTGCTCATCGGCCACAGCATGGGCGGAATGATTTGTCGTTTAATGATTACCGATGCCGGCGATAAGATTTGGCGCGATATATTTGGAACGTCTCCACAGCAAACGCCGTTGTCCGGTGAAGGCCGTGACCTGCTCGAAAACTCCATTGTTTTCAACCATCGGCCGGAGGTTAAGCGAGTGATATTTATCTCAACTCCACACCGGGGCAGCGCAATCGCCTCGGGCTGGATTGGACGCATCGGCTCCTCGCTCGTGAGGACACCGCGCACCTTCGCTTCAATCTACGCATCAATGAGACCGCTCGAGAAACCCGATCCGGCCGCGGCTCATCTCCAGCGCATGCCCAACAGCGTCGACACGCTTGCACCGAACGATCGATTCGTGCGCTCAGTCAACAAGCTTCCCATCACGCCCGGCATTCCATATCACTCGATCATGGGAGACCGCGGCCGGGGCGACACACCAAATAGCTCCGATGGCGTCGTTCCGTATTGGAGCTCTCATCTGGATGGCGCGGAATCGGAGCTGATCGTCCATTCAGATCACGGCGCCCAATCTAATCCGGATGCAATTCGAGAAGTGGAACGAATTTTAAAGGCCTATCCTTAACCCGAAGTAATGATTATCCCGCGAATAAAATTTCTGCTGCTCGCCGGATTTCTCGCCATTGCAATCCAGTTTGCGCGCGGCGCGGAAACGCCCACGCTGATCGAGCGGCCGAACGCCGACTCCGGGCCGACTCAAATTTCCGTCGCCATCTGGTTTGTCGATGTTAGCAGCATCGACAGCGCGCAGCAAAGCTTCACCGCCGATGTCGTCGTCGTTTTGCGATGGAAAGATCCTCGTCTGGCGCACGTCGGTGGTGGAGTAGCGCTCTATCCGCTCGACCAGATCTGGAATCCGCGGGTAGTCGTCGTGAATGAAACAAATTCAATCAGTCACAGATTTCCCGATTCGGTCGAAGTCGGCACTGATGGCACAGTCATTTATCGTCAGCGACTTGTCGGCTCTTTTGCCCAGGCTCTGGTTTTGAAATCGTTCCCTTTCGACAAGCAGGTCTTTCGGGTGCAACTGGCGGCCGTTAAATACAACCCGAGTGAGGTTAGTCTTGTCCCGGATGAGAAATGGATTGCGGCCGGCATCAACCAGGCAGCTGGGATCTCGCCGTCAATAACCCTTCCGGATTGGACCGTTGAAAAATGGGACGTGAAGCCACTCGTGTATACGCTTGCGCCCGGGCTGGAGAATTCGGGATACGCCGTCGAGTTCACCGCGTCGCGCAACGTGCAGCACTACATTCTAAAGGTGATCCTTCCTCTGGTTCTCATCGTTATGATGTCGTGGGCCGTCTTCTGGATCGATCCAGTCACGTCCAACTCGCAGATCAGCATCGCGGTCACATCGATGCTTACACTGATTGCCTACCGTTTCGCCGTTGATAGCCAGTTGCCGCGTCTGCCTTACATGACGCGCCTCGATTCCTTTTTTCTAACGAGCACGATACTCGTCTTTTTTTCCCTGATCGAGGTCCTGGTGACGACGATCCTGGATAACAACCAGCAGACGGAACGAGCCAAGAAAATTGATCGCTACTGTCGCGTCGTCTTCCCGGCAATTTTCGCGATTTCCTCGATTGCAATTTTCGTACATCCCGGCAGCTAAACACGAGTGTAAGTCTGGCGCGTCTGGAGCGGCTGTGCCTGGAAGTCCGGCAGCTAATCGGCGACTTGTGCTAGAGTTTGTGCTAGAAGGGCTTCCGTCACGCGTTCTGGGTACGGTCACATGATTGAAACGCATCCTGCAGGAATCGAACCTGCCTGAGCTTTGTTTCACACAGCGGTCAGGTTTTCGACAAAATGTTAAGCTCCAACTCAACGTTAGGTTGGCTCGGATCCAGGCCGGTTAAGAAAATTTACGAATCGTTCACCCAACGCATTCTCCGACTCGCACGTCGCTCTGGGATCGGTTGTTTCTGGGCCGCCTGTCATGGACCGTCCGAAGTGCGACGGCACAAGCCACGAGCTTTCACAACATCGCTTTAGCACAAACTCTGGCGCAAAGCTAAAATGGGGTCGACTGTATAATTTATAAGTTCTTCGTAATCAATGAGCCAGGGTGGCGAAATTGGCAGACGCGCCAGACTTAGGATCTGGTGGAGTAATCCTTAGGGGTTCGAATCCCCTCCCTGGCATTTCCTGCGGCCGCGGTTACATGACGCGCCATTTTTTGCGGCGCGTGCGCGGATCCATCTCCCAAAGTCGTGCGCCGCCGCGGAAAGCGTTGCGATTATCGCCGCGCTCGAAGCCTTCGGCCAGCACATCGAAAAATCGGGCATTGCCTCCGCCCAGAACAACATGATCGGCGACAAAAGAGCGCTTCAATTGCGTAATGGCGTATTCCACCTCGCGCATCCAGTCTTTTTGACCCAAGCGATCCAATCCCGGCTGACCGAGCCATTCTTCAATGATCTCGTGTCGGCGATAGGGCAAATCGCCCAGCTCGAGAGGGAGCAAAGTTTTCTCCCAGACGAGTGCCGAGCCGAGTCCGGTGCCGAGTCCGAGAAAAAGCATGCGGCCGCCGTGATAACTTCCAAGCGCTTGCATGGCCGCGTCGTTGATTACGTGCACCGGTTTGCGGAGCGCTTTTGCAAAATCAAATCCTACCCAGCCTTTGCCAAGATGTTTCGGTTCCCTGGCGATGCGGCCGCCGCGGACTGGCGCCGGAAATCCAATCGAGATCGCAGCAAAGCCCCAACCACGCACGCTTTCCCTGATCTTCGTGATCATTTCTTTCGGCGTCATTTTCGGCCCGGAAGCAAATTTGCGTTGGTCGCGCGACGACATGAGCAGTTTCACGTGTGTGCCGCCAATATCGACGACAAGAACTTTTTTCTTCATGATCGACCGTTGCCTTCGGCGGTGACGCTACTCGCCGAGGCCGATCGAGCGGGTGAAACGCTGCAAGATGCCCTTGCCCTCCGGTTTCGCCCCCGAGGTTGGCGGCCAGCATTCCACGATCTCAAGCGCGAGGAAACGAAACAGCGTGAGCTGAGCGAATTTCAAATCGAGCCGCAGATTCTTGGCAATTTGCTGGAGCGACCGGCTCCCATTGAACTGCGAAGCGAACTGCGCCTCCGCCACGGTCAGCTTGAGATTTTGGACGCGGTCAAAACCGTTCCTGGTATAAGCCGGAATTAACGCCGGATCGAAGTTTGCATGCTCGCCGAGTTCCTGAAACTGAATGAAGCGCAAACTTCCCAGCGCCCAGTAGTCTACATCCGGCTCGGCCGGTATCTCGCTCGCATAGTCGGGTAATTCCTCATTCTGCTCGAATATGAAGCGCACGCGCCGCCCCGTCCAAAGTTGGGCGAAGAGTTTTTGGCCGTAATGCTGCACCAACTGCAAGGCCGTTTCGCGCAAGATCAGTTCCTCTCGGGCGAGGGTAAGGAAAAGCGGGCAGCCGGTTGCCAACTGTTGCGCACGCGCCTCGGCCATCTTCTCCGCATCGACATTGACGAGCGTGATCGGCGCTTCGGGGCAATAGAGTTCCGGGTCGTGCGTTGTGGCCAGAATGAGTTCTCCGTTGTGCGTGAGAAGATCGATCGGCTCGTTCTGCCAAAATGAGCGCAACCATCCAGTAAGTTTTTCTTTCGCGATCGTCTGCAGCGCCCAGTTGAGAGAAAAGAAACTAGTGTCGCCGCAAAAATAAGCGCCGCCTGTGACTGCCTTGTCTGGAAGCTCAAGCTCGCTGATCGGAGCGATCGCCGCGGGTTGTGACCAATCCTCCGCCGGTGGCGGCGCGCTCCACCATTCCTCGGATTGGATCGCGGCTTCCGCGACTGCGCTCGTTTCCTGAGAGATAGTTTCTTCCTCCCAAACGGGAGCCGGCTCCCTTTGACTTAAATCCTCGCTCGGTGTGGGTCCGATTTCGGCTTCGATTGTTTCCGGTTCGCCAGGTGATTTCGGCATATAGCTCTCCACGGTTTTAATAAGCAAATCCGAAGTGAAGGGTTTATTCAAGAATCCAATCACGTTACGGTTGGCGACTCGATCCGGCCGGAGGTCCGCGCCGAAGCCGGACATATAGATCACGGGAATGTCGGCCGTCGCCGGGTTCTCAAGCAACTTGCGGCTTACTTCGTCGCCCTTCATGTCCGGAAGGAGGTAATCGAGAAGAATCAAATCCGGCGGATCATCCCTGCTGGCGCGCAGACTTTGCTCGGCCGTTGGCGCGGTGACGACGCGGTAATTGGCTTCGGTGAGAATTTCTTCCACGAAGCTCAACAACATCAAACTGTCGTCGATGACGAGCACCTTCTGCTCCGGAGAACGCTTGGACCGGGGATGAGCCACGCCCGAAGCGGTCTCTCTTTCATCCGCCGTGCGCATTGCTTCCACGAGCAAGACTTGCCAATCCTGATTGATCGTGCCCGGACTTGGGCCAGCTTTTGCAACCTCCGAGATCGTTCCTCCCTTCCAAGTCACAATCTCATTGAAAGCGGTCAGCCCTTCTTTGCCCGGAGCGGTCGCATGGCGCACTTGCCCGTCCTCGAAGAAAACGCGCGCCTTCTCACCCCGCGGCCCAGTGAATTCCAGCACCGCGGTCGCGCGGCTCATGCACTTCAACTGAATGATGTCGGAAACGTGCAGGTCGCTCAGCGTCCCACGAAACTTTTCCTGGTCGGCTTTGCTCGAAGGCCGCAGCAACGCCTCGACCAGATCGACAAAATCACCATGTGGGAACGGTTTTTCCAGAAAATGAATCGCACCGAGACCAGCCGCTTGCTCGCGTTGCGCAGCCACCTGGACGGCCGTGAGAATAATGGCGCGCGCATTCGGATGACTCGTGCGCAAGTCGTAAAGAAACTCCTGGCCGAGATCGTAAGTTGCATCAATATCGAGGACGAAAAGATCAGGCTTGGTCCCGAGGACCAACCGTTGCGCTTCTTCCAGGCTGGGCGCGATGTCCACTTGCGCGCCGGGAGCGGCTTCCTGCAACGCCGCTGAAATCGCGGAGACCAATTGCTCGTCCGGTTCCAGCACAAGAACCTGCCCGGCTTCCGTCGATGAACTTTTAGAGTGCCTTGAGGTCTTCTCCTTCACGATAAAATCATGGTGAAGCCGGCCGCCTTTCCCGCCGCACGCCACGCTACTTAGCAATGCCTGCTTCTCGTCAAATGCAAAGCATTTTTCTTTGCCTCAATCCGAATGGTAGCGACGGTGCACGGCGCGACATCCCTTACCTTACGCCGGAAATCGGCGCGCAAGGTCGCGCCGGCTGATTTTTCCGCGCTCGTTCACCGGAATTGCATCGACAATAAAAATCTGCTTCGGCGCCTGCCAGCCGCTCAAGTGGCTTCGGCAAAATTCCAGAAGATCGGCCTCGCGAACATCGACATCTGCGACGACGCACGCGGCGATCTCCTCATTCCGCAACGCTGATTCGCGACCAAACACAATCGCCTGGCGCACGCCGCCGAAGCGCAGCAAATGCGCTTCCACTTCCGCCGGATTCACTTTTTTGCCCGCGACATTGATCACGTCGGAAAGGCGGCCGACGATGCGGAATCCGTTCGTCGTTTCCGTTAACAGATCATCCGGAATGAAAACTCCGCGGCCGAGTTTTATTTCGTCCGCTTCGGGAAAATAACTGTCGCCTACCGCCGCACTGCGCACACGTACCTGGCTCGCCGGCGTTGTTTCATCGACCCACTCAAGATCGACCTCTTTCATCGCTTGGCCGACAAAACCTTCGATCCCATTCGAGCCGTCGCGATCATAACAAATCCCGCCGCACTCGGAGGCGCCGTAAAATGAATGGATCGGCATCTTGAATTTTTCTTGAAACTTCCTCGCCACGACAATCGGCAACGGCGCGCCGGCCGAAATGCAAAGCCGAAGTTTGGGCAGCGCGGGAATATTCTCCATTTCGCAAAACGCCTGATACAGAACCGGCATTCCCGGAAAAACCGTCGCCTGTGTGCGCGCAAGATCGACTAGGACCGCGCGCGGTGTCCGGTCACGACTCAGCACCATTGGCACGCCGCGTGCGAGCAGCGGCGTGAGCAGATTGCTGAAGCCGTAGGAATGCGAAATCGGGATTAAGCCGAAGTTCAGATCGGCATCGGTAATATCCATCGTGTCGCAAATCTGATTGCAATCGGCCAGGAGTTGTTCGCTGCGAAACCGGATGGCGCGCGGCGCGGCGGTTGTTCCGGAGGTCAATTTCAAGAGCGACGGCGGATCATCGCCCCAATCGGGAATGCAATTATCGACCTTACGAACAAGCGGAACGGCGCTCGCCGCCGTGATTAAACCCGCACATTGACAAGTTGAAAGTGCCGCGTCGCGCGCTTGCTCGCTGATGGTTTGCTCGAACGGGAGAACGACCAGGCGCTTCCGCAAACATGCGAGCAGGATCGCTGGCCAATCCTCGTGGTTCCCAATTTGGATCGCGACGACGCACCCGGCGGCGAACAAGTCGATCTTTGCTTCAAAGTCGTGCGCGTCTGCTTCGATTTGGTCAAACGTTCGCGTGATTTTGCCACGCGTATGGAAGATGGCCGGCGCATCTTTTGCGCGCGCGAGGATTGCTTTCCACGCCACCAGCAATGCGTCGTTCGATTTCATCGCTTGCGCGAGCGCCTCAGCGCGCGTAAATTTCCTGCTCGTTTTTGAATATGAAAGCGGGCATTCATCCAGAATATTACGAGACCGATATCGTCTGCGCCTGCGGCGCGGTCTATCACACCCGCTCGACGCGTCGTGATATTAAGATCGGTATTTGCGCCGCTTGTCATCCGTTTTTCACTGGCGAGCAAAAGTTCGTCGATACCGCGGGCCGCGTGGAGAAGTTTGCGCGCCGCTACGGCAGCACCAAAGCCGCGCGCACCGGCAAAAAGGCTTAGCTGTTTTCTGCGGCCCCGAACGCTTTCGGGGTCGCATTCTTTCGCCGCTCATAGAGCGCCGCTACAGATATGGATTTTGATTCCCTGATCGAACGCAAACGCGAACGTTTCCAACAACTTGCCCGCGCGATCGCCGACCCGCGTCTATTCGATAATCGCAAGCGCGCCAGTGAGGCCATGCGCGAACATGGGAGCATCAAGCAATTGCTGACGCGCTGGGATGAACTGGAAGCCGCGCGCCGACAGTTGGACGAAAATCGTGAGCTCGCCATGTCAAACGACGTCGAGATCGCGGCCATGGCCGATGACGAGATTCCGGACCTGCAAAAACGCGTTGTCGATCTTGAGCGCGAGATGCAAATCGCTTTGCTCCCGCCGGGCGAGAATGAAGATCGCGATGCCATTGTCGAGATTCGCGCCGGGACTGGCGGCAGCGAGGCAGCGATTTTCGCCGCCGATCTTTACCGCATGTACAATCGCTACGCCGAATCCGCCGGATTAAAGGCCGAAGATCTCGAATCGAGTCCGTCCGAGCTTGGCGGGCTCAAAGAAGTGATCTTCCGCGTCTCGGGTGAATCGGTTTTTCGAAAACTTCGCTACGAGAGCGGCGTGCATCGTGTGCAACGGGTGCCGGCAACGGAAGCGCAGGGCCGCATTCATACATCGACAGCCACGGTCGCCGTTTTGCCCGAAGCCAAGGAGGTAGATATCCTTCTCAAGCCGGAAGAATTACGAATTGAAGTGTCGCGCGCCGGTGGTCCGGGCGGGCAAGGCGTAAACACGACCGACTCCGCCGTGCAAGTTCTGCACATTCCAACTGGAACGATCGTTCGTTGTCAGGATGGCCGCAGTCAGATTAAGAACAAAGAGAGAGCGCTGAGCATTCTTCGCGCGCGGCTGCTCGAACGCAAGCAGCGCGAGGAAGCGGAAAAATATAGCGCGCAACGCCGCGGCCAGATCGGCACGGGCGGGCGCGAAGAAAAAATCCGCACCTATAATTTTCCGCAGAACCGCGTGACCGATCATCGCATCGGCCTGACACTTTATGATCTGGACCGCGTGATGGATGGCGATCTCGGCGAGATGATTAACGCGTTGCAAGCCGCGGACGTTAAAGAGCGTCTCGGAGGCGTCGTGGAGGGCGCTGCGACGTCAGCGCCATAATTCATGGGACGCGACAGTGCGCGTCCCTCCATTAATTAAAGAATGACCGTCCTCGAGGTACTGCAATCCATGACCGCGTATTTTAAGAAGCGCAACATCGACAACCCGCGCTTGAACGCCGAGCACCTGTTCGCACATGTGCTCGGACGTACGCGCATGGAACTTTATCTCGAGTTCGAAAAGAATCTCGGTGAAAGCGAACTGGCCACGCTGCGCGAGCTGGTTAGGCGGCGCGGCCAGGGCGAGCCACTCCAACATTTGCTCGGCACGGTGGAATTTTGCGGCCACACATTTCTTTGCGATAAGCGCGCGATGGTTCCGCGACCGGAGACGGAGGAACTCGTTGAGTTCCTCAAATCCAAAATTCCAAATCCGAAGTCCCAAATTCTGGATGTCGGAACCGGGTCTGGTGTGATTGCACTCACTCTTGCGGCCGCGTTTCCGGAAGCGCAGATTCACGCTATCGATCTCTCGGAGGAAGCGCTGGAACTTGCGCGCGAGAATGCCGCACGGCTGGGTTTAAGCGCGCGAGTTGATTTCGCAAAAAGCGATCTCCTCAAAAATATCGATGGAACATTCGATCTCATCGTCGCAAATTTGCCGTATATCTCTTCGCAAGATCGACATCTTCTTTCCCGCGAGGTCCTGCATGATCCGGAGGTCGCGCTTTTCGGCGGCGCGCATGGAGACGAACTCATACGGGAACTGATCGAGCAGGCCCGGCCGCATCTGCGACCTGGGGGCTTGCTCGCGCTCGAGGCCGGGATTGGCCAGGCCGAGGCGCTCTCAGGCGTTCTTACGCAAAAAAAATACAACGACATTTGCTCGAGAAACGATTATTCAGGTACAACCCGTTTTATGTCTGCCAGGTATGGATAAAATTCGCATCCACGGCGGCCATCCGCTTTCTGGTTCGATCAAGATCAGCGGCTCGAAAAATTCGGCGCTCCCGATCTTGGCCGCGACGCTGCTCACACGCGAGCCGTGCACCATTCATCGCGTGCCCGATTTGAGCGACACCAATTACATGGTGCAAATTTTGACGCACCTGGGCGCGCAAGTGGAACGCGCCAGCGGGACGGTGAGCGTGACGGCGGACAGGGTGGAATCGCTTGCGCCGTACGATGTGGTGCGCAAGATGCGCGCCTCGGTTTGCGTGCTTGGCCCGCTCCTCGGTCGTTGCAAGGAGGCGACAGTCTCAATGCCGGGCGGGTGTATCATCGGCGATCGGCCGATCGATCTACATCTTAAAGGATTCGAAGCGCTCGGTGCGGCGGTACGCGTGGAAGGGGGCAACGTAAAAGTCTTTGCACCGAGATTGAGAGGCGCGGTCATAAATCTGCGGGGCAAATTTGGGCCGACGGTTCTCGGCACGGACAACGTGATGATGGCTGCGGTGCTCACGGAAGGAACAACCGTGATCGAAGGCGCCGCGCAGGAACCGGAAGTTGTCGATCTTGCGAATTTTCTGAACAAGATGGGCGCGAAAATCGAAGGCGCAGGAACACGTCGCCTGATCATCGAAGGGGTCCGCGAGTTGCACGGCGCGGAGCACGACATCATTCCCGACCGTATCGAGGCGGGAACGTTCCTTGTCGCGGGCGCGATTTGCGGCAAAGGAATCACGGTTGAACGCGTCGAGCCGGGACACGTGGAAGCGGTTACGAACGCGCTGGCTAGTTGTGGATTTCGAATCGAATCATCCGCTCGTTCGATCACGGTCTCGTCGAATGGCCAGACCTCACCGCTTGAACTTGTGACCGACCCTTATCCAGGTTTCCCGACGGATATGCAGGCGCAGATGTGCGCGCTGCTTTCAACCAACGATGGCATCAGCGTCATTACGGAAAATATTTTCCCGCAACGCTACATGCACATTGCGGAACTCAAGCGCATGGGCGCGCAAATGCAGTTGGAAGGTGCGACCGCAGTGATCCAGGGCGTCGATCGTCTCTTTGGCGCGCCGGTGATGGCGAGCGATCTGCGCGCCTCCGCCGCGCTCGTGCTCGCGGGATTGAAGGCGGAGGGAGTTACCGAAGTGAGTCGCGTTTATCACATCGATCGCGGTTACGAACGTCTCGATGAAAAATTAAGCGAGCTCGGCGCGCACATCGAGCGCGTGAAAGGAACGTAACCGACCTCTTTTTTCTTGCTCTGGTCGCAGCGAGCGGGCAGTCGTTATTTCACGCGAGCGAAAGGTTAAAACATGGAAACATCGACATCTTCATCAAACGTTCGGACCTGGACTGTGCTTTGCCACGCCACGGCATTGGCCGGATTTTTTGTGCCATGGGCCGGCCATATTCTCGGTCCGCTCATCGTCTGGCTGGCCAAGCGCGGAGATTCCCCGGAAATCGACGTCCATGGCAAGGAGTCGCTTAATTTTCAGATCTCGATGTTGATCTACTCGCTGATCGCCGGAGTGCTTTGTCTTGTGCTCATTGGTTTCGTCCTTCTCGGCATCCTCCACATCTTGAATCTCGTCCTCGTCATCATCGCTTCCATTCAAGCCAGCGAAGGCAAGCTCTATCGCTATCCGATCTCGATCCGGCTGATCAAATAGCTGTAAACGCTTCGCTCTGCGAAGCGCGGCGCAGCGTTTTCATGTTCGCGACGTCTTCGGCCAGGTCCTTGCCCTTTGGCGTTTCGAGCACTTTTGGAATTTTGCGCAAACGCCGGTCGCGCATGATGAAGCGGAAGGCGTCCAGTCCGATTCGCCCTTTCCCGATGTGTTCATGTCGATCTACGCGTGAGCCGCGCGTCGTCTTGGAATCGTTCGCGTGAATCGCGACGAGCCAGTCGAGACCGATCATCCGGTCAAATTGCGCGAACATTTTTCGCGTCGCAACTTCGCTGCCAATGTCGTAGCCGGCGGCGAAAACGTGAGCCGTGTCGAGGCAAACGCAAAGCCGTTGCGGTTCGCGCACGCAACGGATGATGTGGGCAAGGTGCTCGAATTTATCGCCCAGGGATGAACCCTGGCCAGCCGTCGTCTCGAGCGCGATCCGGGTCTTCACTTTCGGAATTCCGGCGAGCACGCGGTCGAGCGAGTCGATGATTTTTTCGAGCCCGGCTTCCTCGCCCGTGCCGAGGTGCGCGCCGGGATGCAAAACGAGAAAGGGCAATTCGAGCTGGTCCGCCCGGGTCAACTCTTCCGACAAAGCGCGCAATGAATTCGCGTGAAACTGCGGATTGGTCGCGGCCAGATTGATTAAATAGTTCGCATGGGCAAAAACCGACGCCAGCTCGGCGCGCTGGGCGTGATCAAGAAAGGCGCGAATTTCCTTCTTCACGAACGGTCGCGCGAACCATTGCATATTGTTCTTCACGAAGATTTGCATGGCGGTGCAGTTGATCGAACAGGCGCGTTCGATTGCCATGTGCACCCCGCCGCCGATCGACATATGGGCGCCCAACAAAATCCTCGATTGGCGGTTTTCGATTTTCGATCTGGCCGGCGAAGATCGCGCCCGACGTCTTGCTAGTTTCATTCAATCGAAAATCGAAGATCTAAAATCTAAAATCTCTTGGGGTGCCAGTCCGGTTTCTTCAGGCTTCCTTCACCTTTGTATTCGAAAAGTTTGTAAACTGGCGCGAGCACGACACCGGGGCCTTTCGCATTGATCCGCAGGTCAAAATCGAGTTTGTCGTCGAGAAAATAGATATCGCCATGCCCCAGGACGCTGAAAAGTTGTCCGGCCATATCGAGATCGTTGGTGTGAATGATTCCGTCGTTGATCCTAAATTTCGCGTCAGCGGCGCGCGCAACGCTATAGCCGGCACCCGGCAGAATGTGATTGAGGATCTCTGAAATCGGCCCGAAGACAGGAATGGCGAAGACGTCGCCATTTGTGACCGCGATTCTTCCAGTGCCACGCATATTGCGTGCGTCGGTGCCCAATCCATCAAAATCATATTCGCCGTTCAACTGTCCGCGTACCGTTCGATAGTGATAGTAGCTGAAATAAAGATTGGTCAGGCGAGGGAAATCGATATCCGTGACGACGACGCTGGCGTGATAACGCGGTTTGTCTTTCGCCAGGGAGATATCGGCGTTGCCGCGCACGTTTCCAGAAAAAAGCGCGCCGCGAAGATCGACAAGTTGCAACCGGTCGTTTGTGAAAAGAAGTCGCCCGGAGACGCGATCGAACGGCAAAGTCTTGCCCAGAAAAGCGTAGTCCATGCCGTTGGGTGCATCGACCGTGATTTCGAGCCGCGTATTTTTGCCGCCGCGAAACTGGTAAACGCCGTTTGCAGTAATAGTGGGCGGCTGCCGGAATTTATACGGCACAACCGCCTTCCACAGCGTCGGGTCAATCCAAAAAATCGCGTCGGCGGGACGCACTGATGTTTTGACATTTGCGACGCGGACTTCGTGGTTGATGAAATCGTAGGTGAAAGTTCCGGTGCCAATTCCTTCATCGCGCGTCACGCGGAAGTCGTCGTAAGTGATCGCGCCGTCGCCGAAGCGGATTCTAGCGCTTCCCGAGTTCATCCAGACGCCGCGAAATCGAGTGCGATTAAGCGCGACAGTGCCCTCGCCTTTCCACGTCTCTGGATGTCGATCCTGGCCGCGGATGGCGAGATGAACGGAGGGCGGACGCTGCCATTCCCATTCGCTGAGGAATTGGCTCAGGTCGGGAGGGGCCAATATCCGCAGCGCGCCTGGATTGATTGTGCTCTCGATGTTTAAACGGAAATCCTTTGGCGCATCGAAGAGATCCGCACTGAGCTGACCGCTTTGATGTCGAAGGCGCACATCGCGGAGCAAGGCGCGCTTGCCATCCCAGGAAAAATCGAGGCTCAAATCGAAGAACGGCGCCGTCTTGTAGGCAAAGCTGCCCACGGCGGCGTGACCGATGATTTTTAACTGCGGATGATCGTCTGCGAAATTTGCCGAACCGGAGATTTCCACCGAGGGCGGCACGTAGAATGTCGCGTCCGTGAGGAAATCGCCGAGTCCGAAGGCATCGAGAAAAGCTTTTAATGCCAGAGTGCTGCGCGCTTGGAAATTCGCGTCGCTGCTTTGCCGGCTCCAACTGGCGCGACCGGCGAAGTTTCCCGCGCCATCTGTCCATTCGCATCGAGTGATATTCAGTTCTTGATCGGCCCATTCCGCAGCCACGAACAAGTCGTGCATTTCATAATTGCCGCGCCGCAGTCGCTCTCCGCTCAGCGTTGCTTCTACGCGCGCATTCTCCATCTCGGCCAAGTCGCCGCTGAATTTCACCTGTAGCCAGGGACGCGCGCCAGGAAATGTGAACTGCTGCACCTCCGCCACCAGTCGTTGCAACATCGAGATCCGCTTCTGCCACTCTTCCTCGGACGCTTGCGACGATGGCTGATAGTTCTCGCGTTTGATTAATTGGCCGGTCGCGGAAATCCGCACTCCGCAAAAATTTCCTTCCGCCTGACTGACGTAAATTTGCTCGGGCGGAAAATAAACGTGGGCGCGGAAATTATTCAGCTGCGCTTTGTCGATCTTTCCCGCGGCGCCCTTGAGTGGCAGCGTGATTTGCGCGTCGCGCACGTCGAGGGCGTTAAGAAATGGCTCATGATGGATGAGCGCGGCGTAATTGATGTCGAGCGAGATTTCGCTGATGAGGGCGAGCGTGTTTTCGCGATTCTTGTAATCGAAGATGCGCACGTCCTTGGCGACCAGGCCGCGGAACGGATCGAGCGTCAGCCGGCGGACGGACGCTTCGACGCCGCGCTTGTGCAATTCTTCGACGACGCGGTAACGCCATTGCCGGCCAAAGCCCTTCTTGGCCAGATACAATCCACCGCCTGGCAGGGTCGCGATGGCAAGAATAGCCAGCAAACGCAGTGCGCTCACAAGAACGCGGCGCGCCAAAGGCAATTGCCAATCTTGTGCGCGAGCCGGAGTTTGGGGTTGTTCGAGAACGGGCGGCATGGAGTTCGTATAAAGCGTTGAAGCGTTGAAGCGTTGAAGCGATTGTCGATCTAACGGTTCAACGCTTTAACTCTTTATCGCTTCAACCAACTTATGCTTTCTATTCGCGATCTTCCAGCCGTGAACGCGTCGCTCAATTTGGTGAGCGCCGTTTTTATCTCGATAGGCTGGTATTTGATCCGGCGCGGCGCGTGGCGGCGGCACATGGCCTGCATGATCACAGCCGTGGTTTCATCGACATTTTTTCTGGTTGGTTACATCGTTTATCACGCGCATGTGGGCGAAAAATCGACCCACTTCGCGGCCGGAGGGATAATCGCGTGGATTTACTTTCCTATGCTCATCTCGCACGTTCTGCTCGCCTTCGTCACCCTCCCGCTGGTGATCGTGACGCTCGTCCAGGTTTTTCGCCGGCGCTGGGACCGCCATCGGCGCATCGCGCGCTGGACGATTCCGATCTGGCTTTACGTTTCCGTGACAGGCGTGCTCGTTTATCTCATGCTCTACAAATGGTTCCCGCCGCCGAATCTTGCGCTCGGCCAGTAGTTGATGTTTGCTGGGAATTGCCTCGAGCGAAATCATGGTGACGATCGCGACATTCAACGAGCCGGCCAAGGCCAAGCATCTCAAGACGCGCCTGCAAGAGGCCGGCGTAAAGGCCGATGTCCATAACGAAGGCCACCTCCAGCAGATGGCCTTCATGTCGAAGCCCCAGGCGAACGCGAAAGTCCTCGTGACCGAGGAAGACTTCGAAGCCGCGAACAAATTGATGCTCCAATGGGAGGCGAACGATCCCGAGATCGGCTCCGCGATTCGCTGTCCCCAATGCAAATCGCCTCGGATCG
>WNFO01006314.1_pt1 | contig 15901 bp, 17 predicted proteins | sample 5400251 | NCBI WGS metagenome assembly WNFO01 (sample SAMN13153354, study PRJNA577476) | soil metagenome | isolation source: 100 cm saprolite under Madrone tree | place: USA:California | collected 2016-06-14 | reverse complement strand
TTGGAACGAAGTCCTGCACATTCGGCGGCAGAAGCAGCGTCTGATCGATATTCCAGGGGCGAAAATACTTGCTCATAGCCCAAGCTTGAATCAGACTCGATGAGAGTTGAACAGCGACTATTCGGACAGGCTCCTAGGCTGGCGCATTCTCGATGCACGGCTGGAGGAGGGATGGGTCCGGATCGGCTTCGACGGCAAGCCCGAGTTCTGCAATCCGGCCGGCTTCATCCAGGGCGGCATACTAACAGCCATGCTCGATGACACCATGGGCCCGGCGGTATTCGTCATGACCGACGGAAAGCTCTACACGGCGACCATCACCATGACCGTCAATTTTCTCGCGCCGGCCAGGGTGGGATCGATCTTCGGCGAGGCGACGGTCACGCAGCTTGGCAAGACGATCGCCTTCGTGGAGGGGAAATTGACGGCGGCGGACGGTGCCGTGCTTGCGACTTCCACTGCCAGCGCACGATTGGTCGAGACAGCGAAGGCGATCCGATAGTTGCGGGCAGGATCTATTCTCCCTGTCCCCGCAAAGGGCGGGCACAGGTCAAGATCACCCCGCGCCGGACAGCCGGCTCGGTGCAGGCAACGTCACGATCGGCGGCTTGGCGTTGAGGCCTTCGACCTGAAAGCCGGCGACGCGCTTGTAGTTGGCGGCGATGTCTTCCAGCTCCTGCAGCGACAGCACGTCGGTGACGACGTCGTAGCCATCAGGCGCGCGTTCCTCGACCAGTTGCATCACCTGCTCTGGTCCGTTGCGGCGGTTGAGCATGACAAGGTCCGTGGTGACGGGCCGTCGCTCCGCCTCATAGGCCGCCAGCGCGGCATGGGTCACGCCGTGCGCCAGAATCTCGTGGGTGATGACGCGGGCATCGAGGATCGCCTGCGATGCGCCGTTGGAGCCGACCGGATACATCGGATGCGCGGCGTCGCCCATCAGGGTGGTCAGGCCGAAGGTCCATTGCGACACCGGATCGCGGTCCACCAGCGGATATTCGTAGGCCCGCGGGCAGTTGCGGATCAGGCCGGGGACATCGAGCCAGTCGAATGTCCAGTCCTTGAACCAGGGCCAGAATTCTTCGAGTTTGGCAGTGCGGTTGTAATCCTCCCGCCGCCATTGATAGGTCGGCGGCATGTGCCGTTCGGCGACCCAGTTGATCGAGAATTTGCCGTCGGTGTCCGGCTGCTTCGAAATCGGATAGCAGACGAATTTCAGGGTTTCGTGGCCGGCCATGATCATGGTGCGGCCGGAGAGAAACGCGTCGGACGCGGTGATGCCGCGCCAGAGGATGCGTCCGTTCCAGATCGGCGGGCCTTCCAGGGGATAGAGCTTTTCGCGGATCGCGGAGTGAATGCCGTCGGCTGCGATCAGCAGCGCGCCGTCGTGGCTCCCTGCGGATTTGCCGGTGGCCTTGTCGATGAAATCGGCGCGGATGCCGCTCGAGGTTTCCGTCCAGTCGCGAAGATGATGGCTGGTGAAGATGTTCTTCGGACCCAGCCGTTCGGTCGCGGCGTCGAGCAGGATCTGCTGCAGCGTGCCGCGGTGGATCGAGAACTGCGGCCATTTGTAACCGGCCTCAATGCCGCGCGGCTCGCTCCAGATTGCGTCACTCCGGGGTCGAAGGTGAATTTCTTCTTTCCGGAAACGTCAGCCCTGCTTCGCTTTACGCGCACCGCGACTTACGTCCGAGGTAATTGATCTTCTGATCTAACAGCTTAAGGCTAACCGTCATGAGCTCCCAACACTCGAACACGCAAGCCTCGAACACGCACGATGTTGCGACAGGACACTTCAGCAGCTTGTTGAAGCATTGGCGAAACATTCGCCGCCTCACCCAGATCGAACTGGCAGGCGATGCCAATGTCTCGGCGAGGCACCTGTGCTTTCTGGAAACCGGACGCGCGCAGCCGAGCCGCGAGATGGTGCAGTTGCTCGGCAGCGCGCTCGATCTGCCGCTCGAGGAGTGCAATGCCTTGCACGTCGCGGCCGGTTTCGTGCCGCCCTACGGCGATCGGGGATTGGCGGCCGAGAATTTGCAGCCGGTACGCCAGGCACTGGATTTCATTCTTCGTCAGCAGGAGCCGTATCCCGGGATTGTCATCGATGGGCGCTGGGATGTCCGCATCCGCAACCAGGCTTCCCGACGCCTGTTCAAGGCTTTTCACCAGTCATACGAAATGGAAGCCGACGTGGCCGAAAACGCCATGCACGTGGTTTTCCATCCAAAAGGCCTGCGACAATTCATCACGAACTGGGACGAGTTCGCCGGCCAGATGATCCAGATCCTGCATCGCGAAGTCGCACAGGGCGGCAGGGTGGCGGCGCAACTGCTCGACGAAATCATGGTGTATCCCGGGCTGCCGGCCGAATGGAGGCTTCCGCGCAATCCGGCCGGATCGTCTCCGGTCATGGCGATGCAGCTAAGAAAGGGCGACTTTTGCCTCGCCTTCTTTTCCACCTTCACGACGCTTGCGATGCCGATGGACGCCGCGCTGCAAAAATTGAAGATCGAATGTTTTTATCCGGCGGACAGCGCGACCGCGGAGAAGGCGCGCGAACTGGCACTTTGACAAAATTCAGGAGATGAAAATGCAGCTTGCCCAGCTTAATCATCCATCGGCCGAGACGATGAACGAATTGCGTGCGTTGAATGCGCGCTTCATCCATAATTTCGTGACCAACGACGTGGCCTCGCACGACGCCATCCTTCATCCCGCCTTCATCAACATCTGGCCCACCGGCCAGCGATGGGATCGCGCGACCTATCTGAAATATTGGGCGACCGCCTTCGATCCCAAAATCATCGTTTACTGGGATGTCCGCGATGAACTCATTACCGTCATCGGCGACGTTGCGCTGGTGCGCGCCACCAACAAGCACACGCGCCGCCGCGACGGACAGGAAGTGACCGGTATGACCATGTACACCGATACCTATCTGTTCGAGAACGGCGCGTGGAAGTGCATCCAGGCCCAGCTCACGCCGGTCGCTCCCGAGCACCAGCCCGCCGACGATACGATCATCAGCGTTTATATCGAGGGCAAACGTCAGGAACGACTTTCGTGAAAGATCGCGCGGGCCAAACATTGAGCGGCAGCTACGCGGAAAGTGGCCGGCAATGTCATCAGCCATCGAGAACATCGATCAGTTCGCTGGTCGTCCTGGTTCGGAAGTTCCCTCCACGGTTCAAATCTGGCGGGCGCGCGCCCAGTCAAGGCGAGAGCTCGCTTCGCGGAGCGATCGTGAACTGCGGGATATGGGAACCTGCTGTGCCTCGATCGCTGACGAGGTCAGCGAGCCGTTCTGGCGGGCGTGATAGGCTGAGCCGAACGCCGCTCCCGAGACGGGCAGGCGGCAACTGCGAAAGCCTGACATCGCAGGCGACGGCCCGGCCGCCTGGGATGGACGGCAAGAGAGTGTGCCGTTATTGTTCGGCTTTGCCATGAGGACCAACATGCTCAAGCTCTATTACGCTCCCGGCAGCTGCGCGCTCGCTTCTCATATCGCCCTGCAGGAGGCAGGCGCCACCTACACGACCGAGAGGCTCGACTTCAAAAGCAACCAGCAGAACAGTCCGGAATATCTCGCAGTGAATCCGAAGGGGAGGGTGCCGGCGCTGATAACGGATCGCGGGATCCTGACCGAGACGCCGGCGATGCTCGCTTTCATCGCGCAGAGTTTTCCGCAGGCGAAACTGGCGCCGTTCGACGACGCTTTCGCATTCGCGCAGGTGCAGGCCTTCAACAGCTATCTGTGCTCCACCGTGCATGTGGCGCACGCCCACAAGGGGCGCGGCTATCGCTGGGCGACCGATGAGGCTTCCTTTGCCGACATGAAGCACGTGGTCCCCAAAAGCGTCGGCGCCGGTTTCGCGTTGATTGAGCGCAACATGTTGAAGGGGCCGTGGGTGATGGGTGAGACCTACACGATCTGCGATCCCTATCTGTTTACGCTGGCGGGTTGGCTGGAAGGCGACAGCGTCGATCTTTCGACCCTGCCGAAGGTGGCGGATCACCGCAAACGGATGTCGGAACGGCCCGCGGTGCAAAAGGTCCTTGCCGAAGAGAACAGCTGAAATCGGGTGCAGATAAAGCCAACGGGCCGCGCGAACGCGCGCGCGATGCATGGCGGGCGGTGCGAATAGCGCCTTGGCCCGCCCTGGGCTCAGGACCTATTAATCTCGCATCAGCATTTGGCAGCAACAGCCAAGAGGCATCGCTCGACAAACGGACCACTACCGGCAACTTTGCGCCGGAAGCGGGCGTCCAATGCGAGTTGTCAGGCGCTCATTCATCTGCCGTGGGGCGGCTCATTCGGGTGCGGCGACGCGAATGGGACGTGTTCCAACCGGAGCGCCAGTCTCGCGGTCGATGGTGACGGGATCGATCTCCGTTCCGGTGTCTGCGTCGAAGAACCGGGTCACCTTGCCCCCGCCGCGATGCTTGCGTCCCCACGCGCCGATCGCAAACAGCACCGGCAAAAAGTCGCGGCCGGCTTCCGTCAGCACATATTCGTCTCGTGGCGGACGGTCGGAATAGCGGCGTTTCTCCAGCAGCCCCTCGTCGGTCAGGGCTGAAAGCCGCCCCGTCAGCATCGTCGGCGCGATACCGAGGCTCTTGCGGAAATCATCGAACCGGGTCAGCCCCGCATGGGCGTCGCGCATAATCAGCATGCTCCATGCGTCCCCCACAAGCGCCAGGCTCCGGGCGATCAGGCATGGCTGGCTCGAAAGATTCTTCATGTCCATATCTTTTTAGTAGTGACTTGATATTGATTTGATAGTAACTGATTGTCCATCGATGTTCCACGACAAAATGAAAGCAGAGGCCGATGAGCAAGACAGAACGCGGCATTGCCCTGGTCACGGGTGCTTCCTCCGGCATCGGGCTGGTGACGGCACAAGCGCTGCGGCGCGACGGCTACCGTGTCTTCGGCACCAGCCGAAAGCCGATGCCCGACACCGCGGATGGGATCACGATGCTGATCTGCGACGTGATCAACGATGCATCCGTGCAGAGCGTCGTCGACGAGGTTCTGAGCCGAGCAGGTCGGATCGATCTTCTCGTCAACAATGCCGGGATCGGACTGCTGGGCGGCGCTGAGGAATCCACGACGTCACAGGCGAAAGCCGTATTCGACGTGAACGTGTTCGGTATCATACGAATGACAAATGCGGTTCTGCCAGTGATGAGACGGCAGCGTAGAGGCCGGATCGTCAACCTCAGTTCCATACTCGGGCTGATCCCCGCTCCCTATAACGCACTCTACGCATCGACCAAGCACGCCATCGAAGGCTATTCGGAATCTCTCGACCACGAAGTGCGAACGCAGGGCATCCGCATCGTGCTTGTCGAGCCCGGCGTGACCCGCACGTCCTTCGAAGAGAACATCACGCGACCGGACCGGCCGCTTGTCGTCTACGATACGGTTATACTGCCGGAAAAGCTGCAGGACAGGTCCGCTTCATGCGCCGCTTCCTGCCCGAGTCCTTCGTCGACAAGAACCTTCGGAAATTCAGCAGGCTTCCCGCATGAGCTTTCGTCGCCGGATTGCTGGCGCTGCCGGCTCACCACAGAAACGAAAGGTAATCTGATGAAATCATTCCTGATCGATCGCTATACGAAAGGCGGCGCCCTGCGGCTCGGCGAAAGTCCAGAGCCGGAGTTGCGGAACAATGACGTCATGGTTGAGATTCATGGCGCCGGCGTGAACGTCCTGGACAACAAGATCAGGGACGGAGAGTTCAAGCTCATCCTGCCCTACCGCCTCCCACTGGCGCTGGGCAACGATGTAGCGGGCGTCGTGGTCCGGATCGGGGCCAATGTCCGGCAATTCAAGCCCGGTGACGAGGTCTATGCACGTCCGGCCCAGGATCGCATCGGGACATTTGCAGAGTATATCGCCATGGACGAGGCCGATGTAGCGATGAAGCCGAACAATCTGACCATGGAAGAGGCCGCATCCATTCCGCTTGTCGCCCTGACAGCATGGCAGGTGCTTGTCGAGCGGGCCAACTTGCAGAAGGGGCAGAAGGTCCTGATTCATGCCGGCTCGGGCGGCGTGGGCACGATCGCGATCCAGCTGGCCAAGCATCTCGGGGCATATGTGGCCACGACCACGAGCACAGCAAATATCGCTCTTGTGAAAAGTCTCGGCGCAGACGTCGTGGTCGACTACAAGAAGGATGACTTCGAGAAGGTGCTGCAGGGCTATGACGTCGTGCTGAACAGCCTCGGGAAGGACACGCTGGAGAAATCCCTTGCTGTGCTGAAGCCGGGCGGGAAGCTGATCTCGATTTCCGGTCCGCCCGATCCGGACTTCGCGAGGGAGAACGGCTCCGGCTGGCTGCTTCAACAGGTCATGCGCCTGCTGAGTTCCGGCATCAGGAGAAAATCGAAACGCCGAGGGATCAGCTATTCGTTTCTCTTCATGACAGCGAACGGCGGGCAACTCGGAAAGATCACCTCCCTGATCGAGGCAGGTAACATACGCCCAGTGATGGACCGGGTCTTCCCGTTCGAGAAGACCAACGAGGCATTGGCCTATGTCGAAACGGGTCGTGCGAAGGGCAAAGTCGTCGTAACTGTGAAGTGACGCTTGGGGGCCAATAGGGGCCATGATCCTGCGCTGTACAGAAAACGCCACAAAATCGAAAACATGCTTGGAAAACTCAAGGACTGGCGTCGTATTCACACTCGATATGACCGCTGCGCACACGTCTTCTTCTCAAGCACATGCATTGCGGCAGCCGTCATCTTCTGGCTGTGATTAGTGAGTCGCGAGCCTAGGCAGCCTTGCGCCTGTCCAGCCCGCGTCCGGTCTCCAGCATCAGCTTGCGCAGCCAGATCGAACCTGGGTCCATCTGGGCGCGGGTCGGATAGAACATGAACTGTTCGTCGATCCCGGGGTCGAGTGGTGGCGTGACCGTCGTCAGCGACAACGGTTTTGTCAGGGCGGCTATCAGCCGACCGGGAACAAATGCCACGAGATCGGTGCGCGCGACGATATGGAGCGCCTCGATATAGCCGGGCACGACCAGCGCTACGCGTCGCTCCAGCCCTTTGGCTCGCAGCCAGCCGTCGATCAGGTCTTCGTTCTGACCGCGGATGACGACGGCGACGTGCCGCGCGTTGAGGAAAACATCGCGCCGCTTCAGCTTTGCGCCAATGGCGTGGCCGCGCCGTACCGCGAGCGCGTCACGGTCGGTATAGAGCAACTGACGGTGAAATCCCTTGAAGGCATTGCCGATTGAGATCACGAGATCGATCGTGCGTGCAAACTCCGCGGTGATGATCGCCGAACCGCGCCAGGGCACAATGTCGAGCCGGACGTTCGGTGCCAACGCTGCAATCTTCTCCATCAGCGGCGGCACCAGAAGTTCCACCGCGAGGTCGGGCATCATCAGGCGAAACTGCCGCTCGCTGCTGGCGGCATCGAAATCGTCCGGAATGAGCAGCCCGCGCACCTGATCGAGGACTTGCGCCAGCGGTCCGCGCAGCGTCTGGGCGCGCGGCGTCAATTCCATTCGCGCGCCGACGCGAACCAGCAAGGGATCGCCGAGCACGTCGCGTAGCCGCTGCAGCGCATGGCTCGCCGCCGGCTGCGACAGGCCGATCCGCATCGCGGCGCGGCTGACATTCGCCTCCAGCAGCAGCGCGTCGAGCGCGACGAGCAGGTTAAGATCGAGCGCGGTCAAATTCATCAGCTGAATATATATCATATGTTTTATCTATTGGAAGAATGACGTGCGACCGGCGAAGATGGGCCCATCAAGCTGTTGAAGGAGAATTCGCCATGGGCGCCACCGAAAACAGGAAACTGATGGAGAGCATTTTTGCGCGTGTCGCGGTCGGCGATCGCTCGGCGCTCGTCGACGCTCTGGCCGATGACGTCACGATGCGCGTAACCGGCCAATATTCGTGGTCGAGGACGTTCACGGGAAAAGCGACGCTTCTGCGCGAGTTGTATGGCTATCTAAACACGCTATTGGCGGAAGGACGGCGCACCATCCCGCTTCGGTTCATCGCCGACGACGATCACGTCGTGGTCGAGGCGCGGGGCGACATGAAGACCAAGGCGGGTGTCCGCTACGACAACGAATATTGCCTGATCTACCGCCTGAAAGACGGCAGGATCGTCGAGATCAGGGAATATTGCGACTCGGTGCTAACTGAAGCGGTGCTTGGAAAGTTTCCAGAGCCCGCGAAAGCGGCGGGCTAGGTATCTGCCGGCCGGAAATAGCGGACGAACTCAACAAGCCGTTCTGGCTGAAGTGACAGGGGAGATCGACATGAGCAAGCCATCAAGGGAATTCCTCAGCCCGAAGACCTTGATGCCGCCGGCGGGATATTCGCATATCGCCAAGGTCAATAGCGGGACGACCGTCTATTTGGCCGGCCAGGTCTCGAGCGACGCGTCCGGCAAGTTGATCGGCGAGGGCGATTTCGAGGCGCAGGTCGAGCAGGTGTTCCGCAATCTCAGGATTGCGGTCGAGACCGCCGGCGGCACCATGGCCGATATCGTCAAATTGAACATTTACCTGGTCTCGGAGGTCGATCAGGCCGATGTGCCGAAGATGCGCGCGATACGCGACCGCTACGTCAATGTGGAGAAGCCGCCGGCGAGCACGCTGGTTGTCGTCAGCCGACTGGCGCGACCGGGCTGGCTGATCGAGATCGAGGCAGTCGCGGCGATCGACGACTGAAACAAGAACGGCGCCGCGAAGGGCGCCGTTCTGCCGTCCTGGTTTGATCAGGCCGCCTTGGTCTTGAGATGGCCGAACATGATGTCGCGCGCCTCGTCGTCCATTTCGGCCTTGAAGACGAACTTGTCTTTCAGCGCGATCGCCCGCGCCGCGGCCGGTCTTGCCGAGATTTCATCGACCAGCCGCTTCACGTTGGGATATTTCGCAAACACTTCATCGCCGATCACGAACGGCGCGAGACGCGCCCAGCCCCAGAGCGCCATATCGACGATGGTGTAGGTATCGCCGACCATGTAACGACTGTTAGCGAGGTGATCGTCGAGAATGCCGTAGTGACGCCGGGCCTCGAACTGGTAGCGGTTGTGGGCATATTCCAGGTCTTTCGGCGCGAAGTGCTTGAAATGCACCGCCTGGCCCGAATACGGGCCGACGCCGGTGGCGACAAACATCAGCCAAGACAACAACTGCGCACGGTTGGCAGGCGTGTTGGGAGGCAGAAATTTGCCGGTCTTCTCGGCGAGATAAAGCAGGATCGCGTTGCTGTCGAAAACGAACACGCCGTCATCGTCGATCGCCGGCACCTTGCCGTTGGGATTCACCTTCAGGAATTCCGGCTTGAACTGATCGCCCTTGCGGGTATCGACCGGCACCAGTTCGTAAGGAAGGCCGGACTCTTCCAGAAACAGCGCGACCTTGTTGGGGTTCGGCGCGCCGTTGAAGTAGAATTTGAGCATTGGAATTCTCTCCTTGCTTCTTTGTTACCGAGAAAAGGCGGGACGTGATGACGATACCGCGGGGAGGCGGCATGTCCATGCCCAAATTTTCGCAAAAAGCGCAAGCGACGAGTTCGTGAGCAAGGTATGCGGCGCCGTCATTGCATGGAGCAGCGGGCGCGCCTTCCCACTCTACAATCCGGAATAAATCAAGCCGCCAATGCTTGCGACAATCAGCGCGGCGCCGGCCATTCTCATGGTGGTCGCTGAACGGATGGCCGAATGCAAATTTGACGCGTGGATCGCCTGTTCGGATCGGCGCGCATAACCCTCGACGATAATTTGCTGATTGAAGTCGCTGTTCGCGTCCAACGCATCGGACAAGCCCGCGCAAATCAGCAGGATGCCCAGCAGGCCGAGACCGGCAAATCCCAACAGCGCAAAGATCAGCATTGGAAACAGGCCGACCAGAAAGATCGGCAGCAGCGACACCAGCAGCAGTGCTTCAGATTGCCTTCGCATCGGAGATCGCTCGACGCAGTCAACGGCGTGTGTCGAGTTTAGTCCCCGCCACCGTGTGGAATCAAGATGAAAGGTGTACCGGCCGCCGGATCTCAGCCCGCCGTCATCCCGGAGCGGATTTCGGCGCGCAGTTCGTCGATCAGGCGCAAACCCTTGTTGGTTTCGATGTGCCAGAAGGTCCAGCCGTTGCAGGCACCCGAACCCTGCGCCACCGCGCCGATGCGGTGGATCGAGCCGACCTTGTCGCCGAGCATGATGGCGCCGTCGGCACGCACCAGCGCGCCGTGGCGCTTTTTGGAGTCGACCAGTCTGGCGCCGGGCGAGATCATGCCGCGCTCGATCAGTTCGGAAAACGCGACGCGAGGCGCGGCGCGCGCGGTCATGAATGGCGCCAACGTTGCGTCCGGCAGCGGTTCGATGGCGGCGATGCGCGCTTCTGCCGCAGCCGCATAGGTCCGATCGCGCTCGAAGCCGATATAGCGGCGGCCGAGACGTTTTGCCACGGCGCCGGTGGTGCCGGTGCCGTTGAATGGATCGATCACGAGATCGCCGGGCTTCGACGACGACAGCAGCACGCGCGCCAGCAGGCCTTCGGGCTTCTGGGTCGGGTGCACCTTCTTGCCGTCGGCGCCTTTAAGGCGTTCGTCGCCGGTGCAGAGCGGAATCAGCCAGTCCGAACGCGCCTGAACGTCCTCGTTGGCGGCCTTCAGGGCCTCGTAGTTGAAGGTATAGCCCTTGGCCTTCTCGTCGCGCGCCGCCCAGATCATGGTTTCGTGGGCATTGGTGAAACGGCGGCCGCGGAAATTCGGCATCGGATTGGTCTTGCGCCAGACGATATCGTTGAGAACCCAGAAGCCCAGGTCCTGCATGATCGAGCCGACGCGGAAAATGTTGTGGTAGGAGCCGATCACCCACAGCGTCGCCGACGGTTTCATGATGCGGCGGCAGGCCAGGAGCCAGGCGCGGGTGAAATCATCATAGGCGGCGAAGGACGAGAACTTGTCCCAGTCGTTGTTGACGGCGTCGACATGGGATTCGTCGGGGCGCTTGAGATCGCCCTTGAGCTGCAAATTGTACGGCGGATCGGCGAACACCAGGTCGACGGAGCCTGCCGGAAGCTTCGACATCTCGGCGACGCAATCGCCGACAACGATACGGGTATCCGAAACCGACTCGAATGTGGTGCGGGGCGCCCTTGCAGACACCCCGCGACGCGACAATACCATGACTCGAATACTCTGAACTCAGGCGACGCTGTCGGCGACGCGGGACTAAAACAACCGACTGGCCATACCTTGACGTGCCGAGGTAAACACCGGGTTATCGCGGCGCGTTTGCTAGGCATTGATGGCTAGGCAATTTTTGCCGGGCGGGTTATTGATTTATCGAATGGAAATTTTACGTGGTTGGCACGTTGGGTATCGGCGAGCGCGCTGCCAGCCGGCCGGAATGAGGAAAAACCACCATGCGTTACGATGACTTTCGCCGCAGCGACGACATCGATGATCGTCGCGGCGATGATGGCGGCGGCGGTGGCGGTGGTGGCGGCTTCGGTCTTCCGATGGGCGGCGGCGGCCTCGGCATCGGCACCGTTATCGTGCTCGGCCTCGTCGGTTGGGCCTTCGGCATCGATCCGCGTATCCTGATCGGTGGCGCCGAAATTCTCACCGGCGGACAGGCGCCGAGCTATCAATCCGATCGCAGGTCCGCGCCCGCCAAGACCGGTGCGCCGACCGACGAGATGGGCAACATGATCTCCGGCATCCTCGGCGAGATCGATGATCGCTGGAGCGAGATCTTCCAGGCCAGCGGGCAAACCTTTACCGGTCCGCGTATCGTGTTGTTTCGCAACGTCACCAATGGCGGACGCTGCGGCCGCGCGGAGTCGGCGATGGGGCCGTTCTATTGCCCGCCGGAAAAGCAGATTTTTCTCGACACCGGATTTTTCCGCCAGGTCGAGACGCGGTTTCACGGCTGTTCCGGCAATGCCTGCAAATTCACCGCGGCCTATATCATCGCCCATGAAGCCGGCCATCATGTCCAAAATCTGCTTGGCATCCTGCCGCGCGTGACGCGGCTGCAGCAGCAGGCCGGCAGCAAGGCGGAATCCAATGCGCTGCAGGTGAGGATCGAGTTGCAGGCGGATTGCCTGTCGGGGGTCTGGGTCAACCGCGAAGAGAAGAAACGTCCGGGCTTCCTCGAAGCCGGCGACATCGATGCGGCGCTGACCACGGCATCGGCGATCGGCGACGATACGCTGCAGCGGCAAGCGACCGGGCGGGTGGTGCCGGATTCGTTTACCCACGGTTCCGCCGCGCAGCGAAAGCAATGGTTCATGACCGGCTATCAGCAGGGCACGGTGAAGGCCTGCGATACCTTCAGCGCGGGTTCGTTGTGACGGTATTGCTAAGCATTGATCGTCATGGCCGGGCTCGTCCCGGCCATCCACGTCTTTGCTTTTGAGGGATATTGAAGACGTGGATGCCCGGCACGAGGCCGGGCATGACGAGAAGAGGCATGGTCATGTCTTCCATCGATGAATCGAAAAAGTTCGTGCCGCTCAACATCGCGGTGCTGACGATTTCAGACACGCGCTCGCTGGCGGATGACAAATCCGGCACCACGTTGTCGGAGCGGCTTACCGCGGCCGGTCACCGGCTTGCGGCACGCGAAATCGTCGTCGACGATGTCGAGGCGATCCGCGACATCATCAAGAAATGGATCGCCGAGCCTGATGTCGATGCCATCATCACCACCGGCGGGACCGGCTTCACCGGCCGCGACGTGACGCCGGAGGCGATCGAGCCGCTGTTCGAAAAGCGGATGGATGGGTTTTCCATTGCGTTTCACCTGCTGAGCCACGCCAAGATCGGCACATCGACGATCCAGAGCCGCGCTACCGCAGGCGTCGCGGGCGCGACCTTCATCTTCTGCCTGCCGGGATCGCCGGGCGCCTGCCGCGACGGCTGGGACGGCATTCTTGCCGCCCAGCTCGATTACCGCACCCGGCCCTGCAATTTTGTGGAGATCATGCCGCGGCTCGATGAACATCTGCGCCGCCCGAAGGCGAAGGGTGCGTCGGCCTGATCCGGTTTGTCATTCCGGGGCGCGTCCAACGGGTCCGCGCGAAGCGCGGCCCGATGACAGGCTCCGACGCGAACCCGGAATCTCGAGATTCCCCGATGTGCAATTGCACATCTGAGGTCTGGTCCAGAGCCTGTCATCGGGCGGCGCAAAGCGCCGACCCGTTGGGACCATCCCGGAATGACGAAGTGACTAATTGAACTAACGCTAGAGCTCGTGTTCCCAGGTCTCGCCGATCAGGTTCTGGCCGAAGCTGCGGTGCGGCTCGGCGGCCACCAGGACGAATCCGGCATCCTGATAGATCTTGCGGGCGGCGACCAGGATGCTCTGGGTCCACAGCGTGATTTTGCGGTAACCGCAGGCCTTCGCGAACGCGATGCATTCGGCGACGAGCCGTGTGCCCAGTCCTTGGCCGCGTCCGGCCGGATCGACCAGCAGCAGCCGCAGTTTGGCGACATCGTCGGTGTGCTGGACGAGAAAGACCGAGCCGACCTGGGCGCCATCGAGGTCGGCGATCCAGCAGCGTTCCCGCGACGCGTCGAACGCGGCGAGGAATTTGGCCGCGATCTCCGCCACCAGGCCTTCGAACGAAGCGTCGAAGCCGTATTCGCTGGCATAGAATGAACCATGGCTCTGCACCACCCACCCCATGTCGCCCGGACGGGGGTCGCGCAGGATCGCGGGTGGAGATGAACCGCGCGATGCGCCGAGCAGCCGTTCGATCACGGCCATCGCCCCGATCATCCGTTCGGCGTCGCCGCGTGACAGCGTGGCCAGCATGCCGGCGATGTCGTCGTGCGACCTGCGATCGAGCTTCGCGAAGGCCTGTCGGCCTTTCGCGGTCAGACCGAGCCGGTATTGCCGCCGGTCCGAAGGCAGCGGCTTGCGGGTGACCAGCCCGTTGTCGTCGAAATTCTGGATGATCCGGCTGAGGTAGCCTGGATCAAGGCCTAGTTCGATCCCGATCTCCTTGGCGGCCAGATCTTCCCGGGTAGCGAGTTCGTACAACACCCGCGCCTCGCTCAGCGAGAACGGACTTTTCAGCAGCTGCTGGTCGAGAACGCCGAGCTTGCGGGTATAGAAGCGGTTGAAGGCGCGCACCGCCGATATCCGGTCATCGCAATCTGGCTGGGACATGGCGCACCTCGATAGTTGCCATTGTCAAATAATTCTTTGACTTTGGCAAGTATATCGGGAGAGTATCGCAAAGCGCCTAGGCCACCATGATCCGGCTGCGCAGCAGCGTGCGCGAGCGGCGGCCGAGTTGTCGGAGCAGTCTGGCCTCGGAGCGGCGGGCGTCCGGCGCATAGCCTCCGAGCCGGTCGTAATGGTCCCGCGCGATCAGCAATCCCTGGTCGGCGGAAGGCCCTGTGATCATCCGGGCGACGAATTTAAAACCATCGCGCAGGCTTGTGTCGGCATAGGGCGAGCGGGCGTAGCGGAAGATCCCGGCGCGGGAACGGCCGCTGTTCGAGACGCCCTGGATAAATTGAGTGGTCTCCTCGATCCAGCCGCTATCCAGCACGGCGCCGGCGTGCAGGAACATCAGCCAGGGCGAGCGGGCCTGGCGGGCGCCCGCGGCCAGCGCCGCGGCGCGCGATCCCTCGAATGACAGGAAGCGGCACCCCGTTACATCGGCGACGCGCTCGATCACGCCGGTGCTCGCCCGGTCGACCAGCAGCACCTCGCGCACCACGCCGGCGGCAGCACCCGGCACCAGCGCGGCAAGGGTGGCGACGGCGGGCTGTTCCAGGCCTTCGGTGGGGATGATGACGCTCAGCATTGACGGTTCTATTATGCCTCACAGGAGAGAAAACGCCGACCGTTATCACCTTGTCACAATCAAATCAGCCCGCCGATTGCAGCTTTTTGCGGCAATCGCGGGGGTGGGAGGGTTCGAGGCACTATCGAGCAACGGCGGGCTACAGATAATGTCGCCTGTCCGCCGGTTGATCCATGGTGAGCCTGGCGATGCGTGGCGGATTTTGGCCTTCCGGGGCAATCGCGGTCGCCGACCCCTATGGCCTTTTCCGTTTCGATGGAATCGAAACCGGTTCTGGATTCCTGATTTGACGCGTTTTCCTGACGCGAACCGGTCTCTCCCTCCGGATCACGTCCAGGCATGCTTCGCTTGAAAACGCTTTAGCCGGAGACGCCCGCATCCCTGCCATAGGGCCAGATCCAGTCGCGGATTTGCGGCATGTCTTCGCCGTGCTCCCGGACATAGCGCGAATGCTCGATCAGGGCGTCGCGAAATTGCTGTTTGACGTGGGCCGCCGTGACGCCGAGGCCAGGCACGCGCTCGATGACTTCGATCGCCAGATGGAAGCGGTCGAGTTCGTTCAAGACGACCATGTCGAACGGCGTCGTCGTGGTGCCCTCTTCCCCGAAACCGCGGACGTGCATCCCGGCGTGATTGGTCCGACGGTAGGTCAGACGATGGATCAAATGGGGATAGCCGTGATAGGCAAAGATCACCGGTCGATCGCAGGTGAATATTCCGTCGAAATCGCGATCACTGGTGCCGTGCGGGTGCTGTTCTTTCGGCTGCAGGGTCATCAGATCGACGACGTTGACGACCCGGATCTTCAGGTCGGGCAGGGATTTGCGAAGCAGATCGACGGCGGCCAGCGTCTCCAGCGTTGGAACGTCACCGGCACAGGCCATCACGACGTCAGGTTCGGCGCCTGCGGTTTCGGTGCCGGCCCACGTCCAGATCCCGATGCCGGCATCGCAATGCGTGGCGGCCTCTTGCATGGTCAGCCATTGCGGCGATGGCTGCTTGCCGGCGACGATGACGTTGATGCGGTCGTAGGTTCGCAAGCAATGGTCGGCGATCCAGAGCAATGTGTTGGCATCCGGCGGAAAATACAC
>WNFO01002682.1_pt1 | contig 15901 bp, 13 predicted proteins | sample 5400251 | NCBI WGS metagenome assembly WNFO01 (sample SAMN13153354, study PRJNA577476) | soil metagenome | isolation source: 100 cm saprolite under Madrone tree | place: USA:California | collected 2016-06-14 | reverse complement strand
AGTCAGCGGGCTCCCAGGGCGCGGTCGCGGATGACCTGCCGGACCTCGGCAGTCTTCCTTCGTCCGCTCTTCCTGTCCGTCACACTCCTCCGGCTTCCCTGCCCGTTGATCCATGGCTCACGGCGCCGCATACTCCTCCGCAGCGCGTGGCGGACACGCGGAGGCAGCCTATGCGTTTGTCCGCCTTGTTCGAGGAGTTCTGTCAGTTCCTCCGGGTCGAAAAAGGGGCGACCCCAGCGACGATCGCAACCTATCGGTGGTGTTTCGGGGATTTCGTGGCGTTTGTCATGAAGCAGGTGGGAGGCACGGTGCTGCTGGCGCATTTCACCGAGGAGACCTGTCGGCGCTACCAGTACAACCTCGCGGGACGCGAGCTCAAGAGCGGCACGATCCGCCTCCGCGTGGCCACCCTCGGAAGCTTCGGCAAGTGGATGGTCCGCCGCGACAAGCTGGTCCGCAATCCTGTGGATCGGCTCACACGCCCGCGTCGCAAGGCGCGGGTCCCGGCCGTGCCCACGTGGGACACGGTCAAGGTGCTGCTGCGGCAGTGCGATCTCAGGGAGCGCACCATCCTCGCCCTCATGGCCTATGGAGGGCTTCGTCGCGGTGAGGTAGCAGCGCTGGACGTAGGGGACGTTGCCCCTGACTTCGGGCTTCGTCGGGTCATGGGCAAGGGCGGTCACGAGGTGCCCGTGGCCTTGCCGGCGTCGGCGCGCGCCATTCTGCGCGACTACATCGCCACCGAGCGAGCCGGGCTGCCAGCCTCGGCGCCGCTCTTCGTGGTCACGTACAAGCACAGCGTGGGTCAGCGCATCGAGCGCCGGATCACGGGCCAGAGGATCTGGAAGGTCGTCAAGGCCGTCGGAAAGCGGGCGGGGCTGCCGGCCTTGCATCCGCATGCGCTCCGGCATGCGTGTGGCGCACAGTTACTGCGTCGCACGAAGAACCTGCGTGTCGTGCAGGAACAGCTCCGCCACGTCGACGTGCAGACGACCACAGGCTACACCAGACTCACGCAACAGGACGTTCGGCAGGCGTTGGAAACGCTCGACGACGAGGGGGAGTGAAAGAAGGATTCAGATCCCTCCCCCCAGGGGAATGAAATTTCGGGGCGAATATCACCACGAAATCACCGTGGTGGCCCCAGTGGTGGCCCCAACGGGATTCGAACCCGTGTTTCAGCCTTGAGAGGGCCGTGTCCTGGGCCTCTAGACGATGGGGCCACGTCGGCGGGACGAGGCGAATGGCTGGGAGAGGAGGACTTGAACCTCCACTACGGGGTCCAGAGCCCCGCGTCCTACCATTAGACGATCTCCCAACCTTCGGGCAGTGTATGACGGCCCCTTCGGGGCTGTCAAGAAGAGGGCGGGTTCAGAGCCGGTTGCGCAGACGCGGATCGAGGCTGTCGCGCAGGCCGTCGCCCATGATGTTGACCGCGAGCACCGTCGCCGCCAGGAAGATGCCCGGGAAGAGAATGTTATGCGGGAAGACGCGGAAGAGCGCGCGTCCCTCGGCCATGATGTTGCCCCAGGTCGGCGTCTCCGGCGGGATGCCGACGCCCAGGAAGGACAGGATGGCCTCGATCACGATCGCCGAGGCGCAGACGTAGGTCGCCTGGACGATGAGGGGCGCTAGCGCGTTGGGCAGCACGTGGCGAAGTATGAGCGGCACCGTGCGCGCGCCGAGCGCGACCGCCGCTTCGACGTAGGGCTCCTCGCGGATCGACAGCACGACCGAGCGCACGAGCCGGGTCACCCGCGGCACTTCCGGGATGACGATGGCGAGGATGACGGCGCGCAGTCCCGCCGTGGAGAGCGACACCAGCGCGATCGCCAGCAGGATGGCCGGCACCGCCATGAGCCCGTCCATGATGCGCATGACGAAGCCGTCGAGCCAGCGCAGGTAGCCCGCGAGAAGGCCGATCACCAGGCCGGCGGCCACGCTCAGGAGCGCCACGGAGACGCCCACCAGCAGCGAGACGCGCGCGCCGTAGAGCACGCGGCTGTAGATGTCGCGCCCGAGGCTGTCCGTGCCCATCCAGTACGTGGTGGAGATTTGTCTGCCGTCCGCGCCCGTGAGGACGCGCACGGCGCCGGGCCGCTTGTTGCGGGAGACCGGGTCGATCTGCGACGGGTCACGCGTGCCGAGGAGCGGGGCCGAGAGCCCGATCAGCAGGATGACGGCCAGGATCGCGCCGCCCATCAGCACGCTCCGGTTCTGGACCGTCTTCAATACCGTATCCTCGGGTCGAGAAACGTGTACGTCAGGTCCACGAGGAGGTTGATCAGGACGTAGGCCACCGAGAAGAGCAGGATGACGGCCTGCACGGTCGGGTAGTCGCGCGCGAGGACGGCGTCCACCGTCAGCCGGCCGAGGCCCGGGATACCGTAGACGGACTCCGTCACGACCACGCCGCCGATCAGGAGCGCCACGCCGAGACCGATGACGGTGACGATGGGCACGGCCGCGTTTCTCAGCACGTGGCGCAGCAGCACGGCGCCCTCGCCCAGCCCCTTGGCCCGCGCGGTGCGGACGTGGTCCGTGCCCATCACCTCGAGGACGCTGGTGCGCGTGATGCGCGCGATCAGCGCCACGTAGATCACGGCCAGCGTCACGCTCGGCAGGATGAGCCGCTCGAGAAAGCCCCAGAAGCCCTCGGCGAGTCGCTGGTACCCCTGCACCGGCAGCCAGCTCAGCTCGATGGCGAAGAGATAGATGAGCGCGTAGCCGATCACGAACACCGGCACCGAAAAACCCAGCACGGAAAAGCCCATCACGCCCCGGTCGATCCAGGTGCCGCGCTTGGCGGCGGCCAGCACGCCGAGCGGGACGGCGATCAGGACGGCGAGAATGAGCGTGCACACCGCCAGCGCCGCCGTAGGCTCGAGCCGCTCCCTGATCAGCTCGGCGACCTGTTTCTTGAAGAAGAACGACTCGCCGAAGTCGCCGCGGACGACCCGGCCGATCCAGATGACGAATTGCTCGACGATGGGCCGCTCGAGGCCCAGCCGCACCCGGATCTCCGCGACCTGCTGGGTGGTCGCGCTGTCGCCGGCGATGATGGCAGCTGGGTCTCCAGCTATGCGGAGCAGTAGAAAGGCGAAGACCGCTACGACCGAGACGACCGGGATCGTGGCGAGAATGCGGCGGGCGATGTAGCTCAGCATGGGGCGGCGCGCCCCGCCGGCCTCAAGCCAGACCGGCGGGGCGCGCGGGAGATCAGTTGCCCTTCTTCTCGATATTCCAGAAGACGGTGACCGGAGCCACCATCATCCCGCTCACGTTCTTCCGCACCGCGACCGGCTGGTACCACTGCCCCAGCCAGATATGCGTCGGGTACTGCGTCTCGCGCACCTGCACCGCCTCGGCGATGGCCTTGAGCTTGGCCGGGTTCGCTTCGCGGGCGTACTGGTCGCGGAGCGCCTCCATCTCCTTGTCGCAGGGCCAGCCGAACATGGCCGTGTCACAGGACGAGTTGATGAAGCCCGCGCTGATCGGATTCAGGATGTCGGCGGCGACCCAGGAGGTCAGAAACGCATTCCAGCCGCCGGCGGAGGGCGGATCCTTCTTCGCGCGACGCGCGACGAGGGTCTGCCAATCCATGGCCTGCATCTCCACCTTCATGCCCGCCTTCTCCATCAGGTTCTTCGCCACCGGGGCAAGGTTCGTCAGCACGCCCAAGTCCGTCGACTGCATGAGAACGACGGGCGTGCCGTCGTAGCCGGCTTCCTTGAGAAGAGCCTTGGACTTGTCGGCGTTGGCATCGAGGAAGCCCTCCATCCCCTTGGTCGAGGAGTTCGGAGATCCGCACGGGAAGAGCGCCTTGCAGAGCTTGTAGTAGGCGGGGTCGCCGATGACGGCGTCGAGAAAGTCCTTCTGGTTGAAGGCGACCATGACCGCCTGGCGGACCTTGGCGTTGTCGAAGGGCTTGAAGAGCGTGTTGTAGCGGAAGGTGTACTGGTTTCCGAGCGGGTTGAGGTCCGCCAGCTTGATGTTCGGATCCTTCTTCAGCACCGGCAGCAGGTCGTGCGAAGGCGTCTCGACGTAGTCGATCTCGCCTGCCTGGAGAGCGTTGATGATCGTCTGCTGGTCGCTGAGCGCCCGCCACTCGACGCGATCCACCTTGGCGACTTTTCCGCCGGCCAGCCCTGACGCCGGCTCGCTGCGCGGCTTGTACTGGGCGAACTTGACGTAGACGGCCTTGTCGCCGGGCTTCCACTCGTCCCGCTTGAACACGAACGGCCCCGAGCCGGTGAAGTCCGAGATCTGCTCGCTTGCCGGCGTGTCGGCCACACGCTTGGGCATCATGAAGGGGACGTTCGAGCTGGGCTTGCCGAGGGCCGGGAGCACGAGGCCGGTCTGCTCCTTCAGCACGATGCGGAAGGTCTTGCCGTCCACGACCACGAAATCCTTCACGAAGGACACCATCTTCTGCCCCATCGTGTCCTTCTGCCCCCAGCGCTTGATCGATGCCACGCAGTCCTCGGCCGTCACGGGCTTGCCGTCGTGCCAGACGAGCCCGTCACGGAGCGTCATGGTGTAGGTCAGCTTGTCGGCGCTGAGATCGTACTTGCCGACCATCTGGGGCTTGATCTCGCCGTTGGCGTCGGTGGCGAAGAGAGTGTCGTAGACCATGTAGCCGTGATTGCGCACGATGTAGGCAGTGGTCCAGATGGGGTCCACGATCTTGAGATCGGAGTGCATGACGACTTTGAGCGTCGTCTCCGCGCTCGCGGAGCCGGTGGCGCCGAGACCCCACACCATGGACACGGCCGCGCACACGACCGAGCAGCGACGTAGAAACTTCATGGGCTTCCTCCTAAAAAGGGGCGGAACGTTAGGATGCCGACAGCGAAGAGGTAATCACAGGCTCATCGGCCTGTCAACGCACCCGGCGCCGCCACGCTCTTCACGTGCTCGGGACGGACACCGATGCCCATGAGCCGGGCCGGCAGGCGACGGAGGATGGCGAAGCGGCGCAGGAGCCGGAGCAGCAGCGGCAGCCGCGAGGTGGCCGCGCCGCCCAGGACGGGCGCGATGACCCGGTTCTGGACCTGCACCTGGACCCACTGCATGACGCGCGTGGGCAGCTCGCGCCGCCGTTGGACTCTCGCGAGGTCTGCCACCGCCACGCGCCGTTCGCGGAGCGGCGATGCCAGCAGATTGGCGGCCGCGACCGCATCCTGGAGCGCCAGGTTGATGCCAACGCCTCCGACGGGAGACATCGCGTGTGCCGCGTCCCCGATACACAGGAGCCCCGGACGATACCAGGTCGCAAGCCGGTCCACACACACGGTGAGGAGGCTGACCGCCTCCCAGCCGCCGATCTCCCCGACGCGATCCCGCGTGAAGGGCACGATCCGGGTGATGCTCTCGCGGAACGCCTCGATGCCCCGGCGGCGGATCTCGTCGATGGTGCCCTTCGCGATGACGTAGCCACACTGCCAGTAGCTGTCACGATTGATCATGACGAAGATCTGCCCCGACCCGAATGTGCCCATGAGGTTCGCCGGGTCGTCCGGGCGCCTCGAGAGCCTGAACCACAGCACGTCCATGGGCGCGCCCAGCTCCCGGACCTCGAGGCGCGCCCGCTCGCGGATCACCGAGTGACGACCGTCGGCGCCGACGATCAGATCGGCGCGGACTTCCCGCCGGCCCTCCGCGGTCATGACCTCGACGCCGACCACCCGGCCCGACTCTTCGATCAGTCCCTGGGCCTCCGCGCGCATCCAGAGGTGAAAGGATGGGAAGTGGGCCGCGCGGCCCGCGAGGAAGTCGAGGAAATCCCACTGCGGCATCAACGCCAGGAATTTGCAGTGGGTCGGCAGGTGTGTGAAGTCCGCGATGGGTACACGCACGCCTCCCACCTGGGCGATGAGCTCGCTCGCCTCCTGGTGAGGCAGCTTGAGAAGATCGTCGAGCATGCCGAGCTCGTGCATCACTTCCAGCGTCGATGGATGGATGGTGTCGCCGCGGAAGTCGCGAAGGAAGTCGGCGTGCTTTTCGAGGACCAGGACGTCGACGCCGGCGCGGGCCAGCAGAAGGCCGAGCATCATCCCGGCCGGACCGCCGCCGGCTATGCAGCAGGTGCACCGCTCGGTCATTGACTCAGACGATGGATTTACCGGCGTCCACCATCAACGCGGCGCCGGTGATGTAAGACGACTCGTCGCACGAGAGGAACAAAATGGGCAGCGCGACCTCGCGCGGCTCTGCCCAGCGCCCGAGGAGGTTGTCGCCTTTCCGCTCCGCCCGCAGGTCCGCCTCGCTCACGCCCTGGCTTGCGGCGCGCCTCACGTGATACGGCGTGATCGTTCCGCCCGGGCAGACCGCATTCACGCGGATGCCGTGCTGCGCCTCCTCGACGGCGAGAGCACGGGTCAAGCCGAGCACGGCTGCCTTCGTGGTGTCGTACTGGCCCATTCCGGCCCGCCCGACGACCCCGTAGACCGAAGAGATATTGACGATGGTGCCGTGGCCGGACTGCCGGAGGGCCGGGAGCGCCGCCTTGCAGCAGTAGGCAGTGGCGAGAAGGTTGACCCCGAGGATGAACTCCCAGTCCTTGGCGTGGGCCTCAGCCAGCGGCACGTAGACGCGGACGCCGGCTACGTTGACCAGCGTGTGCAGGGCGCCGAAGCGCGTCACTGCCGCGTCCACCACCCGCTGGACTTCCGCTTCGACGCTGAGGTCGGCGGTTGTAGCGGAGACCCGTGCCCCGGAGACGGCCTTCTCGATGCCGGCGGCGGCCGCCTCCACCGCTGCCCCATCGCTGTCCACGAGGGCCACGAGCGCGCCTTCCTCGGCGAACAACCGGCCCGTTGCCTCGCCGATACCGCCTCCCCCGCCCGTAACGAGGGCGACGCGCCCAGCCATGCGTGAAGACACGCGCCGGCTCAGGCGAGCGTCAGGTGGCCGCCGGGCTTGGCAACGACGCGCGCCATCGCGCCCTCGACCCAATTCGACCCCGGGGGCAGCACGATCGAGGCCGAGCGCACGAAGAAGGACTCGGGGTTGCACTCGGGCGGCGGAGTCCCGTGGTCGCGGAGCGCTTTCGCCTCGGCCATGAGCCGCCTGCGCACGTGGATGATCGCCGAGTCGCTCGTACCTAGCCGCTCCTGCGTGCGATCGACGACGGCGCCCTGGCTTTCCTGGATGGCCTGGTCCTGGACGCCGAAGCCCGGGATGCCGCACACCATGCGGGTGCGATGCACCTCCCAGTCCATGCCGTAGTCGTTGTCGCGGTTGGCAGCGGTGCGCACGTCGCCGTAGGCTTCGGAGGTTGTCGGCGCGTAATCGCAGACGTGCGCGCCCTTGCCCGCGAGGTGCAGCGCCCGCTCTTCGGCCGTGAGCGCACGGTCCGGGTGCCATGTCACCATCCAGTTGACGACGTTGGTGTCGTCCATGGGTACCCAGATGTGCGACTGGGTCATCTTCTCGTCCCGATCCGTCGGCGGCATCGTGTAAAACGGCATGAGGAATTGGCTGATGCGCCAGTAGTGCTGCCCGTCCGGCCACGACCGACGCGCGCCGATGAGCGCGCCGTAGTCGGTGTCCACCACCTCGAAGCGCGGGGCCTTGTCGGTCGTCTGCACGGCCTCGCCGACGCCGAAGCTCGCGCGGTCGAGCTCGCGCGCGACCTCCGCGTCCCTGGGGTTTTGCGGCGCGTGCAGGAACGAGATGTGGCTCGAATCGATACCGCCCTCGAGCGCCTGGAACCAGTTGCACTCCTGGACCCGCTTGGAGATGAGCGTGTGGCTCTCCGGCAGGAGGGTCCATTCGAGCTGTGGCAGCGGCGGCGGCGCGGTCGGTCCCATCCAGGCCCACACGACTCCGCCCTGGTCCTGGCAGGGATACGCGACGTGGCGCACCTTCGAGGTGAAGCTCGACTCCGGCGGCTCGCTGGGCATCTCGAGGCAGCGGCCGTCGGCGGCGAACTTCCAGCCGTGATAGGCGCAGGTCATCCCATCCTCGTTCACCTGGCCGAAGAAGAGGGAGGCCAGCCGGTGGGGGCAGAACTCGCCGATGAGGCCCGGGCGGCCGCTCTTGCCTCTGAAGGCGATCAACGGCTCGCAAAGGAGCCTGACGCGCTTGACGCGGCCGCCGGCCTCGAGCTCGCCGGACTGCACGACGGGGATCCAGTACCGCCTGAGGAGCGCGCCCATCGCCGTCCCCGGGCTCGTCCTCGTCAGAAGCTCATTGTCTTCCCTGGTCAGCATCGGCTCGGTCCTCCTGGCCGGAGAATAGCACGCGCGGCGCGCGGAGACACGGCGCCCGGCTTGAGGTACACTTCATCGCCAGATAGCCCTCTAACCGGGGTAGTTCGAATGAGCGCTTGCGCGAAGGAGCCCGACCGCCAAACTGGAGTCTTCGACGTTCAGGCTTCAGAAAGAGGCTTGCGCGAAGGAGCCCGACCGCCAAACTAGAGTCTTCGACATTTAAGCTTCAGAAGGAGACAACCCTTGGCACTCACCGCCACCGTGTTCCACGTCGATCTGACCCGCGGCACCGTCGAGACGAAGACCCTGCCGGAAGACGTGTATCGCAAGTATCCGGGCGGCAGCGCGCTTGCCGCCTATCTCCTACTCCGGGCGATGCCCGCCGGCGCCGATCCACTCGGCCCCGACAACGTGCTGGTCATGGCCGTCAGCCCGCTCACGGGTCTCGCCATCTCGGGCCAGAGCCGCATGACCGCGTGCGCGCGATCGCCGCTCACCGGTGCGATCGGTGACAGCCAGTGCGGCGGCTTCTTTCCCGCCGAGATGCGGGCCGCCGGCGCCGACGCCATCGTCTTCACCGGCCAGGCCAAGGAACCTGTCTATCTCTGGCTGAACGACGGCAAGGCCGAGCTGCGCCCGGCCAAGCATCTCTGGGGCAAGGTCACCGCCGAGGTCGACGGCCTTCTCAAGAAAGAGATCGGCGACGAGAAAGTGGAGATCGCGCAGATCGGCCCGGCGGGGGAGAACCTCGTGCGCTTCGCCGCGATCATGAACATGGTCAACCGCGCCAACGGACGCACGGGCCTGGGTGCGGTGATGGGGTCGAAGCGGCTCAAGGCGGTGGTCGTGCGCGGGAGCAAGTCGCCGAAGCCGGCCGAGCCCGAGGCCTTCCGCGGCCTCGTCAAGCGGCTGAAGGAGCTGCAGACGGCGAATCCCGGTATCGTGTGGTTCGGCGAATACGGGACGGCGGGCGTGCTCGCCATCCAGGACAAGGTCGGCGGGCAGCCGACGCGGAATTACACCGAGGGCACGTTCGAGCAGGCCAAGGACATCGACGGGTCGGTGCTCGCCAAGACCATCCTCAAGGAGCGCGACACCTGTTATGCGTGCGTGGTCAAGTGCAAGCGCACGGTCGAAGTCCACGAGCCCGGCCTCGACATCGACCCGGTCTACGGCGGCCCCGAGTATGAAACCCTGACCTTCTTCGGCTCGATGTGCGGCGTGGGCGACCTCAAGCTCCTGTCCAAGGCGTCGGCCGACGCCAACATGTACGGCATGGACACGATCTCCGCCGGCGCCACCATCGCCTGGGCGATGGACGCCAAGAGCAAAGGCCTGCTCGACGACAAGGGCCTCGGCCTGGAATACGGCGACGGCCGCTCCGTCCTTCGCGCCATCGAGGCCATTGCCCTCCGGCGCGGCGTGGGCGATCTCCTCGCGGAGGGCAGCCTCCGCGCCGCGAAGACGCTCGGCCAGGCGGCGGTTGACCTCACCGTTACCGTCAAGGGCCAGGAGCTGCCGGCGCACATGCCGCAGCACAAGCGCTCGCTCGGGCTCGTCTACGCGGTCAACGCCTTCGGCGCCGACCACCAGTCGTCCGAGCACGACACGGCGCTCCGGGCCAAGCCGGGAACCTTCCAGCATGCGCGGCTCACGGAGCTGGACATCGCCGCGAGCCTCCCGCTCAACGATCTCTCGGACGCCAAGGTCCGCTTCGCGTTTCGCTCGCAGTGCTTTTACTCCGCCCTCGACACCCTCGGGCTCTGCCAGTTCGTCTGGGGCCCCTCGTGGCAGCTCTACGGCCCCTCGGACACCGTCGAGCTCGTGCGCTCGGGCACGGGGTGGCAGGCGACGATGGAGGAGCTGCTCGAGATCGGCGAGCGGAAGATCAACCTCATGCGCGCCTTCAATGCGCGCGAGGGCATGGGGAAGGAGTCCGACGTCCTGCCGAAGAAGCTCTTCCAGCCGCTCGCCGGCAAAGGGCCCACCGCGGGCGTGGCGCTGACCACCGAGGAGTTCGAGCACGCGCGCGACAGCTACTACCAGCTCGCGGGCTGGGACCCGGCCACGGGTTATCCGACGCCCGCCAAGCTTCGCGGTCTCGGCCTCGACTGGCTCGCCGACGGGGCGCCCTCCGCGCGCTGACGCTGGACCATGCGCCTCTTGCTCGTGGAAGATGACCACATACTCGGCTCCTCGCTGAGCAAAGCGCTCGAGAAGCATGCCTATGGAGTGGACTGGCTCAAAGACGGCGAATCGGCGCTGGCCGCTCTTCAGGATTCCAGCTTCGCGGCGGTCATACTGGACATCAGTCTGCCGAAGGTCAACGGGCTCGATGTGCTCAGAACGACCCGGCAGAACAAAAACATGGTTCCCATTCTTCTGCTGACCGCTCGAGATACTTCCCGTCAAAAAGTGGACGGCCTGGATGCGGGGGCGGACGACTACCTCGTCAAACCATTTGATCTCGATGAGTTGCTGGCACGCGTGCGCGCATTGGTCCGCCGCAGTGAAGGGAGAGTCGACACGATCATCAGGTGTGGCGACGTCGAGCTCGACCCTACCGCTCTCGTGGTGCGCAAGACGGGCAAACAGCTGGTGATGACCGCCAAAGAGTTCCGCGTGCTCAAGCTGCTCATGGAGCGCGCAGGCAAATATGTGACCAAAAGCGATTTTGAATATGCACTGTATAGCGCAGAGAACGCCGTTGAGAGCAACACAACGGAAGTTACCATCTACTCGCTGCGGAAGAAGCTGGGCAGTGAGTTTATCAAGTCAATCCGTGGCGTAGGCTACATGGTCGGGGCATGAAGAACAGCACCATTGCCCGCAAGCTATTCCTCAGGATTGCCCCCGCTATTTTCGTCACCGTCGTGGGCATAGGACTCTTCGCCTTCGTCAGCGCCAAGCGGGAGATAAACAATGTATATGATGCCCAGCTCATCAGTGACGCCAGCATATTGTGGACTCTGGTAGAACACGAACTTCGTGAAATTCCCCCAAATAGCCCCAAGTCAATCGCCAATGTCGACCTGGATTTCAATAACGCGTATGCCGCCAGCAAGGATGCCGACGAGTTGGCAGATTCGCGCATGTTTCGGATCTGGAGCTCAGGAAAGGTCGTGATGTTTTCCGCCACGAGTTTGCCTGGAAGCATTCCTGAGCGGGCCCCCGGCTTTTCCGAAGTCGAATACGATCACGAGAGATGGAGAATCTACACACAGGCCGTGCCTCACACAGGCATTTCTATCGAAGTCGGGGAGAAGAAATCGCTCCGCGACAAACTGGTCGCCAATATCCTGCTGCATCTGTCTTTTCCGCTGCTGATACTGGTGCCGGCCGTCGGCCTGCTGACATGGCTGGGGATTAAGAGCGGCCTAGGTACCATCCGAAGCCTCGTAAAGGAAATCCGCAGTCGGTCACCCGATGACCTCTCCAGCATTTCAATTGGAAATCTTCCGCGCGATCTTTCACCTCTAGGTCAATCGATCAATCAGTTGCTCTCCAAGCTGGAACACTCCTTGACAGCGGAAAGGCGGTTCTCGGACGATGCCGCCCATCAACTTCGGACGCCGCTGGCGGGACTCAAATTACAGCTTCACATGCTGGCCGAAGCCGATACTGAGAGCGAACGACAGGCGCTCATCGATGACCTCAGACGCAGCAATGACAGGGCGACACATCTCGTAGAGCAGCTTCTGCAGGCGGCCCGTGTCAGTCATGAGCCTATTAGCCTTAAGCCGGTTCCTCTCTATCATGCTACGGCCTCCGTCATCGCCGAAATGGCCCCGGTCGCGGCGGAGAAGCATCTGGATATTTCTCTAGAGGGCAACGAGCAGGCCTGTGTCCGGGCAGATGAGCTATTGATACGATTGATGATCAGCAATCTGATGGACAATGCGATCAAGTACACCCCGGACTCAGGCCAGATCCGCATCAATGTCCTGCCGCAGGATGCGATGTGGCGTCTCAGCATCGCCGATACCGGACCCGGCATTTCCGAGAGTGAGCGCGAGGCGGTTTTCCATCGCTTTTACCGAGCGGAAAGCTCTACAGTCGACGGCACAGGGCTGGGGCTTTCGATTGTCGCCGATATCGTCGATCGTTTTTCAGGGAGCATCTCTCTCAACACTCCTGAAACGGGCACCGGTTTGCTGGTCGGAATTCTGATACCCAAGGCATGATCCGCTAGAATTCAGTTTCGCATCATCGTCGCATAATTCCCGCCTAAGGGGCTCGTGGTACATTCCGTGCTTCAATATCAGCGAGGAGTGATCCATGCCCGTATTCTGCGATTTTGATGGAACGATTTCGATTCAGGACGCCACCGATCTCATACTGAGCCGTTTTGCCACTCCCGATTGGGAACGCATTGAAGAGGAATGGAAACAAGGGGCCATCGGGTCGGCAGAATGCATGCAGCGCCAGGTGGCGCTCATTCGCGCAACCAAGCGCCAATTGGACGCTGCGCTGGACGAAGTCGACATCGATCCATCGTTCCCGGCGTTTGCCAGCTTTTGTCGCTCACGGGGCATTCCTCTCACCATCGTGAGCGACGGGGTCGATTATTTCATTCATAGAATCCTCGCTCGTCACGGCCTCGCTCAACTACCGGTGACCGCCAACCGCCTGACGATCTGCGGACTGAACGGCCACACCCGTTACTACTTGGCGTCTCCGTTCAGCGAAGCGGCCTGTGCGTCCGCCGCCGGCATGTGCAAATGCCGCGCGGTGGGCCTTGCCTCTGGAATACGCGTCTACGTCGGTGATGGTCGCTCTGATTTCTGTGTCGCCACTAAGCCCGATCTCCTGTTCGCCAAAGGACACCTCGCGGCTTTTTGCGAACGCCAGAACATCCCCTTCATGCCCTATCGCGAGTTCGCCGATGTCGCGCGAGCCTTCCAAAGGAGATTGCCGGCCGATGCACATGGACCATCGGCCACACCAACTCGCGCCTTCGCCTAGATGCCAGAGAAAGAAGAATGATGAAAAGGGCGTCCGGACCGGATCTCGTTTCTGAAGCCCAGCTGCGCGCATGGGAAGGCGAGTACTGCTCCCACGGCGATACCGTCCACTACATGGAGCCGCCGAAGTTCTTTGCCGCTTGCGAAGGGTCGTATCTATACGACGCTGAAGGCACGCCTTTTCTGGACCTCCAGATGTGGTACTCGGCGGCCAGTTTTGGCTATCGCAATCCACGCTTGAACGCTGCCGCGCATCGCCAGCTCGATACCCTGCCCCAGGTCGCCTCGCAGTACCTGCACCGTGAAAAAGTGGAGCTCGCCGCCCGCATCGCGCAAGACGCGGAGCGCAAGTTCGGCACCAAGGGCCGCGTGCATTTCAACGTCGGTGGCTCGCAGGCCATCGAGGACTCGCTCAAGCTGGTGCGAAACTACACCGGCGGCAAGAGTCTGATGTTTGCCTTTGAGGGCAGCTATCATGGCCGGACGCTCGGGGCCTCGGCCATTACCTCCAGCTATCGCTATCGAAGACGGTACGGTCATTTTGGCGAACGCGCGCAGTTCATCGAGTTTCCCTATCACTTTCGCGGCTCCCACGGGATGAACAAGGAGGAGTACGGCCACTACTGTGTGCAGAAGTTCGCTCGCCTCTTCGAGAGCGAATACCACGGCGTGTGGGACCCGAGAACCAACAAATGCGAGTATGCAGCATTTTATGTCGAGCCGGTTCAGGGCACGGGCGGGTATGTCATTCCGCCGAAAACTTTTTTCATCGAGCTCAAGAAGGTGCTCGACCAGCACGGCATATTGCTGGTGGTAGATGAGATCCAGATGGGTATCTATCGCACCGGCAAGATGTGGAGCATCGAACATTTCGGTGTCGAGCCCGACGTGCTGGTCTTCGGCAAGGCTCTGACCAACGGACTCAACCCGTTGTCCGGCGTCTGGGCGCGTGAGGAGATGATCAACCCCGGCATTTTCCCGCCAGGCTCGACGCACTCCACCTTCGCAAGCAATCCTATGGGTACCGCGATTGCCCTTGAAACCATGAAGATGCTGGAAGAAGGAGATTTTCAAACCAGCGTCACCGAAAAAGGCGCGTATTTCCTCGAAGGACTGAAGGACCTGCAAACACGCCATAAGATCATCGGCGACGTCGACGGGCTCGGGCTCGCGCTGCGCGCTGAGATCTGCAAGGAAGACGGCTATACCCCAGACCAGGCAATGATGGAATGGCTCGTCGACCAGGCCATGAGGGGCGATCTCAGCGTCAAGGGTAAACCCTATGGCCTCGTGCTCGACGTGGGGGGGTATCACAAAAACGTCATTACTCTTGCCCCCAGCTTGCTCATCACGACCGAGGAGATCGACCTCGCGCTTGAACTACTCGATCAGCTCTTTACCCGGGCAAAAAAGAAATAAGTCATCCATGCAGCTCTCCCTGCTCCACCTCGACGATGCGCTTGACTCGCAGCCGGAGTTTATCCGCGCCTGCGAGTATGCGGGCGCCCAGCAGATCAGGGTGGACGAAGATGCTCGCGCTATACGGCTCTGGGGGCGTCAGCAGGCACTCGATGATTTTCGTGACGCACTTCTCAAGCAGCTCGCCAGGGGCAACGGAGAACCGCGCCTTACCTTCATGGGCTCGGGGGACTTTCATCACGTTACGACCTTCCTGCTCGCCGCGGCCCTCGCCCATGAATCAAGTCCCGTCACGCTGATCCATTTTGACAATCATCCTGACTGGGTGAAGTTCGAACATGGCATCCACTGCGGATCATGGATCAACCGCGCCCTCGAGCATCCTCAAATCGAAAAACTCATCACTCTCGGCGTATGCAGCCATGATCTCAGGCGTCCTGAATCGAAAGGCGCCAACCTGACGCTCCTCACGCGAGGCCTGCTCGAGCTCTACCCGTACCATCATGCCCCGAGCCGCGTCAAAGGGGACTATGGCTCCGGCGAGAGTTTTGAGCAAACACACGGCGCTCTCCGCTGGAAAACCATACAGAGCCTTGGCGAGCAGAACTTCATCGACCATCTGCTTTCTCGCCTCAAAACCGCGTCCGTGTACCTCACCATCGATAAGGACGTGCTTGACAGAGAAGACGCCATTACCAACTGGGACCAGGGCTGCATGCGGATGCCCTACTTGCTGTCTCTCGTGAAAGAGATAGGCAAGCGTCATCGAATCATTGGCGCAGACGTGACGGGTGACTACTCGATCCCTCGCTATTCCGGCAATCTGTGGACACGTCTTTCCAAACGTGCGGAAATTTTTATCGATCAGCCGCGCTCGAAGCCTGACGCGATTCACACGGTGAACATCAACAGCGCCGCCAATCATGTGCTCCTGGAGGTGCTGTCGGAGGTGATGACGTGAGCCCAGGCTTGACAACATCCATGGCGTGGCTCATAGGGTTTTGCGTGTTTGCCGAAGCGGCTCATGAGCTGTGCTTCAAGCGGGTCGCGACGGATACCGCTTTGGGCAAGGCCCTCCTGAAGCCATTGACGTGGCTCGGCGTCTTTTTCTGGGGCATAGAGCTCGTGGCCTGGACGCTGGTGTTGGAACAGGTGCCTTTGAGCGTAGCCTACCCTTTGATGGCCCTCGCCTATATCGCCATCGTCCTGGGAGGAGCTTTGGTTCTCAAGGAACAGGTAAACATTCGGCATGCTGCGGGAGCGTGTCTCATCGCGGCTGGGGTGGCATGCGTGGGAGCGACG
>WNFO01006708.1_pt1 | contig 15902 bp, 12 predicted proteins | sample 5400251 | NCBI WGS metagenome assembly WNFO01 (sample SAMN13153354, study PRJNA577476) | soil metagenome | isolation source: 100 cm saprolite under Madrone tree | place: USA:California | collected 2016-06-14 | reverse complement strand
TCGCAGCAGCCGGCCTCACCGCGGTTCAGCGAGCCGTGCGACTGCAGGTCTGCGAACAGAACGTCGCCACAGTCCTTGCCTACGCGGCTCAGAGCGCCTCGGCTGCCGCGGTCAGTATCCGCCGGCCGTATCTGGATCATCGCCTGGTGGAATATTGCTTCCGCCTGCCGAGCGAATACCGCGCGCAGATCGGGGTACGGAAACGGATTCTGCGGGAGGCGGCGAAGCGCTATCTGCCGGCCGAGCTGTTCGCGAGTGAAAGTCGGCCGTTCATGGATTCGCAGCGGTGGGTGAGCATGCTGCGCCAACACGGCGATGTGCTGCGGGAGATGGCCGGGTCGCAGACCATGGCGCAACTCCCCGTGATCAGTGCAGTAGACATGCGCCGCTTCGTCAGTGACTACCTGGCGGCCAAGCACGATGACGGTGCTGCTGTATGGCGACTGTATACGACGTGGCGCTGGCTCGAATCTCTGCGAGCACTGCGAACCCGTAGTTCGCAAGCAGATCCTCAGGCCTCCGGCTCCTGGGCGAAGCTCATGCCAACGGTATTGAAGCCGTTGTCGACGTAGACGATCTCGCCGGTAATGCCGCCGGCCAGGTCGGAGCACAGGAACGCGGCGGCATTGCCCACGTCCTCGAGCGTCACATTGCGCCGCAGAGGGGAGACCTCGGCGACGTGGTTCAGCATCTTGCGAAAGCCCGCAATGCCGGCCGCCGCCAGCGTCTTTACCGGCCCCGCCGAGATCCCATTGACGCGGATGCCATGGGGCCCCAGGTCCGCCGCCAAAAACCGCACATTGGCCTCGAGGCTCGCTTTGGCGAGACCCATCACGTTGTAGCTGGGGATGGAGCGAACCGCGCCCAGGTAGGTCAATGTCAGGAGCGCCCCATTGCGGCGTGCCATGAGGGAACGCGCGCCTCGTGCGAGCGCGGTAAAGCTGTAGCTCGACACGTCATGCGCGATGCGGAACGCCTCTCTCGAGGTGTTCTCGACGAAGCTTCCCGCAATCGCCTCGCGCGGCGCATACGCCACCGCGTGGATCACGATGTCGAGCTGGCCCCATTCCCGTTTCAGCAGATCAAAGGCGCCATCGATCTGCCCGTCCACCGTGACATCGAGCGGCATCGTGAGCCGCGACCCCAGCGAATGGGCCAGCGGCTCGACGCGCTCCTTCATCTTGTCGTTGACGTAGGAAAAGGCGAGCTGCGCCCCCTCGCGATGCATCGCCTGCGCGATGCCCCAGGCGATGGAGCGATCGGTCAACACACCTACGATGAACGCGCGCTTGCCGGCCAGAAATCCCATGTGCTTGAGCCTCCGAGGCGGGTGTGCGTCCGCACAGAAGGGAGGCAGTTTAGCGAACCCCGGGGCGCAGCGGGGTGGGGCCGGATCAGCTGCGGCGCGCCAAGCGGATCGTCAGTCTTTGCCCGGCCAGGACCGCGCTGCGCACGCTCATGCCGTTCCAGGACATGATCTGCGACACCGAGACCTGGAACAGCCTGGCGATCTGGTCCAGGGTGTCCCCGCTGCGCACGGTATAGATGACGCGCCGGCCGGCAGCCGAGCCGCCTGAGGCCCGCGATCCGGAGCCGGACAATCTGATCTTCTGTCCGGCACGCAGCGTGTCACCGGGATGCATGCCATTCATCATCGCGAGGGTCTTCACGTTCATGCCATGGCGGCGTGCAATGGCCCACAGCGAGTCGCCCTCACGCACCACGTGCACGTGCGGGCGGCGGGCCGAACGGCCACGCCCGTCGGCGCGCGCGGCGGCCAGTATCACCTTGGGAGGCAGTGTGAAAACGGCGGACGGCACGCGCAGGTCCGAGCCGACAGTCGGGCGGCCGGCAGGCAGATCGTTCAGCTCACGAATCACATTCACCGTCGTCTGGAACTGCGTTGCGACCGCAGCAATCGAGTCGCCTTTGCGCACCGTGTAGTGGCTGACCCCCAGGCGCTCATCTGCAGTGAGCTGCGCGATGTTCTGGGTGAACACCTGCGCTCCGTCCACGGGCAGCAGCAGGAAGTGCGGGCCCGCCGGATCGGTGGCCCAGCGGTGGAAAGCCGGATTGAGCTCGTAGAGCTCATCGGGGCTCACGCCGGCGATTTCGGCCGCGAGCTTCAGGTTGATCTGTCCCTTCGTCTCGACGCGCGCGAAATAGGCCAGGTTCGGAATGGGGCTGATCGCGAGCCCGTAGCGCTCGGGGTCGGCGACGAGGCGCTTCATCGCGAGCAGCTTCGGCACGTAGGCTCGAGTCTCCTTCGGCAGCTTCAGGCTCCAGAAGTCGACCGGCTTGCCCTTCCTCTGGTTGTGCTCGACTGCGCGCTCTATCTTGGCTTCGCCGCAGTTGTAGGCCGCGATCGCCAGCAGCCAGTCGCCGTCGAACTCGTCGTGCAGCGATTGCAGGTAATCGAACGCCGCGCGCGTGGATTCCACGATGTCGCGCCGGCCGTCGTACCACCAGTCCTGCTTGAGGCCAAAGCGCGAGCCGGTGCCTGGAATGAACTGCCACAGACCTCGGCGCGCCCGAAGGCGCGCTCCATATAGTTCGGATTGGAGGCGTACCAGTTCAGCTGCTGGTCGATCGCCCGGTGGTCGTCGGCGTCTTCCAGCTTGAACCCCGCGCGCATGCGATCGAAGAGATCGGCGTACTGTGCGGGCGTGAGCCCGGCGACCTGGGTGCCCGGCGCAGGCGCCTCGGCGTCGACCATCGGGGGCTCGACAACGAGCGGTGACTGAGCAAAGGGCGGGGTCGGAGGCTCGGGGTAGGTGCTGCTCGGTCCCTCGGGAGGAACGGCGCCGACTACTTCCTCGACAGGACCCACGAGCGGCCGCTCGGCCGGTGCGTGCACGCAGGCCGAGACAGCGAAGATCGCTAAGGCCAGGAGTCCATGACGCGTGTATCGAATCGGTTCCGTCGCCAAGTTCCGTACCCTCTAACGGCGTGTTAACTTTCCCCCCGCGCTGGAGCAAGGGGCCCCTGGCTAGGAACGCTACTGGTTCGCGCCTGGGAATTTAACCGGTAACTTCACACTATTGCCAGCCCTGCCATCGTGCTAGTTCGCAGTTCACGTATTCTCGATCGCGACGCCGCTCTGCGGGCCTGGTGGCAGGGCCCCCTGGGGCGGGCGTTGCTTGCAGCCGAATCGGAGCTGCTCGGCGAGGCGCTCGAGGACGTTTTCGGCTGGGAATTCCTGCAGATCGGCGCCTGGGGGAGCGCACGCGAGTTGTTGGGTTGCTGCCGCACCCGGCGCCAGACGGTGGTCGCGGGGCCCGGTTTTCCCGATGGGGCCGACATAATCGCCAGACCGTCGCAAATTCCAGTCACCAGCGACACCGTGGACGCTGTATTGCTCCCACACACATTGGAGTTCGCGGCGGACCCCTATGCCATCGTGCGCGAAGTGGATCGCGTCCTGGTCGGCGAGGGGCAGCTGCTGGTGCTCGGTTTCCGACCCTGGAGCCTCTGGGGCATGCGCGCCCGCTGGAGCCGAAGCGGGTTCCCTGCGGGAATACGGCGTGTGCTGTCCGAGAGACGGCTGCGCGAGTGGCTCGTCCTGCTGGGCTACGAAGTGGTCGCCATGCGGCACTATCTGTATGGCAGCCCATGGAGCGGGGGCCTCTCAGAGGGCGAGGGGACCGGCCGGTTTCTACGCCGGGGCCTCACGCACCCGCTGCCGGCGAGCGCTTATCTTCTGAAGGCACGCAAGCGCGTCTACACGCTGACGCCGATCCGTCCGAGAGTCCGCGAGAAGCCGGCCGTGATCGGCGGGCTCGTCAAGCCCACCACACGTTCGCGGGCATGATGGCTGCTACGTTCGTCGCAGCGACGACTGCGCGGCACGCGTGAGTCACGCGTGAGCGTCGTAGAGATTTATACGGACGGGGCCTGCCGCGGTAACCCCGGGCCGGGCGGCTGGGCCGCGCTCCTGAGCTTCGGCGAGCGCGAGAAGGAGCTGGCCGGTGCCGAAGCGATGACGACCAACAACCGGATGGAGCTCACGGCGGTGATCCGCGCTCTCGAAGCGTTGAAGCGCCCGGTGCAGGCGCGCGTGTACACCGACTCTGAGTACGTACGTCGCGGCATCACGGAGTGGTTGCGTGGATGGAAAGCGCGCGGCTGGCGTACGGCGGATCGCAAACCGGTGAAGAATCAAGATCTCTGGCAGCGGCTCGATGAGCTGGCAGCCGAGCACCAGATCGAGTGGCATTGGGTGCCCGGTCATGCGGGCGTGCCCGGCAACGAGCGCGTCGACCGACTCGCGAACGAGGCGATCGATGCCTTACAACAACGGCAGTTACGGTAAACTCGCTCAATGCGGCAGATCGTCCTTGACACCGAGACGACGGGCCTCGAACCCGAACTCGGTCACCGTATTATCGAAATAGGTTGCGTCGAGCTCGTGAACCGGCGGGCGACCGGCCGCACGTTCCATCGGTATCTGAATCCCGAGCGTGATATCGAGGAGGGCGCGCTGGCCGTGCATGGGATCTCGCGCACGGACCTGGAAGGCAAGCCGAAATTTGCCGAGATCGTCGACGAACTGATCACCTTCATTACCGGCGCCGAGCTCGTGATCCACAACGCTGCCTTCGACGTGGCGTTCCTCGACGCCGAAATGGGACGCGTTGCGGGTGAGCCGCGCTCCGTAGCATCGTTTTGCCACGTGTTGGACACACTCGCCCTGGCGCGCGAGATGCATCCAGGGCAGCGTAACGACCTCGACGCTCTGTGCAGGCGATACCGGGTCGACAACTCGCGCCGCGAGCTGCACGGGGCGCTGCTCGATGCGCGAATTCTCGCTGACGTCTATCTCGCAATGACCGGTGGTCAGGGCGCACTGGCCCTGACGGAAAGCGATGCACAGGCCCGCACGGCAGATGGCGCGCGCCCCGTGCGCGCGCTGGTGCGGACCGCGGTGCCGCTGCGCGTAGTGATGGCGACGGAAGAAGAGTCCCGTGCGCACGAAGACATGTTGATGCTCATCGCAAAGGCGAGCGGCGGCCAATGCCTCTGGCCTCCCTCGGACGCGCTCGTGGCCCTCGAGATGAACCGCTCAAGTGCCTGAGCCGCACTCCGCGCCGCGATCCGGCGCAAAGAAGTACTGGAACCAAATGGTGCTCAACCTGCGTAAATGCCGTATTGGCGTCGTCGGTCTCGGTTATGTCGGTCTGCCGCTCGCGGTGGAGTTCGGTAAGCATTTCGAAACGACCGGATTTGACGTGAAGCCGGCGCGTATCGCCGAGCTCAAGGCGGGGCGCGACAGCACGTTGGAGGTCTCGAGACAGGAGCTGAAGAGCGCGACGCACCTGACCTTCACGACCAATCTCACCGACCTCAAACGTTGTCGCGTGTTCATTGTCACCGTGCCGACCCCGATCGACGGATACAAGCGTCCGGATCTGACGCCACTCGAGCGCGCGAGTGAGAGCGTCGGCAAGGTCGTGAAGAAGGGTGATGTGGTGGTGTACGAGTCCACGGTATATCCCGGCTGCACGGAAGAGATCTGTGTGCCGATCCTGGAGCGTGAGTCGGGACTGAAGTTCAATCGGGACTTCTTCGTCGGCTACAGTCCGGAGCGCATCAATCCGGGAGACAAGGAACACCGGCTCACCACGATCAAGAAAGTCACCTCCGGGTCCACGCCCGAAGTCGCCGAATTCGTCGACCAGCTCTACACGACGATCGTCAAAGCGGGCACCCACAGAGCCTCGAGCCTCAAGGTTGCAGAGGCCGCCAAGGTCATCGAGAACACCCAGCGCGACGTGAACATCGCGCTCATCAACGAGCTGGCCCTGATCTTCAACCGCCTCGGCATCGATACAGAAGAAGTGCTGAACGCGGCGGGCAGCAAGTGGAACTTCCTGCCGTTCAGGCCGGGTCTGGTCGGCGGGCATTGCATCGGCGTCGATCCGTACTACCTGACGCACAAGGCGCAGGAGATCGGCTACAACCCGGAGATGATTCTCGCGGGCCGCCGTTTGAACGACAACATGTCCCTGTACGTGGCAGGCGAGATTGTCAAGCTCATGACCCGCAAGCGCATCCACGTCAATGGCGCTCGGGCGCTGGTCCTGGGACTGACGTTCAAGGAGAACTGCCCCGATATCCGCAACTCAAAAGTGGTCGATGTCGTGCGCGAGTTGCAGAAGTACGGTGCGGACGTGGACATCTACGATCCGTGGGTGGATGGGGCAGAGTGCAAGCACGAGTACGGCCTGCGTCCCGTGCGCACTCTCGATTCTAAGCGTTACGACGTAGCCGTAGTGGCAGTCGCGCACCGGCAATTTCGCGAGATGGGCGTGAGCGGCGTGCGTAAGCTCTGCAAGAAGAATCACGTGCTCTACGACATCAAGCACGTGTTCCGGGCCTCTGAAGTGGACGGACGCCTGTGAAAATCCTGGTCACCGGAGCTGCGGGATTCATCGGTTTTCATACCGTGCAACGCCTGCTGGCGAAGGGCTACGAAGTCGTCGGGCTGGACAACCTCAACGAGTACTACGATGTCACCCTCAAACAGGCGCGCCTCGCCCAGCTCCAGGAGCAGCCCTCGTTCCGCTTCGTGAAGCTCGATCTTGCCGACGATGCCGCGATGGCGCAGCTGTTCGCGACTGAGAGATTCCCACGCGTCGTGCATCTCGCGGCGCAAGCCGGTGTCCGTTACTCACTGCAGGATCCGCATGCCTACGTTCGCAGCAACGTCACCGGAACGCTGAACGTTCTTGAAGGCTGCCGGCACCATGGCGCGGAGCACCTCGTATACGCGTCCACGAGCTCGGTGTACGGTGCGAACACGAACATGCCGTTCTCCGTTCACAACATCGCCGATCACCCGCTCTCGTTGTACGCATCGACCAAGCGCGCGAACGAGCTCATGGCGCATAACTACTCGTCGCTCTTCAAGCTGCCGACGACCGGCCTGCGATTCTTCACCGTGTACGGGCCGTGGGGCCGACCGGACATGGCGCTGTTCATGTTCACGCGCAACATTCTCGAAGGCAAGCCGATCGACGTGTTCAACAATGGTCGTCACAAGCGCGACTTCACGTTCGTCGACGACATTGCCGAGGGAGTCGTGCGCGCCTCGGAGCGCATCGCGCAACCCGATCCCAACTGGAGCAGCAACGCCCCGGATCCCGCCTCGAGCAACGCTCCGTTCCGCCTCTACAACATCGGCAACAATCAGCCCGTCCAGCTCATGCGCTATATCGAAGTTCTCGAGGAGTGCCTGGGGCGCAAGGCGACCAAGAACTTCCTGCCCCTGCAGCTCGGCGACGTGCCGGAGACGTTTGCGGACATCGACGATCTCGTGCGAGACGTGGGCTATCGGCCGGCGACACCCATCGAAGTGGGGGTGCGGCGCTTCGTCGACTGGTTTTGCGAGTACTACAAATACAAGCGCTAGCCGTACGCGAGCCTCTGGTTCTTCTCCGGCGATCGTACTCTCAGACCTGTTAGCTCGTGCTGCGAAGTTCCTCTCGCAGCACTCGCCGTAGGGTTGCTTCGAGGGGCTCTTCGCTGCGATGGGCATGCTCGCGAAGGGCTGCGTTGATGAGCGCCTGGTAGCTGCCGCCTCCAGACTTGTGTACTTGGCGCTTGAACCATGCGAGCACATCGTCATCGAGACGAATCGTGATTCGCGTCTTGCCCTTGGCCAGACGCATTGCCGGCCCGCGTCTGGCCTTGGAGAAGTCATACTCTCTGCGCATTTGCGTTTCTACCTCTTTTCGTAGCGGTGACGCTCGCCGCGGCTAGCCCTTCGGGACGAGATGATGCGGATGTTTCTGCCGCGATGGGAGTACGTCGTCACCAGTATTCGGCCCTGCGGATCTGCTCCGAGGCACACAAAGCGTTCCTCACCGCTTGCATCAGGATCGGCCATAACAAGCGCGCTGGGGTCTTCCAGTGAAAGGGCCGCGTCGGCGAAGTCCACCTTATGCTTCTTCAGGTTCGCTGCCGCCTTGGCACCATCCCACTCATAGCCGTCCATCTTCGCAAGCGTATGTACAACTGTACACAGCCGTCAAGTGCTTGACGAACGGAACTGCACAGTTGGTCTCCAGGCCCGCTTTGCAGTCCCGGATGTCGGCCTTCGCGCCTGATAGAATCAGGTGCCACTTTTCGGCGGGAGACCCGAATGCTAGTGACGAAACCCCAGGCCAAGCCCGCCATGCAGGTGCCGCTGCTCGACCTCAAACCGCAGTACCAGGCGCTCGAGCCCGAGATCCAGGCCGTCATCAAGAAGGTCTGCGCGAGCCAGGCATTCATCCTGGGTTCCGCGGTAAAGGAGCTCGAGAGCCGCGTCGCGCCCTACTGCCAATGCGAGTACGGCATCGGGGTTTCCTCCGGAACGGATGCACTCCTGCTGGCGCTCATGGCGCTCGAAATCGGGCAGGGCGATGAAGTCATCACGAGCCCGTTCACGTTCTTCGCCACCGCCGGGACGATCGCCCGGACCGGAGCGCGGCCGATCTTCTGCGACATCGATCCCGTGAGCTTCAATCTCTCAGCCGCCGCAGTCGATGCCTTTATCGACCGGCACTGCGAGCGGCGCGGAAGCGAGCTGATCAACCGCAACACCGGTGGACGCGTCAAAGCGCTCATGCCCGTGCATCTCTATGGTCAGATCGCGGACATGCGGCCGCTCATGGAAACCGCACGGCGGTACGGCCTCCGCGTCATCGAGGACGCTGCTCAGGCCATCGGCGCCGAGGACGCGGACCACCGGCGGGCCGGCAGCTTCGGGGATGTGGGCTGTCTCTCCTTCTTTCCGACCAAGAACCTCGGCGCCTTCGGAGACGCAGGTATGTGCGTCACGAACGACGCCGCGCTGGCCGAGCGGCTGCTGATCCTGCGCGTACACGGGGGCAAGCCGAAGTACTACCACGCGTTCATCGGCGGCAATTTCCGGCTGGACGAGCTGCAGGCGGCTGTGCTCAATGTCAAGCTGACGCACCTGGACGCCTGGACCGCCGGTCGCCAGCGGAACGCCGGCTTCTACGATGCGGCCTTCGAGCGTGCAAAGCTCAGTGAAGCAGTTCGGACTCCACACGCCACCCTCGGCGTACGCCACATCTACAACCAGTACGTCATTCGGGCGCGTGAGCGCGACAATCTGCGGCAATATCTGACGGCCGCCGGCGTCGGGACAGAAATCTACTATCCGGTTCCGCTGCACCTTCAGCAGTGCTTCGCCTATCTCGGGCACAAGGCGGAGGACTACCCACAATCCGAGCGCGCGGCCCGGGAGAGTCTGGCGCTGCCGATCTACCCGGAGCTGACCGAAACGCAACTACAATACGTGGTCGATACTATCGCCGGCTTTTACGCCGGATGAGCTGACGTCGTACGAACGAGGGGGATCCTTCCGCTGTCGCCCGCGACAGGAAGTCGTCCAAGGAGAGCCTGATGACGCAAACGACACCTCCTGGTCCCCGCACGGCCGCGTGGACCGAGCTCGCGGGTCACGCCTCGCGCCTGAGCGGTGTTCCGACTCGAGAGCTTTTCGAGCGCGATCCCGGACGCTTTGCGCGATTTTCGCGAGAGAGCGTTGGCTTGCTCCTGGATTTTTCGCGCCAGCACTTCGACGAGGTCGTGCTCGCGAAACTCATCGAACTGGCGGACTCCGTCGCGCTTCGTGACCGCAGAGACGCCATGTGGAGCGGAGAGAAGATCAATACGACGGAAGGCCGCGCCGTGCTCCATGTGGCCTTGCGCCAGCCGCCTGGGGCCGGCATCGGCGGCACCATGATCGAGAGGACCGTGATGGCCGAACGCGAGCACATGCTCGGGTTCGCCGAACGCGTGCGCGGCGGCCGGATCATGGGAAGCGCCAAGAAGCCGTTCACTCTTGTCGTGAACATCGGTATCGGCGGTTCGGACCTGGGTCCCGCCATGGCGGTACAGGCTCTGCGTCAATTTACCTCCGGCGCGCCCAGATGCGAGTTCGTGTCCAACGTGGACGGCTGCCACCTGGCGGATATTCTGGAGCCGGCGAATCCGCAGACCACTCTGTTCATCGTCTCATCGAAGACCTTCACGACACTCGAGACGCTGACCAACGCCCGCACCGCCCGCGCCTGGGTGGCGACGAAAGTCGGGGAGCAGGCCGTGCGGGAGCACTTTGCGGCCGTCTCGGTGAATCACCGCGCGATGGACGAGTTTGGCGTGCATCCCGAGTACCGCTTCCAGATGTGGGACTGGGTCGGAGGGCGCTATTCGCTGTGGTCATCCATCGGCGTGTCGCTGGCCGTGGCGATCGGACGAGAGAATTTCCTTGCGCTGCTCGGCGGTGGACATGCGATGGATGAGCATTTCCGCAGTGCGCCTTGGCAGGAGAATCTGCCGGTGCTGATGGCGCTGGCGGGCATCTGGAACATCAACTTTCTGAACCTGCCGACGCTGGCGATCCTGCCGTACGACGACCGGCTGCGCCGCTTCTCTGCTTACCTGCAGCAGCTCGAGATGGAGAGCAACGGCAAGTCCGTGACGCTCGATGGGCAGCAGACGCAGTGGCAGACGGCTCCGGTCATCTGGGGCGAACCCGGCAACAACGCCCAGCACTCCTTCTTCCAGCTCCTGCACCAGGGCACACCGCGTGCGGCACTGGATTTCCTCTTGCCAGCCAAATCATCGTCCGGCAGCCAGGCGCAACAGGATTTGGCGATTGCCAATTGCCTGGCGCAGGCGGAGGCCTTCATGTCTGGCCAGTCCGCCGAAGCAGTACGCGTCGACCTCGAACGCCAGAACCTGCCACCGGAGCGCATCGAGCAGCTCATCGTGCACAAGGTCCATCAGGGAGGCCGACCCAGCACGATTGTGCTCTTCCAGAAGCTCGATCCTGCCACCCTCGGCAAGCTCATCGCGCTCTACGAGCACAAGGTGTTCACTCAGAGCGTCGTGTGGGGGATCAATGCCTTCGATCAGTGGGGCGTGGAGCTTGGGAAGAAGCTGGCTGATCAGCTGGCGCCGGCGGTGAAGAACCCTGCGGGCGCGCATCTGGCGCCGGTGAGTGTCTTGAAGCTCTTGGCGCAAGTGGCCGCCTGGCGGGATGCGCCCTGAGGGGTTGCACAAGTCCGGCAACGTGCCCTGCTCAGTTCGTCCTGCCCCAGGCTCTCGGCAGGCCCATAATCTCTTGGATTTCCCAGCCGTTGCTGCGTCCTCACAAATTTTGCGAAGGTCTTCTGCTAACAATCGCCAGCTTAAGTACAATCGCCCGTCGCTTGGAGTGAGTCGGGGTCGCAGGAGGCCGGAAGAGCCTCCGCCTGCCGCTGATATGGGGCTCGAAAGTGCGCTGCTTCACGTCCGGCACGGACCTGGCAAACAGGCGGGTGGCGTCCGGAGTTCAGCGTCCGGCGCTCTGCTTCGATGAACACGACGAGTAAGTGATGAGATATCGCGCTCTACGCATACCCACCGGTTTACTGTTCCTATTCTTTGCGTTCCTGTCGGTATTCCACGCTGATGCCCAGACCCCGTCATCCTTGACACCGGAGCAGCTCCGGGTCTTTCAAAGCCTGCCACCAGAGCAGCAGCAGGCCATACTCGATGCCATGTCGAAGTCGTCTGCCGCCAACCCGACGGACGAATTAAGCAAAACGGGTGGCGAGGGTGTTACCGAAGGAGGGCGTAGGGAAGCTGCCAAAGGCACCACCGGTGAAACCGGGAAGGGAACACCAGCGCCGCCTGGGCCACCTCGTATGCTGCCTCAGTCGACTGTTCTGCTAACGGTGAATGTGACAGGGGGGGCGGAGGATCAACCAGAGCTGAAAGCGGTTCTGCAAGACCGCCTCGAGCGAATTCGTCGCGGAAATCCCTACAAACTCAACGGCGCGGGCCAAGTGATCCTCCCGTCGCTGCCACCGATCACGCTGTGGGGACTGACGGCGTCCGAAGCAAGTCAACGTTTGAACGCCGATCCGCATTTGGCGGGATTGAGCTTCACCGTCTCCTTGCTGCCGGTCGCTCCGATTGGAGTCGACGCTCTGAAGCCCTTCGGTTACGAGCTCTTCAGCGGTGAGCAATCGAGTTTCGCGCCTTCGACCAACATCCCGATCCCGACCGACTATCCCGTTGGGCCTGGTGATACTTTCCTGGTCGAGTTGTTCGGTAAGAGACCCGGTCGCTATTCGCTCGTCGTCGATCGTGACGGGCATCTGCACCTTCCCGAGGTGGGCCCGATCGAGGTGGCTGGCCTGACATTCGACCGAGTACGAAGCGAGATCGAACAACGCATTGCCCGGGAGATGATCGGAGTGCGCGTCAGTGTCACCATGGGGCAGCTGCGCTCGATACGAGTCTTTGTCACGGGAGACGTCAACCGCCCCGGTTCGTATACCGTGAGCGGGTTATCGACGGTGAGCAATGCGTTGTTCGTGAGTGGTGGCGTCTCAAAGATCGGCTCCCTACGCAATGTGGAGCTCAAACGCCGAGGCGCGGTGGAGGGGGATTTCGACCTCTACGCGTTGCTCCTGAACGGCGACAGCTCCGGCGATCGGCGGCTGGTGGGGATGAAATTGCGTTCCGGGGATGTGTTGACCGTTCCGCGTGTTCTGGACGAGATTGCCCAAACCGTCACGTTAGAGGGCGAAGTGCTGCGCCCCGGCAAGTACGCCTGGCGCGAGCGGATGCACTTGACCGACCTACTGTCCAGGCTCAATGCATTGAAGGAAAATGCTGATCAGCGTTACGTCCTGATTCGCCGCGAGCATTTTCCCGATCGACAGGTCTCGGTCATTTCGGCCGATGCCGTGCAGGCATTCGAGGCGCCGGGCTCATCGGTGGACCCCTTGCTGCAAAGCCGTGACAGAGTGATCGTCTTTGCCCTTCAGGCGGATCGCGGAGTCGCGCTGACCGAGCTCATCCAGCAGCTCCGTTCCCAGGCGCGCGACAATGCACCGCCCCCGGTCGTGTCGATCAGTGGTCGCACGAAGGCTCCCGGTGACTATCCTCTGGAGCCGGGCATGAAGATTGGTGATCTCATCCGCGCAGGAGGTGGTCTCGATGATGCCGCCTACGCTCTGGATGCGGAGTTGACCCGATTCGATCTGGGAAATGGCGCATCCCGCCGCACCGAAGTGATTCCTGTCGATCTTGCGGCGGTGCTCAAGAACGATACCGCCGCCAGCATCGCGCTCAAGCCCTACGACATTCTGGTGATCAAGGAGATCCCCGAATGGTCAACTCAGGGCGCGATCTTTTTGAAAGGCGAAGTGCGATTCCCCGGGCGCTATCCGGTTTCCAAAGGAGAAACACTGAGCTCCGTGATCCGGCGCGCAGGCGGTCTCACGCAGTATGCGTTTCCGGAGGGAAGCGTGTTTACCAGGGAGGAGATCAAGGAGCAGGAACGTCAGCAGATCGAGACGCTCGCAAAGCGGATGCAGTCGGATCTGACGACCCTCGCTCTTCAGAGCGCTCAGGGACCGGACAACAAGGGTGCGGGCGAAGCACTCACGGTCGGGCAGAGTCTGTTGGCGCAGCTGCGCAGCACTCAACCGGTGGGGAGACTGGTCATCGGCGTGAAGCGAGCCATTTCCTCTCCAGGATCCGAAGACGACGTGCAGCTCCGTGCGGGAGATACACTGACGATTCCGCGCCTGCGGCAATACGTCACCGTGATTGGCGAGGTGCAGAACTCCACCTCGCACATTTGGCGACACAATCTTGATCGCGACGACTACATCGGCTTGAGTGGGGGAACAACACGGCGGGCGGATGCAAAGCGTATTTACGTCGTAAGGGCCGACGGCAGCGTCGTGGCCAAGGAGTCATCTAGGTGGTTTGACAACGGGAAAGTTCCGATGCGAACTGGCGATACCATCGTGGTGCCGCTCGACGCCGAGAGAATGCGGCCGTTGCCCATGTGGCAGGCGGTAACGCAGATCCTTTACAACATTGCAATTGCGACCGCCGCGGTCCATGCACTCTAGCTACGGCCAACTTCGGTGACCGGAACGCCCAACGCCCTCGAGGAGACCGAATATTTCCTCGGTTGGCAGCGTAACTTCCCGTCTGGTATTCATGTACAACCTCATACTCAGTGTGCGGCGATAGGACGGCTGTAACGGTCCCTCGTGACGCGACCAGCGAATGCTGGGTGTCCCGCCGGGCTCGCACTTGTCAGCGACCTCCAAGGAACGCTCGATGAAACAGGTTCTAGTCCGAAGTGGTGAGATTGTCGTGGAGGACGTGCCCGCGCCAGTGGCTGGTCCCAAGGAAATACTCGTTCGTGTTGCTCATTCCTGCGTGAGCGCCGGTACGGAGCTTGCGGGCCTGCGGACCTCGGCCCTTCCGTTGTACCGCCGTGCCCTGAAGCAACCGGAGCATGTCCGACGTGCCCTAGAGATGGTTCGCGATCAAGGCATCGCGCGGACCTGGCAGCGGATTAGCGGGAAGCTCGTCGCAGGCTCTGCAACCGGATATTCCGTTGCCGGGGAGGTTATCTCGGCAGGGGCTGAGGTCGACGGCTTCAGACCGGGAGATCGCGTCGCGTGTGCGGGCGCCGCGATTGCCAATCACGCGGAGATTGTCAGCGTGCCGATCAACCTTGCGGTGCATGTGCCGGTCGGAGTCGACCTCGTGGACGCTAGCACGGTGACGCTCGGAGCGATTGCCCTGCAGGGCGTGCGACGTTGTCAACCGACTATCGGCGAGACTGTGGTCGTCGTGGGCCTCGGGTTACTGGGACAATTGACAACACAGATGCTTCGTGCAACCGGCTGTCGTGTGATCGGCATTGACGTGAATGTTGCGCGCGTCGACATCGCGACTCGTTTAGGTCTGGATGTCGGCCTGAATCCGGCCGACGGTGACTGGGTGGCGCAGGTCCATCGTATTACCGATTCACTAGGTGCCGATGCCGCCATCATCACTGCTTCCAGCTCCAGCCCGCTGGTTATCTCCGAGGCCATGAAGTGTTGCCGGCGCAAGGCCCGCGTAGTGGTCGTTGGTGACGTCAACTTGCAGCTGGAACGCGCGGATCTATACGCAAAAGAGCTCGACCTGCTGATCTCCACTTCGTACGGGCCAGGTCGATATGACCCGGTATACGAGGAAGGAGGGCACGATTATCCGCTCCCCTACGTGCGCTGGACGGAGAATCGGAACATGGAGGCGTATCTCGAGATGCTCGCGAAAGGCACCGTACGGCTTGATGACATGCGGGCGGGAGTGTTTGCGGTTGACCGCGCCGCGCAGGCTTACGAGGCTCTCAAGACGGACAGTCGAATGATTGCCATTCTGGCGTATCCATCGCGCCCGGAGGCGGTGAACCGCACCGTGCGACTGCGTTTGTCCGCGACCAAAACCGATTCGAGGATCGGCGTCGCGCTCGTGGGCGCCGGCAGCTTTGCTCAGGGCATGCATCTGCCCAACCTTGTCAAGCTGCGCAACGAATTCTCGCTGCGCGTGGTCGTGAGCCGCACTGGTGCAAACGCGAAGGCGATAGCGAGCCAATACGAGGCGGCCTATGCCACCACGGCGCTGGAAGAGGCACTCGGGGACCCACAAGTGCAGCTCGTCATCATCTCGACACGCCATGATCAGCATGCCCGCACTGCCATGGCGGCGCTTCGGGCGGGCAAACACGTTTTCGTTGAGAAGCCCCTTGCTCTGCATGAGCAGGAGCTCGCTGAAATCGAACGCTTCTTCTCCGTGAGCGGGCCGGGGGCACCGGCGCTGATGACGGGCTTCAACCGCAGGTTTTCGCCCGCAATGAAATGCGCCCGCGAGATGGCCATGGCCCGGAGGGGGCCCCTCATGATGACCTATCGCATGAACGCCGGTTTCATTCCGCCGGCACACTGGGTACACGGGCCTGAAGGTGGGGGCCGCAATATTGGCGAGGCCTGCCACATCTACGATGTGTTCAACTATCTCACTGGAAGCGAAGCCTGCGA
>WNFO01006780.1_pt1 | contig 15905 bp, 17 predicted proteins | sample 5400251 | NCBI WGS metagenome assembly WNFO01 (sample SAMN13153354, study PRJNA577476) | soil metagenome | isolation source: 100 cm saprolite under Madrone tree | place: USA:California | collected 2016-06-14 | reverse complement strand
TGCTCACACTTGTCACCATGGCCTCCGCCACGGTCATGCACGCGGCCGTCAATCATCTTGTCGATGCGTTGCTTGCCCTGTTTTTGATGGTTGGGGGCGTGACCGGAGCACAGTTCGGCGCGCGCGCCGGGCAGAAGATGAGCGGTGAGCGGCTTCGCCTCTTGCTCGGGCTGCTAGTGCTAGCGGTCGGAATTCGCTTTGCACTCAACCTGGTGCTGGCGCCCGAGACTTTCTATTCCGTCCGCGCCGTGGATGGTGACATATGAGGCGCCCTTCTCTGACTGCCGTCCTCGCTGGGTTTGGCGCGCTCATCGCCTCGGCGCTACCGGCCGCAGGTGAGCGACTGGTCGCCTCGCTATCCAATCACCGGGTGATGATAACCTCCAATTTCGTCGGCGAGGAACTCGTCCTGTTCGGTGGAATCGAGCAGGATGCGGCGTCCCGCCCGAGGCGGGCCGGCTACGATATCATCGTCACGGTCACCGGCCCGCGTCAAACCATGGTGACTTTCCGCAAGGAGAGAATGCTTGGACTGTGGGTGAATGCCGACTCGCGTGTGCTGGAGAATGTACCCACCTATCTCGCTGTGCTGGCAAACCGGCCGCTCGACGCCATCACCAATACCGAAACGCTGCGACGCCTCCAGCTCGGCCTCGACAACGTTCCCTTGCTGCAGCGGGCGAGCGTCAATATCGCCGACGCCGCCAGCGACGATCCGTTCCGGGTCGCCTTCATCAAGATCAAGAGCGAGCAAGGACTCTACCGTGAAGCGTCCAACGGCGTGACGTTCCTCGCGCCGCCCTTGTTCCGCGCCTCAATACCATTGCCGGCCGAGGTGCCGGTCGGCACCTACGAGGTTGACGTGCGGCTGTTCGCGGATGGCGCGCAGATCGCACGCACACCTGCTCCGTTCGAGGTCTACAAATCGGGTTTCGAGCAAGTTGTCACGGCCGCCGCACGCGAGCACGGCGTGCTCTACGGCCTCGCCACAGCCATGATGGCAATCGCCACCGGCTGGTTCGCGTCGGTAGTGTTCCGGCGGGACTAAACACACGCCCGGCCATGACTGTGAAATGGCGTGATATGTCTCCTCGGCCTGCGGCGGCACGAGGAAATCGCTCAATCCGCAAGACACCGCCCCGCCGCGAGAGCATAGATCCGCCCCTCGCCGAGCATGTAGGCGACGAATCCCAGTGTCCCGAACACGTCGGCGAACGCGCGCTCGCGAACGTTGAGGCCTCCGGCAAAGGCGCCGAAGGCGGGCATCACTAGCCGCGCGCCGTCGCTGGCGAAGCAGCGTCTAGTTATGCAGCGCCCGCGCCCGCTCACACGGGCCATCGGATGCAGATGACCGGCGATCTCGCCCGCCTCACCGCTAGGCTCGTGGCGAAAGGCCAGCGCTCCAATCGCAAGCGCCGCGACGAAGTTGCCGCCTATCGCGCTGACAGGATCGGGATCGTGGTTGCCTGCGATCCAGATCCAATCGCGGCCGCGCTGGAGCGCGACGAGCGCAGCTCGGTCCGCCGCCGCGATGCGAACTGGGCCATGCCCATCGTGAAAGCTGTCGCCGAGTGCGATGACGGCCCGAGGCGCGTATCGGGCGATGACGAGCGCGAGCCGCGCCAGCGTCGCAGCGGTGTCATAGGGTGGCAGCAGCACGCCTCGCGCAGCGAAGCTGGAACCTTTTTCCAGGTGCAGGTCGGCAACCGCGAGCACGCGCTCATCGGGCCAATATAGCGCGCCGGCGCAATCGATAACGACCGCGACGCCGGCGACAGTAATCTGCGCTGCGCCCCGCATATCAAGTGGCGGCAGCACCGCCGACGGTGCTTGCATCCTCACTCCATCGCCTCTTTGACGAGCTGCGCCTCGGCCTCCGCCAACACCACCTCAGATGCTTCGCCGTAGACCGACTCGCGGCCGATTTCGAGCATCACCGGCACCGCAAGCGGCGAAACGTGGTCGAGCGCCTGATGGATGATTCGGCCCCGAATACGCGAGAGCATATCGCCCAGCCGACGAATGTCGAGCAGACCGGCGGCGGCATCCGCGCGAGCAGCGCGCAGCAGAATGTGGTCGGGCTGATGGCGACGCAGGACGTCGTACACGAGATCGGTCGAGATCGTCACCTCCCGCCGCGACTTCTCCTTGCCGGGAAACCGGCGCTCGATCAGGCCTGCGATGATCGCGCAGACGCGGAAGGTACGCTTCATCAGCGCAGATTCGGCGAGCCACGCTTCCAGATCATCGCCGAGCATATCCTCGTCGAACAATGCCGCCAACGAAAGCTCGCGGCGCTCGACCTTCTGTGCGACGTCTCCGAGTCCCCAAACCGCGAGCGCATATTCATTAGCGACGAAGCCAAGCGGGCGAAGCCGCGCCCGCTCGAGCCGACGCGTGAGCAGCATGCCGAGCGTTTGATGCGCGAGCCTTCCCTCGAACGGATAGCAGACGAGATACTGCTTGTTCGCGCGCGGAAAGGTCTCGACCAATAACTCCCGCGGTCCGGGCAGCAGCGAGCGCGATTCCTGGATCTCCAGCCACTCGCGAATCTGGTCCGGTAGCCGTCGCCATTCTTCCCGATGGGAAATGATCTTTCTCACACGATCGGCGAGGTACGTCGAGAGCGGGAACTTCCCGCCCTCATAGGCTGGCACCTTCGGGTCCTCCGCCGTCGCGCGCGAAACATAAACCTCGTCTTCGACGAGCGTCTCGTACTTCAAAATTTCCCCGGCAAAAACGAAGGTATCGCCGGGCACCAGCATTTCGATGAAATATTCCTCGACCTCGCCCAGAATCCGCCCGCCGCGTGGAATCATCTTCGAGGCACGCGAGCGCACGAGTCTGACCTTGAGCATATCGGCTTCGACGATGGTGCCGACGTTCATGCGATAGCGTTGCGCGATGACGGGGTGACTGACGCGCCAGCGGCCATCCTTGCCTTGCCTGATCTTGGCAAAACGCTCGTACGCTTTGAGCGCATAACCGCCGGTTGCGACGAAGTCGAGCACGGCGTCGAAATCGGCGCGCGCGAGCCCGGCGTAGGGCGCGGCGCTTTTCACCTCGGCATAGAGCTCCTCGGCAAGGAATGGCTCGCCGCAGGCCGAGCCGAGCAGGTGTTGCGCAAGCACGTCCAGTGAGCCGGTGCGCGATGACAGGGTATCCTGCGCCTCATCGGCGATCGCGCCGAGCGCCGCGGTGCACTCGAGCACCTCGAAACGGTTGGCGGGAACGAGCACGCCTTTCGAGGGCTCCTCCATGCGGTGATTGGCCCGGCCGATGCGCTGGAGGAGACGCGAAGCGCCCTTCGGCGCGCCGACATTAAGGACGAGATCGACATCGCCCCAGTCGACGCCGAGATCGAGTGAGGAAGTGGCGACAACGGCGCGGAGGCTACCCTGCGCCATCGCCGTCTCGACCTTTCGGCGTTGCGCCACGTCCAGCGATCCGTGATGGAGCGCGATCGCAAGCGCATCCTCGTTGAGGCGCCACAGCTCCTGGAACACGCTTTCGGCCTGGCTGCGCGTATTGACAAAGACCAGCGTGGTCTTGTGCCGCTGGATCAGCCGGTAAATCTCGCCGAGCGCGTGGTGGGCGGAATGCCCGGCCCAGGGCAGCCGCTCGGCGGTATCGAGCATGGTGACATCGGGCGGCGCGCCTCCTTGCGCCACGACGAGGTCGGCGAGTGCCGTCCCGGACTGCTGCGGCACAAGAAAGCGGCGCAGATCATCGGGCTCGGCCACGGTTGCGGACAGACCGACGCTGCCGAGATCGGGAGCGAGCGTGAATAACCGCGCCAAGGCGAGCGACAGCAGATCCCCGCGTTTGGACGTCACCAACGCATGCAGCTCATCGAGGACGACCCGCTTGAGCGACCCGAAGAGATAAGGCGCATCGGGCGAAGCCAGGATTAACGCGAGCTGCTCGGGCGTGGTCAGCAGGATGTGCGGCGGATCTCGGCGCTGGCGCTGTCGCTTCGAGGCCGGTGTATCGCCCGTGCGGGTCTCGATGCGGATTGGCAAACCCATCTCGGCGACTGGCCGTTCCAGGTTACGCGCGATATCGACGGCAAGCGCCTTCAGAGGCGAGATGTAGAGCGTGTGCAGCCCGCCTTCGCGCCGGAGACTGCGGCCGGTGGATATGAGCCTGCGTGCTCCCAGCAACGCCGATTGGCGGCTGCGATGCTCGGTATCCAGTGGCAGCGGGTGCGTCTCCCCCGCCGGCGACGCAGATGCTCCGGGGCGAGATGAATTGGGCGCGCGCACTGGCGCGCTCAGCTCGACCAAGCTGGGCAGAAACCCGGCCAGCGTCTTGCCCGCCCCGGTGGGCGCGATCAGCAGCACGCAACGGCTGGCACGCGCCTTGGCCAAAAGCTCCAGCTGATGCGCGCGCGGAGCCCAGCCACGGCTGGCGAACCAACGCAAGAAAGGCTCGGGCAGAAGCGCGGTTTTGTCGAGCACGTTCATGACCGGTTAATAAAGATCGCCATGACTCGTTGAAGGCTCATTCATTGCGAATGCCCTCTCCGGGGCGCGCAGGTGTGGGTGGATAGGTGGGAACCGACGCCGAGGGCGTCCACCTGTCATTGTGCCATTTGCATCATATCTCAAGGCCATGCGTGCCGAAGATATTCTCCTGCGAACGCCCGCCGGCATCTGCTGCAAGATCGGCGGCTTCCATATCGACCCCACGCGCGCGGTTGACAAAGCTGTGATCACTCACGGCCACTCCGATCACGCGCGTGCCGGGCACGGCGCCGTGCTTGCTACTCAGGAGACGCTCGACCTCATGCGCCTGCGCTACGGCGAAAATTTCGCAGGCTCCATGCAGGCGATCCGGTACGGCGAGACCATCACGCTCGGCGGCGCACGGGTGACCTTCCATCCCGCCGGGCACGTGCTTGGTTCGGCGCAAGTCGCGGTCGAGGCAAACGGCGTTCGCGTCGTCGCCTCCGGTGACTACAAGGACATCGCGGATCCGACCTGCACGGCATTCGAACTTATTCAGTGCGATGTATTCATCACCGAGGCCACCTTCGGACTACCCGTCTTTAGCCACGGCAATCCCGAGGCCGAGATTGCAAAGCTGCTCCGTTCTGTTCGCCTGTTTCCCGACCGGGCGCATCTAGTCGGCGCCTATCCTCTCGGCAAGGCGCAGCGCGTGATCGCGATGATCCGGCAGGCCGGATATGATCAACCGATCTCTATGCATGGCGCAATGGAGAAGATCACTCGCTACTATGGATGTCACGGCATCGACCTCGGACGGCTCGAGCTCGCGCGCGATGCGAAGAAGGTCGAGCTTGCCGGCACTATCACGCTCTGTCCTCCCTCGACGTTAAAGGAGTTGTGGTCGCGGCGCTTCCCCGATCCGGTGACTTGCTTTGCCTCGGGATGGATGCGTGTGCGGGCGCGGGCGCGCCAGCATCTGGTCGAACTGCCGCTGGTGATTTCGGATCACGCCGACTGGAACGGGCTAACTGCGACGATTGCCGCGACCGGCGCCGCGGATATTTGGGTCACCCACGGGCAGGAAGAGGCGCTGGTGCACTGGAGTAGGAGCCAAGGCCTGCAAGCGCGGCCGCTCGATATCGTCGGCTACGGGGACGAGGATGAGGCCGACGGGGCGACCGAAAATCCCGCCGAGGCGTGATGAACCGGTTCGCCGAATTGCTTGATCGCCTTGCATATGAGCCCGGCCGCAACAACAAGCTGCGGCTGATGACGGACTATTTCCGCAGCACACCCGACCCTGAACGCGGCTTTGCGCTCGCGGCGTTGACGGGGGTGCTGAGCTTCCAGCACGCAAAGCCGAGCGTGATCCGCTCGCTGATAGCCGAACGGGTCGATCCGGTACTATTCGAATTGTCCTACGATTATGTCGGCGATCTCTCCGAGACCGTCGCGCTCATGTGGGAGCCGCGACCGGACGCCGGCGGATCGCCGCAGCCACACAACGTCACGTCCTCTGGCGCGCAGCCCTCTGGCGTACAGGAAACTGCGACCGGCGGAGATTGCCCAAACCATGGTGAGCTGTTGCTGTCCTCGGTTATCACCACCCTCTCCTCTCTCGGCAAGACGCAGCTGCCGGGCCAGCTCGCGCGCTGGCTCGATCACCTCGATGAGATCGGCCGCTGGGCGCTGCTCAAGCTCGTGACCGGCGGCCTGCGGATAGGCGTTTCCGCGCGCCTTGCCAAGACTGCCGTCGCCACACTCGGCGACAAAGACCCGCAAGAGGTCGAGCTGATTTGGCCCGGGATGCGGCCGCCCTATCTCGAGCTGTTTGCCTGGCTGGAAGGTCGCAGCCGCAAGCCGGCGAGCCGTGATCCTGCCCCCTTCCGGCCACCGATGCTCGCCCATGCGCTCGAGGACGTCGCTCTCGTCGGCCTCGATCCCAAAGATTTTGTGGGCGAATGGAAATGGGACGGCATCCGCGTCCAGGCCGTTGCCGGCCGAAGCGAGGACGGCAGACTCGTTGCGCGGGTCTACTCGCGCACTGGAGAGGATATCTCGGCTAGCTTCCCGGACCTGATTGCTGCTTTGCGGATGCCGGGAGCGATCGATGGCGAACTCCTGATCGTGCGCGAGGGACGTGTACAGAGCTTCAATGTGCTGCAGCAGCGGCTGAACCGCAAAACCGTAAGCCCGGCGTTACTGACCGAATTTCCCGCGCATCTGCGCGCCTACGACCTTCTCGTTGATGGCGAAGAGGATGTGCGCGAGCGTCCGTTCATCGAACGGCGAGCGCGGCTGGAACAATTCATTGCCCGCTTACGCGAGCCGCGGGTCGATCTCTCGCCAGTGGTGGCGTTCGTCACGTGGGACGATCTCATCGTCGCGCGCCAGGACCCGGCCGCAGCCGGGGCGGGCGCCGATGCCGATGCGGTCGAGGGCATCATGCTCAAGCGGCGCGACGCGCCCTATGTGCCGGGCCGTCCCAGGGGCCTGTGGTGGAAGTGGAAGCGCGATCCGTTCATCATCGATGCGGTTTTGATGTACGCCCAGCGCGGCCACGGCAAGCGCTCGTCCTATTATTCGGATTACACTTTTGGCGTCTGGACCAAAGGCGAGGACGGCGACGTGCTGGTGCCGGTGGGCAAGGCATATTTCGGTTTCACTGACGAGGAGCTCGTTCGAATAGACCGCTTCGTGCGCCGCAACACCGTGGGGCGATTCGGCCCGGTACGCGAAATCGTGCACGAGCCCGATCAGGGCCTGGTGCTTGAAGTCGCTTTCGAAGGATTGCAGCGCTCGACGCGGCACAAATCGGGCATTGCCATGCGCTTTCCCCGTATCAGCCGCCTCCGTTGGGACAAGCGGCCGGCCGACGCCGATCGGCTGGAAACGGTCGAGCGAATGCTGGAAAACATCGAGGGCGGGCGCGCCGCGCCCGCCGCCGCGAATGAACGTGATAGGATATTGTCATGACGACGCCGATCGAGCGGGAGAACAACTACCTCAACCGGTTCTTTGGCGGGCCGCCTTTGTCGGTCATCTTCCGGCTGGTGTTGCTGTCGATCCTCATTGGCGTGATCCTGCAGGTGCTCGGGCTCGATCCCTGGAACATCCTCGAGAGCCTGAGACGGCTCGTGCTGCGCGTCTGGGACATGGGCTTCGATGCGCTGCGTTGGCTCTGGCGCTACCTCCTCCTCGGGGCAGTCGTGGTGGTGCCGATCTGGGTCATCGTTCGGCTCATGCGGGTGGCAAAAGGCCGCTAAGGTGCGCGCTTCTCCCGGGACCTCGGCCGGATTTCGTGACCGACTAGAACCGGGCCTTAGACCGGCCAGCTTTGCGCGATCAGCTTCGTCGCATCCACCCCGACAAGCTGATCGATTCTCGCCCATCCACCCCGGCGCAACGCATCCGAAAGCTCGGACTTGATCGTTGCGACGAGTTGCAGGCCGTGGAAGACGAGCGCGCTGTAAAGCTCGACCAAGCACGCGCCCGCTCTGATTTTCGCTACAGCCGCCTCGCCCGAACCGATGCCACCCACGCCCACGAGCGGGAACGCACCTTCCACGCGCACATAGGCTTCAGCCAGCATCCGCGTCGCCAGCGCGAACAGCGGCCGCCCGGAGAGCCCCCCCGCCTCCCTCGCCGTGGTCCGCTCGCGCAATGTCGGCGGCCGCGCCAGCGTGGTATTGCCGACAATCATGCCGTCGATACGGTGCTTGCGCGCCGCGCTGACGATGCCGTCGAGTTCGGCGAGCGTGAGATCGGGCGCGATCTTGATCAGCAAAGGGACGGTTCCGGCCTCTCTGCTGACGCGGGTCCGTGCGTCCACCACGCGCGCCAGAAGGCTGTCGAGCATTTCTCCCTGCTGCAGTCCGCGCAGGCCCGGCGTGTTCGGAGAGGAGATGTTGACGGAGAAGTAGCTCGCCACCGGAGCCAAGGTTTCGATCAGCCGCACATAATCCTCAATCCGATCGGTGCTGTCCCGGTTGGCGCCGATATTGAGACCGACAATGCCGCCATTCTTGCGCCGCGCGGCAAGCCGATGCAGCACCGCGGCGGCACCCTCGCTGTTGAAGCCCAGCCGATTGATCACCGCCTCGTCACGGTTGAGCCGAAAGAGACGGGGGCGCGGGTTGCCCGACTGCGGCAAGGGTGTGACGGTGCCGACCTCGACGAAGCCGAAACCCAGCTTGAGGAGCGCGTCAGCCACCTCGGCATGCTTGTCGAAGCCCGCGGCCATACCGACCGGATTGGGAAAGTCGAGGCCGAAGGCACGCACCGCAAGGCGCGGGTCATCCGCGGTCAACTTCACGAATGGCGGGACTTTCAACGCCTGGATGGCAAGCCGATGCGCGTCCTCTGGATCGAGCATGCGCAGCAGCGGCCGCGCGAGGGCCTCGAGGAGACCAATCACGGGATAAGCTCCGGAAAAACGTGCCGCCGATCGTTCCCGAGCGGCAGCGGCTCGACCCATAGCACCGCGGTCAGCGGCAAGGTCCCATAAAGATGTGGAAAGACTTCGCCGTTGCGCGAGATCTCCCACTTCAGCGCGGCGCCCAGCGCATCGGCATCGACCGCGATCAGCACCAAGTCTTCAACGCCGGCAAAATGCTTGGCTGCGGTCGCGCGGACTTGAACAGCGGAGGAGAAATGAATAAAGCCGTCGCGGGCATCGACGCTAGCACCGCGGAACACGCCTGCACGCTCCGCCTCCCGCCACAGCATGCCGTCGCAGATCTTGTAAATGGTGCTCGCCACGGCTCGCCCCTTCCGCCTGCTTATCACGCTTTCCGGCGGGGCCGACTTGAGATTGCCTTTGCTCGCACTAACCTCATGAGTTTCTGAACGGCCAGAGAGCATAATTCCCGTAAACTGAGCAAATGCCGTCACGCCGGCCTGTGGATCGCCCGCTTCGCATGGACAAGCCCGTGAGCAAGGCCTCGGTCAGACGCCGCATGCTGCGGATTGAAGGTTGCGAAAGCGGTGGTCGGTTGTGATACTACTCGCTTCTGTGATTCACGTGTGCGCGTGGACAACGCCATCCGCAAGCGCCGTTTGCGTGGCGTCATCGCGAGGAGAGGGACCATGACACCACTGCATGAGGCGTCTTGCGCGTGCTGCAGCGGCCTTGGGAGCATATTGGATCGCCGGCACTTTGTCCGCGCGCTGGCAGTTGGCGGCGCGACCCTGGCCTTCGCGCCCCGGCTCGCGCTCTCCGCCGAAGGGAACTACGAGGCGATGGTTTTGGCCTGCATCGATCCTCGCATCCAGGAGCCCGTGCACAGATACACCATCGAGCAGAACTTGACCGGAAAATTCAGCCAGTTCGTCATCGCAGGTGCGGCGATCGGCGTCGTCGCGCCTGCATTCAAGGATTGGCACAAGGCGTTTTGGGATAATCTCGCCACCACGATCGAGTTGCATCGGATCAAGAAGGTAATCGCCATCGATCATCGCGATTGCGGCGCTGCCAAAATCGCCTATGGCGAAGCCAAAGTCGCAAATCCGCAGGTGGAGACGGAAACGCACAGGGTGGCGCTTGCACAATTCCGCAAGCAAGTGGCAGAGCGCCACCCGCAGCTCGGGGTGGAGACCGGCCTCATGGCCCTCGACGGCAAAATGGAGATGTTCAGCTGAAGTAGCCGCATCGGCCGACCCCGCTGATCACAAAGATGATCGCGCGCGTCCATTGTCGAAATCCGTGATCGGTCATTCGCTCGAGGACAAAAGGCGCAAGCGACGTGCCTCCGATCGCCAACAAGATCGCCGGACCGGTCATCCACACCGGCAGGTCTCCCACGCCGGCGAGCGAACCGAAATAGAACACGCGCACCACATGGCTGAACGACTGCGCGACGGCTTTGGTCGCATTGGTCGTCTTGCGATCGAGCGTACTCTTCTGGAAGAAGATATCGAGAAAGAGCCCGCCGACCCCGGCTAGGATCTGGACGATCGTCGTTGCGATACCGGTGGCAAATGGCACCCCCCGCCACTCGATGTTGGGGCGCATGGCCGCCGGCAGAGCCTCGACCGCAAACGGCATCAAACCGAGCGCGAGGTAGACGGTCGCCTTGTCCGGAACGAAGGCAACCATCCACATGCCGGCGAACGAGATCGCCGCGCCCGCCACATACCAGCCGAAAATCGGCCACAGCACATAGCCGCGCCACTGCACGACCCGCCAGCCGTTGGCGAATAGCTGGATGATCGAGAACAGAATCATGCCCGACGCAACATCGAAATAGTTGAGCAGAACGCCGAGCAGGATCATGCCCCCGGCCATCCCGAAGACGCCCGACAGAAACGAGGTAAATACGATGGTGGCTCCGATCAGAGCGAGGACGGAGGGGGCCATTGCGAATGATTACGCCGACCTCGCCAGCGCCCCGTCGATCATTTCGATCGCGTTGTTGAGGCCATACAGCGCCACGAAGGAGCCGAATCGCGGGCCCTTCTCCTGCCCGAGCAGCACTTGATAGAGCATGTTGAACCAATCGAGCGTGACGCCCGGCTTGCCATCTTTGCTCTTGACCTTCCCGCTTTTGTCCAGGAATGGCTCGCGTCGGCCCACTTCGTAAACCACTTGTTGAATCTGTTCGGCAGTAGCGTCCGCGGGGAGCTGTGAGAGCGCCTCGCGCAGGTCGAGGAGCGCGGCGCGCTCGCCCTCGGTCGGTTCGCGGAACCTCTTCTGCGGCAGCACGAAGTCGCGGAAATAGTGGATGGCATAACGCACCAGCGCGTCGAATTTGGGATTCGTCTGCGGCGTCACCCCTGGCCGATAGCGGCCGATGAAGCCCCACAGCGTCTCGGTATTCTCCGCGTTCGAGGATGCGACCAGCGTGAGCAGCATGGCGAACGAGATCGGCATGTCCGGCTTGGGCGGGTTGCCGGAATGGATGTGCCAAACTGGGTTAGCGAGACGCTGCCTGAGGTCCTGCCGCTCGTAGACCTCCAGGAACTGCTGGTACTCGTCCACGTGACGCGGGATCACATCGAAATAGAGGCGCTTTGCGGCCTTCGGCTCACGATACATGAACAGCGAGAGCGATTCCGGCGGCGCGTAGCGCAGCCATTCCTCGATGGTCAGTCCGTTGCCCTTTGATTTCGAGATCTTCTGGCCCTTCTCGTCGAGGAAAAGCTCATAATTGAAGCCCTCCGGGGCGATGCCGCCCAGCGCGCGACACACCTCGCCGGAAAGCCTAACCGAGTCGATCAAATCCTTCCCCGCCATCTCGTAATCGACGCCGAGCGCAACCCAGCGCATCGCCCAATCGGGTTTCCATTGCAGCTTTGTTCGCCCTGCGGTCACGAGCGTCGTCACGCGTTCGTTCGTATCCGGATCCTCATAGGTGATCGTGCCGGCCTTGGCGTCGTGCGCCAGGATCGGCACCTGCAGCACGAGCCCGGTGCGTGGCGAGATCGGCAGGAACGGCGAATACGTTTGCGCGCGCTCCTCACGCAGCGACGGCAGCATGATCTCCATAATCATTTCAAAGCGTTCGAGCACCCGCAGAAGCGTGGCATCGAACCGACCCGACGTGTAGCAGTCGGTCGAAGAAAGAAATTCGTAGTCAAAACCGAACTGATCGAGGAATGCGCGCAGCCGCGCATTGTTGGCGGCGGCGAATGACGAATATTCGCTCGAGAACGGGTCGGGCACGCGGGACAGCGGTTTGCCCAGATGTCGCGCCATCATGTCCCGGTTCGGGACATTGTCGGGCACCTTGCGCAGGCCATCCATGTCGTCGGAAAAGGCAATCAGACGAGTCTTGATCTTGTCATCGGTGAGCACGCGAAAGGCGTGGCGCACCATCGTAGTGCGCGCGACCTCGCCGAAGGTGCCGATGTGCGGCAGGCCCGAGGGGCCGTACCCGGTTTCGAACACCACCTCGTCCTTGGGACGCTTTTTCAGCCGCGCGACGATCTTGCGTGCTTCCTGGAACGGCCAGGCATTCGAGCTTTCGGCGATCTCGCGCAGCGCCGGGACTTCGAGCATGGACATCAATGGCTCTCCGGCCGCGGACACTACCACACCCCCCGGTGGCCATCGAAACACCGGCAGCCTTCCACCTGCGAAATTCAAGCGCCGATTTGGGCCGTGACTTGCATGAGCCGTGAAGTCATCGCCGGCCACGCCGTGCTCATTCGAGCGCCGCCCGCACGATCGTAAATGCCATGCTCAGCTTCGAGCCGAGGCCCGAAAGCGCGGCGATGATGGCGATCGACATGCCGGCCGCAATCAGCGCGTAGCCGATCGCCGTCGCACCGCTGTCCTCGCGCACGAAACGCGCAAGAAGCACCCGCATGATTCAGAGCTCCGCCGGGCATGAGCCCAGGGCCGCGAGTCAATCATCGCCGCGCTTCGATATCGTTGCCCTGTTTGCTAAAATTGCGCGGAATTCCTCGCCTCCCGCCGCCATCAAAGGGGCACATCAAAACGGGCTGATCGGGAAATACCGCAACCACAAATCCGTGAAGCGGCCCTGCTCCCACACGCGGAACAAAGCCCAATTGAGCGCCAAGCGTATCGTATCGTTGCCCTTTTTCAGCACGATTGCGACGCCTTCGCCGAAATAGCGGCTGTCGATGTAGGGACCGCCCCGAAAAGCACAGCAATTTTCGGAATCGGTTCCATTGAGCCAAAAGGCGAGCGTGATTGCATCGCCGAACAGGAGATCGACTTCGCCGCGCCGTAACGCGAGCCGCGCCGCCTCCGCGCTCGGGTAGGGGCGAACCTCGGCCTCGGTAAACAGAGCCTTAAGATAAGCCTCGTGCGCGGTGCCGGCGGCTACCGCGACCTTCTTGCCCTCGAGCCGCTCGGGCAACGGATCTTCTATGGCCGAATCCCGCTTCGCCACGAAACGCGCCGGCGTGCGGTAATAGGGATCGGTAAAATCGACCTTCGTGCGCATCTCCACCGTCGTCGCGATCGATGCGATGGCAGCATCGCCCTGGTTCCCATTGAGCGCCGGAATGAGCGTCTCAAACCGGCGCATCTGGATCGTGCAGGCGAGCTTGAGCTCCTCGCACAGCATGCGCGCCAAATCGACATTGAAGCCCTGCGGATTCCCGTCCGGCCCGGCGTAGTCGAACGGCGGATAATCGGTCTCGGTAAGGAACCGGATCACGCTGATGCGCGACAGATCGGGTTTTTCCGGCCGGCGGCGCGGGTCCCAAAAGCCGGGCACGCGCACGGCCGGCTCCGCGCCCTCTGCTGCTGCCGCTGCCTCTCGTGCGCCGAAAAGCGGCGCGATCAGCAGCAGACAAACGGCCAATCCGCCGACCAGGCCTCGCAACGGATGTTCCGGCACCGGCACCTTCGCACCTTCTATGCCTACTTGGGTCCGGGGCTGCTTATAGACCGTTGGTTAAGGCGGATCAGTGGCGATGAACGGGTCCGATCCGCTGGCGATGAGTCCCCGAGGAAAGGTTTTGCCGGCGCTCGGCTCATAAATATCGGCGCAAGTCAGCGGCCGCGGCATCGGTCGGCCGCTTGAGGTTGAACGGCGACACGAAACGCCCTGTCTTGTCCATCAGATAGACGATGGCGGTGTGGTCCAGCGTGTAGCCTCCATCCTCCTGGGGAACTTTCTTGAAATAGACGCGGTAAGCCTTGGCGACGGCCGCGATCTCGGCAGGATCGCCGGTCAGACCGGACAGATGCGGATCGAAGCTTGAGAGATAGTCCTTCATGACGCGGGGCGTGTCGCGCTCCGGATCGACAGTGATGAAGAGCGCGCGCGTGCGGTCCGCGTCGGGGCCGAGCACACGCAAAACCTCGGAGACCTCGAACAACGTCGTGGGGCAAACATCGGGGCAATGGGTAAAGCCGAAGAAGACCAGGAATGGGTGACCTTTTAAATCCTGATCGGTGACCACCTGCCCATTCTGATCGGTCAGCTTGAAAGGTCCGCCAATGGCGGCGATCTGCGCAACGGGGGACGAGAGGCGCCCGGCCACGATCAGCACCACGCCGAAGCACAGCGCCAAGCCCGCGACAAAGGCCGCGGCGATCAGAAGAATGCGGCTGTTGCGCGCGCTCATCTCGGAATGCCTCCGCCTCCAGCAATCCTCACAAGCAGGCGGCGATCCCGGCGACGATCATCTCGTAGAACACCGCCGTGCCGTAGTGGGCCCAGAGCGCCAGCGTGGCGGCGAGCACAATGCCGGCGGCCGCGGCGACGAGCCCGAGGGGGCGCGAAAACACGAATGAGGTGGCAGAAGCGGTTTCGGGCATCGATGGTCCCACGCTCGAGCGGCCAAGCAGACCTATCTACCAAATAGGACCACTGGTAGGCCTGGACAATAGCGCCCGGCCGCGGCATCGGCGTCCATCGGCTTGAGAATCGAGCCGAATCCCCCGGCAAACCGCGGAAATACCCCGCTCCCACCCCAACGCACAATCGACCTTTTTGTGACGGCCGTCACGGCGGTTTTGTGATGGCCGTCACGGCGGGAAAAAGCCTCGCGTGGCACCGTCTCGGCATCGATTTGGGGCCGCCGGGTCAGAGTACGGCCATGGAACGCTTCGTCAGACGCGAAAACATCAAGCGCTACAGGAAACTGTTGCTTGAAGCGAAAGATGACGCCGAGCGGCGGCTGATCCAGACATTATTGACCGAGGAAGAGCAAAAAGAGCCGCCGCCGGAAGCGCCTTCGCCCGCGACCGCGCCGCGTTTAACCGATCTGTCTTTCTGGCGATTGCCCGCCATCACCAACGTCCGATGCCGCGGACGCGAGAGCCCGCCCGATCAGTGCGAGCAGGCTCGCCCAGCCCCGTACCTCGAATTCACGTCAGCTCGCCCGAATCCCTCACGCGGCCGCGGACTGCCTTCGCGATGATTCCGCCGTCTCCCGCAGCGTGGTCCTTGCCGCTTCGCCCCCTGGATGATGCTCTGCCCGAGTTCCTTTGTCTGGTCTCCGAGCACCTGCGCCTGCCGGCTGACGAAATCGTCACTTTGCCGGCCGCGGCATGGTTCGCCGCCGCCTTTTATTAGCTCTACAAAGTTCTTTCCTAGCCCGGCCCGCCGCAGTAATTTTGCCCCGTGTTGTTGTGTTGCGTGTTTCGGGCGTTGAGTGCACGCCGATGAGTAACTCGCGTAAGACGGCCGTCGTAAGACGCGTCCAATACGGCGCCTTGCCGTACCGCTTGCGAGGCGGCGCGCGCCCGCAGTTCATGCTCATCACCTCCCGCGAGACCAGCCGCTGGGTCATTCCGAAGGGCTGGCCCAAGAAGGGCAAATCGCCGCAGTATTCAGCCGCGCGTGAAGCGTTCGAGGAGGCTGGCGTCGTCGGCGCGGTTGCCAAGCGCCCCGTCGGCTCGTTCTCTTATGAAAAGCGGCTGAAGAATGGGGCGGTCGTCCGCTGCGCCGTGCGCGTCTTTGCCCTCGAAGTCAGCCGCCAAAGCAAACAATGGCCGGAAAAGCAGGAACGCGTCGTCAAGTGGCTCTC
>WNFO01002215.1_pt1 | contig 15907 bp, 13 predicted proteins | sample 5400251 | NCBI WGS metagenome assembly WNFO01 (sample SAMN13153354, study PRJNA577476) | soil metagenome | isolation source: 100 cm saprolite under Madrone tree | place: USA:California | collected 2016-06-14 | reverse complement strand
AAGCGCATTTGCTGCCGATTTCCGGGCGCGGACCCGTTGTTTTTGGAAAGCTGAACGCTCCGGACGCGAAGCGCACGGTGATTTTCTACGCGCACTACGATGGGCAGCCGGTTGATCCGGCGGCGTGGACGGACGGCAAACCGTTCGAGCCGGTGCTGCGCAGCGATGCCATCGAGGTCGGCGGCAAACGCATTCCTTTTCCGGAAAACAGCGCAAGCCATCGCGCGGTTTACGACGACAAATGGAGAATTTACGCGCGCTCCGCTTCCGACGACAAGTCGCCGATTGTGGCCCTGCTGGCGGCAATTGACGCGCTACGCGCGCAAAGAATTCCGCTCGACGTGAACTTGAAAGTGATTTTCGAGGGCGAGGAAGAAGCCGGATCTGGCAACTTGGAACGTACGCTGCAACTCCACAGGAACCTGCTGGGTGGGGACCTACTCATTACCGCGGATGGCCCGGTGCATCAGTCCGGACGCCCGTTAGTGTTCTTCGGCAATCGCGGCGACATTGGATTGGACATTACCGTGTACGGCCCGGTGCGCGCGCTGCACAGCGGACATTACGGAAATTGGGCGCCGAATCCGGCGATGGAGTTGTCGCGGCTGCTGGCGTCGATGAAGGACGAAAACGGCCGCGTGTTGATCGACGGATATTACGATGACGTTGCGCCGCTGAGCGAACCGGAGAAAAAAGCAATGAGCGAGATGCCGGACAACGACGCGGAACTCGAACGCGAGCTCGGAATTGCGAAACCCGAGGGTGGCGGCAAAAAGCTGGTTGAGCTGATCAACGAACCTTCGCTGAACATTCGTGGACTACGCAGCGCGTACGTCGGCGAGCACGCGCAAAATGTGGTGCCTGACAAGGCGGAGGCGTCCATCGATGCGCGTTTGGTGAAAGGCGAAGACCCGCGGAAGAAATATGAGCAGATCACCGGTTTCATCCGCAAGCAAGGGTTTTACGTGATCGACCATGAGCCAACCATGGAAGAGCGCCACGAGCACGCGCGCATTGCGAAAATCGTGGATGAAGGCGGATATCGCGCTTCGCGCACGGCGATGGATCTGCCGGTTTCCAAAGCGCTAGTCCAGGTGGTGCAAGATGCCATGGGCGGGAACGCGGTGATTGCGCCAACGCTGGGCGGGAGCGTGCCGATGTACATTTTCGAGGATCTCGGGTTGCCGTGGATTGGCGTACCCATCGTAAATTACGACAATCACCAGCACAGCTCGGATGAGAATTTGCGGTTGGGGCAGTTTTGGCGCGGGATTGAGGAGTACGGGGCGATTCTGGCGGATTTGAATTGGTAGGCCCAATGGACGCAGTCGGCAACAGGTAAGTCAAATTCCGTCAAATTCCGTCGTTACTTAAGCGTATCACTCTGGTAGTTCGGCTTGACGGAAAGTCTCAACCGTTCTAGATTTGCTAGGCGGTAGCATTGCCCCCCTTCCTGTTGTCCTTTGGCGTTTCTAGCTAAGACAAGTTCGTTCCTGGCTATTTCTAGCGAGCGACGTACACGTGTATGAATCCAAACTTAGGCGTGCAGAAACAAAGCGGTGAAGCGTCTCAGGACAGCCGTCACATCCTTGAGGCTCTGTTCGAGTCTGTTCCGGAAGCCGTTGTGATTTCCGACGAGCAAGGGTGCATTGTTCGGGTCAACGTACAAGTGGAAAGGCTCTTTGGGTACAGCCGTGACGAACTGCGCGGCCAACCCATCGAGATACTGCTTCCTGAACAATTCCGTCCCGTGCATCTCGGACTTGGCGACCACCAGGACCATCAGCGCGGAGCACTGGATATGGGGCTCGAACGGTGCGGCAAACACAAAGACGGCAAAGAGTTTCTCATTGACGTTATGCGCAGCCCCCTGCAGACAGGACAGGGAAACCTGCTCCTGAGTCTCATCCGCGACGTCTCTAACCGCGAGCCCGGCACGGGCCTCCGGTTTCATCTGGCCGCTCTTGTGGACTCCTCGGGCGACGCAATCATTGGCGAGACGATGGAGGGCGTCATTACCAGCTGGAACCGGAGCGCAGAACGAATCTTCGGCTACTCCGCACAGGATGCGATCGGAAAGCCGGTTTCCATGCTGCTCCCCCCAGGCAGGGAAGATGAGGAATTGGACCTTTTAGGGTGTCTGAAAAGGGGAGAGACGACCAACGCGTACGACGCCGTGCGAACGCGGAAGGATGGGCGAAACATCGAGGTCTCCGTTTCCATGTCGCCGATATTTGACCCGCTGGGCAACCTAGTAGGAGCGTCGAAAGTGGCCCGCGATAACAGCGACCGCAAGCAGATGGAGACAGAGTTGGAAGTGCGTCGAGCCCAGGCGGTGGCTTCGGCTCGCCTTTCGGCATTGGGAATGATGGCGGCCGGCATAGCCCACGAAATCAACAACCCACTTGCGGTCATCCACGCTTCCGCGAGCGACCTGCTGGACATGGCCGAAACAGGGAATGTGCCGCTGAAGGCATTGGAGGCGGCCAGCAGTCGCATAAAGCAGACTGCCGATCGTATCAGCAAGATTGTGAAGAGCCTGCGGCAGACCGCGCGCGAAGGTAGCACCGACCCTTTTCAGCGTGCTTCCGTCGCCGAGATTATCGAGCAGGCACTGGAATTATGCAAGGAACGCTTCAGAGTACATTCCGTGCGACTGTACACCCCTGCGGTAGACCCGGCCCTGCATATTTCTTGTCGTGAAGTGCAGATTGTCCAAGTGCTGCTCAACCTGCTGCAGAACGCATTTGACGCGGTTGTCGAGTGCGAGGGAGACAAATGGATCCGGCTGGAAGTGGCGAGCAGCGCGCAGTCGGCTGTTTTCGATGTGATTGATAGTGGGCCTGGCGTGCCGCCCGAACTAAGAGCGCGAATCATGGAGCCATTTTTTACCACCAAGCCGGTGGGTAAAGGGACCGGGCTAGGACTGAGCCTGTCAAAGTCCATTGTTGACGAACACAGAGGAGAGCTGAACCTCTGCGAACGTGAAAATCACACTTGCTTTTCTCTTGTGCTGCCTGTTTTTCAAGGAGTCCGAAAATGCAACTGAAGGATGCCACCATATTGCTTGTCGATGATGAGCCTGACCTGCGCTCTATCATCGCGGAATGGTTTAGACGCGAAGGGTGCCATGTGCTGGTCGCCGAGGATGGCGCGCAAGCTCTCCAGATCGTTTCCGCCAATCCGGTTGATGTTGTCGTGTCAGACGTCCGAATGCCGGTCATGGATGGGATCACACTATTAAAAAAAGTCAAAGCGAGTGGTTATAAGTCCAGCGTGATGTTTGTGAGCGGCTTTACCGACGTCATTAAGCCACGCGAATCTTATGATTTGGGTGTCGAGGCGGTGATGTCGAAGCCCGTGGAGCGCAGGCACTTAATAGCTGCCGTAACTCGAATCTTGGCGGAGCGGGACGAGTTATGGCGCTTCCCTCCCAGCGAAAAGGCCGAAGCCGTTCTCGATGCCAGCTTTGACAGCCTTGCCGCCGCACTCAGCCAAGGGCTGCTGGCATTGGGGCGCGGAGGCCTTTGTATCCACTCGACACTCAACCTGACAGAAGGCTCCGTAGATCTGTTACTGGACTTTAAGCTTGAAAAGCGCAGGGTGACCGGACAGGGGATCGTTCGCTGGATAGCTTCCTCGGAAGCGGAGATCGGAGTGGAAATAACCTATATAGACGGCCACAATCGCGACTGGATTCTCGGCCTAACCGGACCGAATACGTCTCTTTCTTTCATTCCGCGAACAACTGCGGTCGCAATTTTGCCGGCCTTGGGGGTTGGTGGATGAAGCGCTCAAGGGTTGGCAAGACAGTGGCCGCTACACAGCGCCAGCACCCGATCGCGGGTGTCACCCGAAAATTTCAGATCGGCGACTAAAGGCTTAGGAAATTTTGGAGGAGTTGCTTGCCGGACTGGGTTAGCACGGATTCGGGGTGGAATTGCACGCCTTCGATTTTGTGGCGGCGGTGGCGGACGCCCATGATGATGCCGTCATCGGTTTCGGCAGTGATGGCCAGCTCGCGCGGCAGCGATTTGCGTTCGACGATCAGCGAGTGATAGCGCGTGGCGGTGAAGGGGTCGGCGAGCTTGCGGAAAATGTTTTTGCCGTCATGGTGAATCTGGCTGGTCTTGCCATGGAAGATTTTCGGCGCGCGAATGACTTTGCCGCCAAAGGCCGCGCCGATGGCTTGATGGCCGAGGCAAACACCGAGGATCGGGAATTTTCCAGCGAGGCGGCGAATCAGCTCGATGCAGATTCCAGCATCCTGCGGAGTGCAGGGGCCGGGTGAAATCACGATGCGCTCCGGCTTACGCCGGGCGATTTCCTCGACGGAGATTTTGTCGTTGCGATGCACTTCGAGGGTACAGCCCAGCTCGCCGAGATACTGCGCCAGGTTGTAGGTAAAGGAATCGTAGTTGTCGAGCAGCAGAACCATAAGCTTCTTTCAGCGACGGCCGCGATGCGCGGATTCGAGGGCGGCCAGGAGAGCGCGCGATTTGTTGATGGTTTCCTGATATTCGCCTTCGGGCGTGGAATCGGCAACGATTCCTCCGCCAGCCTGCACATGAGCGACGCCGTTTTTTACCACCATGGTGCGCAGCGCGATGCAGGAATCCAGATTACCAGCAAAATCCAGGTACAGCACGCCTCCGGCATAGATGCCGCGGCGGGTACGCTCCAGCTCTTCGATGATTTCCATGGCGCGCACTTTGGGCGCGCCGGAGACGGTGCCGGCAGGGAAGCAGGCCATGAGCGCGTCAAAGCAATCCACATCTTCGCGCAGTCGCCCACGCAGGCTGGAAACGATGTGCATAACGTGGGAAAAACGCTCGACGATCATGAGCTGCTCGACTTTGACGGTGCCGTAGTCGCAGACACGGCCGAGATCGTTACGGCCGAGATCGACGAGCATGATGTGTTCGGCGCGCTCTTTTTCGCTGGCGAGCAATTCTTTTTCGAGGCGCTGATCTTCAGCTTCGTCTTTGCCGCGCGGCACGGTTCCGGCGATGGGACGGTAGAAAACGTCGCGGCCGCGGACTCTGACCAGCATTTCGGGGGAGCTGCCGACGACGGCGACGTCGTTCATTTGCAGGAAGAAAAGATAGGGAGAGGGATTGAGGGCGCGCAGCTCGCGGTAGACGTCGAAGGGTTGCGCTTTCGATTTTGCGGAGAAGCGCTGGCTGAGCACGACCTGAAAAATATCTCCGGCGCGAATGTAGTGCTTGGCCTTGCGAACCGCGGCGAGATACTCGGGGCGGCGGAAATTCGAACTGACTTTCAGCTTGCGGCCTGTCTGCGATGCTTCCTTTCGCGGGCGCTCCGCTGCCTCGGGCTGTTCGAGTTGCTTGCGGGTGCGGCGAATCTCGCGGACGGCGGCGTTGTATCTGGAACGCAGACTGCCGTTGGCTCCGCCGGTGTAAACGTTCCTCACAATCCACAGGCGATGCTGGACGTGATCGAAGGCGATGAGACCGTGATAGAAGGCGAGCATGGCGTCGTACAGGCCGATTTCGTCGCGCAAACGTTTGGGCAAGCGCTCGATGAGGCGCACCATGTCGTAGGAAAAATAGCCGATGGCCCCAGCCACGAGCGGAGGAAGGCCGGGAACGCGCACGGGATGAAAGCGCTCCATGCGTTCGCGCAAAAAGGAAATGGGATCGCGCTCCTCCCAGACGATGCGGTCAGGGCTTTCCATGACGCAAGCGCCGTTGTTGTAGCGAAAAAGCTCTTCCGGATTGGCGCCGGCAAAGGTGTAGCGAGCGATTTTCTCGCCGCCCTCCACGCTTTCGAGAAGGAAAGAATAGCGCGCGCCTTGCGCGATACGCAGATAAGCGCTGACGGGCGTGAGCAGGTCCGCGGGAAAGACATCGTAGACGGGGATGAGGTTGCCCTGCTTGGCAAGACGCTGAAACTCTCGGAAATCCGGGCGAATCACCGCGCGCTCCGCCGGCGTTCCTCATGGCGCAACGCGGCAAGAACAGCGCGGCGCATGGCTGCCTGCGGCGCGGGGCGCTTCATCCACATTTCCCACTGGGCGATGCCTTGCGCGAGAAACATCTCAACGCCGCTCACGGTCCCGATGCCTTTTTGCGCGGCGAGCTTCAAGAGTTGTGTTCTCTCGGGGTGGTAAATGAGATCCATGACAATCCGACAGTGTAACTCGGAGGGAGCCAGGGGTGAAATTGCGGTTTGCGGGTGCATGCCGATGGGCGTGGAGTTGATCACGGCGTCGAAGGATTCTGTCTTGAGAGCGTGGCGCGGGAGAACCTCGGCTCCGACGGCGCGCGCCAGCGTGCGGGCCGCGTGCGCGCGGCGGGCACAGATGCTGACGGCGGCCCCGGCGCGCGCGAGAGCAAAGGCGGTAGCACGGGCGGCTCCGCCGGCGCCCAGGATTAAGACGCGGCTCTTGGGCAGCGGAAGCTTTTTCTCGAGCGCACGCAGGACGCCGAGGTAGTCGGTATTGCAACCGTAAAGCGACCCATCGCGGCGCACAACTACAGTGTTTACCGCGCCGATTTCGGCAGCGAGAGCGTCACAGTCCTGCAGTTGGCGAAGGATTCTCTCTTTATGGGGAAGGGTGACGCTGACGCCGCGGATACCAAACTCCGGGACAGCCTTCAGGAAATCAGGCAGATCTTTCACTAGAAACGGAAGGAAGACGGCGTTGATTTTGCGCACGAGGAAACCGGTGTTGTGCAGCAGCGGGGAAAGCGAATGCGAAATGGGATCGCCGATGACGGCGTAGACGCGGGTCTGGCGATTGAGAGCGTGAGCCCGGTAGAAATGCTTCATTTGCTGAAGGGAGACTTGACCCGGCGCAGTGGCGGCGGCGACCGGAGCGTAGGCCAGGACACTGCCGTGGCGCAGAGCGACGATGCGCGCCGGGAGCCCGACCTCCCCCATGGCCACCGCCACGCAGTTTCGCGAGTGCGAAGCAAATTGGAGGAGGCGAACGCTGTCGCGGATGGTTCGGGCGGCCGCGGCGATCTTGAAGGCGTTGGCTTGGCTGCGGGCGGGCGGCGTAATGGCCCGATCGAGAGCAGGCATACGCGCGAAGTCGTGCGCGGAGAGAAGGATGCGCCGCGGAATGGGGTAGTCGCCGAGAGATTTTCGCGGCAGCTCGCGAAACGTTTCGATTTCGAGGTCGCACCACAGGCAACCGGCTTCGCTAGCACGGGCCAGCCAATCGAGCTGGGCGTTTGCGCTACCGGCAAAAAGGCCGCCACCCGGACGACGCCGGCAGGTGGCGATGAACACGGCGTGACGCGGCCGGTTGCGGCGCAACCAGTGGAGAAAGCGAGCGCGTTGCGCGTCATTCTGGAGCCAATCGAGGCGCAACTCCACAGTGGGCGTTTCCCGCAAAGCGCGGCGAACCTGGGCGGCCATTTCCTGGGCCGTGGACCCTGCCACTACGGCGCAAAGGCGGGCCACACCGGTGCCAAAAACTCCCATGCCTGACCTTCTGTTCTGGCTGTTCTGCCTGCTCTGGGGCCTTCGCGGCCAAATTCACGGCAAATGATTGAAAACAGGGCTTGTAACATGCCGTGTCAAAAGTGTAAAGCAGGTGCGGCCATATTGTTGACGATTGCAGGGGCGCTTGCTACTTTGGATTAGAATTCTTCGCACGACCCACAGGGCGTGATTTCAAGGAGCATGTTCATGCGCGCTAATGCAGCTGCGTTGTGTCTAACCTTGCTGGCCGGAGCAGCAGTGTGCTCGGCACAGACGGCCCCGGGTCCCGCGGCGTCCGCTGGACAGACAACCTACAGCACCGTTTACTGCGCGGGTTTTGTGAAAGATACGAAAGTGCCGGACGAGTTGCGGGTGGTTTCCGGCGAGCAGGCCGGTTACAAGATTATCTTCGGCCAGGGCGAGAGGGTGTATATCAACCAGGGAAGCGACAGAGGCGTGCGCGTGGGGGACCGTTTCATGGTGGTGCGTGCGGTGGAAGACCCGAGCCGGATGGAATGGTTCAAGGGACAGACAAGAATTCAAAAGGCGATGGGCGCGATATATTCGGATATCGGGCAATTGCGCGTGGTTAGCGTGGAGCCGAAGGCCTCGGTGGCGGAAGTAATCTTTTCCTGCAGGTATATGGAGCGCGGCGACATCGCGAGACCGTTCGAAGACCGGCCAGTGCCTCCTTACAAGGAAGCTGGCGTGTTCGATCATTTTGCGCCGGTGAGCGGAAAGCCGGTGGGCTCGGTGATCAATTCGGCGGATTTCCAGCAGAGCCAGGGGCAAGGCTCGACTATGTACGTGAATCTGGGCTCGGCGCAAGGCGTGAAAGTGGGCGATTACCTGCGCATTTTCCGTTACCAGGGAAAAAGAGATGAAGCCGCACCGCAAACGAAGGGGTACGCCTATGAGATTTATGGTTATGGAAGTTCCCCGACGCGCTACGAGGGGAAAGACCTGCCGCGCGAAGTGCTCGGGGAAGGGATCGTGTTGAACGCCAGCCGAAATGCGGCGACGCTGTTCGTGACGTTCAGCTCCGCAGAGATGTACCCTGGGGACAGCGTCGAGATCGAATAGTCGGCGAGATTTTTTGAGGTTTGCGGCCCGCTGAGCGGAAGCTCGGCGGGTTTTTTCTTTGCGGAACCTATTTTTCGAGGGACGCGGCGTCGGAGAAGACTTCGCAGGTAAATCCAAAAAGTGCCAGGTCCGAATCCCGCCAAGCGTCCTGAGGGAGTTGCGCTTTGCGGCAGGTTTCGCGCAGGAATTGCTCGGGGGTGAGGTGGTGGTCGAGGGCGACCTGAGGAAGAAGCAGTCCGCGCTGGCGGCCTCGCGATACCAGAAGACCGTGACGGCCGATTTCGATTTCCTCGGGACGGATGGGCAGGACCGGGGAGAGCAGGGAAATTTCGATTTGCAGCGTGGAGAGCTCCTCGGCGCGCACGGCGGGGAAGCGCGGGTCGTGGAGGGCGGCGCTTGCGGCGCAACGAATGATGGCGTCGCCGAGCGGCTCGTTTACTTCCACCACGCCGATGCAGCCGCGTAAATGTTGCTGGATATGGAGACTCACAAACACACCGCGCTTTTCGGCGAAAATCGCCTGCGAGGGGATTTGTGGGACGACTTGTTCGTGCGACACCGCTTCGATGACGGCCTGGCGCGCCAGTTGAAGGAGAGATTGGCGTTCCGTGTCAGAGAGAGGCGACATCCTCAGTTTTCTTGCGGCTTTCAAGCAAGCGCAGTTTGCGGCGCTGCTTGATGCGGTCGTCGAGATGGCCCCAGAAGCGGAGGAAATACTGGGCGGCGGAAATTAGGGCGCTGACAACCACCAGCCAGAGTAGCAAACTCGCCAGCGGTTTCAGGGAGGGGTGGCGGGCCCCGGCGATCAGCACAGCCACGGCGCAGACTTGCAGCACCATTTTGGTTTTGCCCAGGGCAGAGGCTTCGATGGTAAAGCCTTCGGCGGAGGCGATATTGCGCAAGCCGAGCACGGTGAACTCGCGGCCGATAATGATGACGACCATCCACGCAGGGACCAAATGCATGTCCACCAGTGAAACGAAAGCGGCAGAGATCAGGAGCTTGTCGGCGATGGGATCGAGGAGAATGCCGAGCGTGGTCACTTCCAAGCGGCGGCGGGCGAAGTAGCCGTCGGCCCAGTCGGTGGCGGCGGCCAACAAGAGAATGGTTACGCCGAAAACCTCGAAATGCATGGGGAAGCCCCAAAGCTCGACGTTAGGACTGCGAGTAAGCAGGACGACGATGAGTACAGGAACGAAGAAAATGCGCAGCAACGTGAGTGAATTCGGGAGATTCATTAAGGCTTAGCGGGCAAAATCGCTTTTTCGTAGCTAAAACCAAGCCGCGCCTCACTATAGACTCCGCCCCGACAGGCGTCAACGGGTCTGGGAGGCGGTAAATTGAGAGAGCGGATACCTTATGATTAATACGCGATAAGGGTTGGGACGGGCGTCGCCGGATACTCATGTGTAACGCACTTTGCTGCAAAGCTGTGCAAATGTGGCGGGCGGGTTTTGTGGGGTGCTGGAGTAGGTTCGATGGGTTCAGCGCATTTGGTTAGCCGCAAGTTGCTAGAATAAAAGGCGTTAGAGTGAACGATTACAGAAATGCCCAGAAATTTCGCGATGGCTTGGAAACCTCACATTTTGCTGGACTTTCAGTTTCCACAGACATTTCCACAGCACACAAGCAGGGAAGGCAGGCGGGCTTGGATTAAGCCCGGCTCACTGGGAGCCGGAAAATAGGTGCTGTCGCCGACTTAACTCGGAAGTTACGGGGAACTCGGGATTTAAATGGCGCGGGGTCCGCGCAAGACACGCGCCGGCAGGAAAAACAGCGCGGCGAGTAACGCGAAAACGCCGTTCACGGCGATGCCCAGGATGCGAAATGGCAAAGTGAGCAGCCAAACGATCGGGAACAGCACGACGGCCAGTAAAGCCAATGGCCAGCACAAGATAAACAAGATGCACCATAGGAAAAAGGCAGCCATGAGGGACCTCCCTACTAAGTTACGTACGCGAAGCGCGAGAAGTTTCCTTGAACTCGGCGGTATATTGGCTCAAGCGCAGGCGTTTTGCAATGGAGACCGGCACATCGGCGTCGAGGGACATATGCGAGTCTTCGACCGAAGAACGGCGCACGCGGCCGAGCGCGTGAATCAGCGCAAGGGTGCGACCTTCGGCAAGCGGCAAGCGCAAACTCAGGGTCACGACGGGATCGACGGGCAGAGCGACATCGATGCGCTTGAGCAAAGCATCGATGCCCTGGCCGGTCATGGCGGAGACGAGCGCGGGCCCAGCTTCGGCGGCGCGGTGCAAGGTGCGTTCCAGAGCTCCGCGCTGCTCGGGGGTGAGCAAGTCCACTTTGTTGAGCACACGAAGTTTGGGGCGGTCGGCGACGCCGAGCTCTTCGAGGATTTTGTCGACTTCGGCATCGAGTTCCTCATGATGCGGGTTGGAAACATCACTGACGTGCAGAATCAGGGCCGACTCTCGCACTTCTTCGAGGGTGGCGCGGAAGGCGGTCAGCAGGCCTTTGGGCAGATCGCGGATGAAACCGACGGTGTCGGAAACCAGCACGCGGCGATTGGATGGGAGCCGAATGGCGCGAATGGTGGGGTCGAGGGTGGCGAACATGCGCGAGGAGACGAGCACATCGGCGCGGCTCAACGCGTTGAACAATGTGGATTTACCGGCGTTGGTGTAACCAACCAGGGCTATGGTACCTAGCGGAACGGCGTTGCGCGCTTCGCGGCGCAGAGCGCGTTGCTTGCGGACGGCTTCGATGCTGGCTTGAATTTTGCTGACGCGATCGCGAATGCGGCGGCGATCGGTTTCCAATTTCTTTTCGCCGGGGCCGCGGACGCCGATGCGGCCAGCGCCCCCGCCCGCGCCACCGGCGCCGCCCCCGCCGCTTTTGCCGCCGAGGCGGGACATTGCGGTGCCCCGTCCGGTCAGGCGCGGAAGCAAGTAATTCAACTGCGCAAGTTCGACTTGCAGTTGGCCTTCGCGGCTGCGGGCGTGCCGCGCAAAAATGTCGAGAATGAGCTGAGTACGATCGATGACGCGGCGATCAGTGGCGGTTTCGATGTTGCGTTGCTGTACGGGCGACAAGTTGCCGTCAAAAATAATCAGCGGCGCCTGGTGCGCGGTGGCCTCGGAGCGAATTTCTTCCAGCTTGCCGCGGCCCACGAGGGTCGCGGGGTCGGCGGACTCGCGTACCTGGTACACGGTGCCGGCGACTTCCGCGCCAGCGCTACGCGCGAGCTCCACCAATTCCGCGAGCGATTCGCGGCCTTGTTCGCCGGCGGGCATGCCAGGCACGCGAGGCGCGCGCTTCCACGTCACGCCAACGAGCAGGGCACGCTCCGCAGCCGAAGTGAGGTGCTGGGTTTTCATGGCTGGGAGTAAGGAAGGGTCATGGTGCAGAACGAGCCTTCGGTTGCAACAGTCAAGCGCGGGTGGTGGATCTCCAAAGCCGATTATACGCTCGTTGCCTCCGCGCCGCGACCAGGGGCGAGACCTTGTTCGCGCAGCCATTCAAGCGCTTGGCGTTGCACGCGCGAATCATCTCCGAAGCCGGGGAGCCAATGCACGCCGTATTCGCGGCGAAACCAGGTGAGCTGGCGTTTGGCGTAGCGTCGAGTGGCTTGCTGGATGGCGGAGCGAGCGGCGTCGAGAGTCAAGCGGCCGCGCAGGACGTCACGCAATTCGCGATAGCCGATGAAGTCGATCGGCTTGGCGTCTTCGGGCAGTCCGGCCTCCAGCAAGGAACGAACTTCGTCCAGCCAGCCGTTTGTTAACATTGTGTCGGTTCGGGCGTGAATGCGCGCGTATAGCGCCTCGCGCTCGGGCGCCAGCCCGATTTTCAGCGGGATCCAGCCCTGCAGAGGCACCCGGCCGCTCCGGTGCACTTCCGTCAGGGGCCTCTTGGCCAGCAGGCAAATTTCGATGGCGCGGATCAGCTTTTGCTCATCGGCGGCAGAAATTTTCAACGCTGCTTCTGGATCGAGGCGCGACAAGATGCCGTGCAAGTGACCACGGGCGTGCTCCTGCGCGCTGAGCCGCAGCCTTTCGCGAAGGTCCTCCGAGCGTTGCGGAACGTCGGCGAGCCCTTCGAGGAGTGCGCGCAAGTACAAGCCGGTGCCGACGGTGAAAATGGGCAGGCGCGCGCGGCTGCGCAAAGCGTCGAGCACCACCAGTGCCGCATGGCGGTAGCCTCCGGCGGTCGCGGCTTCCCGTGGTTCCAGGATGTCGATGAGGTAATGGGGAACGAGGGCGCGCTCGACTGAAGAGGGCTTGGCGGTGCCGATGTCGAAGCCGCGATAGAGCTGCGTAGAATCGCACGCGACGACCTCGCCGCCGAGCTGCCGGGCGAGCCAGAAGCCCAGCGCTGATTTTCCCGAGGCCGTAGGGCCGACCACGGCAACGAGTGGCAGATTCATTTTCTCCGGGATCATCGAAAGAGCAGATGGCGCACGCGCACAAAGAGAAAAATGAGCACAAAGAGAGCGAGAAGAAGGCTGCCGAGAACTTGTTGGCGCGCGGGTTTCACTAGTGCGCGTAGTCAGGCTGCAGGTTGTAATAATACGTGAAACGCAGCTCGATGAAAGGTCCGCTGAACGCCGGAGGCAAAGGCTCAAACGGGGTGGAGGCGCGGATGGAGGAGATGGCGGCGCGATCCAGGGGTTCTTTGCCGGAACCAAAAACTTTTACCGGTTCGCCGGTAGGAACGACGCCGTCTTTCATAATTCTGAACTGCAAGGAAACCACGCCCTTGTCGCCGAGTTCGACCGACGCGGGCATCACCGCGAACCAATTTCGTTTGACGCTTTGATAGACGCGAGCGAGATAGTCGTTGAAGTCGACGCCCTCGGTGGGCGTGAGCATCTGAATGCCGGCGTAGGCGCTGCCTTGCCCGCCGGCACCCGGCACAGCGCGACTGGGTATTTGGCCGCCACCGCCGATCGGCGTAGGGGCGTTCATCTTGGCAGCTTCCCGCATGGAATCACGGATGCTGCTACCCGGCGAGGTCTTGGGGATGAGAAGGCTGTTCGGTCGCGGCTGCTCTTCGGGCTTTTCGAGCCTAAGTGGCTGCTTGGGGGTCTCGGCTTTCGCCACAGGCGCGTTGACCTCGGGCGGGGGCGTGGCGTTGGGCTGGGGCTTAGGCGCATTCGGCAATTCCTTCACCACGCGTTCCGGCTCTTTGGGCGCCGGCGCGGGCGTTGGCTGCGGCTCTGGGGGAGCGACTCTTCGAAGAATGCGAGGATCGACCTTCATGGCTTCGGGTGGACGCTCACGAATCCGAGGGGCGGGGCGCGGCGTCTCAAACGCGCCCGGCGGGAGGAGAATGGTCATTTGGCGGCGCGCGAGGTCCAACTCGGCCTGCGTCTTGGGCCGCGCCGGGAAAACTTTTGGTTCGACGATGATGGCGATGATGAGCAAGATGTGCAACACGACCGAGGAGATGTTGCGCGCGAGGTCCGCCTTGGCGCGCTGTTCGGTGCGCGGCTCGGTCAGAAGATTGACTTCGCCGGTCATAAAAATGTCGAGGTCGACGATATCCGTGGGGATGTTTTCCGACGGCGTGATGATTTCCGGAGGAGCGGCGCCTTGCGGGACGGTGATGCGCTCGTCCAGGTCCGTTGGCTGCAAAGGCAAGGTGCTGGCTTCTTCGACTGCGAAGTCTTCGCGTCTCAGGTCGCGTGGGACGACTATCCTGGCGGCAATGGACTCCAGCGGCAGAGAGGAGGGGATGTTGGTGCGGCCGTCCAAGGGGACGATCGGCAACATTGCGGGGACCAGCGTGCGCTCGTCGAGCGTGGAGGGGCGCCGCCGCGTGGTGGGAGCATCCGCGGCGGGCGGACGGGCATTGAAGGGAACCAGGAGCCGGGGAATCATTTTTCTGTTTTCTGCGCGGCGGCAAAGGCTACCAGTTGGACGCGCTCTCCATGTTCCTGGATGCTTGCCATCACGCGAGCGGCCAATTCGAGCGCGGCGCGGCCGGCGGCGCCGTTGACGCGCGGCTGGCGGCGGGTGCGCACGCAATCCACAAAGGACTCGAGCTCAGCGAGCAACGGCTCGACGGCCAGAGCGGGAAGCTTTTCAAAGGCGAACTCCGGCTGCGGGCCGGCTTTCTTTACCGCAACGCGCAGGGCGTCGCGGCGGGCGTAATCGAGCGAAATGTATTCGTGCTGCTGAAAGAAACGCATCTTGCGGACGCGCTCGGTGGAAACGCGGCTGGCGGTGACGTTGGCCACGGCGCCACCCGCGAATTCGAGGCGCGCATGAGCGATGTCGACCTTGTCGGTGAGCACGGGGATGCCCACGGCCTTGACTTCGGTGACGGGTTGTTGCACCAGCGCCAGCAGGATGTCCAGGTCGTGGATCATCAGATCGTAGATGACGTCGACGTCCAGGCTGCGCGGCGTGAACACGCCGAGGCGGTGCACCTCGAAAAAAAGAGGATGATTGAGGATCGGCTCGACCGCCACGACCGCGGGATTGAAGCGCTCGACGTGGCCCACCTGGAGCAGACGCCGATGGCGTTTCGCTGCGTCCAAGAGCGAATCGGCCTCGGCAAGGTTTTTTGCCATGGGCTTTTCGACCAAGACGTCGAGGCCCATTTCGAGGAGGCGGCAGCCGACTTCCGCGTGTTCGGCGGTGGGCACGGCCACGCTGACGGCATCGGCGCGCCCGTTCAGCTCATCCAGGGCGGCAAAGGCGTGCGTTCTAAATTCACTTGCCGCGGCTGTGGCGCGCTCGGCGCTTTTATCGAACACGCCAACCAATTCGGCGCCCTGAATTTCGCGGTACACGCGGGCGTGATTGCGGCCGAATTCGCCTATACCCACAACGGCGACACGTATCTTTCCGGTTTGCCCTGCCGCCGTCATTCGTTTGTCATTCCCGCTGAAGCCTGGTTTGGTTCCGCAAATGTGGCCGGAGCGACGGCCTGGATGGCAATTCCCGCCGCGTCCGCCAAATCGATGAGTTTTGTGCGATCGAACAACAAGGTTCGCCCGGCGTCCACCACCAGAGCGGTGGCGCGCGCCTGCTTCATCTGTTCGATGGTGGGTAAACCGACGACGGGTACATCGAAGCGCATATCCTGCCCGGGCTTGCTGACCTTCACGACCACCAGCGGCTTGCCGTTGGCGATACGCGCAGCGCGGGCGACGGTTTCGTCGGTGCCTTCCATGGCTTCGACGGCCACGCAGGCGCGATCGGCGACCACCACGGTTTGTCCGATGTCCATTCCGGAGATTTGCCGTGCGATGCCGAGACCGTAGGCGATATCCGCAGCTTCGCGCTCATCGGGAGCGCGGCGCGTCAGCACGCCCGGTTCAGGCACCAGCGGCTTCAGAAACAACGTGGAGTCCACAAGGCGAATGCCTTCGTCTTCCAGAACGCGCGCGACCGCGCCGATC
>WNFO01002213.1_pt1 | contig 15910 bp, 14 predicted proteins | sample 5400251 | NCBI WGS metagenome assembly WNFO01 (sample SAMN13153354, study PRJNA577476) | soil metagenome | isolation source: 100 cm saprolite under Madrone tree | place: USA:California | collected 2016-06-14 | reverse complement strand
GACAATACGCTGCCCCTGGCGCCGAGCGCGAATTGCGCCTCCGCCATCGACCGTGCGTCACTGATTTTGCCGAGGGCTGCGCGCAGCTGGCGCTGGGCCAGCGACAGCTCGATCATCTTGGCGAGGAAGACGGTCCATGTCACCAGCGAGGCGAACGCCAGGCCGATCATCACGGCCTTGACCAGGATGTCCGCCGACAGGAACATCGACCAGGGCGACAATTCGCGCAACGCCACCGTCGTCGATTTCAGCGACCGGCCGCCATCGACCGGAGCAGCCGATACGTCGCCAGCCGCGGGCGTGGACTGACCGGCCGCCGATGGCGCCGGAGCCTGCGACTCCGGCGCGGCCTGCGCGGGCGGCGTTTGCGAGAGCGCCGGAGTTTGCGGCGTCTGCTGCTGTGCGAGCGACGGCAGTGCCGTCGAAAAAATCGCCAGCGCGACAATCCCGCTATAAACAGCCCGTGAAAGCGACTTGTTCATGCCTTGGCCCAGCAGCGGATCGTATTGTGATAGATACATCCGCTGATTCAGATCTTCTGCGAGATGCCGACGAAGAAGCCGCGTCGTGGTCCGAACTGCGGTGCGAACACGCCGATGCCGGAGCCGTCCCGGATCTCGTAGATCTTGTCGAACACGTTCACCACATCGAACCGCAGCGTGGTCGGCTTATTTGGCGCCACGATAAAGAAATCGTGCGATACGCCCATATTGACCTGGGTGTAGGACGGCAGGTGATCAGTGTTGACGAAGCCCGAACGAAGCCCGCTGCCATAGATCATCGAAGCGGAAAAGCGCGTATCTTTCCACAAGTAGGAAGCCCCGGCCGATGCGGTCAAGACCTGGCTGTGGTCGGTGTAGATGTAATGGTTGGCAATGTAGGCCAGTTCGTCCGCGCCGAACAGGAACTGATTGGAGACGACGTTGGTGCCGAGCTGGCGTGCCCAGGCAACATTGCCGTACATCCGAAGATTTCCCATTGCATAGAGCGCCTTGAATTCGAGGCCGATATTGTTCGCCTTGGCATAGTTGAATCCATCGAGGACATAGGCTTGGCCGAATTGTCCGTCATCCAGCAGATCGCGCGCGAGCTTGAGATAGCCATCAAGGCCGACTTCGAGACCCGGAACCGGCCAGACCTTCTGCACCACGCCCGCATCAAACACATGGGCGCGTTCCGGCAGCACCGGATCGTTCTGGGTCACCTCGGGGGCTATCACCGTGCCCTGCGTGAGTGCGATATTGGTCGGCGCGGCAATCACCTGCTGCGGCGGCGTGAAGGTCCGCGCGTAGCCGGCATGGACCGTCGTGCCTTCCTGGGGCACCCAGGTCAGGCTCGCGCGCGGGCTAAACTGGTTGGCGTCGACATATTGCCACATCTGGTCGAAGCGCAAGCCGACGTTCAGGGTCAGATTGTTGGTGATTTTCCACTCGTCCTGCACATAGCTGCCGAACAGCCAGCCGAGCTTTGAGCTGGAATCGAAGATGGTGACAGGGGGCAGCGGGACGCCGGTAGTCGGATCGATCGCCTGGCCGTTCACCGGATCGCCAGGGAAGGTGGTGTTGATGCTCGTGACGAGCGAGCGCTCGGCGCTCGTGGTGAATCCAAACCGAAGCGTATGAGAATCGGCTACGCGCCAGGCGGTATCCTCCTGGAAGCCGTTGACATAGCTCTGACGGTACACGCTGGATGACACGCCATTGATGAGCAGATCGCCGATCGGGTCGGGCCAGAAGTGAAGCTGGCTATAGCGGTTGAAATAGGAAATCTGGTAGTCGATCCCTTCGGCTGAATGCTGATAAGCGACGACATTGAAGTGGTTGATCTCCTGTTGCCGCTCATTGAGCAAGGCGGAATCGAAGGTGGACTGAGTGGGCGTCGCAAAGCTGGTGGGCTGTCCCGGATTGTTGGGAATCTGATACAGCGAGTTCGATGTGCCGCTGATCCAGGTCAGCCGGCTCTGCGGATCGAGCACGGTGGAGAGATAGAGAAATCCCTTTTCCTGCTGTGTCCGGTCGTGAATGGCTTCGTTCGCGGGTGTCGGATTCTCGATGCCGAGATTGTTGTAGAGATAGCGGCCCGACACATAATACTGGGTTTGTCCGACCGTTCCGCCGTACTCGGCGAACGGCGTGATGGTCTGATGGCTCCCGCCATAAACGCTGACTTTGCCTGTATTATCGAACGCGTCGGCCTTGGTCTCGATATCCAGGACGCCGGCGGTGCGCAAGCCATATTGCGCCGGCAACGCGCCGGTGAGCAGCGCCATAGTGCCGACGATGCCGGTGTCGAGGATCTGGCCGAAGCCGCCGACGCCGTCGGGCAGCATGATGCCGTTGATGCGATATTGCAGGTTGGCGTGCTCGTTGCGCACATGCAGTTCGCCACTCGCCGCCGAATCCTGCGTCACGCCGGGGAATTGCAACAGCGCTTTGTCGAGCGTCGTGTTGTTTCCCTGCGGCAGCGCTTCAATAGCCTGATGGTTGACCTGATACGAGGTGGCGCCGATCGGCGCGACGATATTCTGGCGAGCCTCGTCAAACTTATCGTTCTTGCCGGCAACCACTTGCGCCTCGGTGGGGGGCGGTGGCGCGGCCGGCGTTTCGCGGCGTTGCCCAGTGGTCACGCGCGTCTGGGGACGACGCGGCGGTTGCGCACGCCGCGGCGCGATGACCTCGATCTTTGGAAGCGCGGTGCCGCCGCCGCCCGCGGGCGCTGCGGTCTGCGCCGTTGCGGCGCCGCCCAGGCCAAGCAGCAGTGACGCCGAACTGGAGAGAAGGAAAGTAGTCTTTACAGAAAGCGTCATTATTCCTGATCCTGAAAAAGCGGTTGCCGGATTCGTCATCAGCGAATTCGAAAAGCACTTACCGTCGATGTGCGACGGACCGATTTCGATTTATCCCTGAAGGAATCAGCCGCGCATGATGCGGCGATCAATCCCTCAGGGATCACAAATCAATCGATGTCAGGAGGCGGGGGGAGCGCGGGGCTGAAACGCGACGCGCGTGGAGTTCAGATGGACGAACTCGGCATCGGTGGTCAGGTACAGGAATTCGACCGCCTGCGGCAGCTGCAACAGCGGCGGCGTCGCGAACAACAGCGCGTTGGCGAGCGCCATGACGGCGCAGATCGCGCAGGCGTCGGCGGGTTGCCGGTTGGAATCATCGTCGGACGGCGACGGCTGAGTGGAATGGCTAACCGTATCGGGGGCGGGGAGGCTCGTGGCATAAGCAGGGTCGGATAGCACCGGGCCGGACTGAATGGCCGGCGCCGCCTGCGCGGCAATCCCGTGGAAATGCCCGAACGACAACACAAACTGAACGGCCAGCGCAAACAGCGCGAGACGCGAGCCGTGCTTGATGTTCGACCGGAACGACTTCATGCCGCGATGCACCTTGCGTCGGGAGGCCACATCATCCCGGCCGCCCCGACGTTACAGTATAACATCAGGGTTCGCTGGAGGGTGTCAACCGGGGTCTTTTCGCACGTGCGAAAATTCGCAAGGTTTGTGTTATTCACGCAACGCCAGACGATGTGCGTTGCGATCAGCGGCCCTCGCGCAGCCAGGTGGCCGCGAACGCGCCGAGCAGCAGCAGTAAGCCGATCAGGCCGGCGAACAAGGGCAAGACGCCGACGCCCTTGACGACACTGGCATCGCGCATCTTCACGCCCAACCAGCCGTCTCCGTGGAACACGCCGGACGCGCGCACCGGCACGATGCGCGGAAGGTCGATGCTGGAGCCGTTGACGACGCGCCGCGCGTCTCCGCCGGTGGCCTGCGCCAGCGGTTTGAGCATTTCGGTGGTCGAGGTGACTTCAGAAAATTCCTTCGGGTTGGTCGGGCCGACATTGATCAGCGCCTTCAGCGTCCCGTCGGTTGCCTGCCACAGGCCGAGCTCGCTCGCCGGTATGGTCGTTCGCCACGTTCCGGGTTCGCTCGCGCTCAGCGTCAGCTCGCGCGTGGTCCCCGATGGCGAAGTCACCGTCACCGGCGCGACACTGTCCGCCATGGTCTGGCGCAGCACCACCAGGTCCTTGCCCTGGATCTGCAGGCGCAAAGCCTCTTCGTCGAGATCTGGCTGCTTCATCAGCCAATGCGACATTCGCCGCAGCAGGTCGAGATGCGGTCCACCGCCCTCATAGCCGCGCGCCCACAGCCAGATGTGGTCGGACAGCAGCAAGGCGACGCGTCCCTCGCCAAATCGCGACAGCAGCAATAACGGCTTGCCGTCGGCGCCGGTCATGACCGGCGGGCTGGAGGCGTTGCGGGTGTCGACGGTGCGAAAGAACCGGCTCCAGTGCGGCGGTTCGGTGGCCGAGCCTTCCAGGCCGCGCGTCACCGGGTGGCGTTTGCCGGCGTCGCTTAGATGCGCGTAGAATGGCTTCTCGGTGACGCCGACCGGTTCGGCCGGCAGAACCGAATCCAGCGGCGTGCGCCAGATGCTGGTGGTCGAGGCGTAGTCGGGACCCGCCGACACCAGCACCGCGCCGCCGGCGCGCACATAGCGGGCGATGTTGTCGAAATAGGCGATCGGCAGCACGCCTTGGCGCGCATAGCGATCGAAGATGATCAACTGGAATTCATTGATCTTCTGCTGAAACAGTTCGCGGGTCGGAAACGCGATCAGGGACAATTCGTTGATCGGCGTCCCGTCCTGCTTTTCGGGCGGGCGCAGAATCGTGAAATGCACGAGATCGACGCTGGCGTCGGACTTCAGCAGGTTGCGCCAGGTGCGCTCTCCGGAATGCGGCTCGCCCGAGACCAGCAGCACCCGCAATTTGTCGCGCACCCCGTCGATCGCAACCACCGCGCGGTTGTTGACCAGCGTCAGTTCATTGTCGAGCGGAGAGGCCTCGATTTCGACGATGTTCGGTCCGGCGTGCTTGATGTCGATCTCGATATTGACGGTCTGCCCGCTCAGCGCGGTGCGTTCGTTGATCACCTCGCCGTCGCGGCGCACCACGACTTTGGCGCGGTCGCCGCTGACGCCCTGGTCGTCGAGCCGGTAGGTGATGGTCTGGGTCTGTCCGACGATGCCGAAACGAGGCGCGGCTGATATCGCGATGCGCCGGTCGCGTTCATCCTTGCGTCCGGTGACGAGGGCATGCACCGGGGCCTGAAAACCGAGCGCCGTGGCGTTGGCAGGAATGTCATGCACCCGGCCGTCGGTGATCATGAAAGCACCGGCGACGCGATCGACGGGGACGTCGGACAGGGCCGACGACAGCGCGCCGAATAATCTGGTGCCATCGGTTTCGCCGTCGGCCTGGCCGGCTTCGACGACGCGCACCTCCAGCCCCTTGATCTTTTTGAGGCTGTCGACCAGCGCCTCCTGCGCTTGCGCGGTCTCGCGGGTGCGCTCGCCGAAATTCTGGCTGGGGCTCTTGTCGATCACGACCGCGGCCACCGATGACAACGGCTCGCGGTCCTCGCGGGTAAATGACGGATTGGCCAGCGCCAGCACGATCAGCGCCAGCGCCGTCACGCGCACCGCGGCACCGCGCGCCCGGCCCAATAGCAGCAATCCGGCGATCACAACGATCGCCGCGACTGCCAGCCACAGCACCAGCGCGGGAACCAGCGGCGTAAACGCGATGCCATAATTCATCATTGCGTTCCTACTGCCCGAGCCGTTCGATCAGCGCCGGCGCATGCACCTGGTCGGCCTTGTAGTTGCCGGTCAGCGTGTACATCACGATGTTGACGCCGGCGCGGAAGGCGAATTCGCGCTGCTTGGGCTCGCCCGGCGTCAGCGGCAGCATCGGCTGGCCGTCCGGGCGTATCGCCCAGGCGCCGGCAAGATCGTTGGAGGTGATGATGATCGGCGAGACGCCGTCGCCGCCTCGCGCCGGGTGCGAAGCGGCCTCGTCGTCGTCGTCACGCGGCAAGGTTTCAACCCAGGTCTGGCCCGAGGTGAACCGGCCCGGGAAATCGCGCAGCAGATAGAAGGTCTTGGTCAGCACGTGTTCGCGTGGCACCGGTTCAAGCTCGGGAACGTCAAGCGAGGCAAGGATATCGCGCAACGTCAGCATTCCCGGCGTCTGCGCGGCGCCGCCTTCTCCCGGCGGGGCCTCGATGGCATCGCGCGTATCGAACAATACGGTGCCGCCCTGCTTCATGTAGGCGTCGATCCGGTTGATGGCGTCCTGCGGCGGCTTCGCGGCACCGGGCATGACGGGCCAGTAGATCAGCGGGAAGAACGCAAGTTCGTCATGCGCGGGGTCGATGCCGATGGGGTCGCCGGCTTCCAATGCCGTGCGCTGGGCGAGAAACAACGTCAGTCCGGCCATCCCCGCCTTGACGATGGAATCGACGTCGGCATTGCCGGTGACGACATAGGCCAGCCGGGTTTGCGAGACCGACTTGATCGCGAAATCGTCGGTATTGTCGGCGCGGGACGGCGATGGCGCCGCCAACATCGTGGCTAATGCGAGCGCGAGCGCCAGCGCGGCAGGGGCGGCGCGCCGCCGCAGCAACGCGGCGATGCCGGCCCCCAGCATGGCGACGACAATCGCGTCGATCAGGAACAGCGCCAGCGACGCCGACAGCAACATGCCTCGGAGATCGCGCGGTTCGGCATTGGTGTAGCTGGCACGCCGCGCGCGCAGCTCCGAAATATCGAGTGGCGCGATGCGATCCGCCGCCGCCAGCGCATTGACCGCGAGCGGACCGTCGGCCGGACCGTAGAAGCCGGGCGGATGGTCGATGGCCGCCCGGTCCCGGAAGTCGGCAGGCAGCGGTTTCGCGGTCGAGGGCGGCGGTCCGAACGCGCCGAAACCATCCAGCGTTCGCAGCGGCGCGACCGTTTCGACTTTCGCTTCGCCGGCGACGCCCGGGCCCGGATTGGACGTATAGCCGGAGGCGTCGACGATCCGCCGGAGCATCTCGACAAAGCTGCCCGACATCGGCAGATCGGACCAGCGCATGTCGGCGCTGACATGGAACAGGCTCACCAGGCCCTTGCCGCGATGTTCGCCGGTCACCAGCGGCGTGCCATCTTCCAGCGAGGCCCAGCTTTTCGTCGCCAGCACCGCGTCCGGCTCGGCGAGGACCTGCCGGTTGACGGTGATGTCCTTGGGCACCGCAAGACCGGCGAACGGTCCATCGGCCGCGAACGACGCGAGGTGCTGCGGCTTTTCCCAGGTGAGGCTGCCGCCGAGGCTGCGCCCGCCGCGGCGCAGTTTTACGGGCACCAGGTCGTCATCCGCCTGCGCCAGGCGCGGGCCGGCAAAACGCACCAATACGCCGCCTTGCTCCACCCACGCAGTGATGCGCTCGCGAATTTCAGGCGACAGCGTGCCGACATCGGCGAGTACGATCATCGGCAGCTTCTGGTCGAGAAATTGCGCGATCGCCTGCTGCGGCGCGCCGCGATCGCCAAGCCGGACGTCGGCAAACGGCGCCAGCGCCCGGGTGAGATAGAATGTCGATGCCAACAAAGGCTGCGCGGTATCGTTGGTCGATCCGCTGACGATGCCGATGGCGCGCCGCCGCCATCTCTTGTCGAGCAGTTGCACCGCGCCGGCAGATCGTTCGCCTGATATTTCAAGGCGCGCGATGTCGTTACGCAGCTCCACCGGAAGATCGAACGCGGCTTCGGTCTCGCGATCCTGTGGCGAAAAAGTGTAGCGGGCCTCGCCGATCGGCGAGCCTTTTTGGTCGATCGCACGCACCACGCCCGCGGCAATGCCGCTATCGGCGCGCAGCACCTTCACGGTCATCTTGGCCGCGGCGTTTTCGGCTGCGACCAAAGCGAGTGGGGAGGGGGTGCCGCCTGCAAAAACCGTCAACGCGCGATCTCCGATCGTCTTGCTCAAGCCTTCGAGAAACTCCGGTCCTCGTCCGGTATCGACGCCATCCGACAGCCAGGCGATCTCGCAATTCCCCGTGGTTTTCAGGAAACGCTCGATCCCAGGCAGGGTTTCGACCCGCTCGATCGAGTAAGGTTTCGGCACAAGCTGGCGCAACGCCACCCGCGCGGTGCCGCCCGGCATCAGGGTGATGTCGCGGGCGGGCTCGGACAGCGGAACCAGCGCCACGCCGCGGCGGTCGCTGTCGGCATTCGCAATCAATTCGTCCGCGGCCTTGATTCGCGCGTCCCAGCTCGAGGCCGCACTCCAGCCGTCGTCGAGCAGAATGACAAGCGGCGCGCTGTTGCCGGCCAGGCCGGTTTGCGGATTCCAGATCGGACCCGCGGCCGCCAGGATCACCAGCGCCGCGGCCAACAGGCGCAATGCCGTCAGCCACCATGGCGTGCGCGAGGGCGTTTCTTCCTTCGGCGCGATGTCGAACAACAGCCGCGTCGGCGGGAACTCGATGCGCCGCGGCCGCGGCGGCATCACCCGCAGCAGCCACCACAGCAGGGGCAGGCTCAACAGGCCCAGCAGCAGAAATGGTTCGGCAAAAGAAAGAGGGAACCCCGCGATCATGCGCTTCGCCCCGCTTTGACGGTCGCGGTGCGCACGCTTCCTTTGGCCACCATCATGCCCGAATGCAGGAACAGCAGCAGTTCGGCGGCCGAACGGCTGGTGGTGTGGGTCGAGAACAGCCAGTCGAGCTTGTTGGTCTCGCTGCGGATCTCGTCACGGTGAAGTGCCACGCGCGCGACGTAGTCGCCGGCCCATTTTTCCGCGCGGCCCGCGGTGATCACGCCGCCGCCTTCGGGCTCGACGAACTCGATCCGGCCGGAATAGGGGAAACTCTCTTCTGCCGGATCGACGATCTGGACCAGCGTGCCATGCGCGCCGGAGGCCGATAAGCCCGCCAGCATGGTTCTGATCTCGGAGATCGGCGACCAGAAATCCGACAGCACCACGATTTCGGCCAGCGCCGACGGCACGAACGACGGCGGCAGGCTGAGGCGGGCGGCATCGTCGTGCAGCATCGCCTGCGCCATCTTGTCGATCACGCTGCGGCTCGCGGTCGGGCTCAGCAGGCCAGGTATGCCGACGCGCTCGCCGCCCGCGACCAACAGCTCTGCCAGCGCGAACGTCACGATCAATCCGCGCTCCAGTTTGCTGTCGCGCGCCTGCTTCGATGCGAACGCCATCGACGGCGAGCGGTCCGGCCACAGCCACACGGTATGCGCGGCCTCCCATTCCTGCTCGCGGACATAGAGATGATCGTCGCGCGCGGAGCGTCGCCAGTCGACGCTCTGCGACGGCTCGCCGGAAACAAAGCGGCGGTATTGCCAGAAACTTTCTCCGGCGCCGGCGCGCCGCCGTCCGTGCAGGCCGTGAATGACGTTGGCGGCGATGCGGCGAGCTTCAAGCACCAGGCGCGGCAGCGATGCGGCGAGCGTTCGGCTTTCGCCATCGGCGCGTCGGATTGCGGTGATCTCCTGGGTTGCGTGCCTGGTCTCTGCGGCCATCAACCAATCCGCGTCTTCAATTGCCGGATCACGTCCGGAATGGTGCGGCCCTCGGCGCGGGCGGAGAATGTCAGCGCCATGCGGTGCTTGAGCACCGGTTCGGCCAGATCGAGCACATCGTCGATCGAAGGCGCCAGACGGCCGTCGAGCAAGGCCCGTGCGCGCACCGCGAGCATCAGCGACTGGCTGGCGCGCGGACCCGGTCCCCAGGCGATCAGCTTGCCGGCCTCGCCGCCTTCTTCACCCGGACGCGCGGACCGCACAAGGGTCAGGATCGCTTCGACCACGGAGTCGCCGACCGGCAGCCGCCGCACCAAGCGTTGCGCGGTGATGAGAATGTCGGCGTTCATGGCGGCCTTGGCCAGCGTCTCGTCGGCGCCGGTGGTTTCGAACAGGATGCGCCGCTCGGCGTCGCGGTCGGGATAGTCGACGTCGATCTCCATCAGAAAGCGATCGAGTTGCGCCTCCGGCAACGGGTAGGTGCCTTCCTGCTCCAGCGGGTTTTGCGTCGCGAGCACATGAAACGGCTTTGGCAGATCGTGGCGCGCGCCGGCCACCGTGATATGCTGCTCCTGCATCGCCTGCAGCAGCGCGGACTGGGTGCGCGGGCTGGCCCGGTTGATTTCGTCGGCCATCAACAGCTGCGCGAACACCGGTCCGGAAATGAAACGGAACGACCGCTTGCCGGAAGTGCTCTCGTCCAGCACCTCGGCACCGAGAATATCCGAGGGCATCAGGTCCGGCGTGAACTGGATGCGCTTGGCATCGAGCCCAAGGGTAATCCCTAAGGTTTCGACCAGCTTGGTCTTGGCGAGGCCGGGCACGCCGATCAGAAGCGCGTGACCGCCTGACAGAATCGTGACCAGGGTATTTTCAATCACCCGGTCCTGACCGAAGATAACTGTGGAAATCGCATCCTTCGCGGCGCGGATCTGGCCGGCGACCTGCTCGGCCGAGCGGACAATCACGTCCTCAAGTTTTTCCACACTGTCTGCGCCAGCCATTGGTCACTCCTTGCCTCAAAATGTCGCCGGTTGCGACGTGATGTTATGAACCCCTTGCACAACCGATGCGAAGGCCATGTATTCGTTGAATTAAACTATCCCCACATTATCGGCATTTCGGGGTATGAACTGCATCACGATGTGGCGACCTTACCTTAGGATCCGTTCCGGGAACTCGTCCAAGACACTCACCGGATGACTTGCAGAAGTCTTGCACCAATCGTGCCAAAACGAGGCCATCAAAGTCAGGGCAAACCATGGCGAAGCAAGGGCAGAGCAAGCATCAAGGCCTCGAAGGACTGACTGCTGCCGTCAAAGACGTTGCAAACGCCAGCGCTGCAAGGGGGCTGCCCCCCGTGCATTTGTGGAACCCGCCGTTCTGCGGCGATCTCGACATGCGAATCGCGAATGACGGTACGTGGTTTTATATGGGGACGCCAATCGGGCGGCCGGCTTTGGTCCGGCTGTTTTCGACAATCCTCAAGCGCGAGGACGGCAAGCACTTTCTCGTGACACCGGTGGAGAAGGTCGGCATCCGCGTCGACGATGCGCCGTTTCTCGCCGTCGAGATGCTCAAGGAAACCGATCGTCGGGGCCGAGTGCTGCGCTTCCGCACCAATGTCGACGACTGGGTACCATGCGATTCCGCCCACCGGCTGCGCTTCGAGGCCGCGGCCGACGGCGGCCTCACGCCCTATCTTCACGTCCGCGCCGACCTGTGGGCCAAGGTCACGCGGGCGCTTTACTACGATCTGGTTGACATGGGCGAGGAGCGGGTGGTCGATGGTCGTCCGATGTTCGGGATCGATTCAGCCGGCGAATTCTTTTCGATGGCGGATGCGGAGCAGGTGAGGGGCGCGCTTTGAATGAGCCGGTGCTGAGGATGGACCCCGCTGCGATCGGCTCGGCGGAGTTTTTCGATCGGGCCCGCGCGCGGCTGCGCTTCGACATCCCCGCAGGATTGACCGATGCCAGCGTGGTGCCGCCGAGCGGCGATCAGGGCACCGATCGCATGCTGCAGATCGTCGCCCGCGAACAGCCGATCCGTCCCGCGGCGGTGTTGATCCCGGTGGTGGAGCATGCGCAACCGACCGTGCTGTTGACGCAGCGCGCGGCGCATCTCAACGATCACGCCGGCCAGATCTCGTTCCCCGGCGGCAAGATCGACGCGACCGACGCTTCGCCGCTCGATGCGGCATTACGCGAGGCCGAGGAGGAAATCGGCCTTTCGCGGCAATTCATCGATCCGATCGGCTATCTCGATCTGTACGCAACCGGGTTCGGGTTTCGCATCCTGCCGACGGTCGCGCGGGTGAAACCGGGCTTCAGGCTACGCATCAACCAGGCCGAAGTGGACGATGCGTTCGAGGTACCGCTGGCGTTCCTGATGAATCCTGCGAACCATCAGGTGCACAGCAAGGAATTCCGCGGCATGGAGCGCTCCTACTACGCCATGCCGTTCGAGGAGCGTTATATCTGGGGCGCGACCGCGGGGATTCTGCGTGTGCTGTATGAGCGGATCTGCCTGCCATGATTCGTCCGGCCTTCACCGAAATCGGAATTTTCCTGATCCCGTTCGCGGTGTATGCGCTGTTTTTGATCGCGACGCGCTCCGGACTTCTGGTGCAGTCGTCATGGCCGATACATATCATTGGCAGACTGGTGCTCGGTGCGCTGGTGCTGGTGGTGATCAGTTTTATCTTGCTGGCGCATTTCTCCGGCGCCCCGCCGAATTCGACCTACATTCCCGCGCATATCGAGAACGGCAAGTTCGTTCCCGGAGTTGAAAAATGAGCGATGCGCGCGTGCTCGACGACGCGCCGTGGCTCAAATCCGGCCCAACCGCCCGCCTGCTCGGATTGCTGAACGGCGATGGCGAGGAAGCGCGCGTGGTCGGCGGCGCGGTCCGCAATGTGCTATTGCAGATTCCGCCCGGCGATATCGATATCGCGACCACAGCCTTGCCCGATGAAGTGATCCGCCGCGCCAGGGCGGCCGGCATCAAGAGCGTCCCGACCGGCATCGAACACGGCACCGTGACGCTGGTCGTCGATGGGCACCCCTTCGAGGTCACCACCCTGCGCGAGGATACCGAGACGTTCGGCCGCAAGGCCAAGGTCGCGTTCGGCCGCGACTGGGTCCGCGACGCCGAGCGGCGCGACTTCACCATCAACGGGCTGTCCGTTGACGCCGCCGGTGTCGTGCACGATCACGTCGGCGGGCTCGATGACATCCTGGCCAAACGGGTGCGCTTCATCGGCGACCCCGATCGGCGGATCGCCGAAGACTATCTGCGCATCCTCAGGTTTTTCCGCATTCACGCCGCCTACGGCGTGGGCGAGCCCGATCGGGATGGGTACCTCGCCTGCATTCGCTTGCGCGCCGGCCTTGCGACCCTCTCCGCAGAACGCGTGCGGATGGAAATGCTGAAGCTGGTGATCGCCGACGGTGCTGCCGGCGCCGTCGCGGCGATGGCGGATGGCGGATTGCTGCTGCCGATTTTAGGCGGCATTGGCTATACCGGGCCGTTCGCCGCCATGATCTCGGCGGAGCGCCTGCTTGGACTGAAGCCCGACGCGGTTCGTCGCCTCGGCGCGCTCGCGGTCGCCGTCACCGAGGACGCCAGGCGGGTTGCAGCGCGCTTGCGGCTCTCCAATGCCGAAACAAAGGCGCTCGATTCCATGGGGCATCGCTGGTGGCGGCTCGGCGGCATGGACGAGGCGATCGCCAGGCGACGGCTCTATCGGCTCGGCGAGGACCGCTACCGTGACCGGCTGATGCTGGCGTGGGCGCGGGCGGGAGCGGGCGCCGATTCCGCGCATTGGCGCGAACTCGCCGCCTTGCCGGAGCGCTGGCGGGCGCCGAAATTTCCGCTGAAGGCGGCTGATTTCGTCCCCCGCGGGATCACCGAAGGTCCCGCGCTCGGGCGGGTGCTCGCGCTGGCCGAAGACGCGTGGCTGGCGGCGGATTTCCCGCTGGATGGACCTGCGCTCAAAGCCATTGCCGACCAAACCGTCACCCGCTTCACCCGCGACCATCGGCCGTGAACATCCTTTCCGGTTTTTCCGATATCTCGATAGCTCAACTCCTGCTGGTGACATGCGTCGCGCTGTTTGCCTCTGTCGTCGGCGGGCTCGCGGGTTACGGCACCGGCGCGCTGATGCCGCTGGTGCTGGTGCCGCTGGTCGGCGCCGAACCGGTGGTGCCGATCATCGCGATCTCCGCGATCTTCACCAACAGCAGCCGTTTCGCCGCCTATCTGCGTTATGCCGATTTCCGGCGCGCGGGAATCGCGGCCGCGGCGGCTGCGGTGACGACCGCGTTCGGCGCTTACGGATATACCCGGCTCAGCAACGCCGGCGCGGCGCTAGTGATCGGCGCGATGCTGATATCGAGCGTGCCGCTGCGCCGTTTGCTCAAGCGCCGCGATGTCAAAATCGGCGACACCGGGCTCGCCGCCGGGGCGGTGGGTTACGGCGTCCTGGTCGGCGGCACTTCGGGCTCGGGTGTGATCCTGCTGTCGCTGCTGATGGCGGCGGGCCTCGAAGGCGCAGCCGTGATCGCCACCGACGCGGTGATCTCGGTTACGACCAGCATGATCAAGATTTCCGTATTCGGACTGAGCGGCGTGGTCACCGCGCAAGTGCTCGCGCTTGCCGTTCTGATCGGCGCGATCGCGCTGCCCGGTGCGTTTCTCGCAAAAGTTTTTGTCGAGCGTATGCCGGTCCATATTCACACCGCGATCCTCGATGTCGCGGTGATCATAGGCGGCGTGGTCATGATTTCCGCGGCCGCGCGGCGTTTCTGGTAGAGCAAATTCCGGGAATACGATTTCCCGGAAGCGATGCCGCCAGGTCAAAAGAATTCGGCGGCATCGCGGGGCGAAGTCATGCCGCCGGCTTTTCCTGGATTCCTTATCCCCGTCCTACTCTTCCTCTTCTTCCTCGTCGTCGTCTTCCTCTTCGTCGTCGTCGATTTCGGCTGCCTCAAGCACGGCTAATGAAAGCGTTTCACGAAACAGTTCGCCTTCTGTACCCATCCACACGCACACGATGTCGTCGTCGTCGACTTCTGCCACAGTCATCGGATGACCGCCGGATTTCAGCACGACAACATCGCCCGGTTTCAAACCCATGATTTCTTTCCCCAAAGTTGATTGACATGATTCATGGCCGTCGATCTGTCGAGACAGACCGATCACGGCCACTTCACTGTGACAGGATTACCCGGTTCTGTGTCCGGTCTGTGTCGGTTCCGAACATTCCGGCGGGCAGTGACTCTGTTGCTTAAGATAATGGCAAAATAGCAACACTTGGCTTGACACCACGTGGGTGGGCCACCGCTACGGCCACTTCACTTCCGGCGGCATCGACGACAGGATCGAATCCACGTTGCCGCCGGTCTTCAGCCCGAAGATGGTGCCGCGATCGTAGAGCAGATTGAATTCGACGTAACGTCCGCGCCGGATCAGCTGTTCCTCGCGGTCTTGCGCGGTCCACGGCGCATCGAAATTGCGCCTGACGAGCTCGGGATAGATTTTCAGGAACGCGCGACCGACCTCCTGGGTAAAGGCGAGGTCGGCATTCCAGTCGCCGCTGTCGTGATGATCATAAAAAATGCCGCCGATGCCGCGGGCCTCCTTGCGATGCGGCAGATAGAAATAGTCATCGCACCACTTCTTGTATTTGTCGTAGTCGGCGACGCCGTTGTGCCCGCCACAGGCCGCCTGCATCGCCGTATGAAACGCAATGGTATCGGCGTCTTGCTGGGTCCGCCGCCGGTCGAGCACCGGCGTCAGATCCGAGCCGCCGCCGAACCATGCCTTGGTCGTCACCACGAAGCGCGTGTTCATGTGTACGGCGGGAACGTGCGGGTTGCGCAGATGCGCGATCACCGAGATGCCCGACGCCCAGAAATTCGGATCCTCGCTGGCGCCTTGAACTTGCGAACGGAATTCGGGGCTGAATTCGCCGTGCACCGTCGAACAATGCACGCCGACCTTTTCGAACAGCCGTCCGCGCATCACCGACATCAGGCCGCCGCCGCCGGGCTTGCCGGTATGGTCGGTGCGATCCCAGGGCGTGCGCACGAAACGTCCCGCGCTGCCGGGATAAAGCGATGCCGGCGCATCGTCTTCCAGCCGTTCGAAGGCCTGGCAGATGTCGTCGCGCAAGCTTTCGAACCACGATCGCGCGCGGGCCTTGCGATCTTCGATGTCGTCTGTGTTCATGCCGAGTTCCATATTTCCCGTGGGCTCGCAATGACGACAGAGGCAAGTCTAACCCTGCGGGCCATAATAAGCGCAGCTCTCGTTGCAACTGTCACGGTGGACGCTGACCCGCGTGATCGGGCCCGCGCGCTGAACCCGATCCCAGATGAAGCGCGAGAGGTTCTCAAGCGTCGGCGGTCCAAGCGCGTCGACCTTGTTGAGCAATTTGTGGTCGAGCATCTTCCGCACCTCGGTCATGCTTCGTTCGAGCAGGCCGAGGTCCAGCACCATGCCTGTCGCGGGATCGGGCGTGCCGCGCACCGTCA
>WNFO01002205.1_pt1 | contig 15930 bp, 17 predicted proteins | sample 5400251 | NCBI WGS metagenome assembly WNFO01 (sample SAMN13153354, study PRJNA577476) | soil metagenome | isolation source: 100 cm saprolite under Madrone tree | place: USA:California | collected 2016-06-14 | reverse complement strand
GAGAGCGGCGCATTGATGGCAGTCTGATTGCCGTTGTTGTCGTAGCCGAAGGTTGTCGTGACCGCGGCGGTGCCGGCGGCGTTCACATCTTGGTAGAGCTGATTGAGCGCATTGATGACCCGCGTGTGGGTGCGATGCAGGACAGCGGAAGGATCATAGGTGTTCTCCGCCGTGCGGTTGCCCATGGCATCAAGTGTATACACGATCTTGTTGCCCAGGCCGTCACCGATCTGGGTCAGCCGATGAGCGTTGTCGTAGGTGCAAAAGAGATAGCTCGAGTCGGGCAGCGTCACCTGCTTTAGAAGCCCCGTCGGCCAGTAACTGAAGGTCGTCATTTCGCTGCCCACCTGGCGCGAGGTCAGATGCTGGCGGGCGTCGTAGGTCAGCGTCGTGACCACCCCATTGGGGTCCGTGATCGTTAACGGCTGGCCATGGGCGTTGTAGGAATTGTAGGTCGTGACATTTCCAACGGCATCCGTGATGGTCTGCAGCTGTCCACATTGATAGCTGGTGGTGCAGGTGTAATAGGTGTACGTAGTTGTGGTATCCACATCTGTACGCGGGCCTTTGGCCGTCAGCATCCGCCCGTAGCTGTCGTAGGTGTACGTCCAGGTGCGCGAGAGGTTTGGAGTCACCGACGTGTCCGTGATCGTTTTTGTCAAGAGATTGCCGTTCGCGTCATAAGAGAACGAGGTTGTGCGGTTTGACTCGACGATTTGACTGGGCAGACTAAAAGCTGTCGCCCAAGCGGTGATGATCTTGCGTTGACGAGTGCCGGCTACCGGGGTGTAGGCGGCGAGGTTCGCCGGGCACGTGCTGCCGGCAGCAAATCCCTCGACGCGGACGGTCTCCAGATTGCGTGACAGATCGTACCCATAGCAGGTAAGGTTCCCGTTGAAGTCGGTCCGGGAGGCGCTATTTCCATTTGTGTCATATGATACAGCGCTGGATTCCCCGCAACCCGAACAGAGCGAGTTGACGCCCGTATAACGGCGCTGGCCACCCACAAAGGCAGTTGTGTATGTGCGGCTCGTGCCCAGGGGATCAACGACGACACGCGAACCGTTCGAGTTGTAAGTGAAACTATAGCTGTCAGCGCTCCCTGCAAGTTGAGAACTTGTCACTAGGCTTGACGTGTAGCCCCAAGTTGCGTAGCGAGTCGCGTTTTCGTCTGTTCGACCCGTCATTAGATTCACCTGTGTGGAGCCCGTCAACTCATACAGGTACGTGACTTGCCTTGTATCGGGATAGGTTACTGAGGCCAGATTGTTTTTCGTATCGTACGTGAAGGAGGTCGTGCCGCCCGCTGGATCGACTATCGATGTGATTCGTCGCTGCGTTGAAGCATCCCAATTGAAAGTGAGCGTGTGGCCAAAGGCGTCCGACACGGACGCCAGATAGCCGTTCGCGGAATAGGTCAAGGTTTGCGCGGCACCACCGTGGGTAACCGACTGTAGCTGCCCACTCAGATTGTAGAGTTCCTGGTCTGAGCCTACGGTCGTATAGAGCCATCCCGTTTTATTGCCAAATCCATCAAAAGCCCATGCCAAGGTGTCAGAGACTTCGCAGCCACAGGCAAAAGCCCCGCCGGATTCCGCAAAAAACAGCAAGCTGCCATCCGGACGATAAACATAGGCTCCCGTGCGCCCGCTAAGGTCCGTTCCCGTGTATTGAATCCGCTGCAGATAGGACCCTGACCATCCAATCCCGAGCGGAAACGTCATAGGCGGGCTGCCGCTGTTTCCGAAGTAATATTGTGACGCGATTAGACTGTTGTAGGTTCTACTGAACCGAAGCGGTGCAACGCCAGAGCCTGCATAGTCTATGAAGTCCTCACGCTGGTTCCCCAGCGCGACCTCGCACGGATCACCTTTTATGACCGCGCCCTTGGGACATCGGGGAACACTGCAGTCACTACCCGACTTGCATGCACACGTGTAGTTGCCGCTTGAGTCTTGAACCAACGCCCAATTCGTCGGGTCCGGGCAGTTGACTTGGCGGAAGTCTTGGACATGAACACGTCCTGGCGGCGGCGGCACCGGGACACACTGAGTGCCGTTCCAATCAGAGCCTGTCTGATCAATGTACTGATCCTGGCGATACACAACGCCGGCATAAATGCGCTGATTTGTTGGAGCTTCGACTCCCACAACGGTCCAGTCTGTGCAGTGTGTGCTGGCCACGTCACTGGCAATTAGCGCTGCTTCAAAATCTGCAAGACTGTTGTACCAATCTCCGCTGCTGTCGCCGATGTATCCCCACCGGCCGACATTGATCGCCTCACATATCGTCGTGCCCCAGAAAGCGACTGTGCATTGCGTGGCCGGCGGTGGGGTGCATGGTGCTTGTCCAGCACCATGCACACGACTGCGTCTGCGCGTGCAGGGTAGGAGGACCCATGAGTGCAGCGACGCAGAGCCTAAGTAGCCAAGGCCACCATAGCACGGCCACGCGAGTTGACACAGCGCGCCTGCTCGTTGCGGAGCCCTGAAGCGATCGACCGATTGTCATGTAACCTCCCCGTCCCGGACGGCGCCCGAGACTCCCTGGAGGTCTGGCGGATCATCACCGTCCGTGGTCAGCGCGCATCTTGCCTTGGGTCGATCGGGCTGACAAGAGGCGTTGGGCTTGGCCGGAAAAATATTCTGTCCGGCGTGAGATAAACATCAGGCAGCTCGCAGATTGCTCAGAGAGATGCAGTGTGCCCTGCGCCCAGCGACAGACGGTTTGAGTCGGCGCATGTTGCGTCGCGAAAAGACTCGTCAGAGGATGTGAAGCTTGTCGTACTCCGGCGACAGGAGCGTTTCACCCGCACCAGCTGCGCGCGTGTTCGTCCTATGCGCGCGATATCGACAAGGCTTTGGCGATGAGTCGCGGCCGAAAGTTAGGTCACGACGTGGCTGGCCGCGTCATGCGATTCGACAGGGGGAAGGGAATTGGGCCTTGTGAGGACCTCACAGCGGGGTCGCTGAGGGAACCATTTGTTCCGAGAGCGGCGGTTGTTACTTGGCGTCAGCGCGGTTCTCCTCGCTCGGCAACAGTGTAGAGAGGAAGACGGCGGAGACGTTTGGGCTTTAGCGACGGACGGAGGCTTGGCGCGCGCTGTGGTAACTGGATTGCGGCCCACTCAATGCAAAAAGAGCTAGACCCCTGTTCCGCTCTGGAGTGCCGAGCACACAAGGACAGGGCCACGATCAGCTCGCGGGATTAGCGGATTGCACACCATTCGTGGGTCTCTGGGACCGCCAGGAGGGCGTCGTCTCGGCGAGCGCTTTTGTGCTTCCGTCTCAGCTCCCGCTTGAAATTTTACGCATTCTTGTAGCGGTAGTCTCTTGGCATTTATGTGGAGAGTGCATAGGGGTTTTGTAGCGCTTTTGTGGAGGCAAAGAGGCTCGAGATCCTTGGCGTTGATGTGCACATCGCAGCGCGGTATGTTCCGGTCAGCGCCAAAAGACGGCCGGAAGGCGGCGGGTGAAAATAGATGGCAACTGCACTCAGCGTTCGGCAATGGGTCGCTTTGGTTCGCCAACACGGCGAGACTCGCGAGCGCGACCGGTTGCTGGGTGTGACGGTTACGTTGGCCGCGCGGTTGCTTGGCGTCTCTCGGTCTCGTGTCCACCAGCTATTGAAGGCAAGAAAGCTGGTTGCTGTGGACGTATTCGACGAGAGGCGCACCCGAATTGGCCATATGGTTACGCTGGCCTCGATTGCTCACCGTCGCCGAACTGTCCGACCGCGGCGCACGCAATGGCGACCGGCTCGCATGAACTAACAGAGACATTCAGATGTTCGACGAGGACGTGTATTACGACGTCCACCCTTTCGGGCGGATTCCGCCAAAGCGGTCCGGTATGTATTACGGCAACGTGATTTTAAGCGAACTACCACGGCGCGCCGATGCGGCAACTTACGAGAAGTATGCAAGGCTTCCGTCGTGGCATGTTGAGGAAGCTGCGGCTCTGGTTGTGGGATTTGAACCGCGCGCTAGTACTCAGTTTTTTCCGAGCGAAGGCTTGCCCAGAAACCCCGATCAACCCGAGGTTGCAGCCCCCAACGATGGCGCTGTGACTTGGAATGCGCTGCTTCACGGAGCGGTCGGCCAAGTTCTGGCACTGTACGCGCGATACAAGCACGTTCCGCCGTGGGGCTTCCACTCTGACATGCTGTATGTCCGCCCGGACAACTTCCTGGCATTCTGCGCGGAATACATGGTTCCAGTGCCTGCCGATCTCGCTCGGCACTTCCCAAATGCAACGCCCGCGGCGTCTGCTCAGACGCGCCGCTCAGCCGTGCCGAAAGAACAGCGCTACCGCAAGCAGACGTTGCAAGTTGCCCTAGAACTGAATGAGCACGCGGCTCCGCTGACCGTGCAGCAATTGAAGGATCTTGTCGAGAGTGGATTTGCGCCGACTGAGCACACGGTTACGCCTCGGACTTATCAGCAGTATCTCGAAAAGTGGCGGCGGGATACCTCGCCCCCTGACCCTCTCAGCGGTTTGTTAGCGCAAGTTTTGCGCACAGCGCTGGGCCGTCCCAGCGAAGACGAAGATAACGAGTTGAAGAAGCGGTTGCCCGAGAAGTTCAGGCGAATTCTCTGGCCCATAAACCGGGCCGCGAAGAAACTACGAAAATAGCGTCGGACAGCGCTTTTTCGTAGTTCTCTCTATTTCCACCCCTCGTTCCTCCTAAGCTGCCGGCCGGCAGTCAGGCCGCCGATGTGCAGCCATTCGGTTTGATCGTCGGTCCGCAAGCCGTGCACGTATTAGCGTAGGAGTATGAGCGATGAGCATTCCACGAATCACTCCCGGTCTCGCACTGATCGACGATGAGGGGGACGAGGTAGCCGTTCGCAAGATCAACGAGTCGAGAGGAACCGTCGTGCTCCAAACGAGCGACGGCGATTCGTACTCAATGTCGCTTCGGGAGCTTCGTAGCAAGCTGCGCGACGGCGCGTTTGCGGTGGTCGACTCGGACGAAGAGGACGAAGACGAAGAAGACGACTGATTCTCGCGTCAGAAAAACACGAATGCCCGCGTGGCGCGCGGGCATCGGTGGCGGATCAACCCTGACTCTCGTTACCTACGACTCCGCGAAATCGCGAAGAGGGTTAACCATGAGTTCGAGCATATCACAACATCCAAGCACGTCCAGTAGCCCGGTCAATTTCGGGCGATGTCGGCACCAAGCTGTCGGCGTTACTGCCCCGCTCACCGCCATGTCCTCTTTTAGCAACGCGGAGGCGTCGCGCGAGACCTCATGCGAGCAGCGAAGGGGCTTTATCACGGGGAAGCCGGCTGCGGTACGTGAGGGCGAGGCTCGCGGTCCCGGCCGGCCGCGCCTTGGCGGCCGGCCGGGCGCCTCGCACCGACCGCAGCCGGCCGGGGCCCCCGTGTCAAGCCTTTTCGCTGCTCGCGAAGGCGCAGCATGTCCCGAGAAGTGTCTCAGATCACCGCGCAATCGACTGGCGACAATGCTTCGCGTTCGGGACCGAGAGGCGAGTTGCTTGCAGCCTGTGAATGCCGAACTCGACCAGCGACTTGTCAAGGCGGACTTTGGTGGCGTTCACAGCGGTCGGCGGACTTCAATATTCGAGCGGTACCCTGTAGGTCTGCAAGTCCTCCTGAAGCAGGCCTACCTTGAGACTGCGGGGCCAGTACGCAGTGTCTTGTTTGGTAAAGCGCGCGAACAGGCGATCGAGGAAGGCCTGGGCACCGATTCATATTTCCAAGCAGATATAGACCTTGCGAAGACCGATCGCGCCCTGTCTTCCGCGCATGTGCATGTGGCATTCAACGAGGATGAACTGGAGCAGCGTGCCGAGATCTTCGCACGAGCCTGCTATCGGATTTCCGGGGACAAACCGATAGAGTACGGGCTGCAGCTTGCGTCCGATTACGCGCAAAAGCGGGGGATTCAACCTCCCGAGCCGGGTAAGCGTAGTTTAACTCCAGGCGGCTGCCTCAATCGATTGATATGCGAGCGATGGTGGCGCCGCGCAATGCGCCGCACCTACGCGCGCAAAGCGGAGCAAACTCTTCGGTCCCAAGGCTTTGTTCATAAGGGAGCAGGCCTGTACGTATCCGCCGAAGCGTTTCAGTCAACAATTGACCGGAAGGCGGCTAACTTACGGCTGTTAGAAGAAGCGCTCGCAACGAATGATCTCGGGCAGTCGTTTTCTCTGAGTGAGCTGTCGGCGCGGAACACGAGTAATCCCATCGTCCGCCGGGCTGAAGTTATGGTCCGCGCACACGGTTGGGAGGACCATGCTAGGGAGCATGGTCACGTCGCGTCTCTCTTCGTCATAACACTTTCGAGTCGCTTTCATAGAATGGACGAGCGTGGTGGCAGAGTGTCGAAGTTCGACGGTTCTACTCCACGAGACGGGCAGGAGTGGCTCAATCGGCAGTGGCGGCGCATGCGGTCGTCGATGCATCGGAAGGGGATTCAGTTCTACGGGTTGCGAACGGTAGAGCCGCACCACGATGCCACGCCACACTGGAACGTGCTCGTGTTCGCCGCGCCAGCGGATATGGCCGCCGTTGCAGCCGAGTTCGACAAGTATTTTCTGCGTGCCGATTCGCCGGATGAGCCTGGTGCGTGCACTCGTCGGGTGAGAAGGGTGGAGATTGACCCGAGCAGGGGTGGCGCGACGTCCTACATCGCAAAGTACATCTCCAAGAACATCGACGGCTTCGGTATCGGTTCAGATCATGAAGACAGTGACCCTCAGCGCGATGCGAGTGAGACGTGCATCAGAGCTGAGGTGTGGGCGTCGATTCACGGTATCCGACAGTTCCAGTTCTTCGGCGGACCTGCCGTGACCGTTTGGCGTGAGTTGCGCAGACTACGCCGACCCTCTATGGGCATCATCGAAGAAGCTCGATGCGCAGCCGACTCGCCGGACTGGTGTGGCTTTGTCCGAGCCATGGGTGGCGTCGGGTGGAGCCCAACCGCTAGGCCCGTCCGCCTGCACAAGATTCATGAGGACACCGTTGGGGCGTACGGCGACCCACTCGGTTCAAGTGTCGTCGGCGTCGAGAGCGACGATCTTGTCGAAGTTACCCGACCCAGGACGTGGTTTGTCGAGTGGTGCCCGGAGCGCAACGAAGATGCGTTCCACCAGGTTCAACCAGGTTCTTTTCTTCCTTGGAGTCCTGTCACTAACTGTACGCGGCTCCTAACAGACAGGCGCGGTCAGATCACAGGAATGCTGTGACGTCGAAATGCGAGGGTTCGTGAACGCGGCGCTTCTCAAACTCGCGAAGTTAATTGCTCGCGCCGCTATTCGCGAGGAATTACGCTCAGACGTCGGCGGCGATGGAGCGCCTTTCGAACACAACGCAGGAGCCGAGCATTATGCGAATGCCGAATCGGTGACCGATCAGGCAACCGGCACCGCAACTACGGAAAGCGCGAAGGGCGTCGGTCCGGCACCTAATGCAGCGCGCCGGAGATAGACGCCAGCGAGGGGCGGAGCGTTGTGGCAGCGAAATATGGTGAAAGTCCTGCGCTCGCCGTAACACTCAGGCTACTATTAGCCGAGGCGCTGGAGAAGCGCATATGCCAAAGAACTTCGCAGCGGCAAGACCGACCGAGGCGACATGAAGAAGCGACCCAAGGAGGCGCTAAAGAGCCCTACGACTGATGTCGCGCGCATTACCGGAAAGCTGATGTCGAGAGGGTTCAGGCGAGGCGAGAGACGTGATGGGAAGTCAGGGCTCTACGTGATCCTGATCGATGATCCAAATGCACTATGTGACGTCTTGATCGATGAAAGCAGGTTGCTTTACGTGGGCATGACAAGTCCCAAGCGCCGCAGTTCTGTTCGCGATCACTTTGACTGTGATCACAGCGGTGGATCAACAGTCCGGCGATCTCTCGGCGCGCTGTTGAAGGAGAAACTTCCCCCTTGCTTGCGCGCCATCCGACGATCTTCTGGCCCCTCACCGACAAACTGGCGTAACTATCGCTTTCAGGGCGAGGGCGAGGCCGCGTTGACCCAATGGATGAAACAGCACTTGTGCACTAATTTCGTGGAGCTAGTCGGCGAACGAAAGACGGTCAGGAGGCGCGAAATTGAAGTGATCAAGCGTCTCATGCCGCCGCTGAATCTCACCGATTGGGAGAACAGCCAGGGGGCCACGATCAAGAGGTTGCGCAAGTTGTGTACTAATGAGGCGCGCCACTCGTAGATTGACCATGAAGCCATTCGAAAGGTAAAGCGCATGCCGAGCAAACCAGTGAACGTCAAGCAAGTGTTGGTGTACTTGACGCATGCACAGCATGCGCGCCTTCAGAAGCTCAAGGACAGGACCGGCACTCCGATGAGCGAGAGTATTCGGTTCGCGATTGATCAATACTTGAAAGTGGTGGAGCGTTCCAAATGACAGCTGACCAGAGTCTTCGCGCTGCCCTGTATGCACGCTACTCCACAGAAAAGCAGTCCGAGAACTCCATTTCGGATCAATTTCGCGTGTGCGAGAGCATCGCCGGGCGGCACGGATTCCGAATCGTTGTCCGATTCAGTGACGCGGCACTATCGGGCGGGACGACTCAGCGTGAGGGATACCAGGAATTGCTCGAGGCGGCGCGACGACGAGATTTCGACGTGATCGTTGCCGAAGATGTGTCGCGGCTCTGGCGCTCTCTGGCTGAGCAGTCTCCGCGTCTGGCTGAGCTGCGCGATCTGGCTGTCCATGTCGTGACGCAGGACTTAGACACGCGACACGAGAGCGCCGGGATTCTCGGGGCCGTGAATGGCGCGATGTCCGAGCACTACCGGCAGGAAATTGCGCGTCGGACGCGACGGGGCTTGGAAGGGCGTGCCCGCGCTCATAAGGCGACCGGAGGTCGTGCTTACGGCTATGTCGCCGCGCGGGATTCGCAAACGGCCGAGCGGGAGATTCACACCGGGCAGGCGGAAATCGTTCGGCGCATTTTTCAGGAGTATGCAGAGGGTAGGAGTCCGCGAGGGATCGCAGCGGCCTTGAATCGTGAGGGCGTTCCGTCTCCCGGTTCAACGTGGAAGCGCAACGAGCGACGCCAGCAAGGCTGGATGGCTTCAGCGATTGCCGGTGACCCGGCCCGCGGCATCGGAATCCTGAACAACGAGTTGTACATCGGGCGCGTCATCTGGAACCGCTTCAAGTGGGTCCGTTCGGCCGCCGATTCGAGTAAGCGACGCTACGTTGCCAACCCAGAGAGTGAATGGGTTGCGCATAGCGCTGAGCGATTGCGGATCGTCCCGCAAGAGCTTTGGGAACGTGTCAAAGCACGACAGAAAGCCCGGTCGGAAGACATCGGCGAAAGCGTTCGGCGGGGTCACAAAGCGGCCGCGCAAAAGCGCACCGGCCGAAAGCCCAAGTTTCTGTTCAGCGGCTTGCTTCAGTGTGGTCTCTGCGGCGCGAGATTCGTGATCGCGGACCGGACACACTACGCATGCAGCTCGCGTGTGAACGGCGGCGAGGCCGCGTGCTCGAGCGACGTGCGGATCAAGCGTACGTTGGTGGAGTCGGGCCTTCTAGCGGGTATCAAGCGTGACCTGCTGGCACCGGAGGTCGTCGAGGAAATACGCCGCTATATCAAGCAGTCGCTCGGGGCTCTGTCCCGAGCCTCAACGCCACGGTCAGAACGCCTACCCGCCGTGGAGCAGGAGGTCGCAAATCTGGTCGATGCCGTGGCGACAGGCGCGCTACGGACGTCGCGGGCATTGGCGGAGCGGCTGGCCCAGGCTGAAGCCGAGCTTGCCCGGCTGAGGGAGGCTGCGCGGCCCCAGAAGGTTACAGACGTGGATCGGCACGTCTCGCGGGCGGCGGATCGGTATCGCTCCATGGTCGAGCGGATCGAAACGGAATCGTCGGATTCCGATCTGGACCTCTACCGTGCCTCGCTACGGGAGCTATTCGGCTCGATTAAGGTGGTGGCCGACGAGTGGGAGGTCCGCTTCGAGGCCGACCTTCGGGAGACTCAGACGGCCCTTCTACGAGCCGCCGGAGGATCAGCAAATAACGTGGTAGCGGGGGCGTGCTACCTATTGATCTACCGGACGTGCGCCTGATACGAGGTCGAAGATGAAATGGGGCAGAAGTTGACCCCGCGCTCAGCACGGCGGCCCGATCAACCCTCAGTTCGGAAACTTCAATCCCCGCTCGATCGCCTGGAACCGCGGCTCCTTCCCCCGTGTGAATCGGTTTTTTTGCGAGTCTGAGAAGCACGCTCGAATGTGACCCGAGCGTGCCGGGAACATGCGCCCCTGAGCGCTGGAAATCAACAGCAAACCCGGTCTGCAAATGGCACGCAAGCCAAGGTTCCCCGGAGGCTCGCCTGGGTGTACAGAGATCATGGGAGGAGCCATGGGGGCAGCACGGTATGCGCCCGAGCTACGGAGTTCTGCATCGCCCGGGAGAGACCTTATTTTGGGCCCGGCAAAGGCTAGGTATCATTTGCTGAGGTGCGGCGGTGGCACCGATCTGGCGGCGCCACTGCGCCCGCTTGCAAGCTGCGGCTTCAGCGCTAACGCCAATGACCGAAGCATCTTTTGGGACTTATCGATCCGTTGCGGGGACAGGCGGCCCGTCACGCGCTGCCTCGCTGGCCGAGATCCTTGCGATGCTTGCGCTCGTGCTCTCGTACATCTGGGTCTGGCACAAGCGCTTCCCGGGCGATGAGCTGGTGGTGACGTTCCTGTACTTCGCACTGTGTTATGGGAGCCATCTGCGCCGCCATGAATCCGCGCGCTCCCTCGGGCTGCGGCTCGACAATTGGTGGCCCGCGGCTCGCCAGGCCTGCTTGCCCGTGGCCGTCGGCGCAGCCGTACCGCTCGCGATCGGCGCGGCGCTCGGCACTTGGCATTTCGGGCCTGCCGGCTCGCTGCTGTCGCTGCCCTGGCACGTGGCCTGGGGCACGGCTCAGCAGTACGGATTGCTGTGCCTGCTCTATCGCAGATCACTGGATACTTTCGGCAGCGTGCGAGGCGCCGCGCTCGCTGCCGCGGGCGCATTCGCACTGTTCCATTTGCCGAATCCCCTGCTGGTCACCGTCACGCTCCTCGGTGGCTTGGTTTCCTGCACGTTGTATCGCCGCGTACCCAACGTGCTCGTGCTCGGCATCGCCCATGCGATGCTCTCAACGGTACTGTTTTCCGCTCTGCCGATCTCGATCACACATCACATGCGCGTCGGGCCCGGCTACTTCACCGTTGCGACGGGGCTTGCGCATGCGAGCTGAACATGCGCCTGCCTTTCACCGCTCTCGCGGTTGGGGGTGCCTGTTCTGGAGCACTTGCGTCATCTGCTGCGCGTTCATGGCTCACGCGCATGCGGGTGATGAGCTCGAGCGCTACTTCGCGCGACCCGATGCGAGTTACGCCTTCCATATCGTACGCAACGGCAGGCTGGGTGGCGCGGAGTATCTCGAAGCGATCCTCACGTCGCAGACGTGGCGCGGCATTCCCTGGAAGCACCAGCTCTTCATGCTGAGGCCGCGTCGCCTCGCGATGCCGGCGACCCAGGCGCTGCTGTTCATCGACGGCGGCTCCTGGGAGCCCGAGTACGACAGCACCGCCACGCGCCCCCCGCCGCGGGCGGCCAAGGAGTTCGTGCGTCTCGCAAACGCGCTGCACGCACCCGTGGCGATCGTCCGGCAGGTACCCTTCGAGCCGTTGTTCGGCGGGCGCCGGGAGGACGCGCTCATTGCGTATACGTTCGATCAATATCTCCAGACCGGCGATCCGGACTGGCCGTTGCTGCTGCCGATGGTGAAGAGTGCTTCACGCGCGATGGATGCCGTCCAGCGGCTCGCCCGGGAGCAGTGGGGACTCGCGATCGCAAGGTTCACGGTGACCGGCGCATCCAAGCGCGGCTGGACATCGTGGCTCACCGCGGCCGTCGATCCCCGCGTGGCGGGCGTAGCTCCGATGGTCATCGACATGCTCAACATGAGGGCGCAGATCGAGCTGCAGCGGCAGACGTTCGGCGGGCTGTCGGAGGAGATCAAGGATTATGAGGAGATTCGGCTCCCCGAGCGCATGGATTCGCCGACCGGGCGGGAGCTGGCGGCGATAGTCGACCCGTACAGCTACCGCGACCGGCTGCTGCAGCCCAAGCTCATTCTGCTCGCAACCAACGATCCGTACTGGCCACTCGATGCGCTGAACGTCTATTGGAATGGGCTGCCGGAACCGAAGCGGGTTCTTTATCTCCCTAATCAGACGCACGACCTGCGGGATGTCGACCGCCTCATCGGCAGCCTCGCCGCACTGAACCGCTATGCGGAGGAGGGCAAAGCGCTGCCAGAAGTGTCCGGAACTTTCACGCAGCGCAACGGGCGGCTCGAGCTCACCGTGCGCACCGATCGGACGCCTGCGCGCGTGCTGGCGTGGAGCGCGCTGAGCGCGACCCGCGATTTTCGTCAGGCACGCTGGACCTCGCGCCGATGCAGCCGCTCGGGCGGTCTCTACGAATGCGAGGCGCGCACGCCGGACGACGCCTACGCGGCCCTGTACGCCGAAGCCGTGTTCCACGATCGCGGCGAGCATGGCTTTTCGCTTTCGACGACGGTTCATATCAGCAGCGGCCCGCAGGCTGGTCATCGGACTGCACGGGTCGACCGCGGGCATCGATGAGCTCCGCGCACCGCCGCACGCCGTCGATCTGGGCGAGCGAGTCTGGGAGCCTCGAGAGTCTTCGCGTAGCATTCCCCTTCCATATACAGTGTGACCTCCAAGTGTGTCGACGCTGCGAGGACTCCGAGTCGCCGGATGACCGCCTACCTCATCACGTTCAGGCCAGAAACCGAAAGCCCGAAGGAGGGCGCATCGCTCCCCGAGTTGCTGCGGTGGGCCCGTGAGAGCGCCGCGCGCAAGCCGATCGTCGAGGCGTGGGCCTTCCACGCGCACCAGCCGGTTGCCGTCGGTGATCGCGTGTTCCTGTTGCTTCAGGGCGCGGGAGGACCCGCGATCTTCGGCTACGGGTCGGCGGCGGGCCCGCTGGCCAGCGTCGATGGGCGCTGGCAGCTTCCTGTCGCATTCGAGGTCATCGTCGACCCGACCACGCAAGTTCTGGCCACTCGAGAGGAACTGTTGGGCCCCAGGGGTCTACTCAACACGCCACGGTAAATAGCGCTGCGCGCCCATCACCGAGATGAACTGCTCGTTGGACGCGAGCGTGCCGAGGGTCGAGTCCTCGCGCCTCAAGCGCCCTGAGGCCGGCTGCACCTTGCTTTCTGCCCGACCTCGCGGGCGCTGCGAGCTGATCCGCGTGAGTCAGGCAGAGCATGCGCGGCTCGTTGACGTCGAGCGCGAGAGAGAGTTTCCGTGGATTCATCGGAGATGTCAGGATGATCCCGGCGACAAACACGGCGAACTCATCGCCGAAGCGCGCATTGACGACGCGGCGTTTATTCGCAAGTGCCTGAATTAAAAGGGAAATATGAGCGTGGTAGCGGGGGCGCGATTGCGACCAATAGCACGCTCGTCATTCCGTTCTCGCGCGCTGACCGCCGCCGCAAGATTGCCCGCGTCCAGATTCCCGACCACTGTGGTAACGGCCATCGGCTGACAGTTGGAAATGTCCGAATAGACCAGCGGGAGCGCCGATGGCGGTGCCGGCAGTGTGGTAACGACCGTGCTGCGGCATTTAGGGATCGGCAACGGACAGGCTGAGTGCGCTCGCATAGCCAGGAGCATGCTCCCAGCGGATCGGTATGTCGGCTTTCGCAACGGATGAAATCGCCTGGACCCGAGTGTCCCACGCGAACACTGCCCGAGGCGCCCGTGCGGTGGCGCAACGCCTTGCAACAGTCTGCACTCAAACGCATCATGCAGCGCAGTCTGTGTTCGATGGAGGGCCGAGAAATTGCCGGAACTGATTGGGGTCGCGGTCGGCACGCTCGCAGACCCGAGCTTCCAGGGACCAGATCGAACCGTTTCGGAACACTCGAAGCACAAATGGGTCGATATCGGAATGGGCGCGCGAGCCTTGGGCCGCAGGGCGCGGCGACACGGAAACGAGGTCATCACGGTGATGCTTACTGCCAACTAACCACGGCTACCGGATCTTCGTCGCCGGACTTGCCGCAAAGCGCTGCCGGAATTCTCGGGGCGCGGTGGCCAACTGGCGGTGGAAGCTGCGGCGCATGGTTTCCTCCGAGCCAAAGCCGCATCGCTGGACGATGCGCTTGATTGGCATCGACGTCCCCAAGAGCAGTTGCTGGGCGGCCTCCACACGCATGCGCTCGACGGCCCGAGCGGGTGTGAACCCCGTCGCGCCGCGATAGTGACGCACGAAGCTGCGCTCGCTCATCGCAGCCTCTGCCGCGAGCGCCGAGATCGTAAGATCGCTCCCCAGGTGTTCGGCGATCCAAGCGTGTAGGCCATCGAACGTCGCATCGGTCTGTTGAAGGGTCAGTGCGCTACTGAACTGCGCTTGCCCGCCTGGGCGCTTCAGGAAGACCACGAGGTCGCGCGCGACCGCGATGGCGGCGGCATGGCCGATGTCCTCTTCAACCAGGGCGAGCGCAAGATCGATGCCGGCGGTCACGCCTGCCGAGCTCCATACCTGACCGTCGCGCACGTAGATCGGATCGACTTCCACTGTAGTTGACGGATTCTGGCACGCGAGTGCTGCGCACTCGCTCCAATGCGTGACCGCCCGTCGGCCACGCAGGAGTCCTGCGGCGCCGAGCAGAAAGGCGCCCGTGCAGATGGACGCCACCCGCCGGGCACGCCCGGATCGTTGCCGCAACCAGCGCACCAGCGCGGCATCTTGGCTCGCACGGTGCACTCCGCTGCCACCCGCCACCATCAGGGTATCGAGCCCAGCCGCCGGTCCTGACAGCTCCGCTGCCATAAGACCCAGACCACTCGAAGTCATCACGGGCGTGGTTCGTGCGACCAAGCGGACGGTGTAGCGCGGCGGCTTGCCGCATTGACGCGCCCAGTCGTTGGCAGAGGCAAACACCTGCAGCGGGCCCGTCACGTCGAGGAGCTGCGCGTCAGGAAAGGCCAGGATTTCGATGATTTTCGCCGATGGCGTATTTCGAGGGGTCTTTGGCATATACGCCAAATCTAAGCCTGGGAAACTTGCGCCGTCAAATGAATCGGGGCGACTGACATGGCACTGGAGATGCGTCCGAACTGTGAGTATTGCGGCCGGGATCTGCCGGCGCAGTCGACTGCCGCGCGCATCTGTTCCTACGAGTGCACGTTCTGCGCGGACTGCGTCGAGCGGGTCCTGCACAACGTGTGCCCGAACTGTGGGGGTGGGTTCGCGCCGCGGCCCATTCGACCGACGCGCGAGTGGCAACCGCGGTTGTCGCTCGAGAAAAGCAGCTCGAGGCCGGCATGATCGGCATCAACAGTATCAGATCTCGGTGTCGGAATCGCCGTTTTGGTGGCATCAAGGAACGCAGCGCGCAGCGCGTCGGACAGCGGATCATAAGTCATCCCGCACCTCGGAAGATGGGATACGTCCTTCCGACACACGGCCATACGTCAACGCCGCCGCTTCGGCGGCGTGAATGGTCAGGGCAATGCTGGGTAGCTTGTGTCAAGCCGTTGACAGAAGCACTTTGCAGGTACGGGCAAAACCCTTCCCGCAAGCATATCCCGTCTACTTCACGGAGATTCGAATGTCAGCCCCACAACCCGCGCACAAGGCGCGAAAGGAAAATCGTATGAAGAACTGCAATGCATCGGAGATTCAGAGCACGCGTCGCATCCTCGCCGTGGCGTGCACGGCGGCGCTGGCGCAAACCGCCCACGGCGGCGAAGTCACGATCACACCGCCACCGGTACCCGCCAACATTCAAGTGCCACTGGGGAACACGGCATTTCTCGTGGGTCACGCCGTCGGTACCCAGAACTACATCTGCCTGCCCTCAGGCACTGGCTTCAAATTCACCCTCTTCACGCCGCAGGCTACCCTGTTCAAC
>WNFO01002413.1_pt1 | contig 15934 bp, 16 predicted proteins | sample 5400251 | NCBI WGS metagenome assembly WNFO01 (sample SAMN13153354, study PRJNA577476) | soil metagenome | isolation source: 100 cm saprolite under Madrone tree | place: USA:California | collected 2016-06-14 | reverse complement strand
AGAAACGAGATACAGAAACGAGATACTGAACGGGAGAATCGAGCAGTGGACGGCAACTAAGGAGGGATTAACGGTGGTGGCGGACACAAGTCGAAGAGTCGGCCACGCTTCCTGAGACCCTCGACCGAATGTCAGGCGATTGGTTTGTTCGCCGGCTTTTGGGAAAGCGAAAAGACTCGTTCTGAGCTAGTCGTCGGCGGTGCGGATTCGTACTACTGACCAACGAATTGAACTTCGGGATAGAGTTGAGACGGCTTGTCAAGCAAGGCGGCGGGTGCGTCCTTCAGATAGAAATCGAAGAAAGTGTGCACATAGTCGGCAGTAATGGCGAGACCGCGGCGCCCGTCCAGGCCGCCGAAACCAAATATGCACAGCAACCCGATGACGTAATGGCTCTTCAGTAGCATCTGGTCACTGAAACTAAAATGATTTGCCCCGCGAATGGTTATGAATAAGCGCCCGTTCGGAAGCCGATCGTAAATGGATTGGAAGTTGGCGTGGATTTGACCGCTGGCCGAATCAGGCAGGTCGTGACTGTGGTCGCTGAGGATAAACATGAAAGGCTGTTTGAGGCCCTCCCGAACGACGCTGCCATAAGGAGCGCCATCCATATCAATCCCCGCCTTGCAGCGAGAATCGTCATGACAGAATTGCAACGCCGTTGCGCCGCCGAACGAATGCCCAAACATGCCGAGCCGCTGGATATCCAGCCGGCCCGTAAACTTGCCGGACGGATCAGCGGCGTTCAGATGCTGCAATTGGCTCACCACAAAGTTCGTATCGCTGGTCCACATGGGAAGAAGACTGTTGATCAGGCGACTCGCCTGGTCGGCTTGCAGATTCTCGGGATCGTTCGTTGGAGGTCTGATGACCACGCGGTTGTCCGGAAGGACGACGACGAAAGTTCTGTAAGGCGCGTCGAAGCCCACGACGATGTAGCCGTGACTTGCCAGATCCTCGGCGAGCGTCGTGTAGTCTGTGGTCAAGCCTCCCCCACCAGCTCGCATGATCACGATTGGATAGGAGCGCTGCTCCGGCGAGACTTCCGGATCAGATGTGCTGTGGACCCGAACCAGCGACAAATCTCGCGTAAGGAATTGACTCATCAGGGCACCTGAGTGCTGCGCGAGGGCCGAGCGCCAAGCAGCGGGAAGATACTCTACCGGTGCGGCAGATTTCGTAGCCGCGGACGGGTACCACATCCAAACCACTACCTCCCGCTTGGCTCCTGAAGACGGCGCCAATTCGTCAGTCTGGGTGTTGTTGACCCATGCGCACGTCGTTCGGCCAACGGCAAAGTGGCCTGTGGGCGACGGCAAGGTGATTTCTGTTTTGTGCTCCCACCAAAGTAAAGCGAGGAGCATCGTCAGTCCGACGATAGCGAATATGGCCAGTGCCGCGAGGCCCTTGATGAGGCGCCTGCCAAGGAGGGGAAACTTTCGGCCCGGATTTGGGGAGCCGGAGAGAGTGTGCGGCCGAGGCATGGGCGCTATTCTAGGAAAAGTGCTTTTAACTGTAAAGCAGATAATTATGCGCCTTGGGGCACTACCAGGAAGAGCAACCAAAAGGTTGCTTTTTGCGGCGGGCTAGACTAATATGCAACCCGGAGGTTGCTTAAAATGGACAACCGTATTGAGAAGCGCATGGAACTCAAGGCGCCCGTTTCGCGCGTCTGGCGTGCGCTGACGGATTACCGGGAGTTTGGCGAGTGGTTTCGCGTGAAATTGGATGGCCCATTCGTGGCCGGTCAGATCTCGCGTGGCCAGATGACCTATCCTGGCTACGAGCACGTCAAATGGCAGGCCGTCGTGCAGAAAATGGAGCCCGAACGGCTCTTTTCCTTCACCTGGCACCACTCGCTTGATCCCAATGCAGACATCTCCAAAGAACCAACCACGCTCGTAGAGTTCAGGCTGGAGAAGATCGAAGCCGGCACGCTCTTAACTCTCACCGAATCGGGCTTTGAAAATCTCCCCAAAAACCTCCGGCTCGAGGCCTTCCGCAGGAATGACGGCGGCTGGACCGAACAAATGAGGAATATTGAGAGCTATGTCGCGCAAAGGCCATAGCCGCTGGACGGGCAAACGACGGGCTCGTGCACCCGTTTTTGCCGCGCTCGGCGATGAGACGCGGCTATCGCTGGTTGCGAAACTCTGTGGCGGGCAGCCTCATTCGATCTCTCAGCTAACGGAGGGTTCGAAGCTGACCCGGCAGGCGATCACCAAGCATCTTCGAGTGCTGGAGAGCGTAGGAATTGTGCACAGCGTCCGTAGAGGCCGCGAGAGCCGATTCGAATTCGATCCGGAGTCTATGGAAGGAATTAAGGAGTACCTCGATTTCGTTTCCGAGCAGTGGGATCAGGCGCTGTCCAGGCTAAAGTCGTTCGTCGAAAATTGAGCGCCCGGAGTCAGATAAGAGCCTTTGGGGCGCACTTTGAAGCGAATTTTCATTTCCCAGAAAATGGGTGGGCGATTCTTCGCCACGGAAATGTTAGTGTTGCGCCTTTTCTGGAGTGATGCTAAAATGCATCACATGAGAAAAGCAACAGTGCGCGACCTGCGCTACCGGTTTTCCGTGGTGGAAGACCTGTTGGGCGAAGGCGAAGAGGTGCAAATTACCAAACGCAAGCGCATCATCGCGCGATTGCTGCCGGTTCAACCTTCGGCGTCGCCAAGGCGGCCGGATTTTCTGGCGCGGCTGAAAAAGCTGTACCGCGGAAAGCCGCTAAAAGTGACTGCCGCCGAGCTCCTGTCCGCGGAGCGAGGCCGCTATTGAGCGCGTATGCGGATACGAGTTTTCTGGCGTCGCTGTACGTTCTGGACGGCAGCTCGGGCCTGGCCGCTGCCCGGATGAAGCGCGCCAAGCTTCCCCTGCTGATTACCCCGTTTGGCGAACTCGAGCTCACCAACGCCGTCGCTTTGCGGCTTTTCCGAAAAGAACTTTCTGCCTCTCGAGTGAAAGCCGCGCACGCGCTGATCCGAAAGGACCTGGAAGACGGCATTCTAATGGTCAACGCATTGCCCGCGAGCGCCTTCGAACGGGCGAAGCAGATCGCAAGAAGGCAAACTCCTCGTTTGGGTACCCGGACACTCGACGTACTTCACGTGGCCTCCGCGCTCGCCCTGCAGGCGGACACCTTCCACACCTTCGACACGCGTCAAGCGAAACTGGCCGCGGCGGAAGGGCTGCTTGTTCGCTAATCCAGGGCCTTTGAACCACGGTGCAATTTGAAATCAGGCGCGGTGGCGCGTAGGGCACTTATCCAGAGTGAAAAAGCGTTGTCGGAATGTGCGCTTAGGGCTTCAGCCACTGGTCGCGGCGTTCGAGGACGAAGGCGTCGTCGTTTAGATGGGGATAGGCAGCGTAGACGCGATCGATCTCCTCTTGCTGTCCGGGGCTGAGGGTTTCGTGGGGATCCAGGCACCAGATTCCTTCCAGGAGGCGTTGCCGCCGCAAGACCTCATGTAGGCCGGCAATGCAGCCGGCGAAGTGGTGTGCGGCGTCGAAGAACGCCGCGTTGGCATCCGTTGTTTCGGTGCTTCTTTGGAGCAAATCTTTCGGAACGCTTCCTGTTCCCGACACAACGCCATGGCATTCCTGCAATAGATCGACGGCGTGGCGAGTCCATACCGCCCAGTGGCCCAAAAGGCCGCCTACAATGCGGTGTTCCCGCGCGCGCCCGTTGACCTGGAAAACATAGGGAGTGAGAAGATCCATGGCGATATTGTCATCATTGCCGGTGTAAAGCGCGATGTCTCGCCCGGATTCGGCGACGGCGCGGATGACATCCTGTGTTTGGTAACGGTTGAATGGCGCAATTTTGATGGCGACAACATTTTCAATCTCGGCGAATTCGCGCCAGAATTTGTAGGAAAGTACGCGGCCGCCCACGGCCGGCTGCAAGTAAAAACCAATGAGCGGTATGACTTCCGCCACTTTTTGGGAGTGAGCTATGAGAGACGCCTCATCCGCATCTTTCATGGCGGCCAGGCTCAACAGGCCCGCGCTGTATCCCAAACTCGCGAGCAACTCCGCTTCTGCGACGGCTTGCGGTGTCGCTCCGCAGATACCTCCGATGCGGATTAACGGCTCTGCGCGGCCGCGATCGGCGCGGTCCATTTCTTCCGCCGCCAATTTTAAGACGGGTGCGAAGAGCCCGATGCCTGCGTCTCTGATCGCAAACTGCGTGGTATGAACGCCCACAGCCAAGCCGCCTGCGCCAGCGGCGACGTAATAGCGAGTGAGAGCTCTTTGGCGCCGCTCGTCCAGCCGCCGGTCTGCCGTGAGTGCTAAAGGATGGGCGGGGATCACCGCGCCTCGCGCCAAGACGCGCCGAATGGTTGGATCCAGTTGCCGTGCCATAGGAATTGGTCTTCGCTCTCCGCTGCTGGCGCTTTTTAAAAGCGTCCCGCGCGTTCCTCAAAATGTGTGGGTTTTGCCAATGTCGCTCCGCCCCGGCTAATCCAGTCCGCGATCCAGACGATCAGTTGATTGGCGTCGACGCGAGGATAGCCGAAGAGCTCGAACGATTTTCTTGCGTTGCTCAAGAGAGCGTCGGCCGATTCCTGTCCTTCAAAGCGCACGGGCTTGTACAAGCGTTCACCAAATTGCTCGGCGACGCGACGCACACTCAGCACTTCTGGTCCGGCAATGTTGATCACGAAGGGAGGAGTCGACGCAATGCCAAGAGTTTGCAGGCTCATGGCGCAGGCGTCTCCCTGCCAGATGGCGTTCAAATAGCCCATCGAAAGCTGGACAGGTTGTCCAGCGTAAACGCGCTGCGCAATGTCCACGAGCACGCCATAGCGAAGTTCAGTGGCGTAATTGAGCCGGAGTATGGACATCCTGGTGTGGTTCGTGCGGCTGAAGTGCTCAAAGATGCGTTCCCGGCCGAGACAACTCATGGCGTATTCGCCTGCGGGATTCAGCGCGTTATCTTCCCGCGAGCCGCCGCCGGAGACAGGCGAGAGCCCATAGACATTGCCTGTGGAGAAGGCCGCGATTCTGCTCTTGGAAAATCGCTCGCTCACGAGGCCGGGCAAAAAACTATTCATGGCCCAGGTCAGCGATTCTTGCCCTGTTGTCCCGAACTTCATGCCAGCCATATAGATAATGTTGGCGGCATCCGGGAGAGCGGCGAGCGAATTCGAATCCAGCAAGTCACAGCGCAGCGTTTCCACACCCCACATTTGCAACTGCGACTCCAACTTGGAGGATGAGAAGCGGGAGACACCGATCACGCGCCGCGAAACTCCCGCGATCAGCGATGCTCGCTTCGCCATGCGGGCGAGAGTCGGGCCCATTTTTCCGCCGACGCCCAAGATGACAATATCGCCATCGAGGGCAGCGAGCGTGCGAATGACGGCTTCCGACGGCTCGCTGAGAAGTTCATCCAGCTCTTCGATATCGCGGACGGAGATTTTCTGACGTGATGCTGCCATTCGTTGCACTCAATTCATTCGAAGCAGCGGTGATTGGATGCCTATAAAACCGGCGAGTGCGATTGTACCCGAATCACCGGGGCCTGGCCTTCCGTCTTTGTCTGCGCCTTTTCAGACTTTTTTCAATGGTCCGGATCTCTCCGGAGACCATTCGAATGGGTTTACAATCTCCCCGAGGAATTCGGCAGCCATGCGCTTGCGCATTATGACCATGGCGGACATCCCGGCGGGAATGCGGCTGAAGGAGATCGCGGGCTGGAATCAGACCGTGGCGGACTGGAAACGGTTTCTCGAAGCCAGCCCGGAAGGTTGTTTCGCCGCGGAAGAAGACGGGAGGGTATGCGGCACGGCGACGACTATTTCGTTTGAAAATCGATTTGCATGGGTCGGGATGGTATTGGTGGACCCGGAATACCGCAGCCGAGGTATCGGCACCCGGCTTCTTGAAAGAGCGATCGAGCACCTCGATGATTTGAAAATTCCCGCCATCAAGCTCGACGCGACACCGCAGGGAAAACCGCTCTACGAAAAGTTAAAATTCGTGTCCGAATACGAGATCGAACGATGGACTCTGCGGAGATCTCTCTCCGAGGCGGCGAAAGCGTCCGGTTCCGGTGCGCGCGATTCATTGTCTCCGGGAGTCTTGGAATCGATTTGCAAAGCGGATCACGAGATTTTTGGCGCCGACCGCAGTTTGCTGCTTAAGTCTCTCCATGAGGATGCGCCCGAATTCACGGCGGGGATTTGGAATGCAGGTGCGATCGAGGGCTATGCATTCGGGCGGCGTGGCTCTTTCGCGGATCAGCTCGGTCCCTGGATGGCGAGAGACGCAAGCACAGCTCGCCAGCTACTCGAAGCATTCCTGGCACGCTCTTCGCGTGAGTCCGTGGTGGTGGATTATTTGAAATCAAACGCCATCGCTGGCGGCCTGCTGAGGTCCTTCGGATTCAGCTATTCGCGCCTGCTCACTCGAATGTACCGGGGATCGAATGGTCATCCGGGACGATCGGAACTCCTTTGTGCGATATTGGGCCCGGAGTTCGGGTGAGAATGTCTGGCCGCAGAACGCACAGTTTGCTTCTTCTTTTCAGAACGTAGATTTCGGTTTTTGGGGAGACACGGGGCTCATTCATGGCGAACCCTCGATCAACGCGCATCTTTTACGGGTGGTGGATTGTTGTTGCGGCGTTTCTGAATCTCTTCTTTGCCGTCGGTATCATTTTTTATGGATTCCCGGTTTTTTACCCCGCGTTTGTGGAGTCCTTGGGATTCACGCGCGCGCAAGTCACGCAGGGCTTCTTCCTCGGATTTCTCTTGGCGGGCCTGCCGTTTGGCCTGCTGGCGGGAGCGGTGATCGACCGGATAGGCGCGCGATGGGTCATTCTAACTGGGGCCGGCCTCACCGGTATCTCCCTTCTGCTCATGGGGGCCATGACCAGGCTCTGGCATTACGAACTATTCTGCATCATGGAGGTTCTGGGCTACGTGCTCGCGGGACCTATCGCCAATCAAGTCCTCGTCGCTCACTGGTTCCGAGTTCGGCGCGGCCGGGCGATGGGTTACGCGTATCTCGGGCTTGGGCTAGGCGGAGTCGTTTCCCCGCTGCTGGTTCATTTTCTGATGCGCAGCTTCGGTTGGCGCCATGCCCTGGAGGTCGTGGGCCTGCTCATGCTGGTGGTGCTCTTTCCGGTGGGGATATGGATTACGCGCTCCACCCCAGAGGAAATGGGTCTTCTGCCAGATGGGGCGGAAAGCAGCGTCCGGCCCGAGGAAAAGAACAGCGCCACGATTTCCCCTGCAAGCGGAATTGGAGATGCGATTCGCACAGCAAATTTCTGGCTCATCCTGGTGGGGTCAACTCTCGTGATGGGCGCCATCGGCGCGGTGATTCAACATTTCATCCTCTTCCTGAAAGATCAGGGCTACTCGGCGGCCACAGCTACTCGATTCTCGACAGCTCTTCTGGCGTCAAGCCTCGGCGGGCGGGTAGTAGTGGGTTACCTGGCGGACCGTTTCCGGAAGAAGAACACTATGGCGCTGTTTTACGCAATGCTCAGCGCATCGCTCTTCTTACTCGGCATGGCCCGCCAGCCCGTTGCCGTCTGGACCTTCGCCGTGGTTTTCGGCTTCGCCATGGGCGCGGACTACATGCTGATTCCACTCGTCACGGCGGAGTGCTTCGGGACCGCCGCGCTGGGCAAACTCTTGGCACTGATCATCATGGGGTATTCCCTCGGTCAGTGGGGAGCGCCCTGGATTGCGGGAAGAGTCTTCGATTCGCAGCACAGTTATGAATTGGCATGGAAAATCATGGCCGCGGCGGGCTTGTTAGGAGCCGCCGCCATTTACGCGGTCTCGGACAGGCGTAACACAAAACACGTCTGACCGGGAAAAAGAGCTTATAGCTCAACGACAACCAAAGCCCACGCCTTGACGGCGTTGGTAGCGTCAGATAGCGTAAAATGATTGCGTGGGTCCTTTTGAGCCGCTGGTGAGAACACCGTGAGAATCCTGTTCGTAGCATCGGAGGGGCTGCCGTTTTCAAAGACGGGCGGCCTTGCGGACGTCGTGGAGGCGCTGCCGAAGGCGCTGGTGGTGCAGGGCCACGAAGTGGCAGTGGTGTTGCCACGCTACCGCGGGACGAAGACCACTGCAGTGGTGATGCCGAGCCTGACGATTCCGATGGGCGGGACGCGGCTGCGCTTTCCGGCGATAGCCGATGGCACGCAACTGAATGGCGTGCGTTATTACTTTGTGGATGATCCGGACTATTTCGATCGTGACGGATTGTATGGCGGCAGCAGCGGAGATTATCCGGACAACGCGGAGCGGTACACGGAGTTCTGCCGAGCGGCGATCGAGGTGACGAAGCATGTCTGGCCGGCGGATGTGATTCATTGCCATGACTGGCAAACGGCGCTGGTGCCGGTGCTGCTGCGGACGTCTTACGGCGATGATCCGCTGGTGAAAGATATTCCTGTTGTGTTCACGATTCACAACATGGGGTACCACGGGCAATTCACCAAGGATGTGCTGGAGCGCGCGGGAATTCCCCAGGGCATATTTCATCCCGGCGGGATTGAGTTTTACGGGAAGGCGAACCTGCTGAAGGGCGGGCTAGTTTATTCGGATTATTTGACGACCGTCAGCAGGAAATATGCGGAAGAGATCCAGACACCGGAGAATGGACACGGGCTAGATGGCGTTGCGAGAGGCCGCGCGGACCGGCTGGTGGGAATTCTGAACGGCGTGGATTACGTGGCGTGGAGCCCGGAGAAGGACAAACTCATCGCGGCAAACTACTCGGCGAAGGATTTGAGCGGGAAGCAGGTGTGCAAACAGGAGCTGCTGGAATTGTTCGGATTGTCGCACGATCACCTGGAACGGCCGCTGATCGGAATCGTGTCGCGGTTCGCGGATCAAAAGGGCTTCGATTTGATTGCGGAAAAAGCCCACGAACTGATGCGGGAAGACCTGGTGCTGGTGGTGCTGGGAACGGGCGAGCGCAAATATGAGGATTTGTTCCGGGCGCTGGCGGCGGCTTATCCGGGCCGCGTGGGCGTGAAAATCGCTTACGACAACGCGCTGGCGCACAAAGTCGAGGCGGGGGTCGATATGTTCCTGATGCCTTCGCGCTACGAACCCTCGGGTTTGAATCAGATGTACAGCCTGAAGTATGGTACGGTGCCGATCGTGAGGGCCACCGGCGGGTTGGACGACAGCATCGAGCCGTTCGACGTGGAGCACGGCACAGGGACGGGGTTCAAGTTCAAGGAGTATACCGGCGAGGCGCTTTTGTTTGCGATTCGGCAGGCGCTGCATCATTACATGGATGAGCGGATCTGGAAGCGCATCCAGTTGAACGGGATGGCGAAGGATTTTTCCTGGAAGACGCCTGCGGCGGAGTATGCGAAGCTGTATGAGGCCGCGCGAGCTCCTCGCGGATTGTCGTCAGCCGCACAAAGCTCAGGAAAGGCCGCTCCAGGCGCCGGACAACCGGGCCGCGGGGCGGGGCAGACCCCTCAGGCTACGGGGCAAGGCGCAAGAAACCAAAAGCCTGTTGGAACATCTAATTAAGATGATTCAGGAGAGCGAAGCGGCGGCCAGATTGGCAAGCCGCTGAGGACAAAGAACATGGCTGACAATACAATTCAAACGGCAACCGATGGAAATTTCGAAGCCGAAGTGCTTACGGCTAGTAATTCGCAGCCGGTGATGGTGGACTTCTGGGCGGAATGGTGCCGCCCGTGCCACATGCTCGCGCCAACGGTGGCGGAGATCGCGCACGATTATGCGGGCAAGCTCAAAGTGATGAAGTTGAACGTCGACGAGGCGATGAATTCCGCGGGCCGGTATCGCGTTCAGGGAATCCCGACTTTGCTGCTGTTCAAGAACGGCCAGGTCGTCGAACAGATCGTGGGGGCAGTGCCGAAAGAGCAGATCACCAAGGCGCTGGAGCGGCACATCGCGTAAAGCCGGGCGCATACCAGGCTTTTGGATGAAGGCGCGTCCCGACCCGGTCGGGACGCGCCTTTTTGATTGACAGATAAGAGTTCAAGAATGACAGCGCCTGTGCTGCGACTGATCTTCGAGCTATGAGCAGAGAACTCTCCTGCCGGCCGCCGCGAGTCCTTTTCTGGTGTGTGGCGGTCGTTGTTGGTCTTATCCAGGTGTGGGCGCACCGTCATAACATCAATCCGGACAGCATCTCCTATATAGAAATCGCGCAGTCGGCCAGGGAGGCCGGCTGGAAGACTTACGTGAATGGATACTGGAGCCCCCTTTACCCTTTCTTGTTAACGAACGCTTTTCGAATATTCGATCCCGGTCCTCTCTGGGAGTCGACGGTTGTCATTTTCGCGAATCTTGCCATCTATCTAGCCAATCTGGCGTGTTTCGAATGGTTCCTCAGGGAGTTGATTCTGTTGCGCGACGCTTCGAATCGCTCGGCCGACAGAGGCTTTCCGATTTCCTCGCGAACCCTGTGGATTTGCGGGTACGTCTTTTTTCTGTGGGCCGGGCAGTTTTGGGTGACTCCTGGCTGGGTTTCGCCGGATTTGTGCGCCGCCGGATTGGGCTACCTGGCGACAGCAGCACTTCTTCGTATTCATCGAGGCCAGGCAAGCTGGGCGACGTTTGTGTTTTTTGGAGCGGTACTTGGGCTCGGGTACCTGGCAAAGGCGCCGATGTTTCCACTGGCCTTTGTGTTTCTAGCTTGCGGTTTTCTGGCGGTGAGTTCGGATAGGCGAGCTTGGACCCGTGCGACACTTGCGGTAGTCGTCTTTCTTATAATTGCTGCGCCCTTAACCGTTTCTTTGTCCATGGCAAAGGGAAGAATGACTTTTGGAGACAGCGGCAGGATCAACTACGCCGAGTTTGTGAACGGCGCTCCGAAATATGTGCATTGGGAGGGCGAGCCTCCCGGCACTGGAATCCCGGCTCATCCGCCGCGGAAGCTTCTGGGCGAGCCGCCGTTATATGAGTTCGCTACGCCAATCGGGGGAAGTTACCCGCTCTGGTACGATCCTTCCTATTGGTATGAAGGAATCAAGCCGCACTTTTCCCTCAAGGGACAACTGATGGCGCTGTACCGCACGATGAGCAGTTATCTGAGGATCTTTTCGGTTACGGGGACTCTCTACGCCGTGTTCGTCACGCTCTTTTTTTTCGTGAGGAAGTCTGGAAGCTGGGGCGGGGGATGGATGGCGGAGAAGTTTGTCTGGATCCCGCTGGCGGCGGCATTCGGGATGTATGCGCTGGTGCATGTGGAGCCGCGCTTTGTGGGAGCATTCGGCCTCATGCTGCTGATGAGACTCCTCGCCGGGGTGAGGTTTGCGGAACCGGCGGGTCAAAGGGGGCTGAGTGGCCTGGCTTCCGTAATCATTCTTGCGCCCGCATTGGCGATTGTTTTTTCAACGGGGAAAAATTTGAAGGACATGGCGAGGCCCGCGACTTTCGAGCAATGGGAAGTGGCGCGCGGGCTGCACGAAATGGGCATTCCGCAGGGAACCGAGGTGGGTTACATCGGGACTGGGTTGGGCGCTTACTGGGCGCATCTGGCGGGCGTGCGCATCGTTGCGGAGATCCCGGACAAAGAACAACCGCGTTTCATTGCAGCGGATGCTGCGCGAAGGCAACAGGTTCTCGCGCTGTTTTCCTCCGTTGGAGCTACAGCCGTCATTACCAGGAATGCAGCGGCCGCCAATCCCGCGGACGGCTGGCGTCAAGTTCCGGAAACGCATTATTTTATCTGGCAGCAGCCGTGGCTGATCGCGGTGCCGGGAAAAAAATGAGGAATGTGGCGGGGGTGAAACCACAAAGACCATGACGGCGAGCGAGGAGATGAACAGAGTACGTTGCGCCTGGGCGCATAGTGAGCTGAACATCCCGTATCACGACGAGGAATGGGGTGTGCCCGTGTACGACGAGCACAAATGGTTTGAGTTCTTGATACTAGAAGGCGCGCAGGCAGGGCTGAGCTGGGACACGATTTTGAGAAAACGTGCGCGGTATCGCGAGGTGTTTGACGGATTCGATCCGGAGAAAGTGGCGCGCTACGACAAAAAGAAGGTGCGCGAACTGCTACGCGACGCCGGAATCATCCGCAACCGCCTTAAAATTGACTCGACAATCAGTAACGCCCGCGCATTCCTGGAAGTTCAGAAAGAATTCGGCACCTTTGACGCCTACGTCTGGCGCTTCGTCGGCGGCCAGCCCAAACAAAACGCGTGGAAAACCCACAAACGCCTCCCTGCAAAGACTCCCGAATCCGACGCCCTCAGCAAAGATCTGCAAAAGCGCGGCTTCCGTTTCGTCGGCTCAACCATTTGTTATGCCCTCATGCAAGCGACAGGAATGGTGAACGATCATCTGGTGAGTTGTTTCCGGTATCGAGATTTGTCGAAATAGGAGTGAGCGCTGGGCTTGCTTGCGTTGAGGGCGGGGCGAGCTTACGATAAGAACCTGCCGTTTCTTTGTGTTTTCCAAAGCAGTAAAGGCGAAGTGATGATTGCGACGCGGAAGTGTGGCTGAGGAGAGGGAAGAGACAGGCAAGGATGGCTGTCCTACCTTGAGGAGAAAGTCTGCATGAAATCGGTGGTGGTGGTGGGCGCGCAATGGGGCGATGAAGGCAAAGGGAAGGTGGTGGACTACCTTGCGGGATCGTTTGACTACATCGCACGCGTCGCGGGCGGCCACAACGCGGGGCACACGGTCATCATCGGGAAAGACCGCTATGTGCTGCAACTGATTCCGTGCGGAATTCTTCGGCCCAAGCAGCAAGCGGTGATTGGAACGGGCACGGTCGTGGATCCGGCAGCGCTGGTGGCGGAGATCGCGACGCTCGCCAAGGCCGGCATAGACGTGAAGGGTCGCCTGCACGTCAGCAATCGCGCACACCTGATTTTTCCATATCACCGCGAGCTGGACAAAGCCGCGGAAGGCGCGCGCGGCGCGAACAAAATTGGCACGACCTCCCGCGGGATCGGTCCGGCATACGAAGACAAAATGGCGCGGCGCGGGCTGCGCATGTGCGACCTGCTGGAGCCGGAGTTGTTTCGAAAGAAAGCCGCGCACGTGGTGGCGGAGAAGAACCGGCTGGCGAAGGGCGCCTACGGCGCGGACATCGACTTTTCGCATGAAGTGGAAGAGACCCTGAAGCTGGGAGAAAAAATTCGCGGGTACATTTGCGATACGGCGGAACTTTTAAACCGCGCGCTGGACGAGGGGAAGTCCGTGCTGTTCGAAGGCGCGCAGGGGACGATGCTGGACATCGACCATGGCACGTATCCGTATGTAACCTCTTCGAGCGCGACCTCCGGAGGCGCGGCGACGGGTGTGGGCGTGCCGCCGACAAAAATCAAGCACGTGCTTGGAATTTCGAAAGCGTATACGACGAGAGTGGGTGGCGGACCGTTTCCGACGGAGATGCCCGATCTCGATGCCAAAGAAGTGCGCGAACGCGGAAAAGAATTCGGCGCGGTGACAGGGCGGCCGCGGCGGTGCGGCTGGCTGGATTTGCAGGTGCTGCGCTACGCAAAGATGATCAATGGGATCGATTCGCTGGTAATCACCAAACTGGATGTTTTTGACACACAGCGGGAAATACAGGTGTGCGTGGGGTACAAGTACAAAGGAACGCCGCTGAAGGAAATGCCCGCGCTCGCGGAAGAATACGAACACGTCATCCCTGAATACAAAACACTCCCCGGCTGGAATGAAACGACGTACGGCCTGAAAGACGCCGCGAAACTCCCAAAAGCTGCGATCGACTATCTGCGCTTCGTTTCGGATTTTCTGCAGGTCGAGATTGGAATGATTTCCACCGGACCCGAGCGCGACGCGACGATTGTGCCCGCGGGAACGCTGCTGGCCCGGTGGTTATAGCCAGCAGCCCAAGATCCACACAATGCTCACCTACGAGCAAGCCCGGAACAAAGTCGTCGAACAAGTTGGGAAGAGGAAAGGACCGCCCGCAACCGCCGTTGTGAGCGTATGGGATGCGCTGGGACTGGTGCTGGCCCAGGAAGTTCAGGCGGACCGCGAATATCCGCCATTTGACCGCTCGACGCGCGATGGGTACGCGGTGCGTTCGAAAGAAGCCACGCCCGGCGCACAACTGAAGTGTGTGGGAGAAATCAAAGCCGGCGACACGGTGAGAGAAGCACCGGCCCCGGGAACCTGCTTGCAAGTCATGACGGGTGCCGCGGTTCCGGCAGGCGCGGATGCGGTGGTGATGATTGAGCATACGAGCCGCGAAGGCGATGTCGTGCGATTCGAACGGGCGGCGCAACCTGGGCAGAACATCGTGCCAAGGGGAAGCGAGGCCGCAGCCGCGCAGACCATTTTGACGCCGGGCATGCGGCTAGGTTACGCGGAGCTTGCGCTGGCGGCACAAGTCGGTGCAGTGCACTTGCAATGCGCGCAGCGGCCGCGCGTGGCCATTCTTTCAACCGGGGACGAAGTAGTGTTGATCGACGAAACAGCCGGAGAGTTTCAGATTCGAAACAGCAATAGCGTCTCGCTGTCCGCTCAGGTTCGAATCGCAGGCGGCGAGCCGGTAGTCCTGGGGAATGCGGCGGACCGCATCGAGGATTTGGGAGAGAAAATCGAACGCGGGCTGAAAGCGGACGCGCTCGTGCTATCGGGCGGCGTCTCGATGGGAAAGTACGACCTCGTTGAAAGCGTGCTCAAGGCCATGGGCGCGGAATTCTTCTTTGATGCGGTGGCGATCCGGCCCGGGAAGCCGGCCGTGTTTGGAATATGCCAGGGCAAGCCGGTGTTCGGCTTACCGGGGAATCCCGTTTCGACGATGGTGACGTTCGAATTGTTTGTGGCGCCCGCGATTGATTTGTTGAGCGGTGCGGAGGTGCGGGCATTGCCATTTGTCGAGGCTCGGCTGGGGGAAGCGTTGAAAGAAAAGTCCGGGCTGACGCATTTCTTGCCCGCGCGCGTGGAGTGGCGTGGGCGGACGCCGGAAGTGAAAGCGTTACGGTGGCAGGGCTCGGGCGATATCACCGCGCTGTCAAAGGCGAATTGTTTCCTAGTGGTGCCGGCAGACCGGGAAAAGATCGAGGTTGGCGAGAGCGTTTCAGTGTTACTGAGGAAGGACATAGTTTAGGCCCATCGACATGACAAAGCTGTCGCATTACGGAGAGAAAGGCGAAGTGCGGATGGTCGACGTGTCGGAGAAAGCAGTGACGACGCGAACGGCGGCGGCGCGGGGTTTACCTCTTTGTCATCCACTGCCGCTGACGCACATTGATGTGACCGCACGGCTATGCCAAAATGGCGTGGAAGTACGATCCACAGTGACCACGGCCGCCCAGACGGGCGTGGAAATGGAAGCCCTGGTCGCCGTTACCGCCGCGGCCCTCACAGTCTACGATATGTGCAAAGCCCTCGATAAAGGGATGGAAATCACGGACATCGTTCTCACCGCCAAGACCGGGGGGAAGAGTGGAGACTTCCATCGGCGAGAGGCTGTGCAGAGGCGCGCGCGATGAGCACGGCAGCGCACAAGACGGTAAAGCTACTCCTGGCGGATGATAACCCGCTAGTGCGCGAGTTGATCGTGAAGGGGCTTGAACCGGTCTGCGAGGTGGAAACCTCCACGGACGGCGCGGACGCGCTCCTGAAGGTCGTCGACGCACCGCCCGATGTGATTCTCTGCGATTACAAAATGCCCGGCCTGGACGGCAGGCAACTCTTTGAAAAACTGCGCGCGCGCGAGTCGACGCGGCACATTCCATTTTTGTTCATGGCCAGCCGCCCGGACATCGAGGAGCGCCTTAGGCCGCTGGTGGATGGCGTCGAGGATTTCATCACCAAGCCATTTTTGATTAAAGACCTGGTACGCATCACGAAAAAAGTTGTCGATCGCTTGCACCTCGAAAAACTGCAGAAAAAAGCGTCACGGCCGGGCGTCATTCAAGGACGGCTGGAAGAGATGAGCATGATCGACCTGATGCAGTCGCTGGAGATGGGGCAGAAGT
>WNFO01008709.1_pt1 | contig 15939 bp, 10 predicted proteins | sample 5400251 | NCBI WGS metagenome assembly WNFO01 (sample SAMN13153354, study PRJNA577476) | soil metagenome | isolation source: 100 cm saprolite under Madrone tree | place: USA:California | collected 2016-06-14 | reverse complement strand
AGAGGCGTTTCACACACACGCCCTACAGCAAAATCATGTTAGTCGAAACGCACGCGCATCTCGATTATCCCGATTTCGCGAACGACTTCGACGATGTGTTGCGTCGCGCAACCGAAGCCGGCGTTACCCGTATCATCACGATTGGTACTTCAGTCGAAAGCAGCCGGCGCGCTGTCGATCTTGCCGAAAGATATCCGAACATTTTTGCTGTCATCGGTGTTCACCCCACTTACGCCGAGGAATCCGGCGAAGACGTGATTACTCCCTTACGCGAATTAGCAGAAAATCCGCGCGTCGTCGCGATCGGCGAGACCGGCTTGGATTATCATCAGCTTCCGAGCATCGAGCTGGCAGACAAACGCAAAACACAGGGTTTTCCGCACCAGGAGTTGTTCCAAGCTGTTGCCAAAGCGCTTCAATATTCGACCGAAAAAGAAATCGAAGAAGGCATTCACGACGGCGCTTACAAATCGAAACAGGCAAGCTTGTTCGAACAGCAACTCGATCTGGCCGTGGAACTCGGACTGAACGTCGTCATCCATCAGCGCGACGCGTGGAACGATGCTCTCGAACTCATGAAGCCGTACGCCGGAAAATTGCGCGGCGTTTTCCACTGTTTCGGTGGCACAGTCGAGCAGGCGAATGAAGTTATCGGTCTTGACCATCTCGTTTCCTTCACGGGGATTGTGACTTTCAAGAACGGAGCAGCCGTGCGAGATGTCGCGGCACAAATCCCGCTTTGGAAGTTCATGGTGGAAACCGATTGCCCATATCTCGCGCCCGTGCCGTTTCGTGGGAAACGCTGCGAGCCCGCGCATACACGCATTGTCGCCGAAACGATCGCCGCTGCCCGCGGCATTTCGCTGGACGACGTTGCCGCAATGACAACCCAAACCGCGCAAGAGTTTTTCCGGTTTAATCGATGAAGGCTGATTTCACGAAAGGTGGATCGAGCAGTCCCTTGCTCGATGCCAAAAAGAGTGCGCCTTCGGCGTCTAACTTAACATCGAGCGCGGAGAGCTCGATCCACCTCACGTGTTTGCTAATCACATTTTTTCTCGGTTCGTGCGTGGCGCCCGACGCGCAGCATCGCGTTGTCATCAGCACGCGCGAACAAAGATTAGCCGTGCTCGATCGGGGCAACTTGCTGGCGATCTATCCGGTTTCTACGTCGAAGTTTGGTCTCGGCGATTGGCCGAGGAGTTGTTGCACACCTCTTGGCAAACTGGAGATCGCACAGAAAATCGGAGACGGCGCGCCGCCCGGCGCTGTTTTTAGAGATCGACGTCGCACCGGCGAGATCGTTGCGTCGGATTCACCCGGTCGCGATCCGATCGTAACGCGGATTCTCTGGTTGCGCGGCCGTCAGGCGCAAAACGCGAATGCATTCCGTCGCGACATTTACATTCACGGCACGCCAGAGGAGCGCAATATCGGTCTGCCCGTAAGTTACGGATGCATCCGGATGCGTTCCCGCGATATCATCAATCTCTACGATATCGTCGGGCTCGGCGCGGAGGTGACGATTGTCGATGCGCCGCTCGCGGCCGTCGTCCCTGGTCTCAGCTCCGGCACGCAAATGGCGGAAACGAATAGTGCCACCATGGTGATTCGTTAGGCGTCAAGGCAGCTTGCCGAGATGCTCGCGCGGGGCTCTGTGTGCAAGCAATTCCATGTCCGCGTCCACCATGATGCGGACAAGTTCGTGGAAGCGCACTTTCGGTTCCCAATCGAGAATTTTCTTGGCTTTCGAGGCGTCGCCGATGAGTAAATCCACTTCGGCTGGTCGCTCATAACGCGGGTCGTGTTTCACATACTTTTTCCAATCAAGATCGACATGGGCGAAGGCGGTTTCTGCGAACTCGCGCACGGTATGCGTCTCGCCGGTCGCGAGCACAAAGTCGTCGCCTTGGTCGTGTTGGAGAATGCGCCACATGCCTTCGACATACTCTGGCGCGTAGCCCCAGTCGCGTTTGGCGTCGAGATTGCCGAGAAACAATTCATTCTGTAAGTCATGCTTGATGGCGGCGACCGCGCGCGAAATTTTGCGCGTCACGAAAGTTTCGCCGCGACGCGGGCTCTCATGATTGAACAAGATGCCGTTGCTCGCGCGCAGGCCGTAGCTCTCGCGATAATTTACCGTCGCCCAAAAGGAAAAAACCTTTGCCACGCCATACGGGCTGCGCGGCCAGAACGGCGTCTTCTCGGTTTGCGGGACCGATTGTGCCTTGCCGAACATTTCGCTGCTTGATGCCTGGTAAAACCGCGAGCGGATTTCCGCTTCCCGGATTGCCTCGAGTATCCGAATGGTACCGACCCCGGTGATGTCGGATGTGTACTCCGGAATGTCGAAACTCACGCGCACGTGGCTTTGCGCCGCGAGATGATAAATTTCGTCCGGCTTCAATTCGTAAAGCAGCTTCACGAGATTGACCGAGTCGCTCAGATCGCCGTAGTGCAAAAACATCCGAACGCCGTTGATGTGCGGATCGGCGTAAAGATGATCGATGCGCGAAGTGTTGAAGGTGCTCGCGCGCCGGATGATCCCGTGCACTTCGTAGCCTTTCCTGAGCAGGAGATCGGCAAGATAACTTCCGTCCTGGCCGGTGATGCCGGTGATGAGCGCGCGTTTCATGTTGATCTTGCGCTTTAGCGCATCGACATCGCGGCAGCAACTGATTTAGCTGGGCGGAGGTGTCACCATCAAGCGCGCGAGCACGGCGCGCTGGGCTGCGATCAGTTCGGCAATTCCTTTGCGGCCGAGCGCCAACATCGCGTCGAGCTGTATTTGGGCAAACGTCGCTTCTTCGCCGGAACCTTGCACTTCGACAAACTCACCATCTTCGGTCGCGACCAAATTGAAATCGACCGTGACGAGCTTGTCCTCTTCGTAATTAAGATCGACAATCGCATTCCCGTCGAGAATGCCGGCGCTGACCGCGGCAACTAATTTTCGAATCGGCGGCGCATCTACTTTTTTTTCCTTGGCGAGTTTTCGACAAGCGACGGCGACCGCGAGACTGGCGCCCGTGATCGCAGCGGTGCGCGTCCCGCCATCCGCTTGGAGCACGTCGCAGTCGACCCAGATCGTGCGCGGTCCGAGCTTCTCCAGATCAACCACGGCGCGCAGTGATCGACCGATCAATCTTTGAATTTCTGTGCTCCGGCCATCGAGTCGTCCTTTTGCGATGTCGCGCGGCTTTCGTGTCTGCGTCGAGTATGGCAGCATGGAATACTCGGCGGTCAGCCAGCCGCCGGTCACGTTTTGTTCCTTCATCCAGCGCGGCACCGCTTCCTCGATCATGACACCGCAAATGACGCGCGTGTTTCCCATTGAGACGAGGACCGAGCCGCTCGCATGCGGCGCGATGCCCAAATCGAACGCAATGGGGCGCAGCTGATCGTTGCCTCGTCCATCAATTCGATCCACGACGGCAAAGGTAGATCGTGCCTGGCCGTTCGTCATCGAGGAGTTTTTCGTCTCCGGAACCGGAATACGCTCATTGCTGGTGAATCCTGTTGCAGGGCCAGGATAATCCCACGTTTGGCGCTAGTGTTCGCTGATCGTCAGTTGGGGAGACATCAGGGCAAACGGAACGGCTGGACCAAATCGCAAAAATGGATGAGTTCTTCAGCCAAGATGGCTCTGTTCCTCCCGCGGCGCGCGTCGCATGAAACGCCTTACGATGAATAACCACGGAGCCATGCTCTCCGCTCGCGGCGACGCTCGATTCCATCCGCACCCGCGGGGTGATTGCAAAAACCCTGCATTTTCATTTGCTAAAATAGCTACAAATAGCTATTGATGCGCCCCGTGACAGGACCAACGTTTCGCATCAAGCCGTACGCGCACCCGAAATATAAGTTCGTCGTTCGCGCGAAATTAGCCGGGAAATGGAAGCGCAGCTATTTCAGGAGCGAAGCGGAAGCTGCGGCCTACGCGGGCAAGCAAAACGTCTCTCTGGAAAAGCAAGTGAAGCGACAACGAAGCGGGCGCGTGCGATCCGACGGGCACACGAATGGCGCCGGCAACTGGCATGAGTTGGAGAAATCAAATAGGCGATCACCTGTTTCTTCGCAGGCGTTGTCTCGCAAAGCCGTAGTGGTTCTCGGCATGCACAGGAGCGGGACTTCTGCTCTCTGCGGCGCGCTCGACGTTCTCGGGGTGAATTTCGGCAAGCATTTGATGCCTGCGAACGAAGCTAACCCCAAAGGCTATTGGGAACACTTGGAGATCGTCAGTTTCCATGATGATTTACTCCGCACGCTCGGGTCGCATTGGGATGACGACAGACCTCTCCCAGCGGATTGGTTAGAGCGCGAAGTCACAAAGGAAACTCAGTCGTGCCTGCTTGCTATTCTGCAGCGGGATTTTGGCCAAACCGCCTTGTTGGGCTTGAAAGATCCTCGGATGAGCCGGTTAATGCCGCTTTGGTTCCCGCTCTTCGAGAAGCTTGGAATCGAGCCTTACTTTGTCTTGGTGGTTCGTCATCCCTTCGAGGTCGCACAATCCCTGGCGAAACGCGATGGTCTCGATCACGCCCGGAGTTATCTGCTCTGGCTTCAGCACACCTTCGAAGCCGAGACGGTGATGCGCAGACACAAGCGATCATTTGTCGACTACGATGAGATGCTGGACGACCCCGTGGCGGCTTTAGGTCGGGTGCGTAGCGAGTTGAAGCTTGATTTTCGTGTCCCATCCCGAGCCCGCGCGTCGCTTCGCAAGTTTCTCGAACCCTCGCTACGGCATCACAAGGCGCGTGCACGAAAATGTGAAAAGGCGGCAGATCGTGTTCCACCCCTAATCATCGAAGTTTATGAGACGATTCGCAAAGGCACTACGCCAGATGACGTCGCCCGCAGGATAACCCCTCTCCGTGAACAGCTAGCGCGGAGTGCGGGACTCTTCTATCCGCGCCTCAACGTTCTGGAAAGACAGATGGAGTCGCTTGATCAGAGAGTGGAAAAGAGTGGGGAAAGCGCGCTGCGCGCTGCAGAACTCGTCCGGCTCGATATTTTCCGGGCCGTTGGAGAAGAGTATTCCGCGGCTCATTCCGACGCACGCTATTTCACGAGCGGTTCTTGGAAGTTGCTCCAAATCGATCTTCCCGGCAGCGCGGGCGCCGCAGACAAGCCCCTAAGGATCGATCCGGTCACCTATCCGGCCGTCATTGACATCGCCGAGATGGCGCTGAAACGGCCAAGCACCGGCGAGATTCTGTGGGCCGCCACAGGAAGCACAGAGTTTGCTGCTTTGACAGTTGGTGGCACTGCTTGCCGCTTGGCGCATGAATCATATCTCCGGATCCTAAGTTTTGGGAATGACCCTCAGCTATTGCTGCCGCAGTCAACCACGGCGCTAGGCGACTCGCCGCTCCGCTTGGAACTCTCGATTCTGGTCGGTGCGAGCCCGGAAGCGATCAGCGCGTCCTTCGCGGAGATGCAACAGGAACCGCGGACGAAAGTGCTCGCGCCAGCGGCGCCGCTGATGGTTATCTTTGCGGACCAGGGAAACGGATATAGCGGTGAGGTTTCGCTTGCTGAGCCCGTCCAAATGGACGTCTCGCAGACGATCCGGTTTGAGCATCTCGAAGAGTTTCACACGAATCCGCGTGCTCGTTTGCGGATCGATCCAATCGATCGCCCGGCATTCCTGATTCTTTCCAGCATTCGGATCATTCGGGATCGAGACGATTTTGTGTTGTATTCTGCGGAATCAGCCAGCGATTTCGAGAAGATCGATGTCTCCAGCGGAATCCTCATGCATCAGGAAGGGGACAACCACTTCTTGGTCGCGACGGATTCGGACCCGCAAATCTACCTGCCCATCCTCGATAACCTCGGCACAGCCAGTTATCGGCTGGAAATTACGCTTGAACCTCAGAGCGCGGCGCGACGAGTAACCCTCCGGCATCGTCGGACACTGGAAGATCGGGCTCAACTCGCACCGAAGCTGGAAGCAGCGCAATCTCAACTGGAAAAGTTGCAAGCTGCGTCTGGCGAATGGGAGAAAACGTTCAGTGAACTGCAAGCCTCGCTCGAGCAAGCGCGCACCGAGACGATTCAACTCGCAAACCGAGCGTTCGCAGAATTCGAAGAGCGCTGGTCTCGCACTTGACAACGCCACGCTCCAAAGCCGTCTGGAGAATGTTTCGCGGGAATTGCTCGCCGCTGGCGTGGCCTTGAAGCAGGGCGATGCGGAAACGCCGGCGCTGGTCGATTCAATCCTGGCGGATATCGATCGAATTCACAACCCATCGCGCTGGTGGAAAGTGGCCAAGGGGTTCGGAGTTCTCAGATTCGCCCAACCAGGCGTGCCGCGCACGGCAGCGGACCGCCGCGCGATTGCCCTGGAGTTGAAGGCCGCGGCACGAAAAATCTGCAAAGCGCTCTCTTCTGCAACCACCGCCCCGGAGGATGCGGCGATCGAGATCACTCGCTTGCTCGAGTTGCGCCGGAAGACGCGCAAAATCGTACACTCGGTTAACCTTTCCACTCTCCTACGCTTCGCGTCCCATCGAGTTTTCAACTTGGATTACTACCGAATTTGGAAATTGCGGCTCTCTTATGCGACGGAACGAAGCCAACGACCTTTAGACACCGTTCTCGCCAGAAGGAGAATCGATTTTGGCACGCTGGAAAATCCCGGCGTCGAGGTAACCAATGAGCACGGACTCTTGCTCGTAACGGGTTGGCTTTACCTTAGAACGAAAAAGATGGCCGCCCTTTCTGCCCGTCTTAATGGTGGAGAGGAGGTACGTCTGGCTCATTCCCTGCCGCGGGCTGATGTCGCAAGACATCTCCCACAGTTCCCTTCAGCGAGAGACTCAGGTTTCGAAGGTTACGTTCCCATCGAGATGGGCTTTTCCGGTCGAAGCAGGCTGGAGGTCGAAGCAGTTCTGACAAACGGCACGCGTATGCGCTGTTTCCAACGAGAGGTTATGGTAAAGCTTCCTGATCCCCCTCGCCGTCGCGAGCCTCCGCAGGAGCTATCTGAGGAGGATCGCTATGCGCGATGGATAAGAACAAATCAGCTTACTCCTTACCTCCTCAAAAGGATGACACGGGATGCCTCTCGCATTGCGCAAACCGGACCGCAAATCAGTATTGTTGTGCCCACGTTTAATACTCCGGCCCCCTATCTTGAGGCGTTGATCGAGTCCGTCCGGGGGCAGCTTTACCCTAATTGGCAGTTGTGCCTGGCGGACGACGCTTCGACCGAGCCACATGTCCGTTCCATCCTTGAAAAGGCCGCCGCCGCCGATTCACGCGTGGAGTTTTCCATTCGGCCAGCCAACGGCCACATCGTTAAGGCAAGCAACTCTGCGCTCGATCTGGCGAAGGGAGATTACGTGGGCCTGCTGGATCACGACGATTTGTTGACTCCGGATGCCCTTCTGCACGTGGCGGAAGCTATTGTTTCGGAGCGGGCCCTGGATGTCCTGTATACGGATGAGGACAAGCTCTCGCCGGAAGGGAAGAGATACGATCCGATCTTCAAGGGATCGTTCAGCCCGGAGATGTCCCTGACTCATAATTACATCCAGCACTTCACCGTCATCCGAAAGAGACTGCTCCAGGAAGTGGGCGGATTCCGGGAAGGTTTTGAAGGCGCACAGGACCTCGATCTTTACCTGCGGGTCTTGGAGAAGACCACTCCAGAACGAGTGCGGCATCTCCCCTTTGTCTGCTATCACTGGAGGTCTCATCCCGAGAGCACCGCCTCGAGTGGTGGGCAAAAGAACTATGTTTTCGATAGCGCGGGCAAAAGCATCTCAGAGGCGCTCACACGGCGATGCATCCGAGCCGTCCCCTTTCTGCCCGAGTGGGCGAAAAAAGCCAAGTGCTGCCTTTACCAACTAAAATGGTCGCCAGATCTGCTCAAAGAGAATCCGGTCACCATCGTAATACCCACGAAAAATCGCAGCGACTTGCTCCAGAAGTGCCTTGCGAGTCTAGAGCGAACGGTTGACGCGGCTTCTGTCAACGTAATCATCGTGGACGACTTCTCGGAAGAGGAATCCACCCGGAGCTACCTCAAACAACTGAGTTCCAGAACGCGTTTGCCCTGCCGCGTGATTCAGCCACGCTCGCGATCGGCTGAATTCAATTTTTCCCGGCTCATTAATGAAGGGGTAGCGGCGGCCACGACCCCCTTGGTTCTTCTCTTGAACAACGACACGGAAGCCTTAGACGCCGGCTGGTTGGAGGAAATGGTGGGATGGATGTCAATTAAAGGCGTAGGCGCGGTGGGAGCAAAGCTCTTATACCCGGATCACACCATTCAACACGCCGGCGTCATCGTGGGATCGCATGGCGGCCTGGCTGATCACATATTTCACCGCCTTCCCGAAGACGTAATTGGCTTTAATTTTCTCACTCATGCGGCACGTAATGTTTCGGCGGTCACAGGAGCGTGCATACTGACGTCAAAAGCCGCCTTTGACGAAGTAAGGGGTTTTGATCAAGGCACCCTCGGCATGGAGTACAATGACGTCGATTTTTGCCTGCGCTTGGGACGTGCGGGAAAGCGAGTCGTATTTACACCACAAGCGACGCTGCTGCACTGGAACGCCCAGTCCCGCGGAAAAGGGTGGAGACCTAAGGAGCACTTGAGCTTTCTCCGCCGGTACCAGGGCATCAAGGATCCGTACTACAATGAGAATCTTGACCTCAATCACAAGCCGGTTGCGGTCAACCCCAGTCACTTTATGCACAAAGAGCGAGTGGGGAAACTGAAGGTCTTGATGATCTCTCATAACCTCAACCTGGAGGGGGCGCCGAAAGTGTTGTTCGACCATGCGGCTTACTTCGCCTCCAGCGGTGGGTACAATGTTACGATGGTCTCCCGTGAGGACGGCCCCCTAAGAGGCCAAGTGGAGGAGGCCGGAATCCTGGTTAGGATTGTGGAAGAAGTCCTGCCAAGACCGGGGAAAAATACTCTCGATTACACTGGACGATTGCGCGAAATTGGCACGAACCTCAAGGCGAAATCCTATGATCTCGTCGTCTGTAATACCTTGACTAGCTTTTGGGGCGTGGTCCTTGCGGGACTGTTTAACCTTCCCGTCATCTGGCACATCCACGAGAGCACTAGACTTGATCAATTCTTTCACTTTGATCCCGTGCTAGAGGGTTTGGTGGAAAGCTGTCTCGCCGCGGCCGACCGAGTAGTTTTCGAGGCCAACGCAACCCGGAAACTCTTCACGCATTATGAGAAACGGGGCAACTTCAAAACAATATCAGGGTCAATCGATGTGGGTGCGATTGACAGATTCCGCGAACAACATTCTCAACGCTCCTTAAAAGTGAAGCATGGGATTGATCCTGATAAAATAGTCGTCAGCCTCATCGGCACGACTTGCCCCCGGAAAGGACAGTTCGTTTTCGTCCAGGCGATCAAGTTCCTGCAAATGAAGTGGCCGAACGATACTGCCAAGATCTGTTTCGTTATGCTTGGGGCGCGCGAATCACCATATCTCCATTTTTTGCGCACGCAGCTGGAAACAATTCGTGAAACAGACACACGCTTGATCGAGGAGCGCCATGACGTCTTCGATTTCTATCGCCTGACAGACATTTTTGTGTGTGCCAGCTTTCAAGAGTCGTTTCCCCGAGTCATTCTGGAATCAATGGCCTTTAAGTTGCCAATCGTAACTACGGACGTATTCGGTATTCCAGAGATATTGGAGAAGAATAATGAAGAAGCATTGCTTGTTCATGCCGGCGACCCGTTAGACATGGCGAGATGCATTAGGAACTTGGTAAGGGACCCTAAGGCCCGAGAGGAACTTGGCGCCAAAGCTCATGCCAAGGTTACGCGCCTTTTCAATAGCCGCATTCAACTTGGCCGGCAACTTGATCTTACAAAAGAGGTGGTCGCGAGACATGTATTGAGCAAACTCTCTCAGAGCGGCGAATATGTAGCGTTTAGCTGCGGAAAACTCGCCGCTCCGATAGTCGAGAGTTAAGGCTCGTCTGTTCAGGACCCTAGAGTCTGACGGGATAAGGAATGATCCTCACTAGCATCGATTAAACTGTGATCGGAATCCTCGGCGGCACAGGCTTCATTGGCCTTAACTTGTCCTGGCACCTCCAAGAGAGAGGCCTGCCTTGTCGCACCTTTTCGAGAAACGGTCTTTTATTGGATGGAGGGAATCTCCACTATTCTCAGCTGAGTAAAATCGAGCATGTAAAGGGCCACTTTTCCGACGAGGCGGCAGTCAGGAAATTCGTCAGGCCCTGCCGTTCTATTGTTGCGCTTGTCTCGCATCTTCTCCCGTCCTCCTCTCCTGAGGAGATAAGATCCGTAATTTCCTGGTTTGGCGCAGCTTTCGTCCAACTGTTAGAGGCGTGCCGCGGCTCCAGGGTCGATCAGATTGTTTTTGTGTCGTCAGGCGGCACCATCTACGGCGAGAACTTGACGGAGGTGCCGGTAAACGAGCAACATCCATTGAATCCACATTGCGCTTATGGCTCCTTTTGCTCCTTCCTTGAACAACTCACTCGCACATTCCATAATCAGCACGGGTTGCCCTATACGATCCTGCGTCTGGGCAACCCCTATGGCTTACTCAAGCGCGCGAATAACAATCAGGGCATCATTGACCATTATGTTCGCTTCGCTCGAGCCAAACGGCCTTTCACGATCTTCGGAGACGGTAACGAAATAAGGGATTATATTTATATCGACGATATTTCGGCCGTAATTGCCGCGGTCGTGCAGAACCCGCCTTCGAACAACATATTCAATGTGGGTACCGGGCGGCCCCATACTTCCAAGGAAATAATCCAGGCCGTCAGGCGCCAGTTCGAACTCCCCGAGGTTCCCATTCTATTTCAACCACGTCGGCTGGGGGACGTTCGTTGTTCGCTGTTAGATATGGCGAAGTTCGAAAAGACTTATGGCCTGCGCTGCGCTACCACTCTTAAAGAAGGGCTCAAAAAGTATGCAGAGCAAAAGTCCTCAGCTGTAGCTGTTTAAAGCTTTCTGTTTCAATTTCACTGTAGGCAATAATCTGATAAACCCGATCCCCATGATATCGCGAGTTTCTTCTGCCGATCCGGCTAGTCAGCCCGTAAACGATCAAATCGCTCCGGATGATGGAATGTGGGATGGCAACCCAAGTCACTATTTCGGAGTCGGACAGTCGGCCTTGCACTGCATCAAAGTTTCGATGCTGGCTGCGGGAATCGAGACCTTTACAAACATCCTTGATTTGCCCTGCGTCTTACGCGACCTCCAACATGCTTTTCCTCGAGCACAGCTTACCGCATGTGACATCAACATGTCTGCGACGGAGTTTTGCGCCAGAACCTTTGGCGCTACGCCGGTGAAGGGATACGAATCCCCTGGTAAAATCGCGCTGCAAGGAAATTACGATCTCATTTGCATAGGGTCGCTGCTCACTCATTTTGGATTCTTCGGATGGAGATGGCTTTCACCCATCTTGATACCTCTTACCCCCCTGCGCGGCCCGGTTCTGCGCGGCGCTTGAATTTATTGAGGTCGTAAATTACTTTAGCTATTCTTCTGTAGGCAATTATTTTTATGACAAATAAATCGTATCCCAACCGTCGGCTATCGAGCTTTCATCCCCGCTCTGGAATAACATTAGGCGTTGCCATCGTGCTCGCCGCATTGAGCTTCGCCTTCGGGTCTTCCGCGGATTCCACACAACCTGCATCGACGCGGTTCGAGGGATCTTTTGATAAACTGGGGGTCGTCTCTCTGGGCGGCTGGGCGTGGGATGCAGCTCGACCCAATGTAGCGATCAAGGTTGAGATCTATGACGGAGTAAGGTCGCTCGCGACGGTCACCGCCGAGGGATTCCGCACCGATTTGAAAAGCGCGGGGAAGGGAAGTGGGAAACACGCATTTGATTACCTTCTCCCGCTAACGCTTCGAGACGGCCAATCACACACGATCTCCGTCAAGTACGCTGGCACTCCTACCGAATTGCCCGGCTCGCCAAAGGCCGTGGTTTTCCCGAAGTTTTGAGTCGGCGGAGTCGCTCAAACGCCATTCGCCGGCGCGATGGTGGAGTAGATCGGTCAGGAATTGCTTGACCCCTGTCAGGGCATAGGGAAGGCTAAACATATCCATACGCAATGAAGCTTTCGTTCGCTAGATTCCAAATTGCGCTTGTGGGTAGTCTAGCTGCTTTAGCCGCGGCCGCTGTCGCGCTGAACGGCGTCGCGCTGACGCCATCATTTTATTTCGAGGTTAAGATGTCCTCGTCTACTGCCGGGACTGGCCAGATTTTCTACAATATAGGTAGGGGAATTAGCGAGCATGACTCGGTGCGGCTGCCCGTGGGCAGTGGCAAATCGAGCGCCGTCTATCGATTTCCGCTCCCGGAAGCCGACTATCGCGCTCTTCGCTTCGATCCGCTTAATCACGGCAACTCAAATATTGTTATAAGTTATGCTCGGATCGTTGACGCACATACACACGAGCGCACCGTGCGGGACTTTTTGCCGAGCGACATCACGGCGATACGTGATATTTCTCATTTTGAAGTCAGTGGCAGCAAAATAAAATTAAGCCTGGGACCGGCGGACAACGATTCCAACCTAATGATAAGCCAATTGTCCCCGATACCACTCCACGCTACGCCTTCGGGCCGGTTGCTCTTCGCCACCCGTACGTTCCTGCTTTATTTTTTGCTATTAAGCGCGGCGGGAACATTATTGCTTAAGCTATCGTCCTTCTTGAAACGGCCGTTGAAACGGCCGCTTGTGTGGGCTGGCGCCGTCTTCGCAGCCTGCTTGATCTATTGCATCTGGGCCGGCGCCATCGGATGGAATGACGCTATAGGCGGACCCGCAGGTTTTCGCCAAACGCAGACGGCGATAACATGCTTTTACATGCTGCGGCAGCCGCTTATGCTGGCTTATGAGACGCCGGTCCTCGGCCCGCCATGGGCGATACCAATCGAGTTTCCGCTGTACCAGTGGATCGTAGTCTTCGTTGTGCGTCTCTTCAGCGCGCCTCTGGATCAAGCCGGTAGACTGGTTAGTTTTTCTTTCTTCTTAATCACGTTGGTTCCAACATACTTCCTCCTTGGGGCATTCCGCGTCGCGCGACCACATCGATTGCTCTTCCTCTCGGTTATCGCGGTCAGTCCGTTTTACATTTTCTGGGCTCGAGACTTCATGATCGAAACGACTGCGCTTGGTTTGAGCGTGGCTTACCTGGCGTCCGCTGTGCTCTACGCGGAACAACGTGCGAAAAGTCTGATCGTCCTCGCTTGTATCTGTGGAACTCTTGCGGCGCTGGTAAAGATCACAACTTTTGCGATCTTCGTCATCCCGGTCGCTTTCTTCCTAACGAAGGACTTGCTCCAACGCCCCTTCCGTTTACCTCGCTGGCCTGTCATCCGGCAACAGTTCGTTAACCTTGTCTTGTCAGTTGGCATTCCCCTGGCCGTTGCTATGTCGTGGACGCACTACGCAGATCAAGTTAAGGGACAAAATAGCCTGGGCTATTACCTGACGTCTTCTCATGTCATGACCAGGCGATGGGTTTTCGGTACGGCGGCTCAGAGGTTATCAGTAGATACGTGGCACACTATCCTGGCGCACACACCGTACCTGCTCACTTATGATAAATACTTTTGGATTGCTTGTGTGCTCGCCCTCATCATCACCCGGCGGCGCTGGAAGGAGGTCGGGGCATGCCTGATACTGTACTTGGCTGTCCCCTTTGTGTTTACCAATCTGTACTTCGTGCATGAATATTACATGTGCGCCAACGGAATTTTCCTGCTGGGCGCAGTAGGGTTTTGCATTGTGTCGATCCTGGAAACGCCTGGCGGCCAAAAGGCTGGGTTCGCTGCAGTGTTAGTGACAGCGCTCCTGGCGGCGGCTGATCACCGATCTGTGTATGCGCCAAGGCAAAGAGAAAATAATCACGCGCTCGCAAGTTATGTGAAAGAATATCTGAAAGGGACCGACCCTGATTCTGTGATCATATACCTTGGCTTTGACTGGTCTCCCGTCTGGCCCTATGACAGCGAACGGAGGGCGCTTATGATCCCAGGCTGGGGTTCCACCGATTCTGACGTGCGAAAAGCATTGGCAAACCTCCGAGGATATAAAATCGGAGGCGTAATCGCCACAGGACATTCGAGCTATCCGTTGGATTCGTTAATCAAGAATATGAAGGCTTTGGGACTAGATACGAGCAATGTCCGGTTGGTCAACGATAGGACGTTCTCTCACTCATAAGTAGAAACGCCTTTCACAAGACGAGGCCGAGCTAGGGGAAACACCGGAGATGCCGGCGAAGGTAGAAATCTACGACGGAACAGCACTGCTGGCTCGGAACTCTGCGCGGACTTGCGGGAAGTCTCAAAACTCTTCGACATTACCCATAAACACCTTCGTGAAACTATAGAGTCCCACCAAGATCAACTGTCGCAGATTGGGGTTTTGCGGTTTGAAACCGCTAATCCTTCGACAACGGGATGGTTTGGAGGCCGTCCTGAGAAATATTCACGTTTCTGTTTCTATTTGACATCCCGCGGTCACTGGCTAGTCTCGCGACGAACCAATTAAACCTGAATGCCTTGTACTTCTCGTCTCGTAGCGTTCGTGGGTGGTTCCATCACTCTGTTGCCCCTCCTTGGCCTGTGCGTCTTTTATGCAGGCTGCGAAAAAAACGTTCGCTTGAACGAGACCGCCGAACGGGCGAGTGCGACCCCGACGAGCGTGACATTGACGGCTGGTAAGAGTCTTATTTTCGCGCCTGCCAATGGCTTCGAAGGCATCCAGGAGGCTGTAAGTGCGACCATGAGCCGGACGGCCGATGGCCTGAAAATCCATGCGCTGAACAAGGATCCGTATATTTTTCTGCCACGTCTGGAGGGAGTGACGCCGGGAAACAAAGTGACCGTGCACGTTCAACTTGTTAGCCCAGGCCGGACGATCTTTCAAATTTTCTACAGCACAAACAATGACGTGGTGGTAGAATTCACTGAGCCGGATTTCAAAGGCAGGATTCGTCTTGATCCTGGTATGCTGCCAGGCGACTACATCCTAAAGCTGGTAGAGGTTCGGAGTTCCGCCGCACCTTGATTGTAGGACGCAAACTCCTCATGCTGGAGAGAAGAGCGCGCGCGGACGCCGTTTTCTGTGTAGATCGCGAGCTTGGCGCTCGCTAATGAGCCCTTTGAAGCTCGGATACCGGTCTGGTTAGTGAGATCGCCAGCGGATTGTTTTAGCGTTACTCTGTCCAGCTCTGCACTACAATGCGATTCATAACGGCGGGGAAGAATAAAATGGACAAGCCGTAGTCAAGCTTCGAAAATCACATCGACCTGATTGGACCGATAACGGCTGCAGGAAGCGTTCCTTATGGTGCCGCACTTCTTATACCATTGGCCCTACTTTGTGGCGTTGGCCCTCCACGCATTGTCACCGTGAGGAAGTTGAGTAATTCTATCTTACGCATCGCGGCGTTTCTGAATTACGTCTTCTTTCTGACTTACTGGATCATTCTGGTCATGATAAACACGAGTGTCAAGTACACTCGGCCTGGCGTGTGCGTTTGCGGTTCTGCCATCTGGGTCCGTGATTATTGTTAGTGCCTTCTTTGCTCGGGCCAAAACGCAGCAACGAGTTCAGAGTGCAGAGTAGATATGACACTGGCGGCGCAAGTTGACATTCACTAGTCCAACAGTACTCTCCCGCTACAACCCGACGACTCTGGGTTTAAAGGCGTCTGGGCTCCTTTGTTGTCGTTAGGAAAAAAGGCGAAAGGTCTGTAAGCGACGGTTCAGACTCGGTAGAAAACGGGCACGCGCACACGGACGGGCGGACGCCGCCACGCGCCATTGGCGCAGGTTCTCCGCAAGCCCCAGACGAACCAGCGCAGATACTCGACGAACCACGGCCCCAACCGAAAACTCGATTTGCCGCCGAAAAGCCGATCAA
>WNFO01002201.1_pt1 | contig 15949 bp, 14 predicted proteins | sample 5400251 | NCBI WGS metagenome assembly WNFO01 (sample SAMN13153354, study PRJNA577476) | soil metagenome | isolation source: 100 cm saprolite under Madrone tree | place: USA:California | collected 2016-06-14 | reverse complement strand
AACGCCAAACCATGTGCGGAGCGCAGCGCCCCGAGATTGATCGGCGACAACGCCTTGAGGGTTGCGAGATCGATTACCGAGATGGTGTTCAGTGCGCTGTCGGAACCGCCGTAGTTCGAAATGTAGGCCAGCTTGCCATCCGCCGATGCCACAATTTCATGGGGATCCGGCCCAGCGGGCACGCGCGCCACAATCTGCAAGGTCGCAGGATCAACTATGGCCAGCGAATTGTCGCTTTTCTCCAGTACCAGCAACGCTGGCGAAGGCGTTTGCGCCGCAGTGAAATTCGCGGCCAGCAGGAAAACACCGAACGCGCCCATGCGCCAAATCGAACTTCGCCCTGAATTCATCCATCGACTCATCGTATCTCCTCTCCCCCATACAAAACTCTGCAGCAAATACTACACTCTTGTGGCCCACCATTCCTGCTTGTGTTCTTTTCCCTTGAACGGCCCGCCTTCTGAGGCGGGCCGTTCCATCTCCGCACACCAATTTTGCTTGGCACTGTCACCCACCTCGCACGCTACAACTGTGTCATACAACTGCTAGTTTGTAGTACAATAAGGCATGCGCTCCGCAATTCAAGCAAGACTGGATGACCGTTCGCGAAAGAGGCTGGCAGTGCTGGTCCGCGAACTAGGTTGGACTCCCTCGCAGGTCGTGAGAGAAGGCCTGCGCGCCCTGGAAGCAAATTATCTGCGCAGGAAGAAGCGCGGGGTCATCGGTCTGGGAAGGTTTTGTTCAGGAGTGCCCGATCTGGGTTCGAACAAGAAACACCTGCGCGGCTTTGGTCGGTGAAGCCGGTGCTGCTCGATACCGGCGTGATCGTTGCGCTTCTGGACCGCAGTGAGAAGTTTCACCACGCATGTGCCGAGGCGGTCCGAGAACTGGAGGCCCCGCTGATCACCTGCGAGGCAGTGATTGCCGAGAGCTGCTACTTGCTGCGGAATCTGCCCGGTGCGCCGGAAGCGGTGATCGAAAACGTGGCCGCTGGGACTCTCCAAATTCCTTTTCAGCTTTCACCGGAGGCGGTTGCCGTAAAGCAGGTCCTGCGAAAGTATCGGGACCACAAGATCGATCTCGCTGATGCCTGCCTGATTCGTTTAGCGGAGGAATTTGAAACTGCCGACATCTTGACTCTGGACAAGGACTTTGCGGTCTATCGTTGGAGCAGGAACAAACCCTTTCGCATATTGCCGGCCTTGAAGTAGAAGGACCCATGGCGCAGGCGCAACTCGGCGGAGGGTCTTCGCGCGATGAATCCGCCTTTACACACGCGCTTCCATTCCCGCACTTCCGGCGTCAAAGCCCTTAGATCGCGGCGCGCCTGCCGCTGTGGGGCCACATCCTGCGCCGTTCTCTTCCAGGAGGCATCCGTGACACGACGCAAACTCTCGCTGCTTCTGTTGCTGGCCGCATTCATCGCTGCGCCGCTATCGGCCGGTACGCATTCCACCGCCGCTTTTAAAAAGTTGCAATCGCTCGCCGGCGACTGGGAAGGCAAGGACGGCCACGGCATGGCCGTGAAAACCAGCTTCAAGGCCCTCGTCTCCGGCACCGCCGTCATGGAAACGCTCTCCCCCGCTGGCATGGAAGAGATGGTCACTCTCTACAGCATCGATGGCGACGGCATCGCACTCGTCCACTACTGCCCCACGAACAACCAGCCGCGCATGCGCGTGGTGCCCGATTCCGAGGACATCAAAGAGCTCAGCTTCGACTACCAGGGTGCCGGCAACCTCAAATCACCCTCCACGGGCCACCAGCACCACCTTACCATCCGCTTCGACGACGCCGAACACATCACGGAAACTTGGACCTGGCGCCAGGATGAGAAGGACATCCCTATGCTCTTCCACTTCACGCGAAAGAAAAATTGAAATGTGTCGGCGCCCGCCCGTCAATGCGCCAAGAAGAATTTGCTTCTATCGGAATGCCGCATGCTTCCAGATTATTTTTGCTAACAAAGCTTACAACACCCTATCTCGGATTGTTGGGCGGAAGGGGCTTATGGTCGCCCACGACCACGGGAATTCTTATTGGTCTCGATCGCCTCAACCGCAGAAAGCTTCCGGTCTACGTGTGGTTCTGTGCGCAGAGCGCCCGAGTGCAGCAAACAGGGCTCCCCAGGAGCGACACCGCACGTAGGACAGGGCACGGAGTACCACTCTTTGGCCGTCACGTCGCTCTTCCTCATTGTGATACAGTACGGCAAAACCAGCCGCAAAACTGTTCCATTCTGAACGGTATGCGCACAATCGGAACCTGGCGAGCCTGCCAGACACCTGTTGGTAACGGGCGGGTCCTGGCCCCTCGATCCCCAAAGAGACCTCCAAAGTGGCCCATCCTTTCTGCGGTTTCGCCGGAAAGTTTGAACTTTCCACTGTCAACTCTCTTCTCCCAATCCCACCGATCACGTGGGACAGCCATTCCTGGCTGTCCTCGCCACTCGTCACTCGCCAGTTCCCCCGCCTTTCAGACGGGCACATCGCGATTCTGCTATTCTGAAAACCACATGGCCTCTCACTTGAAACACGCCTATTTCGAGCTGCGAGCTCTATTCTTGAGCCTCGTCCTCTTCCTTGGTGGTGCAGTTGTCCACGCGCAGGAAGCTGCCGTCGTTCCCCCTTCCGTGGATTCCAAGCCCGCCACGGACGCCGAATTTATTGCCGCCGCTGATGAAGTCCTCGGCCAGATGAGCCAAATCACCGGCCTGAAATTGCTCACGCCGCTGAAAAAATCTCTGCGTTCGCGCGAAGAAATCCGCGCCTACGTTATCAAGCAGATGAACGAAGACAAAAATCCCGCCGAACGCTACGCCGACCAGCGCAGCGCCGAAGCCTTTGGACTCCTTCCCAAGGGATTCGACCTCGATTCGTTCATGATCAATGTGCTCACGGAACAAATCGAAGGGCTCTACGATCCGACGACCCGCGAATTTTACATTGCGGACTGGAGCCCGCTTGCCGACCAGCGTATGGTCATGGCCCATGAACTGACACATGCGCTCGAGGACCAGCATTTCCAGATCGAGGCGTGGCTAAAAGCCGCCCGTCCCAACGAAGATGCCGAACTGGCGCGCGATGCCGTGCTCGAAGGCAGCGCCATGGCCGCCATGGTCGATTACCTGATGCTCGGGACCGGACGCTCCCTGAAGGATGTGCCGGACTTCGATCCGGGGATGTTGATCGGCGATTTGGGCAGCACTCCCACGCTGCAAAAAGCTCCACCGTTCCTCAAGGACGCGCTTATCTTCCCCTATCTCGGCGGACTCACCTTTTCGGCTGCAGTCATGAAAAATACTGGCTGGGCCGCCCTCCCGGGCTTGTTCGAGAAGCCGCCGGTTTCCACCCAGCAGATCCTCCATCCGGCGCTCTACCGGTCCGGCAAGACGCCCTCGAGTGTCACTCTTCCGCCGCTCGAGAAGCTGCTCGGAGACAACTGGTCAAAGCTCGACGAAAACATTTTGGGTGAATTCGGCTGGAAGGAAGTCTTGAAGCAATTCCTCGACAGCGACCGCGCCAAGACTCTGGCGGCGGCCTGGGATGGCGACCGCTACATCGTCTTCGAGCAGAAACAAACGAAAAAACTCATTCTGGTTACCCGCCTGCACCTGGAGAGCGAAGAACACGCGGCGCGCTTTTTCGGGCAATATTCCGAAGCGCTCGAGAAGAAATACTCCGAGCGCACGAATTTGCTCCGCCGCCCGAACTTTTTTTCTTTTGATACTGCGGAGGGCGGCGTGTTCCTGGATTGTTTGGGAAACGAGTGCGTAACCTTGGAAGGCGCGACACGCAACATCTTCGACGGCTTCACCAAAGCCCTGAACTGGCCTTTGGCGCCGCAGCCGGCCGAGCGTCCCGGAGCCGCGCCGAAGAGGACGGCCGTGTTTTTTTCTCCAGCCGCGCGACCCTCTTCAAAAGCTTTTTCTCCCGCCGCGCAAACCGGGCGGTGAGGAACGGATCGCGCGAATTCGCGCGCTGGCGCTGAAGTTTGGCGATGGCCAACCGTGCAAATTCAGTGGCCTTGACCAGATCTTTGGCGTGACGCTCGTAGTAAATGGCCAATTGTTCGCAGGCGTGAATGCCATCCTGCGGATCACCAGCGATCTCCTGCCAGATTTCCGCGGCGAGGGAATGTTCGCCACGCCGCTTGGCCATCAGCGCAAGATCGCGGCGTGCCTTCGGACGAAATTCCGCCGGCAGCCCCATCGATAGCGCCTGGGCGCACGCGGAATGAGCCCGATCGGCGTCTCCGCGTCGTTGCAGAAACTTCGAGAGCCCCAATAGATCCAGGCTGTCGATGTTTTCGGAATGGCAATCGTCGTCTGCAAGCAAGGAGTTGATTTTCCCGAATAGCGCCGCCAGTCCGCGCAAGTCCATCTGATTATGGCGAACGACGCCGGCGAGCGGCTCGGCGGGCCCGCCGCGCAAATAATCAAAGTAATACTGCGGGATAAGCGCCGACGCCACATCGTTCTCGCGATGCCAGCCGAGCCGGGGCGCATCGATGACGTGACGCTCGAGCTCCACGAGCCGCACCGAACCGAGCCGCAGCTTCCACAACGCGCGCGCGGGATGCAGCAAATCAAGGTGCGCCGCGAGCTTCGGCACCGCGATGGAGCGCGTCATCGTGAAGCGATTCTCGAGCAGCGGCCAATCGAACGATTTGCCATTGAAGGTAACGAGCACGGGCCGCTCAGCGGCGCGCGCAGATAACTCATGAAGTATTGAGTATTCTTCAGTGAAATCGCGCATAAACAATTGCTCGGCCTGCAATCCGCCCGCATCCCACCACGCCAGACCAATCAGAAACGCGTACGTGCCGGTGCCCCCCGCCAGCCCCGTGGTTTCCGTATCGAGGAAAAGCCATTTTTCCGGATCTTCGAGCGCGGCGCGGGTTTTGCGGGAGAGCGATTCGTCGCGGGTGCGGGAGAGCAATTCGAGTGTTGCGGATGAGGGGTCGGTAAATTCTGGAGTGGAGAACCAGTTTCGAATGGACAGGTGTTCGCCGAAATGATTCCTGGCAACGCCGGCGCCGAGGAGCCGGCCGAGCAAGTCTGCTTCGTCGGGCGTTCGAATGGCGGCGGGGCGCGCGGGCATTGGCCGCGTGGGCTTCAGCGCGGCGAGACGTGAAAATCTGTCGGCGGTTGCGGCCATCTAGGCACACAACCTGTCGAGGAGGGCGAGGGCGGCTTCTTTTGCGCGGGGGGCGAGATCGCCGGCGGGGCCTACGCAGGAGGGGCAGCCCTGTTCGCAGGCACAAGCGGAAATGAGTTCGCGGGTTTTTTGTATTAGTAAATCGTGCGTTCGAAAGAGCGGTTCGGAGAAGCCGATGCCTCCGGGATAGGCGTCGAAGAGGTAGAGATTTGGTTCGAAGAATTCCTTGGGATTGGTGGAGAAGGCATCTTCAAGCCGCGTTGGGGTGAAGTCATTTATCGTGCCGAGATGGGCGGCAACGGGCGGGGCAAGCCCCGCCCCTACGGCGGAGGAACTGGAGTCAGGAGCAGGAGGACGCTCGCCGATGGCGGTGCCGAGGTCGCGGCGATCACACATGAGGAGAAGAGTGGCGACGGATTCGAGGGCGTGGAGAAGGCCGAACATGCCGCTTTGGCGCTCGCTCACGCTGAAGGGAAGTGATTCGAGGAACGGGCGTTCGAGTGTGATCCAGTAAGAGGTGGTGTGCATTTCGTTTTCGGGGAGTTCGAGTTTGCCGTCGCCGATACTTTCGTGGGTGAAGAATTTGATTTTCTTGAAGCCGACGACTTGGGAGCGGACGAGGACATCGCCGTGGGAATGGCAGGAGGTAGAGGAAGCAGAGGAGGTTAAGGAAGTAGAGGATGAAGAGGGAGGCAAGGGGATCGAAGGGCGTTCCAGTTGCTCAGTCCCTGTGGATTCAGAACCGCCCTGCGTGGCGGCGATTTCGAGGACGCGGACTTGGGTGTAGCGGACGGCGTCGGTGTAGTAGTCGACGTCGACACGCTTGACGTAGGCTTTGCGTTCCTTGAAGTCGAGATGTTCGACGTGGTGTTGCTGGCCGCCGTGGAGGTAGATGGCTTTTTCGTGGACGAACACGAGCGCGCTGGGGAAATCGATTTCGCCAATGACATTTGGCGCGTCCGTGATGTCGATAATCACGAAATTATCGCTGGTGACGGAGCGCAGGCTGATGGTATCGGCAGGATAGGCCTCCTGCGTCCAGTGGTAGTTTTCTCCGGCGAGATGGAGAAAACCAGCCTCGGCCAGGCGCGCGCAAAGTTCGGGTAAGTCGACATCGCCGAATTTGTCGCTTGCAGCGATGGGCAATTCGAACGCGGCGCATTTCAGATGATTGATGAGGATTTCGAGATTATCGGGCTGGATGAAGGCGTGCTCGGGCGTGTTGCCAAAGAAATAATCGGGATGGCGCACGATGAATTGATCGAGAGGTGCCGAGGAAGCCACCAGCACGGCGCAGGAGCTTCCGCTGCGGCGGCCGGCGCGGCCGGCGCGCTGCCAGGTGGCGGCGATGGTGCCGGGATAGCCGGCCATGACGACGGTATCGAGCGAGCCGACGTCGATGCCGAGCTCGAGAGCGCTGGTCGAAACAACTCCACGGATTTTTCCATCGCGGAGGCCGCGTTCGATTTCGCGGCGCTCATTCGGAAGGTAGCCGCCACGGTAGCCGCGAATGGTTTCCGGTTTTCCCGGCAACCGGGGATTCGCCTGTTGCAAATAGGTGAGGAGAATTTCCGTGTGCAGGCGCGAGTTGGCGAAGACCATTGTTTGCAGATCGTGTTTCAGAAATTCCTGCGCCACGCGCGAGGCTTCATTGATGTAGCTGCGGCGGATGCCCAAGGCGCGATTCACAACGGGTGGATTGTAGAAAACGAAAGTCTTCTCCGCCGCCGGCGCGCCGTTGGCACTCAGGACTTCGACTTCGGATTCGAGAAGGCGTGAAGCGAGGTCGCCGGGATTGGCGATGGTTGCGGAGCAGCAGATGAATTGGGGATCGCGGCCGTAGAAGCGGGCGATTCGCCGAAGCCGGCGCAGCACATTACACAAGTGACTGCCGAAGACGCCGCGGTAGCTGTGCAGCTCGTCGATGACGATGTAGCGGAGGTTTTCGAACAGGCGGGACCAGCGAGTATGGTGTGGGAGGATTCCGGTGTGCAGCATGTCCGGGTTGGTCAGAACGATGTGGCTTTTTTCGCGGATGGCCTTGCGGGCATCGGCAGGCGTGTCGCCGTCGTAGGTGAAGACGCCGAAGCGATCTTCGAGGCGCTGGTTGAGGTCGTGAAGTTCCGCGAGCTGGTCTTGCGCGAGGGCTTTCGTGGGGAAGAGGTACAGCGCGCGGGTGTCAGAATTTTCGAGGACCGCATGCAACACAGGCAAGTTGTAGCAGAGCGTTTTTCCGGAGGCGGTCGGCGTGACGATGACGACATTTTTTCCGGCATGGACCGCTTCCGCCGCGGCGGCTTGATGAGTGTAGAGGCGCTGAATGCCTTTGGCGGCGTAGGCGGCGGCGAGGTCTGGATGCACCCAGGCAGGGAAGTCCGCCCACTGGGCCTCGCGTGCAGGAAAATGACGCACGGCGGTGAGGATTTCGCCGTTGTGATCGCGGGAGGCGAAGGCGTCCAGGACTTCGTGGACGCAGGTGATGGCTGCCGGCATGGCGGCTTTGCGAACTGCCAGTGATTCGGGCATGAAAAGCGCCTTTCTTTGATTCGCCTTTTATTCGCTAACGCTAGCATGGGGCGTGTTGCGGCGCAAGACGGAAACTGCGGGGAGTTAACATAGAGGACGCAGAGAGCACAGAGAGCACAGAGCAGGAGCGAAGGATTGGGGTGGTGCGAGCGTCGCTAACAAAGGCTGCAGGAAATAAGGGCTTCACGTATTGTGGTTACATGAATATCAGGCTTTCCCTGCCGAAGGACTTGGTGAAACGGGTCCGCAAGATAGCCGTGGACCGCGACACGACCCTGACGCGCCTGGTTCGCGAGTATTTGAGCGAGCTCATACGGCAGGACCCAGCGACCGGCCCTAAACGCCGGGAACGGGAAGCTCTCGAGCGCAGCTTCGAGCAGTTCCAATTTAGAGTTGGGAAGAAAACCTGGAAGCGCGAAGACCTCCATGAACGCCCTTAAGTCAGGCTTCTGGGAGACGCGCTTTGCCATATAGCCAGCAGGAATCATATTGACGTAGTTTACGAGACACAAGACTGGCGTAGATGTCGGAACTGAACCAAGTGTCTAGTTAACGCACAAATCTGAAACTGACCCGTTGCTCCAAACTCATTGGGCAGCTTTGGCGGCGAGCGCCTCAATGACAGCGATATTGGGGAGCAGGTCGGGCGGGAGATTGTGGCGCGCCTGGAGGTAGGCGGGGGCGTTGTAGGAGATCCAGACCTTTCCGGCGCCGTCTTCGGCGACGAGGATTTTGAGCGGGAGGTCTAGAGCGACGCTTGGGGAAGCGAGCATCAGCGGTGTGCCTGCCTTGGGATTACCGAAGATCAGAAGCTTTGTAGAGGGCATCTTGAGGCCGGCGCTGGCGGCTTCGCCGCTGTGGTCGACGATGGTGAAGAGTTTTACCCCTTTGGATTGAAGGATGCCCTGCAAGCGGGTAACGGTCTGGTCGACGGAATGATTGCTGGCGGTGCGAAGAATGCCGATCTCTGGAATTGGCGCCATCGAAGTCTCCCGCGGCTTAGATGCATTGTCCTGGGCGATCGGTCTAACAGAAATCAGATAAATGGCCATGGCCACGCCGAGTATGGCAAGGACCAAAGCAGTCGTGATTGCCAGCGTCGAGGGACGCGAAAGCACGGCTTCAGACTGCTCAAGCTGTTGTAGAAGGCGGCGGTAGCGGACGAGCGAGAGCAGACACACGAGCACGCCAAGAAAAATCAGCACGGTACCGAACCAGAGGGAGAGGCCGAATGACTGGGACGGAAGATTGGGCTGGTTGAGGCTGAACTCCCGCAGAAAAATTCCAAAGCGGGCGAGGACGAAGCCAAGGCCCATGAGAGCTAGGCCGGTGCGAATCCAGGCGAGAAAGGTTCGCTCGACGGCGAGAAAGTCGCGGGGAGTGGCGCTAGACTCGTCGGACATGGCGAAGGCTCAATCTAGATTCTTAGCGGAGCCGCAGAATCAATATAGCACCAATGATGAAAAGGAGCGCCGAGGTGGCGAAAGCGGTCTGGACGTTGAAGGCGCTCCAGAGGAAGCCGACGAGGAGGCTGGAGAGGAAGTCGCCGACGGCGTTGACTGCGGCGAGGGTGCCGAAGGCCATACCGTGCTGTTCTTTGGGGACCAGCTCAGCGGAGAGAGAATCTTCCAGCGCTTCTTCGGTGCCGACGTAAAGGCCAGCGAGGACAAAAATCACGGCGAGCAGCCACAGGGAATGCGTTCCAGTGCAGAGAAGAAGCGCGCTGACTCCGCCGAGCGCGTAGCCTGCGGCGAGCACGGTTTTGCGGCTGGGGACATGGTCGCTAAGCCAGCCGCTCAGATAGGCCGAGCCGGCATAGAAGACATTGTGCAGGGTGTAGAGGCCGACGGCGAAGCTCGCGGCGCGGGCCATACCTTGGCCGGGGGTCAGCATTCGCGTCGCGTAGAGAATCAGCAGGGTGTGCGAGAAATCGCCGGCGCCGAAGACGCCTACGCCTACGAGCAATCGCCGGAAGGGAAGCGGCAGCGCCCTCAAACCGAGGATAAAGGATCGTTGTGGGCGGGCGGCGATGGGCCGCTCGCGGACGAGCAGCCAGAAAGCCGCGACGGCGACAAGGCCGGGCAGAAGCGTCCAGAGAAAAACTTTGCGGTAAGAATGGCCGGTGGCTTCGAGCAGCCAGAGCGCGGTGAGGGGGCCCGCGATGGCGCCTACCGTGTCCATCAAGCGTTCGAAACCGAAGGCGCGGCCGTAGGCCTTCGGCGGCACGTCGGCGGCGAGCAGGGCTTTCTTCGCGGGAGAGCGGACACCGCGTCCCAGCCAGGCGGCGACGCGGCCGAAGAGCACATGATAGGCGTGGGTTGCGAAGGCGAATGACGCCGTCGCAAGGGCGGTGAAGGCGTAGCCAAATACGGCAAGGGGCTTTCTGCGTTTCAAGCGATCGGTGTAGTGGCCTGCGGCCAGCTTTGTGAAGCTGGAGAGCCCGTCGGCGATGCCTTCGATAGCGCCGAGCCAGACCGGGCCCGCGCCGATGGCGGCCAGGAATGCAGGGAGCACGGCTGTGGCGGTTTCGTGGCTCCAGTCGCTGAAGAGGCTGGTTAGTCCGACGCCGAGGACGGTGCGGTTGAGCCAGGATAGTTTTTCGGGGGTATCGGGCATGGCAAGGCAGTTTACAGTTGAAAGTTCAAAGTTAAAAGTTCGGCTCGCTGGATAGCGATTTAACATGAAATTCCAAATTGAACTAAAGGAGCGCAAATGTGGCAGCGGGGCTGCTGCACTCCAAAGGGTTGGCGCTATTTCTTGGCGGCGCGGTAGAGGATGACGCGGACTTTTTCGAGGGTGATGAGGCCTCCTTCGACCATTTCGTCGAGGCGGGGGAGGATTTTTTCGATGCGCTCCATGGATTCGATGACCTCGAGGATGATTGGCAGATCCTGCGACAAGCGAAGGAGCTTGTCGGTGTGATAGATGCTGGAGCCGCCGTAGCCGCCGACTCCTCGCAGCACGGTCGCGCCGGAAAAGCCATCTTTGCGCAGCATTTCGACGATAGCTTCGTGGAGGGGTTTCCCGTGCCATTTGTCCGATTCGCCGATGTGGATGCGCATCAGCGTGTGCTCGCCTTCGAATTTTTCATGGGTCATGAGTGAACCTCGTGACTTGTAACTGGTGACGTTGGGTTCCTGAGCTCATCCTGATCGGTCTAGCCGTCGGATCGAAGGGCACGATGTGTCGTGCCCCTTCAGTTGCCGCGACTAGAAGCGATTGGCTAGGCGAATTCCGGCGACGCTCAAAAGCAGACCGGCGACCACGCTTGCTCCCACATAGACCGTGGCCCACGCCCATTCGCCGGCTTCGAGCATCTTGGCGGTTTCCCAACCAAAGCTGGAGAAGGTGGTGTATCCGCCAAAGAAGCCGACGGCGATGGCCACGCGCCAGTCCGGCGAGATTACCATGCGATTGAGCGTGAATTGGCCAATCAAGCCGAGGAGGAAGCAGCCGGTCAAATTAACTAGCAGGGTGCCGAGAGGGAAAGTGCTCGCCGTGCGGAATTGCACGACACCCTGAAGGCCGTAACGCGCCAGCGTGCCGGCGGCGCCAAAAATCGCAATCAGCGCAAGACGCAATGTCGCTCCAATCCGTCGCCCTTTCGGGCGCGCCACAAAATGGCCTGTGGCTCCGTAAACAAAAAACTCCTGGAGCCGTCAGGCTGCCAGGAGTCATCAGCTCCGGTGAACATCACCGGGCGGTTATGGCGAACTCCATCGCCTTAAATTTCCGTGAAAAGTGTAGCTCTTGCGGCGCGTCCGCGCAACAGAACCTCAGGAAGCTTGCGGCGAGCTTTGCGCGGAGGAAGCGGGCGTTGGATTCGGTTTGGCTTTTTCGAGCAGGACGATTTTCTCGAGCCGCCCTTTGCTCTTGGAGACGACCAAGTCGGCGCTGATCTCGTCGCCGGGCCCCAGCGATTCAGCATCTTTGGGAACGGCGATAACGTAGCTCATGGTCATCGCTGGCATCAATCCTGGAATGTTGCCATGTTTTACGGTGATCAGTTTCTTCGGTAATTCAACCGCGATTACTACCGCCTGGATGGGGTAATGCTTCTCTTCGGGCTTGGCTTCACATCCTGCCAAGACGGAAATCAAGATTCCCGCGGCCAGCATCACGGATGTTTTCCTGCGTCGCATTGGTCTCTTACTCCTTCTTATGATTCTCACGAAGAGGGCCGTGACGGCAAGAGCTTGCTGGAGCGGGACTCCACAAGCGGCCGCCACGGCTCTGGCGCCACCGTTACAAATGGAAACGGTAGCGCACTTGCGCATAGAGTTCGCGCGGGTTCAAGTAGTGAGTACCGCCGAAAGTAAAACTATTGTCGAGCAGGACGCGGCGATTGGCGACGTTCAGCGCTTGAACGTTTACAGAAAACCTTTCGCCGAAACTTTTTCCCAGCGAGAGATCAAATGTGGTGTGCGGTTGGAGATGCTCGCCGGGGACCATGGGGTCTCCGTTGGTGAAGCCGGAGGCGTAGTAGACGTCGGTCGAAGCGTAGGAATGGAATGGGAGATCGTACCGCGCGCCCAGGTGCAAGGTGTGGCGCTGGTCGTGATCGAGGAGGGCAAAGCCGTCACCAAAGGAAAAGTCGGTGAGGCCGCCGTTGATGTTGCCGAAGGCGAGGGCAAGCTGATTCGAATAGGTTAAGTAAACCTGGCCGCGATTGCGGATGCGGGGGGAGCGGAGCGTGAGCTCCCAGCCGTTGATGCGCGCGCCCTGAATGGTTACGGGGAAAAACAGGTCGGAGTTGTTGAAACTATTATGGTCGAAGAAATTTTCGGCGCGCGTGAGAAAATTGCTAGCGTCGAGCGTCCATCCGTGAAAAGGAATAGTGACGCCAAACTGGTGCTCTTCATCGCGTTCACCGTGGAGCGGAATGAAGCTCAGATTCTGATTGTTGGCGGCTTGCAGGAGCGGACCGGAAACGGTCAGCAAAGGCGGCGCCTGGTAGAAATGTCCGTAGAAGGCGCGGAAAACCCAGTGTAGCTTGGGAATCCGCAGGGAAGCGCCGACGCGCGGGCTGCTGGCATTCTCGACCACGCCGCCGGAGAAATGCGTTTGGCGAAGGCCGGCATTCAAGGTGAGCCAGGATGTCGCCTTTAACTGCTCTTCGGCGTAGACCGCTGCGAGCCCTCCATCCGGGCTATGGCTCTCAGGCGGGTCCACGTTCTCGCATTGCGAAGGGTCGTGGCAGAGCAAACCAAAGAGTTGGCCGTCCTGCTGAGAGAAGCCGTAGAGGCCAACGCGAAGATTGCTGCGGTTCTTGATCCATGAAAGCGTGGCCTGACCGCCTTCGTACTTCGAGTTGCGGTCTTCGGTTGCGGAGCTGGGGAAGTCCTGCAAGGTGCTTTGATAATTCGCGCGGTTGTAGTGATAGAAGGGCGAGACGGTGAGCATGAGTCCCGGACTGAACGTGCGAACCCAAGAGAAGGTAACAAAGGAATCGTTCTCGTGGTTGGTGTCACGGAGGAATTGGCCTTGCGTGCCGGGATCGTTTGGATCGAAGGGAACTTGATAGAAGTCCCGCCGCAACTGCGCGACCAGGCGGAACTGGTCTTGTGAATCCGCATTGTAAATCAACGAAGTGAAGCCGCCGAAGCCGTTAGCCGCGTCGTGGATGACCGCGGAGGTGGGAGTCTGCAAGCCGAGATTGGTGCGGTTCCCGTTCACGCTGGCGTAATAGGCGAAACGATTGGTGTGGCCACCGAAGTTCAGCTGGTCGTCGGTTTGATTGAAGTTGCCGGCGCTGAGGACGAGTTCGGCTTCGTTGTCGCGCTCAAAGCCGGTTCGCGGGGCCACGTTGAAAATGCCGTAAGTGCGGTCGCCGTAGTCGGCGGAGTAGCTCCCGCGTTGCGTCTCCATGGTGTCGATGTCTTTTGGGTCGACCTGGGGGCCGAGGTTGCTGGCGATGTTGGTATTGGGAATGGCGACGCCGTCAATCAGCCAAGTCACTTGATGGCCGCCGCGGACGTGCAACTGGTCGTGGACGACGTAGGAACCGGGGACGTAATCGGTAATCAGAGCCAAGCTGTTGGTTCGTGAGGCGCCGGGTGTATCACTGATTTCCAGCCGGTTGACGAGGGTGGTGGGCGTGATCGATTCAAGCTGCGCCGTTCCGGCCTCGGCCGAGACGGTGATCGATTCAGTTTGGGAGCCAAGCTTCAGCTCAAAATGCAAAATGGGAGCCGTGCCGGAAAGCACAGCGATCGATTGTTCCTCGGGGGCGAAGGAGGCGGCGGAGGCTGTTACGCGGTATTCGCCAAGGGGAACCGCGTCGAAGTGGAACTCGCCGTTGGCATCGGTTTGTGCAGTTTGAACGTAGGTGGAGGCCTTGGCCTTCAGCGTGACGGTGACGTCTTGTACGGGCCTGTGCTGCGGATCGTGAACGATGCCACGTACGGTACCGAAGACCGTTGCGAAAACGGGGAGAGCAATAAATAAGAAAACTACGAATAGGAAAGTGCGTTTCATGGAATCTCATTCTCCTCGGAAAGGATCGGTCGTGCGGCATCCAAGCCGCAGCTGGAGTTGATCAGCGAAAGTTAGGGGAGACGGCGGCGCGTCAGGCGGCCGCGGAAATGGAGCGAGGGGGAGGAGAGAGAGGGTCGATGGAACGCGGATAATCCAAGGGCTTCGCCAATACGATCGGCGACTTGATCGCGGCCGACGCGGCGACGGCTACGGATGGGGGCAGCACGAAGGCAATCGATGTAACCAGCGAGCGATCAGAATCATGACAGCAAGACATGGCGCAGGCCATCATTCCGGTCATGTCATGCCCGCAATCTATGTGGTTCGCATGTTCGGCGGGAGTTTTCTGGTGATGATGCGCGGGAATCGAGCATAGACCGGAGGCGCAACAGGCGGATTGATACGACGACCATGCGGCTCCCGCGAGCGGCGCATAGAGTAAAACGACCACCAGCAAACAGATACTTGCGGAAATCGAAGGGCGACGATTGTGACGCGCAGTTTGCATATCGTGTGGGGACCGATATCTATTGTCACGTACTATAGCGTGAACCGCCATAGTTTGCAAGGCCCTACCAAAGACGTCTGTCAACGTGTCAATTCATGGTACGCCAGCTACTCCTGTTATTCGCGGTATCTCTGCCGATTCGGCGGTAGCCCATGCGAACTCTTGCGGACGGGGCTATCTTGACTTAGAGTGCGGTGCGTCGCAGACTCGAACCATGGCGCACAGTTACATTAAGTTGGATTTTGGCACGGACGAGGAAAAGGCGCAGCAGGCGCGACACAAGCTCGACGGCTGGAAGCAGGCATTTCGCCTGGACAAGAGGCTGCTTTACAAACTTGACCGTCCGGAGAGCGACGCGGGGGAGTCCGGTTCGAAGCCCGCACCCGTCGAGAAGCCTACACCTGCCGCCAAGTCCAAGGGAAAGACGGCGGCGAGTCTCAAGGCAAAAGCGGCGGCCAAAGCAAGCGAGCCGGCCGCGGAAAAATCAGCGCCAGCGGCCAACGGGAAAGTGGCCTTGCTGGTCAGGCTGTATTTTTCTTCGCACGAAAAGCTTTCCGAACAGCGCTGGCTCGAGCGCATTCCGTTGGAGGAGCCTTTCAAGAGCGCTTCGCCGAAAGTCGTCCATCACAGCGATCCGGAATTCGAATCGACGGACCGGCAATTCGAGGCTCTCGAGTGATTTGACCGCGGGAAGGCTTTTCTGGATATGTAATTTCGAGGCCAAATTGGCTGCAAAGTTCTGGGCACAGGATTTGGTCAAAAGCACCAATTTGGACTGAGCCCGGTGGGAATCCGGTATAATTAAATCCTGCAGAGGTCCGAATTCCGACTCGAGGGCATAACGAATGGCGTTACAAACGCGCGTCAAACTGGCAAAGCTTGACGCCCCCAAGGTTCACGGCCTCGATCACGACACCCTGATTCGCATTTACCGCGCAATGTTTCTCTCGCGGAGGCTTGACGACCGCGAGATTCAGCTGAAACGCCAGAACAAAATCTACTTCCAGATTTCCAGCGCCGGGCACGAAGCGGTTTGCGCCGCGATGGGGTTTTTCCTTCGCCCAGGTGTCGACTGGATTTATCCGTATTACCGCGACCGCGCGCTTTGCCTCATGCTTGGGGTAACCCCCCTGGAAATGCTTCTTGCGGCGGTGGGGGCAAAGGATGATCCCAGCTCCGGCGGCCGGCAGATGCCCTCGCATTGGGGCCAGCCCAAGTTGAACATCGTCAGCAAGTCTTCGTGTACCGGCACGCAATTCGTGCAAGCCGTGGGAGCCGC
>WNFO01011443.1_pt1 | contig 15961 bp, 11 predicted proteins | sample 5400251 | NCBI WGS metagenome assembly WNFO01 (sample SAMN13153354, study PRJNA577476) | soil metagenome | isolation source: 100 cm saprolite under Madrone tree | place: USA:California | collected 2016-06-14 | reverse complement strand
CGATGTGTTGGTCAGGGACGCCGCGGGCGCGGAGTTCGCGGGCTACTCGGTATTTGCCTTGGTGGCGGATTTCGGTGCGCTGGCGGGCGAATTGTTTGGCGTAGCGGGCGTCGTCGATCAAGCCGTTTTGTTTGAGGCGGGCGAGGACTTTTTGGATGAGGTCTTCGTCGGCGGTGCGGCGAATGAGGGCTTTTTTCATTTCGGAGACGGAATGGGCGCGGCGCGAGAGGATTTTGACGGCGGCGTCGTAGAGGGCGGGTTCGGAGTCGATGGTGCGGGGCTTGAACACGCAGGCAAGTCTAAGAGGGGAAGAGTGCAAGAGTCAAAGAGTTGAAGAAAAAGATTTAACACGGGGGGGCACTGAGGTTGGAGCACCGAGGGCACAGAGAAGAAGAAACGAGCGACAAATCGCCGTGGAAGCTAATCTGAGGTGACGAGTTCGTGATAGCGACCGTTTTTCCAGTAGTAGAGAATCGCGCCTTTTTCCATGACCTCGTACCAAATTCCGTCCAGATCAGTCTGCACCTTTTTCGGCCCGACGGCCTCCTCGTAGTGTCCCGCTGGAACTGTGGCAATCACTTGGTCTGACCCCTCATAGAACGTTCCTGTATCCCACTTGCTGACGAGATGGACGACGTATGGAGCTGAAGGTCCAGGTCGTGAGAACACCAGAATGCGAAGGCCGGGCCGCTTCCGGTCGGGCTTGGAGACCAGCAAGAGTGCATACGAAAGTTCGGTCTTTGCCTCGAAATGCCCGATCGCAATACCCGGGCAATCGTTAAGGTGGGCCTTGATCCAGAACTGGCGATCGTCCTCGTATAGGTTCTCGATCTTCTCCGGCTGCCAATCCGGATAGTTCTTTTCTAATTTCGTTTGTATTTCGCTCGGGAGCACGGAAGGATCGCAGATGTCGGCGGCTCTCGCTTGTACGCAGAATCCAGCAACGAACAACAAAAGAATCTGAGCCCTGCCCGCAATTAGGGTCCATCTAAGGCTCGGCATTGGCCACGACCTCCATTTTGCTTGAGGGAGCAAGCTACTTGCGCGCGAAGCGCTCGAAGTCGGCCATTTGGCGCTCCATCTCTTCGCGAGCGGAGTCGGAGGCGGAGCGAATGCCCTGGATGCGCAGCTTGAATTCGTCGGGGTTGGAGGAGCGTGCGAGAGCTTCGTCGAGGGTGATGAGCTGTCTGGTGTAGAGATCGAAGAGCGACTGATCGAAGGTCTGCATGCCGTACTGAGAGGTGCCGGCGGAGATGGCGTCGTGAATGAGGCGCGTCTTGTCGGGATTGATGATGCAATCGCGGATGTACGCGGTGCTGATCATGACCTCGCAGGCGGGCACGCGGCCTTTGTCGTCGGCGCGGCGGACGAGGCGCTGGGAGATAACGGCCTTGAGCGTGGCAGCAAGCTGCAGGCGGATTTGCTTTTGCTCGGGCGGCGGAAAGACGGCGATGATGCGCTGAATGGTTTCCGTGGCGTCGAGAGTGTGCAAGGTGGAGAAAACCAAGTGACCCGTTTCGGCGGCCAGCAGCGCGGTGGAAATGGTTTCGAGGTCGCGCATTTCGCCGACGAGGATGACGTCGGGATCCTGACGCAGAGCGGCGCGCAACGCGGTGGAAAAGTTCGCGGTGTCCACTTCGACTTCGCGCTGGTTGATGAAGCTGCGCTTGTCGCGATGCAGAAACTCGATGGGGTCTTCGATGGTAATGAGGTGGTCGGAGCGATCGGCATTGATGCGGTCGACCATGGCGGCGAGGGTGGTGGACTTACCGGAACCGGTGGTGCCGGTGACAAGAACCAGGCCGCGCTGCTCTTCGCAAATGCGGTTGATGACGGAGGGAAGATTTAGCTCGTCAGTGGTGCGAATTTTGGTGGGGATGACGCGGAGAACCATGCCGACGTTGCCGCGCTGCTGGAAGACGTTGACGCGGAAGCGGCCGAGGCCGGCGACGCCGTAGGCCATGTCCAGCTCGGCAGTTTCCTTGAACTTTTGCTTCTGGCGATTGGTCATCATGCTAAAGGCCATGGAGAGCATTTCTTCGGGGGTGACGCGGGGGACGTCGGTGACGGCGTTCAGAAGGCCATCAACGCGGAGATAGGGGTGATTGCCGACTTTGAGGTGCAAATCGGAAGCTTTGTTTTCGACCGCGCGGCGCAGAAGATCGTCGATGCTTAATGACATGGAAGTGTAAACCCCGCTCTGGGTGCGACTCTTTGCGACGTTAGCATTGGAGGGAGGGGCGGACAAGGACAGCGAGAGTTAGAGTTGCGCGGTAGTTACTGGCGGAAAGGGCGAAGCTCGAAAGGCGAAAATCAAAGCTCGAAATGAGAGGAGAGTTAGCTCGGCGAGGGCGGGAGAGACGGGCCGCCTGTCCTCGGCGGGCAGGCTCTGACTGGGACGACCTGGCGTAACTTCCACGGCGCTAGACAGTTTTCTTGAGGTAGAGGGAGTCGTAGAGCAGGCCGGCGAGGAAGCCGCCGGCGAGGGGGCCGATCCAGTAGACGCCTTGGTTGGTCCAGTGATTGGAGGCAAGGGCGGGACCGAAGGCACGGGCGGGGTTCATGGCGGCGCCAGTGAACGGGCCGATGACGAGAAAGCCGAGGGTGATGGTGAGACCGATGCCGAAGCCGGCGATCGCGGGGAAGGTGCCGCGGTCGTCGACCCCGGTGGCGAATACGACGAGGACGAGGAAGAAAGAAGTGACGGCTTCGAGGACCATGGCGGAGAGGCGGGAGAAATCGCGGACGAGTTCCGGGGTGCCGAGGGCCACGGCGCGCCAGGTTTCCTCAGGGATGACGGCCTTGAGTAGAAATGCGGCGGCAATGCCGCCGAGGAGTTGCGCGGCCCAGTACAGGAAGACGTCGAGGGTGCCGATGCGCTTGGTGACCCAAAATCCAATGCTCACGGCGGGATTGAAGTGACCACCGGAAATGTGGCCGAGAGCGGAAACCATGATACCGATGGCTAGGCCGTGGGCGAGGGCGATACCAAGCAGGCCGATGCCGCCGGAGCTTTGCAGGAAACGGTCGGCGCAAATGGAGCCGGCGCCGAAGAAAATGAGGGCGAAGGTGCCGATAAATTCGGCGGTGAATTTTTGGAACGTGGTGTACATGGCGGGAGGATTGTACTTTAAGAAGGGGGGAGTCAGAGGAAGAGTTTGAGAGGCGAGGAGTGCAAGAGTGCAAGGGTCTGGAGATCGGGCTGGGTGAGGAACGATGGCGCGAAGTAACGCATTTCCTTGCCTGGCGTCTAACCAAGTAGCGGGTGTCCTGTCGCTTTGTCCAGTCTGGATGGTGTCGTAAACTCGTTGGATACCCTTATGGAGTTGCGCCCACACATGCTTGGCTTGCAAACGGCGGAAACCAGGTACATCAAAAAGCAAAAATTGCGGCAGGTGGTGAACTGCGCTTTGATGACGCTGGCTGCGACTTTGGCGGCCGGCTGCGGGAAAACATCGGCGGGCGACCCCGCTGCTGGCGGAGCTCCGCCGGCGATGCCGGTGCAGGTAAAGGTGGCGCAGGCGGAAAAGATCCCACAAACCACGGAGTATCTGGCGATTTTGAAATCGCGGCACTCGGCGAACATCCATCCACAAGTGGAAGGGTACATCACGAAGATTTTCGTGAAGTCCGGCGACCATGTGACCGCCGGCACGCCGCTAGTGCAGATCGATCCGCTGAAGCAGCAAGCGGCGGTAAGCAGCCAGGAAGCGTCGCGAGCGGCACAGGAAGCGAATTTGCGATATGCGCAGATCCAGTTGGATCGACAACGAAAACTGTATGCCGCGGGCGTAGTGCCGAAAGCGGAGGTGGACAACGCGCAGACTGCGTACGACGCGGCGGTGGCGCAACTGAAAGCGCTGACGGACCAGGTTAATCAGCAGCAACTGGAACTGCGCTATTACCGGGTTACCGCGCCCATGGACGGAGTTGTGGGCGACATTCCGGTGCGCGTGGGAGATCGCGTGGCGGTGACCACGATGCTGACCACGGTGGACCAGCAGGGAGCGCTGGAAGCGTACATCTACATTCCGGCGGATCGCGCGCGCGATTTGAAGATGGGCGTGCCGGTGCACCTGGTGGATGCGTCGGGCAACAAGCTGGCGGACACCTCAATTACCTTTCTTTCGCCGCAGGTGGACACGGAAACACAAACGGTTTTGGCGAAGGCCATGTTGGAGAGTCCGCATGGGTTGCGGGTGGCGCAGCAAGTGCGCGCACAGGTGGTATGGTCGACGCATGAAGGCACAGTGATTCCGATTCTTGCGGTGACGCGCATCAGCGGACAATTCTTTGCGTTTTTGGCGGTGAACGATGGGAAAGGGACGGTCGCGCGCCAGCGGCTGCTGAAGGTGGGCGACACCATCGGGAACGATTACGTGGTGCTGGAAGGGATCAGGCCGGGCGAGCACATTATTTTATCGGGATTGCAGTTCCTGCAGGACGGCGCGCCGGTAAAGGAGCAGGTGGAGGGCGGGAAGTAGGCGCAGATCGCAGGCCACGTGCCAAGTTTGTAGATGCGGAGCAGCTGAGGTCCTTCGGGCATCCTTATCGGATGCCGGAAGGATGACACGGCGTTTCAATCGGCATTCCAGTAGAGGGTGACGGCGGTGGTTGATTTTTTTATACGGCGGCCGGTGTTTGCCACGGTTTGCGCGCTGCTGATAATTCTGGGCGGCGCGATTTCCATTCCTACGTTGCCAATCGCGCAGTTTCCCAGCCTTGCGCCGCCACAAGTGGTGGTGAGCAGCTTTTACATCGGCGCTAATGCGCAAACGGTGGAATCCGCGGTCACCATTCCGTTGGAGCAAGCCATCAACGGCGTCCCGGGCATGAAGTACATGACCTCGGCCAGCGGGAACGACGGCTCCAGCATCATCACCGTGACGTTCGACATTTCGCGCGACGTGGACCTGGCGTCAGTAGACGTGCAGAACCGGGTGAACCAGGCGCTGGGGCGCTTGCCGAACGAAGTCAAGAACACGGGAATCTTCGTCAACAAGCAGGCTAGCGGATTTGTGTTTGGCGCCGGAGTATACACGGAAGGCGGGCAGTACGACAGCCTGTTCCTCAGCAACTACATGGACGTTTATGTGCGCGACGCGCTCAAGCGCGTTCCGGGCGTTGCCGATGCCCTCGTTTTCGGCGAGCGCAAGTACGCCATGCGGGTGTGGCTGGATCCGTCAAAAATGGCGCAGCGCGGGCTGACGGCCACGAATATCCTGGCGGCGCTGCAGGAGCAAAACGTGCAGGTGGCTGCCGGTCAGATCGGGCAACCGCCAGCGGACAGCAATCAATCCTTTCAAATCAGCGTACGGGCGATAGGCCGGCTGAGCGAGGCCAAAGAGTTCGACAACATCATTTTGAAGACCGGCACGGACGGGACGCTGGTGCGCGTGAAGGACGTGGGCCACGCGGAGCTCGGCGCGGAAAGCTACGGCTCGCGGCTGCGGTTCAACGGGCACGAAGCGGTGGGCATGGCGGTCACGCAACTGCCGGGCGCGAACGCGCTGGACGTGGATAAAGCGGCGAAGGCGGAATTTCTGCGGCTATCGAAGAATTTTCCGCCGGGACTGAAGTATGCGGTGGCGTTCGACACCACCACGGTGGTGGGCGAGTCCATTCGCGACGTGCTGATCACGCTGCTGCAAGCGATCGGGCTGGTGATCGCGGTAATTTTCCTGTTTCTGCAGGATTGGCGCAGCACGTTTATCCCGGCGATCACCATTCCGGTGTCGCTGGTGGGGACGTTCATCTTCGTGAAGCTGTTCGGCTTCTCGATCAACACGCTGACGCTGTTCGGGATCACGCTGGCGACCGGGCTCGTCGTGGATGATGCGATCGTGGTGATTGAAAATGTGGAGCGGCACATCGTGGAAGGGATCACCGAGCCCCACAACGCCGCGTCGGTGGCGATGAAGGAAGTGGCGGGCGCGGTGGTGGCGACTTCGCTGGTGCTGGTGGCGGTGTTCGTGCCAGTGGCGCTGTTTCCCGGGACCACGGGCATTTTGTTCCGGCAATTCGCGCTGACGATTGCGTTTTCCGTGGCGATTTCTGCGTTTAATGCGCTGACGCTCACGCCGGCACTCTCCGCGATTTTCCTGGGGCATCATCGCGAGCGCGCGCAGGGAAGCTTCTTCCGCGGGTTCAATCGAATCGTAAATGGTGGAACCAAGCTGTACGAAAATTCCGTGCGCCATGTGCTGGGCGGCTGGAGGTATGCGGCGCTCGTGCTGTTTTTGGTGGCGCTGGCGGGAACTTACTTTCTATATCAGAAAGTTCCGCGCGGATTCATTCCCGAAGACGATCAAGGCTACTTGATCGTTGTGGTGCAATCGCCGCAGGGCGCTTCGCTGGAGTACACGCTGGATATCTTACGCAAAGTGGAGGAGGCGGCGGCGAATATCCCGGAAGTGGAAGGAGTTTTTTCCATCGGCGGGTTCAGCTTTTCGGGATCGGCGCCGAATCGCGCGCTCGCGTTTCTTCCGTTGAAGCCGTTCCGCGAGCGCACCGGCTCGGGACACACGGCTTCGGCGGTGCTGAACCGGCTGCGTGGGCCGTTGATGGGGATATCAGGAGCGTTTGTAATCCCGTTTAGTCCGCCGCCGGTCCAGGGCTTGGGCCAGTTTGGAGGCTTCCAGTTCGTGCTGGAAGATCAGGGGCGCAACACGCTGCAGGCTATCGCAGATACCGCGAACCAGATGGTGGCGCAGAGCCACACGAGCGCGGATATCACCGGGCTGTTCAGCAGCTTCACCGCGAACGATCCGCAATATCTGGTGCACATCGACCGTGAGAAAGCGAAGAGCCTGCAAGTGCCGATGAACCAGATCACCGACGCGCTGCAGGTCTACATGGGCTCGGTGTACGTGAACGATTTTGATTTCAATAATCGCGCCTACCGCGTTTACGTGCAGGCGGATCAACGATTCCGCTCCAACGCAAAAGATATCGGGCAGTATTACCTGAGGTCGGACGCCGGGAAGATGATTTCGCTGGACAACCTGGTTTCCGTCGAACAGACCGCGAACCCGCAGGTCATCAGCCACTACAATTTGTTCCGCTCGGCGGAAATTGACGGTTCGGCGGCGCCCGGGAAGAGTTCGGGTGAAGGCATGGCGGCGATGGAAGCGCTGGCGCGGAAAGTGTTGCCGAATGGAATGACCTTTGAATGGACAGGTTTGTCGCTGGAAGAAATCGAGTCGGGAGGCAAAGCAGCGGTTCTTTTCGGGCTGGGGCTTACGTTCGTGTATTTGACGTTGGCGGCGCAATACGAAAGCTTTGTGCTGCCGTTCATCGTGCTGCTGGCCGTGCCGGTGGCGCTGCTGGGCGCGATCGGCGGGCAGGCTTTGCGCGGATTGCAGAATGACGTGTACTGCCAGATCGGGTTGGTGATGCTAATCGGGCTCTCGAGCAAGAACGCCATTCTGATTGTGGAGTTCGCGGAGCAATTGCGCGAGAAAGGCCTGAGCATCGTGGACGCCGCGGTCGAAGCAGCGCGCATCCGGTTGCGGCCGATCTTGATGACCTCGCTGGCGTTCATCCTGGGCGTGGTGCCACTGGTGTTTGCGACCGGCGCAGGGCGCGCCGGGCGCGTTTCGGTGGGCACGACCGTGTTCGGCGGGATGATCGCGGCGACGACGCTGAACTTGCTGTTTATCCCCGTGCTGTATGTGCTGGTGCGGAGCTTGGTGCCGAGCCGGCGGACGCATACGGCGCCCGCGCCTGAGCCGGCGGATTAGTCAGTCGGTCCTGGCGGTAGGTGATTCATTTGGCGGCACTTAGCTGTTCGTAGGTTACTTCCGAGGATAGGCTCTTTCAGATAGCGCAAGATTTCGGTTTCCCCGCGTTCTACGATTAGACATAACACCAGGTACTCCTGAGGAAAAGCCCGATGCCCTTGCTCGTGCTGCTTGGGATTGCGTTCGTTGCCACTCCATTTGTCACCGCGTATCTGCTGGCACTCCATTTGTCACCGCGTATCTGCTGGTGAAGCAGAGAAAGCTGCGCGAGCAGCTGAAAGCGGATTATGAAGAAAACTTGCGGGGGCATGCGGCGCTGGAGCGCGAGGTTGCGGAGCTTCGTCGGCAGATTGTGGCGGGAGCGCAGGCGCCTTCGGCGGGGCACGAAGCGATTGCTACGCCGGCAAAACCAGCGGTGCCAGTGTCTCCGGTGGTGGAGAAGAAGCCAGAAGGCGAGCTGGAGAAAAAGAGGGAAGAGCCGGTGCGAGTGATGCCACCGCCGGTTGTGATTCCGCCTGCGCCGGTGATTCCGCCAAGGCCGGTGGTGCCGGCCGAGCCGAAGCCCATTGCGCCGATGGCGGCACCACCTTCGGCGGAGAAAAAACCGGCGCCACCGCCGCCACCACCAATGCAACCTGCAGCGCCGGCTTCTGCGAAATTCGTCGCCGGAACATCAGGTGCTTCCGTACCGCCTGCTTCCGCGACACCTCCACAGTCAAATGTGAACGTGCCACCAGCGGTGGCTGCGCGAATTTCTAGTCCCTCGCCTGCCGTGGCGCTGCGCGTTCCTGCGGCGAAACCGACGCTGCAGCAGCGCATGAAGAAAGTGTCGTCCATGGAGGAAACGCTGGGGACGAATTGGTTGAACAAGCTGGGCATCATCATTCTGGTGATGGGCGTAGCGTTATTTGGAATTTACGAATTGCAGGCGCTTGGCGCGGCCGGCAAGGCGGGGATCTCGTACATCGCGGCGCTGGCGTTACTGGGCGGCGGAATATTTCTGGAAAAGCGGGAAACGTACCACCTCCTGGGGCGCACCGGAATCGGCGGGGGATGGGCGCTACTGTTTTTCAGCACCTACGCGATCCATCACGTCGCCGCTATGCGGGTGCTGGGTTCGGAGACGATTGATCTGGTGCTGATGTTGATCGTGGCCCTGGCGATGGCCGGGCACACGCTGCAGTATCGCTCGCAATTCGTGACCGGCCTTGCTTTCCTGCTGGGATACACGACGGTGGCGCTCAGCCACGACAATGTGTACAGCCTTTCTGCCGGCGTGGTGCTGGCGATAGGACTGGTGACCATCGTTATCAAGATGGATTGGTTCGAGCTGGAAGTATTCGGGATATTGTCGAGTTATCTCAACCATTTGTACTGGCTATACCGGATTCTGGGAATTCACGGGGCGCAGGGGCGGCACTTCGAGGCGTATCGCGCGAGCCTGGCGATGCTGTTCTTTTATTGGCTGATTTTCCGGGTCTCGTATGTAGCGCGGCGGATCAAGACGGAACAGGCGGAACATGTTTCCACGGTTGCGGCGTTGCTGAACACGCTGCTGCTGCTGGGAATCATGAAGTTTCAATCGGTGCAGCCGGAGCTGGCCTATCTTGCGCTGCTGGTGATCGGGTTTGTAGAGCTGAGCTTTGCGCAACTGCCGAGAACCAACCTCCGGCGCGAAGCGTTCGTGGTTCTCAGCGTCCTCGGCGCGGCGCTGATGATTACGGCGGTTCCCTTCCACTACTCTGGAAATAATGTAGCCATTCTCTGGCTGGTGGGCACGGAAGTTTTTCTTGTGGCCGGGCTGCTGGCCAAGGAAGTAGTGTTTCGCCGGGTGGGGCTGCTCACGGGATTGCTGGTGGGCGTGCACCTCGCGGGCATTGATTTCCCGCAACTGTTGAAATTGCGGGAGACCACGGAAGTACTGGCGCTTTCCGCGGGAGTGCTCTTTGCGCTCTGCGCCGTGACGCTGTATTTGAATGCGCTCGCGATTGGAAAGTGGCGGCACGAATTCTTTCAAAGGGCCCTGGATACGCAACTTCTCGCGGCGCACTCCTACATCGGCGCGTTTGCCGCGGCGGCCGGAGTTTGGGCATTCCTCGCGGACGACTGGACCGCGCTGGGATTTGCCGGCGTGATGCTTGGGCTGGCCGCACTGTGCCGTTGGCAGGGCTCGATGCACGTGCAGGCGCAATATGCGTTATTGGGCGCGCTCGGTATGTACCGCGCGGTGGTTGTGAACCTTCATCTGGAGAGCCCGACGCATGCACACGTGAAGATGCGCTTGCTGACGCTGCCAATTCTTGGCGCAACGTTCTATGTCACCGCGAAATTAGCGGCGCTCCGTGACGATTCCGAGCAGCGCACCTTCCGAAGTCTTTTTGCATTCGCGGGAACGGCACTGTTTGCGCTGCTGATTTGGTACGAGGTTCCGGAACTTTGGCAACCGCTAGCGTTCATCGCTTTCGCCTTGGTTTTGAGCGAGGCGGGCCGCGCCGTGCACTATAGCTCGCTCGCCTGGCACACCCATCTGGTGAGCGTTCTGGCGTTGTTTACGGCATTTACGGCGGACGCCGCCGCAGTGCACCAGTGGCATGCGATGCCCGTGCACGCTTTCGCGGCGCTCCCTGTGGTTCTCGGATGCTATTTGTTGGCGAAACGGATCGATTTTGTGCACCCGCGGCACCTGGAATTGGCGCAGGCGGCGTACACCTGGGCTGGAACGGGATTGCTGGCATGGGTGCTTGAGGAAGCGCTGCGATCGCCGTGGGTCGCGGTCGGTTGGATTGCCCTGGCGGTTCTACTGGCGGTCGCCGGGAGATGGGTGCGCTATAAGCAGCTTGCCTGGCAGGCCAACGTCGTAGCCGCAGCCGCGTTGGCGCGAACGGTGGTGATCAATTACGACGTCCAAGAGAGAATCTGGCACGAAGTGTCGCTGCGCATGGTCACGGTGGCGCTTGTGGCGGCAGGGTTGTATTTCCTTTCGAGGAAGGCTGCGCCGGACGAACGATTCGCACGAGCGGTGGCGTTTTTGCATTCGTTTGCAGGGACCGGGCTGCTTACGCTCCTGGCCTGGTACGAAGCGCCAAATGGATGGCTGGCGGCGCTGTGGGCGGGCTTTGCGTTGGTGTTGGCGGTTGTCGACCGCAGATTCGAGTCGGAAGAGCTGCCGTGGCAAGCACACGCGCTTGCGCTGCTGGCCCTGGCGCGAAGCGTCACGGTGAACCTGTATGTGACGGCGACGTGGCACGGTATCAGCATCAGGCTGATGTCGTTGACCATCGTGGCGGTGGTGCTGTACGCGCTGTCGCGGGTGATTCGCATGCCGGATTCGTGGCGCGAGCGCGATCTGCACCACATTTACTCGTGGTGCGCGTCGGCGTTGGTCTCGCTGCTTCTGTGGTATGAGTTGCAGCCGCTGAGCGTAGCGGTGGGCTGGGGCGTGTTTGGGCTGGTGCTGTTTGAGTACGGGCTGCTGCGCAAAATCGGCCAGCTTCGTTATCAAGCATACGTGGCGCTGATGGCGGCGTTCGCACGCATTTTCTTCGCGAATCTGACGGCGGGCGGACCCGGAGTGTTCTGGGGACCACGAACGTACACGATTGCGCCGCTAGCGCTGATCTTCTTTTTTGTTTATGCGCAATTGCCGGAGAAGGAAGAAGACGTCGCCAGCGACCGGCGATTGCACTTTGATGTGCTGCTGGGGTGTCTCGGGACAGCCACGATTGTGGCGCTTTTCTATTTCCAATTCCCGATCGAATGGGTAGTGACTTCGTGGGCGGCGCTGGTGTTCGTGTTGTTCGGGCTGGCGCTCGCGGTGGATAGGCCGCTGTTCTTGCATCAGGGATTGCTGCTGACGGTTGGGACGTTGGCGAGGGGAATGGCGCACAACCTGTTCGGCGCCGGATACTTCGGGGAAGGCGACTGGAAGGGCCGGTACTTTGTGCTGGGATCCGCAGTGGCCATCCTGCTGGCGAGCCTGGTATTCGCGTTTCGGCTTCGCGACCGCCAGGGTACTGCGCCTCACACACGCGGAGTGCCAAGGATACTGGCTTTCGTGGTTCGCCGGCCGGAGCAATTGCAATTCTTCGCTCCGATTGTGTTATTGACGTTTATGCTGGCGCTGAAGATGCGCGCCGGGATGGTCACGGTGGCTTGGGGGATTGAGGGCGTGCTGGTGGTGTTGCTGGCGCTGGCGGTTAAGGAGCGGAGCTACCGGCTGACTGGACTGGGAGTCCTGCTGCTGTGCGTAGGGAAGGTGATGGCGCTGGACGCGTGGGGGCTGCAGCCGCGCGACCGGTACATTACGTTCATTATCGTCGGTGCGGCGCTGCTGGTGGTGTCCTTCTTGTACAGCAAGCATCGGGAAGCGATACGGCAATTTCTATGAAGCGGCTGGCGGTCTTCTTTGTGGTCCTGGGATTCGCGGTGGCGGCGCTGTACTTCAGCCAGCGACGCACGGATCACACCCCTGTCTCCGCAAATGCCATTCTGAATATGGCGGCGGACGCGCAGCGTGATTTGATGCGCGCGCCGATGCGCTTGACGCACATCTCCGACGCCGAGGAGATCCGCATTGGCGATGAGCTGGCGGGCCGATACGCGCTGCAGGGCCAAAAACTGGCGGCGGAGGATCAAGGGCTAGAGAAATACGTTGTGAAAGTTGGAGGCACAGTGGCGGTGCACGCGCATCGTCAACTGCCGTACCGTTTCCACTTGCTGCCAGACCGCGCGCTGATTAACGCGTTTTCGCTGCCGGGAGGACATGTGTATATCGGCAGAGGCCTGGTCGATCTGCTGACCACCGAAGACGAACTGGCGAACGTGCTGGCGCACGAAGTGGAGCACATCGACCACTATCACTGCGCAGAGCGCGTGCAACTGGAAGCGCGATTGAAAAAGCTGAGGCTGGATGCCGTCGGCGGGCTGCTGCAGATTCCACTGGAGCTTTGGGAAACCGGCTATCACAAAGATGAGGAAATGGAAGCGGACCGCGAGGGCCTGCATTTAGCGGTGTTGAGCGGCTACTCGCCGTATGGCGCAGTGAGCGTCTTCGAGCGCTTTGCGAAGCTGCACCAGGAGTACGTGATCCATGCGGAGAGTCCGGAACAGGAGCTTTCGGAGCTGGCCGTCCAGAGCTTGACGGGATATTTTCGGTCGCACCCGCCGCCGTCAGAACGCTTGGCGCAGGCGAACAGCCTGATTGCGCAGGAACATTGGGAAAATCAGAAAACCCAGAGACCCTTCCACGTAGAGTATGAAGTTCACAACGGAGAGTACGTCCGGTAAGTCCACTGGAGTGAGGAGCCCCGTTGGTCTTGGGTGCCGCAAGCCCTAGCCGCTAGACCACCACGCCTTCCCTTCCCGCCGATTTTGACGCGGGCAGCTCGGATTTGTCACTGGGCTGTCACAGGACTGTCATTTGTTGGTCTACAGCATGCAGGGTCATGGGTTTTCGCGCTACAGTCAACTATTAGAGAAGGAACATACGAGGGTCGCAGGGTCTGGAGGCCGATTTGACGTTTTTTGTCTGCTTGGGCTGTGGAAAACCCTTACGCCCGGGAATTAACAAATTTCTAGCAGAATTTTTACCGACCGCCGCCAGTCATTGTTACGAAGACTGACCGGCGCTTCTTCCCGCGGCACGGAAAAGGCAAGCCAACGGGTCTGGCCTGCGGCTCGGTGACTCAAGTGGGCCGGTATTCAGCCTTGAAGGAGGGTAATGCCATGATGTCCTCATTGCGCAAAGTCTGCGCGATTGGCTCGTGCTTGGCGATGCTGTGGCTGCCAAGCTGCCCGGAAAGCTGGGCGCAGAACGCGCCTCCCGCCCAGACTGGCGGCGACCCTCAGGACTTGAACGGCAAAATCGAGCTGCTCACGCGTTCGCTGCAGCAAACGCGAACGGAGCTGGCGCAGTCGCGAACCGAAATCGAGCAGCTTCGCGCCACGTTGGAAGAGGCGCTCAAGCGGATGGAAAGCCTGGCAGCCTCCCTGCCCGCGCCAGGTTCCGCCGCAGGCTCCGGCGTTTCGGCAGCCAAGCCCGAAGAGGCTCCGCGCGCCGGGCAGATTTCGCAGGAAGATTGGGACTTACTGAATGCGCGCGTGGAAGAGCAGCGGCAAACGAAGGTGGAGAGCGGGTCGAAATTCCGGCTGAAGCTCTCGGGTCTGGCGTTGTTCAACGCTTTCGACACTTCGGGCCAAGTGGATAATCTGGACGTGCCGGCCATTGCAGTGCCGAGATTCGCGGGATTTCCCGCGGGCGGCAGCGGAGCGTCGGTGCGACAGTCGATTATCGGCTTGACGGGAATTGGACCTGAACTTTTCGGCGCGCGCACTAGCGCGGACCTACAACTCGGATTTTACGGCGGGCTGCCGAGCGGATACACCGCGACGTCCTCAGGAATCTCCAGCTTGCGGTTCGCGCGCGTTCGCTTCGATTGGGAAAATACATCAGCGGTCGCGGGGCTGGACACGCCTTTTATTTCGCCAAATTTGCCCACCACTTACATGTCTGTCGCGGTGCCAGGGTTTGCTTCGGCCGGAAATTTGTGGACATGGACGCCGGGCGTGCGCCTGGAGCAGCGATTCGGCGGCGCTTTGTCCGCCCTTAAGGTGGAAGCGGGGATTCTCGATCCTTCTTCAAATATCAACTATGCCGCGAACAACAACCTGCGCGCGGCCAACCCGGCCGAGAGCTCGCGCATTCCGACGTACGCCGTGCGGCTCTCTTACAATAAAAAGTCAGAGGCTCACCCAACGTCTTTCGGCGTGTCCGGGCTATCTTCTCCGCAGGAATTCTATGGCGGTTATCGCCTCACCGGATGGGCCGCCACGGCAGATTGGAAGTTCAGCTTGGCGCCGCGCACGGAGCTGAGCGGGCAATTTTTCACGGGACGAGGAATCGAAGGATTCGGGGGCCTCCCTGAAAACGCCTACCCGCTACAAAATCAGTTTGTGTATGCCACGCTTACAGCCCGGCTTCTGGCGGAAGTCGGCGTCATCGGCGGGTGGTCGCAGCTCAAACTGCGATGGAATGCACGAAACGAGTTCAACGTCGCGGCCGGCACCGGCGGTCGCAATTCAGCGGCTCTTCGCCGGGCGCTCGGTTTCAGTTTTCCCGCGCCGCTCCTGCCGGCGAGAAACCAAATGATGTTTGCGAATTATATTTTTCGCCCGAGGTCCGATCTATTGTTCTCCGCGGAGTACCGTAGGTTGAGGACCTACGAAATCAACGGATCGCCGGACACCGCGGGGCAAGTGGGGCTGGCCGTCGGATTTCTATTCTAGGAGAGCGATGAAAACATATCGCTATAGTTGCGTTTTCCTCGCTACCGCGGCACTGGCGGCGTGCATCGCGGCGCAATCGCCGGCGGGATTCCGCGCGCCGGCGGCGATGGTGACCGGTGAAATTACGCTGCGTGCCGCCGGTTCGCACGCGGTGGAGGCGGACGCTTCGAAGGTTGTCGTGTGGCTCGTGCCGGTCGAGACGGTTCAGAGCGCGCGGCTCACCACCGAGAATTCCCATTACCGATTGCTGCAGCACAATAAGCGGTTCGAGCCGGGATTATTGGTGGTGCCCGTCGGCAGCGTGGTGGATTTTCCAAATGCCGATCCCTGGTTTCACAACGTATTCTCGCTGTACCGCGGCAAGCGCTTCGATTTGGGACTTTACCAGGCGGGCGCCATGCGATCCGTGAGGTTCGACCGCATCGGCCCTTCCTATCTGTTTTGCAACATCCATCCGGAAATGACCGGAGTGGTGCTCGCGGTGGACTCGGAGCTGTTTGGCGTGACCGGCAAGAACGGGCGCTACTCCATTGCGGGAGTGGCACCGGGAAAATATGTTTTGCACGTCTGGCACGAAAGCGCCGCGCCGGAATCGCTGCAGGCGCTGCAACGCACGGTGACGATGGAAGACAACAATCGCGTTTTGCCGGCGATCTCGCTGACCACGGTCAAGCGCGCGCCCACGGAACATAAGAACAAATACGGAGAGGATTACGATCCGGAGACAGTGAAGACGGATTACTGAGGCCAGCAGCATGCCGGTCGAAAGACCGGTGACTACAGACGGAAGCGATTTTTTTAGCGAACATCATGAAGCAAAACGCAAAGGATGAGAAAACGATGGAAACCGTATTGGTGGTGGAAGACAGCCGGGCGATGCAACGCACGCTGCAACGGCTGCTGGAAGCGGACTCGCTGCAGGTGCAGATCGCATC